>Ga0210408_10005555_pt1 | contig 11058 bp, 7 predicted proteins | sample IncBWH4MmetaG_FD_155471 | JGI IMG/M metagenome (GOLD analysis project Ga0210408, IMG submission 155471) | Forest soil microbial communities from Barre Woods Harvard Forest LTER site, Petersham, Massachusetts, United States - Inc-BW-H-4-M | ecosystem: Environmental > Terrestrial > Soil >... | reverse complement strand
ACGCGCGAGTCGCTGCGAAGAGAGCTGAATCGGCGTTAGCGGGTTCTTGATTTCGTGCGCGATGCGGCGCGCCACTTCCTGCCATGCTGCGGACTTTTGCGCGCGCAGCATCTCGGTGAGATCGTCAAGCACCAGCACGAATCCGGTATTGGCACGCCGCGGCCCCAGCGCGCTGACCGTAACCGCGGCGTGCAGCACACGCCCAGCCACCACTGTTTCAATCTCACGCGACACCACGCCCATGCGCAGCGACCGGCGCATCAGGTGTTGCACGGTGCGAGCCGCCTCCGCCCCCAGCAGCTCCTCAAGCGAATGCGCTTCGCGAGCCGCATTGCCAAACATGCGGCCCACCGCGGTATTTCCCCGCAAAATCGCGCCGCCGGCATCCAGAGAGATGACGCCGGTCGGGATGTTTTCCAGCACGGTCTCCATCAGCTGTCGCCTGCGCTCCAACTCCTGTACCGCTTGTTGGAGATTCCGCGTGAATTGATCAATTTGCGAGCGGTTGTCGCGCAACTGCGTGGTCATGGCGTTGAAAGAGCGCACCAGAACGCCCAATTCGTCTTGTGCCTGCTCGGGAACTTGATAGTCGAAATTTCCCGCGGAGACTTCGCGTGTACCTTCGGCAAGCGCCTGAATGGGCACGGTCACCTGCTTAGCCAGGAAGAGCGCGAGCCAGGTTACGGAAAACAGCAACAGAATGGTGAAGAAGGCGAGAATCAGAAGCATCTGGCGTTTCAGCGCGCGCAGGTTCTGCTTCTCCGTCTCATATTCGCGGATTTGTGTTTGAATGATGCCGAATCGTGTCAGAAAATCCGAGCTGGTGCGGTAACCTGCCGCTACGTACCCAAGAATTGTTCCGTGATCAGTTGTCGGGATCTGACTGACCAGGTAAGTGTTTCCCTCCGATTGCCAGACCTCCAGCCCGCTTGGCAAAGTACGCACCAGCTTCCCAAGCACGCCAGACCTCTGACAAATCTGCCCATTGCGATCGCTGACTTGATCTTCACAAATCACTCCGCCCTGAATCGCCTTCCCACTCTTATCAAGAATCCACAAGGCATCCACACCGGATATCAGGGCGCGCCTCAGGATTTCGTCAGGGGGTTGGCCGGAATTCATTTGCGCCTCGCGAGCGAGCGCGCGGAGCCTCGGTAGAATTGTGGTGCTACCAAAATCACTTAAGAGCTTCTGTGTCTGCTCCGATGCGATTTCGAGAGGCCGGGGAAACCAGCGTCCCAGCGTGCGGTTGAGCAACGAATAGCTTACGAAAAACATGAAAAGGACGGGCAACAGCGACAAACCCATGGCCCCCACGACCATCTTGGTCTTGAAGCGCGCGCCCAGCTGCTCTTTGCTGCGCTCGGTCCATAGGCGCAGCACCGTGCGCGTCAAGATCAGCAAAAAAACAAGAAGAGCCGCGGTAATAAAGCTGGAAACCGCATAGAGGGCCATCGCCTCGCGCCAGTTCTTGGGCTCGAATGGCACATCCAATGAGCCGAAAGTGAACACGGCCGCCAGCAGCAGGGTGAGAAGCGCGGCACCGATACCCAAGGTCCAGCGTTGTTTTGGCTCGAGCGAACTCATAGAGAGGCCTGCATCGCGTGCGGCAGAAAGGAATGCAGGGGGCACTCACTGCAGCGAGGATCGCGTGGTCGGCAGTATTCCTTCCCGGTGCGAACGATCAGGGCGTGGAATTCATTATACAGCGGCGCGTCGGCGGGGAGGCTGCTCTCAAACAGTTCACGGATTTCTTCATAAGTCTGCGTGGGTCCGGTCACACCATGTCTCTCCAGTATGCGCCGGGTATAGGTGTCCACCACAAACACGGGGTGTTTCCCGGCATAGAGTAGGATGGAGTCCGCCGTCTCCGGCCCGATGCCGTGTACAGCAAGGAGTTTTTCGCGAAGCGCTGCTGTGGGAGTCCGGAACATACGATTCAGCGAACCGTGGTACTCCTTCTGCAGAAAGCGAACGAAGCATTTCAGTTTCTTGGCTTTTTGGCGAAAATAACCGGAAGAGCGAATCAGCCGGGCCAGCCGAGCGAAGGAGACCCCTTCAATAGCGCGAGGTGTCAAAAGCCTCTCGCGGCGCAGATTCCGCACTGCGATCTCCACATTGCTCCACGAAGTATTTTGCGTGAGAATCGCGCCGATGATAATCTCGAACGCAGTGCGGCCCGGCCACCATCGCTGCGGTCCGTGGGCGGCGAATAGAGCCTCGTAATATCTGCGCAAGGGTGTAGGCAACGCGAGCACCCTCCCGCTCGCTGGGTTCGCAGGCCCGATTGGCGAAGTAATAGGCATCTACTTGGCACGATAGCGACGGGTCCCCGGCAAGTCAACAATCGGCGCCGTCCACGCGATGATGTCCAAATGCCGCGCGCCCGTACTCGGCAATCGCGCACCTGTCCACGAGGACAGGTATTAGCCATTTCAGAACGGGCTAACAATTTCGGCCAGCCCTCGTCGTCCGCATTTGCTAAGGTTGGCGATGGTTGCTGTTCTGATGGGAGAGCGCACGGATGTCCGTCCGGCTCGGCGAAATTTTGCTCAAAGAAAGCCTGATTACTCAGGACCAGCTCCAAAAGGCGCTCGATTTCCAGCGCGCCAATGGGGGCAAGCTGGGAAGCTGCCTGACAAAAATGGGCTTCATTACCGACGACGACATTACCGGAGTCTTATCCCGCCAATACGGCGTTCCCTCTATCAACCTTAAGTTTTATGAAATCGATCCCAACGTCATTAAGTTGATCCCGCAGGACACGGCGCTACGCTATCAAGTCATCCCGCTATCGCGCGTCGGCTCCGTGCTGACCATTGCGATGACCGACCCCACCAACGTCTTCGCCATGGACGACATCAAGTTCATGACCGGCTTCAACGTGGAACCAGTTGTGGCCTCCGAATCCGCGATCGGTGAAGCCATCACACGCTTCTACGGCGGCTCGGATGGCGACTCGGAAGAGCTCAGTAAGATGATGAAGGACCTCGTCGAAGACGAGGAGTTGGAGCTGGCTGCGGAAGAAGCGGAACTCGACGCGGCATCGCTCGAGAAAGCGGCCGAAGAAGCGCCGATCATCAAGCTGGTCAACCTGATTTTGACCGATTCGGTGAAGCGAGGCGCCAGCGATATTCACCTCGAGCCGTACGAGACGGAAATGCGCGTGCGCTTCCGTGTGGACGGCCAGCTGCAGACCGTGATGAGTCCGCCGCTGCGCCTGAAGGACGCCATGACCAGCCGCATCAAGATCATGGCCAAACTGGACATCGCGGAAAAACGTCTTCCGCAAGACGGCCGCATCATGATCAAGTACCGCGCGGACGGTAAGAAAAAAGAGCTCGACTTCCGTGTTTCGTCGGTGCCCACGCTGTACGGCGAAAAAATCGTCATGCGGTTGCTGGACAAAGAAAATCTCCGCCTGGACATGACCAAACTAGGATTCGAGCCGGAATCGCTAAAGAAATTCGAGCGCCAGATTCTGAAGCCTTACGGCATGGTGTTGGTCACCGGGCCGACAGGTTCCGGTAAAACGAACACGTTGTATTCATCGGTGTCGCGATTGAACACGGTCGACACCAACATTATGACCGCGGAAGATCCCGTCGAATTCCAGTTGGGCGGCATCAACCAGGTGCAGATGAAAGAGCAGATCGGCTTGAACTTCGCGGCCGCGCTGCGCGCCTTCTTGCGCCAAGATCCCAACATCATCCTGGTCGGCGAAATCCGCGATTTTGAAACCGCCGAAATCGCGGTCAAGGCCGCGCTCACCGGACACTTGGTGCTCTCCACCTTGCACACCAACGACGCGCCTTCCACCATCAGCCGTTTGATGAACATGGGCATCGAGCCTTTCCTGGTGGCCACCTCGGTGAACCTGATTTGCGCGCAGCGCCTGGTGCGCCGCATCTGCTCCAACTGCAAGGAAGAGTTGGAAGTGCCAGAGCAGGCCCTGATTGACGCCGGTTATTCGCCGGAAGAGGCCAAGAAGACCAAGATCTATCACGGCAAAGGCTGCTCAACGTGCAACAAGGGCGGATACAAGGGGCGCACGGGTTTGTACGAAGTGATGGAGATCAACGACGAACTCCGCGAGTTGATTCTCGTGGGGGCGTCAGCCCTGGAGTTGAAGAAGAAAGCCATCGAGCAGGGCATGATCACGCTCCGCCGGAGCGGCCTGATAAAGGTCGCCTTAGGGCAGACTACTATGGAAGAAGTGCTGCGTGAAACGGTTCTGTAGGAAAGGTGCCAGATGCCGGGAATTACACTGAGCGAATTGCTGAAGAAAATGATCGAAATGGGCGGCAGCGACCTGCACGTCACCACCAACAGCGCCCCGCGCGTTCGCGTGCATGGCAAATTGCGGCCGCTGGACATGCCGCCGCTTACCGCCTCGGACACCAAGTCACTGGCCTACAGCGTGCTTACCGATGCGCAAAAGCATCGCTTTGAAGAAAATCTCGAACTCGACTTCTCCTTCGGCTTGAAAAACCTAGCCCGTTTCCGTGGAAATGTCTTTAATCAGCGCGGCGCGGTGGGAGCTGTATTCCGCACCATTCCTTGGGAAATCAAAGGCTTCGATGCTCTCGGCTTGCCCGCTGTAGCCAAGGGCCTCTGCGAAAAGCCGCGCGGATTGGTGCTCGTCACCGGGCCGACCGGTTCCGGCAAGTCCACCACGCTCGCCGCTATGCTGGACAAAATTAACAGCGAACGCGAAGAGCACATGATCACCATCGAAGACCCCATCGAGTTTTTGCACAATCACAAAAAGTGCCTGGTGAATCAGCGCGAAGTGCACGCCGACACGCATTCCTTCTCGAACTCCTTGCGCGCCGCGTTGCGCGAAGATCCCGACGTGGTGCTCATCGGCGAGATGCGCGACCTGGAAACCATCGAGTCCGCGTTGCGCATCGCGGAAACCGGCCACTTGACCTTCGCAACCTTGCACACTAACTCCGCCTCCTCGACCATCAACCGCATCATCGACGTTTTTCCTTCCCACCAGCAGCCGCAAATTCGCGCCCAGCTTTCCATGGTCGTCGAAGGAATTCTTTGTCAGGCGCTTTTGCCGCGCTCCGACGGGCGGGGCCGGGCCATGGTGATGGAAGTGCTCATCCCCACGCCGGCCATCCGCAACCTCATTCGTGAAGACAAGATTCACCAGATTTATTCGGCCATGCAGACCGGCACCGGACAAACCGGCATGCAGACATTCAATCAGGGCCTGGCCAATGCCTATTTTGCGAAGCTGATCACTCTGGATATGGCCTTGTCGCGTTCGTCCAATCCCGACGAACTGCAAGACATGATTAATCGCGGCGTCTCCTCTCCAGCGGGAGGAATGAAAACGCCGGTAGCATCGAAACGATAGATCTCTGGGACACGCAAGTTGCGGCTAGCTGTTGCGCGAAGTAATTGAGGAGGATCGAAATGCCGGTCTATACATATCGTGGAACAAATCGCGGGGGTAGCGCCGTCAGCGGCGAAGCCACGGCCACCAGCAAGGCGGAGCTGCAGAACATCCTGCGCCGCCAGCAGATTACCGCCACGAAAATGTCGGAGAAGGGCAAGGAATTCAACCTGCCCACATTCGGCGGTTCGGTGAGCGCCAAGGAATTGGCGGTTTTTACGCGCCAGTTCTCGGTAATGATCGACGCCGGTCTGCCGCTCGTGCAATGCCTGGAGATTCTCGCCGGGCAGCAGGAGAACAAGCTTTTCCAGAAAGTTCTCACCGGAACGAGGTCCGCGGTCGAGGCGGGCGCCACCCTTTCGGCGGCCATGCGCCAGTTTCCAAAGGTGTTCGACACTCTGTACGTCAACATGGTGGAAGCCGGCGAGACGGGCGGTATTCTCGACACCATTTTGCAGCGCCTTTCGCAATACATCGAAAAGAACGTCAAGCTCCAGCGCGCCGTTAAGTCGGCCTTGGTTTATCCGATTGGCGTTTTGACCGTTGCGGCTAGCGTTATCACCCTTTTGCTCTGGAAGGTGGTTCCGATTTTCGCAACGTTGTTCGCGGGCTTGGGTGTCACCCTGCCCCTCCCGACCAGAATTGTGATTGGCGCCAGCAACTTCGTAGGAAGTTATTTCGGGCTTGCGCTTCTCGTCGGAGTGGTAGCCGCCATTTTTGGCCTCAAGGTTTGGTATGGCACCACCCAGGGACGCTATATTATGGACTCGGCGCTGCTGAAGGCCCCGCTCGTCGGCCTCTTGCTGCGCAAGATTGCGGTAGCGCGTTTTACCCGCACGCTAGGCACCCTGATCGCTAGCGGCGTGCCTATTCTCGAAGGCCTGGATATCACCGCCAAGACCGCGGGAAATGCGGTCGTAGAGCGAGCGCTGCAAAAGGTTCGCAAAGCCCTCGAAGAGGGCAAATCGCTCACCGACCCGTTGCGCGAAACCGAGGTCTTTCCGGGCATGGTCACCCAGATGATTGGAGTTGGCGAACAGACCGGCGCGATGGACGCCATGCTGCAAAAGATTGCGGATTTCTATGAGGACGAAGTGGACGCGGCTGTCAAGGACCTGCTGACCGCCCTCGAGCCCGTTATGATCGTCTTCTTGGGCATCGTGGTTGGCGGCGTGGTCATCTCCATGTACTTGCCGCTCTTCTCGCTCATCGGCCAGTTGAGCTCGATGCACTAGGTTTAGTTCCCGCACTAGCGGGCAGGGCATCCGTTAATTACCATAAAGGCCGGAGGGGGCTCTGCCGGCCTTTATCTATTACCGTACGGTTTTCCGGAGACGAGCCGACATTGCGTTGAATCAGCATGGATCAAAGTTACTCAATGCGTGAATGGCTCGACTGGCTGACCCGCGTGCGTCTGCTCATGATCGCACTGATTCTGAGCGTGGGTGTGGCCTGGCCTTCCTATCTGCCATTAGCCGGCTCGACCCGCTATTTCCTGCCGTTGATGATCTTGTGGATCACTCTGGGGACTCTCCACATCATCTTGGTCCGCTGGCTTCCCAAAGCCAGGTGGCACGGCCCAGCTCAGGTCGCCAGCGACGTGGTAATGATTTCCGCGCTGGTGTACGTCACCGGTCTGCAAGAGAGTTATTTCATCTCCCTCTATTTGCTGGTGATTATCGTGGCCAGCATTCTTTTTTCCAGAAACGCTGCGTTTGCCACCGCGGCGGTCTGCGTGGTTCTCCTCGGCGGCCTCACCCTCCTCGCCTATGAAGGCAAAATTCCGCGAACTTACGTGGGAAGCCCAACTGCGGAAGTGCTCCGCCTGTGGTTCCTAAGCAACCTGCTGGGCTTCTTAGCTGTTGCTTATCTGGCTGCCCTGCTGGTTCAATCGCTCCGCAGCAAAGGCCGCGAACTCGAAGAAAAACGCGAAGAGCTGCTCGACCTCCAGGATTTCACCGAAGACATCATTCATTCCATGCGCGGCGGATTGATAACCACCGATACCGATGGCCGCGTGGTTCTTCTGAATCGCACCGGCGAGGAGATTATGGGCTGTCGCTTCGCCGACATTCGCGGGCGCAAGCTCGCGGACATCAGCGAAGAGTTCTGGAAGGCCGGGCGTCCCGGCACCAATGAACGTCTTTCCCTGCGCCGCGAGATTGAATTTGTCACTCCTGACGGCCAGCAACGCTATCTGGGAATTAGTGTGTCTCCGCTTCGCTCGCGCGATATTCAACGCAGCGGTTACGTATTCAACTTCCAGGACCTCACCGATTTCCGGCGGCTGGAGCAGGAACTTGCCACTAAGGACCGTATGTCCGCCCTTGGGCGCCTCTCTGCCGCGATTGCTCACGAAATCCGGCAGCCGCTGACCGCCATGGCCGGAGCTGTCGGAGAGTTGGCGCGTATGGTTCCGCTCGAAGAGGATGAGAAGCAGCTTGTAAGCATCGTGAACCGTGAATCAGAGCGCTTGAATCGGATCATTACGGAATTCCTGAATTATTCCCGGGAAAAAACTTACGAATTTCAGGACGCCGACGTGCGCGCTCTTCTCGATGAAACGCTGATGTTGGTCGAGAAAAAGCCGGAGGTCGGCTCTAAGTATCAAATCGTACGTGCGTTCAATGGCCACCAGCTACGCGCTCGCGTGGACGCCAATAAGATCAAGCAGGTCTTCTGGAATTTGTGCGACAACGCCTTACGGGCCATGCCGGAAGGCGGCACCTTAACTGTCGGTCTGGAAGAGCGCCCCTTTTGGCTGCACATCGCCTTCCGAGACACCGGCGTCGGCCTCGACCCGAAACAGCGCGCAAAGATCTTTGAGCCTCTCCAATCCAACTTCGAGGGCGGTACCGGGTTGGGGCTTTCCATCGTGTATCAAATCGTTCAGGCCCACAGCGGGCGCATTAGCGTTGTCTCCGAAAAGGACCGGGGCGCCGAATTTATTATCGAGTTGCCCAGAATGGCCTAAACACTATGCAAGCCACTAAAACAGCCGCTAAGGGACTAGGCAAACACCCGGTACACATTCTCGTGGTTGATGACGAGCGCTCCATTTGCGAACTCCTTGAAATCACCTTCCGTAAGGAGGGTCATCGTGTGGAGGTCGCTCATGACGTGCCCTCGGCCAGGAGAAAGCTGGAGTCTCAGATTTTCGACATCGTGGTATCCGACGTACGCATGCCCGGCGAAAGCGGCGTGGATCTTCTCAAGCTGACCAAAGAGATCGCTCCGCAGTGCTTCTTTTTGCTGATTACCGGCGTTCCCACCGTAGAGACGGCTATTGCCGCCATCAATTCCGGCGCCGACCGCTATGTCATCAAGGACCATGACCTGGTCGATCAGCTTCGCCGCGCCGTCCAGGAGGTCTCCGAAAGCCTGAAATGGAAGAAAGAGGCTGGCTATCTGCGCCGTGAACTTCGGCGCTTGACTGGGCTCGACAATATCATCGGCCAAAGCCCCAAGATGCGCGAGATTTTCGACATGATCCAGACCGTCGCGCCGCAAACCAGCCGTGTGTTGATCACCGGTGAGAGCGGAACCGGTAAGGAATTGGTCGCCCGCGCCATCCACGAAAATAGCCAGCGCTCGCAGGCGCCCTTCATTACTATCAATTGCGGCGCTTTTCCCGAAACACTGCTGGAGTCGGAGTTATTCGGTTACATGAAGGGTGCGTTTACCGGCGCTGCGGAAAATCGCCAGGGTCTTTTTCAGGCTGCTGACGGCGGTACGCTATTCATGGACGAAATCGGCAATATGAGCCTGACCATGCAGGTTAAGCTCTACCGTGTGCTGCAGGAGGGCAAGGTCCGGCCGGTGGGCAGCAATGAAGAAAGCGATGTCGACGTCAGAATCATCGCGGCCACCAATAAGAATTTTGAGAAAGAGATTGCCGAAGGCCGCTTTCGCGAAGATCTCTATTACCGGCTCAGTGTGATACCCATACAGTTGCCCGCTCTCCGCGAGCGCCGCGAGGATATTCCCCTGCTCACCAGGCATTTTCTGGAGAGTTTTCGCAAGGCTATGGAAAAGCCAATTAACGGTATCTCTCCTGAAGCCATGCGCCAGTTGGAGGCCTACGACTGGCCAGGCAACGTTCGCGAGCTGGAAAACACCATGGAACGAGCTGTAGCGTTGGAGAACAGCTCTGAGATATCGCTTCCCGTGTTGCCTGACCGCATTGCTGGGTACTCCGCGGTTGGTGCTACCGCCATGTCGGATGGACGCCTAACCATTCCCAGCGAAGGCGTGGATTTCGAGAAGGAAATGGCCGACGCTGAACGCCGGTACCTCCAAGCCGCCCTGCTGAAGGCCGATGGAGTGCGCACCCGCGCGGCGGAGATACTCAAAATCACCTACCGTTCTTTCCGCCATTACGCCAAGAAACACAACATTTGAGGGTACTTCAGGGTGACCCTAATTGTTTAATTGCCTAGACAAAAATTGTCGACACGAAGCGTCCATACCCCAGTTCCCAGTCTGGCCTTTCCTTTTTCTTCAGTTCCAGTACCATGCAGAGCCATTGTTAACAGTAGGATACGGGAATTTCGCGTCTCTTCCCTGAGCGAATTCTAAGTTGGTACTAGGCCTGCAAGTATAGCCGTCGTGCTCTGGCAATACGAATCTCAAGGAGAGATGCAAGATATTATGCGTAACAAACAAAAGGGTTTCTCGCTTATCGAGTTGCTGATCGTCGTGGCGATCATTTTGATCATCGCGGCCATCGCAATCCCGAACCTGATTCGCTCGAAGATGGCCGCTAACGAAGCTTCTGCGGTGGCCACACTTCGCACGATCAACACGTCGGAAGTTGTTTACTCCAGCACGTACAGCACGGCAGCCGTTTTCGGTACCCTGGCACAGTTGGGTTCTAACGGTGCACAGGCTAACTGCGCCCCTGGAACGACTCCGACTTCGGCTCAGGCTTGCTTGATTGACTTTGCCATCGAGAACGCCGCCACCATTCCAAAATCGGGCTACGATTTGGCCGTCGCCGTAGCTGGCGGGGGCTATACCGGTAACAACAACCCGCATACTCCGGGTTCGAGCGGTGTGCGTTATTTCTTCTCCGATCAAACTCTGGTGATTCGTCAGAATTCGACTGCGGCTGCGACCGCGGGCGACGCCCCGATTTAGTCCTTGCCGGCTCGCGAGGCGGCCCTGCTGCCCGCCAGTCGGAAAACAGAAATGCAAAAGAGCACGGAACTTCGGTTCCGTGCTCTTTCTTTTAGGTCGGCCCTGGTTGCCTGCATTGCCATACAACAGACAAATATTGTCAATCGGCGGGGGCAATTATCGTCTTTTTTGACTGGTTAATTTCCGTTTGCCGTCCGAAAATCTGTAAGTGACCATGGTTCAATAGGATACGCCTGTGCCTCAAGAGTAAACAGATTGGTCTCTGCCATGCAATTGTTAAAGTGGGCTTACGTATTCAACGCTCAAGGAGAATGAAGGAGATGCGTAACAAACAAAAGGGTTTCTCGCTTATCGAGTTGCTGATCGTCGTGGCGATCATTTTGATCATCGCGGCCATCGCTATCCCGAACCTGATTCGCTCGAAAATGGCGGCCAACGAAGCTTCTGCGGTGGCCACGCTTCGCACCATCAACACGTCGGAAGTTGTTTACTCCAGCACGTACAGCACG
>Ga0210408_10005554_pt1 | contig 11058 bp, 13 predicted proteins | sample IncBWH4MmetaG_FD_155471 | JGI IMG/M metagenome (GOLD analysis project Ga0210408, IMG submission 155471) | Forest soil microbial communities from Barre Woods Harvard Forest LTER site, Petersham, Massachusetts, United States - Inc-BW-H-4-M | ecosystem: Environmental > Terrestrial > Soil >... | reverse complement strand
ATGATGAAAAAAAGGCGGTCGCCGTGGCCGTGGTAGACGTGGCGGAAGTAGCGCACGGTATCGACGGAATAGTGGAGCTGCGTGCCGCTGAAATCCTGGCCGGCTTCGGCGACCGAAGGAACGAAGTGCGGATGCTCGGTGCAGGCCAGGGAGACCATGGCAAAGCGATGTGGGAACGGCGCGAGGTGCTGCTTGAGCTTGTGCGGAGGCCGGCTTGCCGGGATGAAGTGGAGCTCATCAAAATTGAAACGACGGTCGGCGGCGCGAGCAACAGCAAGATGGCCGTTGTGAATGGGATCGAAAGAACCGCCGAAAAGAGCGATGCGGCGAGGATGATGTTTTGCGGCGGTGCGGTGCGCTTGCGCGGTGGTCAATGAGGCTCCCAAGAAGGTTTTCAGTTGTTAGATCCGCGTTCTTCGTAAGTCAAGAAAAGACTTCTTTCCTTTTGACCTGTCCCGGCCTATCTGAAAAGTAACCTATGGGCCCGACCTAAACGTTTTTCCATGCAATCACAAGTAAAAGCTGAGAAGGCCACTTTAACCTATTTTCTCATGAATTCTTGACCGCAGCGGGCCGCGAATCATCGCCTGACGCGTTTCCGTCATGCTGCAGGGAGTCGGCCGTCTGGTCCAGCGAGGAATCGTGCGCCGGACGAGGAATCTTGTCGAGAGCGTCGGCGATGGAGCGGACAAGGTCTTTCACGCCGTCACCCACGACGGCGGAAATGGAGTGGAATTCGAGATCGCGCTGCTTGCAGTAATCGCGCAGCGCCTCGAGCCGCGTGCGATCGGTAGTGGCGTCCAGCTTGGTGGCGACGACGATCATCGGTTTTTCGATCAGGGAAGCGCTAAAGGCTTCCAGTTCGCCGTTGATAACTTCCAAAGAGTGGACCGGGTCGTCGGCGTTGGAGTCGCTTGTATCGATCAGATGAACGAGGAGGCGCGTGCGCTCCACGTGGCGAAGAAAACGGATGCCGAGGCCGGCGCCGAGATGCGCGCCTTCGATGAGGCCGGGAAGATCGGCGACGACAAACGTTCGGCCCAGCTCGGTGCCGTGCCCGCCGGTGCCGCCGTCGGCATTGACCACGCCTAGATTTGGCTGCAGCGTGGTGAACGGATAGTTCGCAATCTTGGGACGCGCGGCGGAGATCACGGAAATCAGCGTGGACTTGCCAGCATTGGGATAACCCACCAGGCCGACGTCGGCGAGCAGCTTCAATTCCAGGCGAAGATGGCGTTCTTCGCCGGGGAAGCCATCTTCGTGTTCGCGCGGGGCCTGATGCCAGGGCTTGGCAAAGTGTTGGTTGCCGCGCCCGCCGCGCCCGCCGTGCGCGATCAGCACGCGCTGGCCGGGGGTGGCTAGATCGGCGATGGTCGCGCCTTGATCATCGAACACCAGGGTGCCCACGGGAACTTGCAGGATCATGTCCTGACCCGAATGGCCCGTGCAGTTGGAACCTTCGCCGTGGCGTCCGCGATCCGCCTTGAATTCGCGATTGTACCGGTAGCGCAGGAGCGTATTGTCGTTCGGATTGGCTTCGAGATAGATGCTGCCGCCGTGGCCGCCGTCGCCGCCGGATGGCCCGCCGCGTGGCACGTATTTTTCGCGGCGGAAGGCGATGCAGCCATTGCCCCCGTCCCCGGCCTTCACGAATATCTTCGCTTCATCAACAAACACGGGATTCTGCTCCGTATGAGACGGCCGCTAGGCGGCCATCCATGAAAAAGATAACATAAGCAAACTATAGCAATCCGAACTCCCCGAATGGAGACCGCATCCCGATGCTCCGCGTGCTCAAGCGCATCGCCCTGCTACTTTTCGCGCTCGTAGTGGTAATGGCGGCCGCGTTGTACGTGCTCTACTTCCGGCGAACGCCCCTACCGCCCGCCGCGCCTCACGCGCGCGCCGTGCCGGTGATTTCCAGGATCCCCGGAATTTCGGCTTGCTGGGTCGAAACGGCAAAAACATTCAGCAACTTTTCGTTCGGCGCTACTGCCGGAAGCGTCCTCATAAAACATCCGGCGGGCGATCTTTTGATCGACTCGGGAAGCTCCAGCCACTACGACCAAGAAATTTCCGGCTACCCGTTTGGGACGTGGCTCAAACTCAAAGCCCTTGCCGGGCAACTCAAGCCGAAAGTGCCGCTTCCCGATTTGTTGCGCCGGATCGGGGAAGATCCGCCCAAGTTGCGCTGGGCGATCCTGTCTCACTCGCATTTGGATCATGCGGGCGGCTTGATGGACCTGCCGCATCTGCCGGTGCTGCTCACTCGCGAAGAGCTGCAATTTGCAGCCGATTCGAGGGTTCAGGCCAGGGGTTACGTGATTGCCGCACACGCCCAATTGTTTCCGCCTCTGGCCGCGCCCACTTTGCGATTCGAACCGGCGCCGTATGAAACGTTTGACGAGAGCGCCGATCTTTACAGAGACGGCTCGGTGGTCGCTGTGCCGCTGCGCGGCCATACTCCTGGAAGCGTGGGCATTTTTGTGAACCTCTCGCCCGCTCGGCGCCTGTTTTATGTCGGCGACGCTGTGGATGACGAGCGTGGATTTCAGGAACGCGTTGGAAAATCCCTGATCTTGCAGGACAGCGATAACGACATGGCGCATGCAAACCAGGTCGTCGGCAAACTAAGCGAACTTCACGAAAAAGAGCCGGAACTGGCCATCATTCCGGCGCACGGACGGAGCGCGTACAAGAAATTCTTCCCAAGCGGGCCCTTGACCTGTGTTACCGGGCAATAAACGCGAATGCGAGGAAGGGTGGACTGAAGTCCGCCCCGCAAAAAAAGCGTCACAAAAATGCAGCTAGTTCGCGGCGGACTTGGCTTGCTCGGCGGCCTTGACGCTGATGAAGCGGCCGTGACGGCCCTTGTCTTCGAACTTCACGACGCCGGTCACCATCGCGAAGAGCGTATCGTCTTTGCCCCGGCCGACATTGTCACCGGCCTGGTGCTTGGTGCCGCGCTGCCGCACCAGGATGGTGCCGGCGTTGACCAGTTGCCCGCCGAAGCGCTTGACGCCCAGCCTCTGGCCGTGCGAATCGCGGCCGTTTGTTGAGGAGCCGCCGCCCTTCTTATGTGCCATGACCCAATCCTTTTCGAGAAAAGCTGCCGGGTGGAAGCCCGGCGATATTTGAAGAGTTACAGCTTGATATCGCTAACCTGCACGGCCGTGTAATTCTGCCGGTGGCCGCGGGAAATCTTGTACTGATTGCCCTTCTTGAACTTGAGCACGGTGAGCTTTTTGCCGCGGCCCTGGGAAACGATCTTGCCACTGACAGAGGCTTTGCCGGCATCGGCGCCCGCCACGATCTTTTTGTCGTCCGTGTGGACCGCTAGCACGGAACCGAAGTTCACTTTTTCCCCTACCTTGCCATCGACCCGCTCAATGCGGATAGTGTCGCCGGGCGCGACGCGATATTGCTTTCCCCCGGTCTGAATAACGGCGTACATCTGTCCTCCAAGCGCTAAAGGCAAACATTGATTATAGAGGTTTCTGTCTGGAATCGTCAACGAAGGAAATCGAGCGGCCGCGGGCTAAGGAATGGTGATGAATTCCGGCGGTTTGCTGGAATAGGGCTAGCGTAACTTTTTGCCCGGTGTGGGGTTCTAATAGTCAGGTGCTTCGGGCAAGTTCGAGGTACCGGGAAGCGCACAGATCCTGATCGGCATCAATGATGTTCCGGGGTCTGGCGAGGTCAAAACAATGCGTTATCTAAAATATCTTACTTTAGTGGCGATTTTCACGCTGGCGGCGGCAGCTCCGTCTCACGCGCAAAGAGTGGTTGTCGGCGTTGGAGTTGGTCCGGGCTATTACGGGCCTGCTCCTGTGTGCGCCTACGGCTACTACGGGTATTACCCGTATGCTTGCGCGCCTTACGGCTACTACGGTCCAGACTACTTTGTGGATGGCTTCTTTATTGGCGCCGGCCCTTGGTTCCGTGGCTTCTATGGACGCGGTTTCTACGGTCGTGGCTTCGGTGATCGCGACTTTGGGCGGCGCGGCTTCGATGGCCGCGGACGTGGTTTCGGCGGTCGCGATGGTTTCGGGCGCGGCGGGTTTGACCGAGGCGGCTTCCGGGGCGGCGATCGTGGCTTCCACGGCGGTGGCGGGTTCCGCGGCGGCTCAGGAGGGTTCCACGGCGGTGCGGGCGGCGGATCTCACGGTGGGGGTGGTGGATTTCACGGCGGCGGTGGCGGCCACGGAGGGGGACACCGGTAAGACGTCTAAGTTCCACGTTTGAAGAAAGAAACGGCTGGCAGCACCCCTGCCAGCCGTCTTCATTTTCGGGGCCTTGAGTCCAGGCATTTCCTGTCGTACTGTTCGGGCCGTGGATCGAGCGGGAAAAATAACGGCGTGGTCCGAGTGCGCGGGTCTTGCTCGAGAAAGGCAAGACTAAGTGCCCACTTTGGAGTTGTCACAATCGCCGCACACGCCCGGCATTGACCCCGTCAACATTCATTATGGGGAATTTGGCCGCGGCAGACCGCTTGCTATTCTTCATGGTGGCTGGGGATACGGGCTCTATCCCTTCAACAGGCAGATTGCGGAATGGGAAAGCCGATTTCACATTTTGATTCCTGATCGCTCCGGCTATGGGCGCTCCACTCGGGTCACCGGCGAGATGCCACCTGATTTTCATCGCCGGGCCGCGCTCGAGACGTTTTCATTTCTTGATGCACTCGGGATCAAGAGCGCCATCCTGTGGGGCCACAGTGACGGCGCGGTGATTGCCGCGATGATGGGGCTTATTGCGCCGGAACGGTGTGCCAGCCTGGTGCTTGAAGCTTTCCACTTTCTACGGAGAAAGCCCGCTTCACGATCCTTTTTCGAACGATTCGCAGCACACCCTGAGGATCTGGGCGAAGAAACGCGCAGGCTGCTGGCCGAGGATCACGGGGAAACGAACTGGCAAACGGTTTTGCGCCGGAACTGCGCCGCTTGGTTTCGCATCGCTGACAGCGTGCAGCGGCCGGACGAGGATCTCTACGACGGGCGGCTGGGCGAGTTGCAGGTGCCGGCCTTGTTTCTCCACGGTAGCCAGGACCCGCGCACCGAACCCGGTGAAATGGACCGCGTGCGGCAGGCGCTCCCTCGCGCTACGATGCGCTTCATCGCCGCCGGCCGGCACAGCCCGCACAGCGAAGAAGAAGCCTGGCAAGAGTGCAACGCGAGGGCCACCGAGTTTCTTCGGAGCAACGCCTGAACCGAACCAGACATGCCAGGAGCCGAACCATCGGCCTAAACCGCTTTACTAGGGGCGGGGCTTGGCCCCTTCGGCGCTCCTTCAGCCCAGCATTGCCTCTAATGGGGGCTTTTCAGTTCTAACCGACACAGGAATTCCGACATCCAATGCTGCAAGCGACAGTTTCTGAGAGGATTGTCGGATGCAAACGGAAGAAGTTGCCGAGGGGTCCCGGCTTTCGGCCGCCACGCGATACGAATCGCTCGTCGGCGTATCGAATGCTATAGGAGCGCATCGAGATCCAAAGGAGCTGTTTAGCGCTCTGGTGAGGGAGTTACACCGGGTCGTCCGATTTGATTATATCGGCGTGGCCATTCGTGACGAGAAATCGAATACCTTTCACCGGCATTACGTCGACGCGCAAACAGAAGCAGCTATCCCACCAGACCCCGAATTGGCCATGGAGGAATCCGATGCCTGGTGGGTCTACCAGAATCAAGAGCCTCTGGTGACCACGCTCGAAACCCACGACGCTCGCTTTTCCAAACTCCAGGAGATTTTGAAGAAGTACGGAGTCCACTGTTTGTGCACTCTCCCCTTAACGACGGCCCATAGCAAAGTCGGAACGCTCACCTTTGGCAGCAAGACTCCGGATGTTTATAGCGCCGACGAAGTTCACTTTCTTTCGGTGGTGGCTGAGCAAATCGCTCTGGCATACGACAATGCGCTGCACCTTGATGCAGCGCAGGCCTCACAGCAGCAGTTGCTGAAGAAGAGCGAGCGCGTTGGAGTTCTCCTTGAATTGACCAATCACCTGGTTTCCAATCTTGAGTTCCGAGACCTCCTCCGAGCCGTAGTGGCGAGCACGCGGCGGGTTATGGGCTGCGATGGCGTCGGCATTTGTCTTCCCGATGCTGGCGACACACACTTGCGGGTCTATGCCCTGGATTTTCCCCTCAAGGACGCGTCCGTCCACGAGGAGAGCTTGGTTCCCATTGACGAAGATGCCTCGGGAAAAGTCTATCGCACCGGCAAACTATGGTGCGGGAGCATCCAGGAGGCAAGGCGACTGGGAATGAAGTACACCTTGCACGCCGAAGTTGGAACGCTCTGCATCCTTCCTCTTGTTAGCCGAGGTCGCGTGCTGGGCACATTCGGTGTGGTCAAATATCAGGAGAATGCGTTCACTGCCGACGATATCAAGTTTCTGACCCAGATCGGAAATCAGGTTGCCATTGCCGTGGAGAATGCATGTGCGTTTGGTGAGATTCGAGAGCTAAAAGACCAGCTCTCCAAAGAGAAGCTGTATTTGGAAGATGAAATCCGCACGGAAATGAATTTTGCCCAGATTATCGGAAATAGCGCTTCTCTGCGCAGAGTCCTCAAACAGGTGGAAACTGTAGCGCCGACGGACTCGACGGTGCTCATTTATGGAGAGACGGGGACGGGAAAAGAACTGATCGCGCGCGGCATTCATGATTTGAGTCCGCGGCGCTCGAAGCCCTTCGTCAAGCTCAACTGCGCGGCGATACCCACAGGTTTGCTGGAAAGCGAGCTGTTTGGGCACGAGAAAGGCGCATTTACAGGGGCGATCGCGCAACGCATTGGCCGTTTCGAAGTGGCAGACGGTGGCACGATTTTCCTGGACGAAGTAGGAGAAATTCCCCTCGAACTTCAGACCAAACTGCTCCGCGTGCTGCAGGAGAGGGAGTTCGAGCGGTTGGGAAACTCGCGCACTCTTCGGACCGATGCGCGTTTGATTGCCGCGACAAACCGCGATTTAGAAGTGATGGTGAGCGAACAGAAGTTCCGATCCGATCTCTTTTTTCGCTTGAATGTTTTTCCAGTGCACGTTCCCCCCTTGCGGGAGCGCCAGGGGGATATTCCGCTGCTGGTGCGGCACTTCACGCAGCAGTTTTCCAGACGGATGAAAAAGGTCATGGAAACGATTCCATCCGCGGCAATGGATGCCCTGAGCCGCTATCATTGGCCGGGGAACATACGAGAGCTTCAGAATGTGATCGAGCGGGCCGTAATTATCTCGGCAGGTCCGGCCCTGAGTGTCGATGTGGGTGATCTGAAATTTCCCAAGGCCGGCCCCGCGATAGAAAGACCCGCCCCTCCGAAATCGCCGAACGGCACGCTTCACAGCGTTTTGGAGGAAACGGAACGTCGACAGATTCTTGACGCCCTTAAACAGTGCAATTGGGTTGTGGCTGGTCCCAACGGGGCAGCGGCACATCTTGGAATGAAGCGATCCACCCTGCAGTTGAGAATGCACAAGCTCGCGATTTCGCGCGGTTCTGCGTAGTCGTGGCATCCGTCTTCGTCAGACCCCTTCTGAAAAGTTCCTGACTCAAGCACAGATCTTTTAGCGCGCCGGGAAGCTGGCAGCCTACCATTTCGCTGGCACTGGCAGGCTGGCAGCTTGATCTAGAGAAGCCTCTTTCGTCTTGCTATCCCGCAACAAATCAACAAGTTCGGCTCTTTCAGGAACACACGGCGCTTTGGCAGGCTCGTTGCATTCTCCTGGGCGTGAGGCATCTGCCATGGGCGGAATGCGAAGCCTGAGCGGAGCATCAAGAACGGAGGGCGAGGCGGCAACGAAATACCTTCCCTCCGTGCGGCAAGCAGAGGGGGGCATGGGGCAGCCGTGGCCGGGGGGCGAACGAGTCCATTCGTCTAACGAAAGAGGCTGACGTGCTGAGGATCACGAGAACGGAAACGCCAGGAGAAGAGAAATGGATTCTGCAAGGCCGCTTGGTCGGGTTGTGGGTTAGCGAACTGAGAAAAAGCTGGAAAGAGGCTCATCGAAGCGCCAGCGAGCGAAAGTGCGTTGTCGACCTCAATGAGGTCACGTTTATCGATAGGAAGGGTGAAAGGCTCTTGCGAAGCATGTCAAAGGAGGGAGCGCAATTCATCGCCACGGGCATTTATACCAAGCACGTACTTCAACAGAGGTGTGCAAGATGAAACCACGAAGGGACCAGACTGTGCCAGCCAAACCCATGAACAACACCGGCAAAGAAGGATCTGCGATTACTTCCGCCTACGGCCTTTCCGACAAGGGAGACATGACTCTCGTCGCTGCGGCGAAGAACGAGAACCGTCAAGCGTTTGAAGTACTGGTCGAACGTCACACGCGAAGGATTTTCTTCACAGCGCGGCGCATGACCCGAACGCGAGAGGACGCCGAGGACGTCGTGCAGCAAAGCTTGCAAAAAGCATTCGTCCACTTGAACCAATTCGAGGGGAAATCCTCCTTTTCCACCTGGCTGACGCGCATCGCCATCAACGAAGCCCTCATCTTGCTGCGGAAGAGCCGCGGGCTGCGCGAGGAATTGATCAACGATTCAAACGAGGGAGAGAAAGCGCAATCCACGCTGGAGATCCCGGATTCAGGCCAGAGTCCCGAAGATAAGTACTCACAGCGAGAGCAGCAGCGAATTCTGCTCTCGGCCATGAAGGAGTTGCCGGACGGAACACGGAGGGCCATGCAGTTGCGTGAGCTTGACGAGCGATCGACGGAAGAGACCGCTCGAATTATGGGAATTTCCGTTGGCGCGGTAAAGGCTAGAGTGTTTCATGGGCGAAAGAAATTGCGCGCGAGATTGAACCGTTACGCCGGATTAGCTTGGACGTCCGGAAGGGACATTCGACGCACGATCGGCAACACGGCAGATGATTCGCAGGATCAGCTCGCCTGCAATGCGTGGGGTTAAAACGGGGACCAAGGGAGGGTCTCATGATGACGTTTCTGATTCTCGCTGCCCTGGCGATTTTGGGGTTCCTATGTTTCACCGGCCCGGACGGTGTTATCGGCCCCAGGCATCGCCACTGAATCGAGTGCGCGGCGGGAGCGTTCCGCCTACGCGCACGGCCTAGCCCTCCGCCGGTATCGTCTTTCGCTTCTGAACCAACGATACCGTCGTTGTGGCCGCGGGTCTCGACTTACCCCCGTCGGGACCTGCGGCGCGGAGATGTCAGAGGTACCCACGCCGAGATTGAGAGCAATTCAACCGCGAAGAAAGGGCTCGCGTATGACATCGAAAGGCAAGAGAAACGTGACTTTGGAACCTGACGCAAGGCCTATTCAGCTTCGCTCAGAGGATACTTCTGCAAACCACGCACCAAGTCATGAGGAAATCAGGCGCCGCGCCTATGAAATCTATGTTGAGCGCAACGGTCTCCCAGGCGATGAGCTTGATGATTGGCTGAGGGCAGAACGCGAGCTCCAAAAGGTCGCTCTTTTCAAACAAAACTGGAATCGTCTTCAGCAACGGCGTCCCCCCGACTCCGAAGACGGAGATTGATATTCGGCGCAGGGAAACAATGGAAGGGAGAAAGCAATGACGATGCTAGTAATACTAGCAATCATGATCAGCGCGGCACTCGTAGTTGCCGCAGTCGGGCACACACGCCGATCACGCGAGAACAAGGAGCCGATCCAACTTGGTGTAGGCAGGAAGCTTCATTTCTACGAACTCGGGATCAAAAGGAGGAGATCGTGAATTACGCTGTCCGCTTTCTGTTTAGTGATGTGCTGCGACCGCGCTTTGGCGCCGTCTTCTTAGGTGTCGCTGTCCTCGGCATTTTTCTCGCAGGCTGCAACAAGAGTCAGGCATCAATAGCGACGCCAGTCCCGGAGGTCGAAGTGGCCACGGTAGAACAGCGCGATGTCCCCGTGTACAGCGAATGGGTAGCGACGTTGGACGGCTACGTCAACGCCGAGATCCGGCCCCAAGTGTCAGGCTACATCATCAAGCAAAATTACACAGAAGGTTCGCTGGTTCGCAAAGGTCAAGTACTGTTCGAAATAGATCCGAGGCCCTTCACGGCGGCCCTCGACCGCGCAAAGGGCGATCTTGCGCAGGCACAGGCACAACTTGGCAAAAGCATCCTCGACGTAGAGCGCGATACGCCGCTGGCAGAAGGCAAGGCCATCGCCAAGAGCCAATTGGACAACGAGGTTCAGGCCAAGCTAGGTGCACAGGCGGCCGTTGAATCGGCCAAGGCCGCGGTGGAGCAAGCGGAACTCAACCTGGAGTGGACCAAAGTCACCTCGCTGGTGGACGGAATCGCGGGGATAGCGCAGGTACAGATCGGCAACCTGGTCGGAGCCAACTCTATCTTGACTTCCGTTTCGCAAGTGGAGCCCATCAAGGCTTTTTTCCCGATTAGCGAACATGAGTATCTCGTAGCACAAAGCCAGGGCAATTCCATTAGCAGCCAGCACACTATCCGTTTTTTCGGAACCGCGGTCGAACTGATCCTTGCTGACGGCCGTGTCTACCCTCAGAAAGGCAAGGTCTTGCTTGCGGACCGGCAAGTGGATGCAAACACGGGCACGATTCGCATTATTGCTGCCTTTCCCAATCCCGGCAACATTCTTCGTCCCGGCCAGTACGGACGTGTGCGTGTGGAAACCAACTTGCAAAAAGGGGCTCTGCTACTGCCTCAGAGCGCCGTTGCGCAGTCGCAGGGAAGCTACCAGGTGGCGATTGTCGGCAGCGACCACAAAGTGAGTATGCGCACCGTGAAGCCCGGCGCGACGGTCGGGACGATGTGGGTGATTGATGAGGGCCTCAAACCGGGTGAGCAAGTGTCAGCCGAAGGGCCGCAAAAGCTCAAGGAAGGAACTCTGGTTACGCCGAAGCCCGTACATCATTCCGGGGAAGGAAACTAAGTTATGTCAAAGTTCTTCATCAACCGTCCGATCGTGGCGATGGTGATCGCCATCCTTACTGTGATTGTGGGCGCAGTGACCATCGTTAGTTTGCCCGTAGCGCAGTTTCCCAACATCGTTCCACCGGAGATTCAACTGCAGGCTAGCTATGTAGGTGCGGACGCTCAGACCCTGGAGCAATCCGT
>Ga0210408_10005552_pt1 | contig 11062 bp, 9 predicted proteins | sample IncBWH4MmetaG_FD_155471 | JGI IMG/M metagenome (GOLD analysis project Ga0210408, IMG submission 155471) | Forest soil microbial communities from Barre Woods Harvard Forest LTER site, Petersham, Massachusetts, United States - Inc-BW-H-4-M | ecosystem: Environmental > Terrestrial > Soil >... | reverse complement strand
CAGTATTGGCGTCGCACGAATATCGATACGGTCGAGGAGCGTGGTTAAGAGAGCCACCTTGTCCTTACAGTCCCCAAAACGTTTTTTTAGTACCGTCTCGGGCGATGCAGGCCGGTGAGTATAGGGGCCAATCTCCGTGCCGAAATAGCGTATGTCCTTCTGCACGAACTCAAGCGCAGCCAGCACCCGCTCGGTCGTGGTGCTGGCCTGCGCCTTGATCGCATCGGCCTCCTGATCCAGAAGCGGACCCCGCGCGTCGCGCGGGAAGACGGAGGCCCCCCAGCGCGCGACTTCCGCCCAGTCGGCAAACTCACTGAACTGAAGCCACCGGTCGATGAACGCGCTGTAGGGCGTGCCGGGCTCGAAATCCAGCCTGGGTGTGTGGTCTTTGCGGAATACCATCTCGCGCAGGCCGCCCACGGTGCGGATCACGGGCTGCAACTCCCCGTGCACCATCGCGTAGTGGATTTCGCGGCTCGGGGATGCGAGTAGACGTACCGCATGCATGGTCTCGGGACCTAAGATGTTGCCCAAAGCGACAAGGGCGACGAATTTGTCCCCGAATACGGGATTGCTGCCGCGTACAGAGAAGGCATAATCGATCTCATCCCCGACCCGCACGTCGTCCAGCACGATCGAGAGAGTCTCGCGGCCGTCATAGATTTGGCGCTCGAGCTGGGTTTCCCGTCGCAGCAGCGGGTACTTATGATCGAGGCGGTTCAATCGTTTGCCAGCGCGCACCAGTTCCAGGTGATGCAGGACCAGCTTCTGAAAGCTCGGGTCGAACTGAATCTCGATTCGTGAGCCCGCGTCGAGACCGGCGCTGTGGTTGATCACCCGCACGACGTGGAGGTAGTGAGTTTCGGATCTCGCGCCGAGTTGATACTGCTCATCGATGACCCGATAGCTCATCGGAGCAGACGATTCAGCGGCGGCATCCTCGGTGCTGGGCGAGGGGGTGACCCACGACGGAGCCGGCTCGACCGTGTAGCCTGAAGGTGCATCACTGTGCTGGGCAGGCTTCGGGTGAGTATGAGGAGACGAGGAATTTCCGCCGCCCTGCTCCTGTGCGTTGCTCGCACTCATAGCAACGCTTGCCGCTGCCAGCAACAGCATTTCCCACCAGGCTCTTTCTGATACCAAGGTCACCCCCAAATCCGCGTACGGCACCTCAGCCTACGCCGGGCCGCAGCGCAGCCTATCGCAAGTCGCGAGCGGCCGCTTCCTGGCAACCTTTCCGACACCGTCAGGGTCCGGAAGTGGCCCGGGTGCTGCCTGATGACGGAATGCCGCTGTTCGGCCCTGCCCGACGGGATATCAATTAGCGCCATTAGGCGGGCGTTACTGGAATGATTCGCACCACCCCGGTAGTGCCGTCCAGCGCATCGATGATGCGGGTACGGGCGCCGAGACCCATAGGCTCCGGCAGCCCATCTCGGCCGAAGTACCCCATCTCAGATATCTCGCCATTCGGTTGCCACGGATTGCGGCCAAGCACCCGCGCTCGAAAGAACAGAACTATGTCGTCCTTGTACGGTTTGCAATAGACACCGACGAGTCCGCAGGATTTTGCACGACGCCAATTGGGGGCGGCCAATCGTAGGTGAATTCGTAGCCCCGACGCGGGAAAACGTCCAGAGACAATAATTGACGAAAAACCCTAGCTTTGTAGGGGTTTCAAGCGCTCTTCGAGGACAACCCGCGACAGCCCCAGACAGCCGAAAACACTATTCGATATTTTGCACCTGTTCGCGCATTTGTTCGATCAACACTTTCATGTCGACGGCCGCGCGGGTGGTTTCTATGTCTTGCGACTTCGACGACAAGGTGTTGGCTTCGCGATTCAGCTCCTGCATCAAGAAGTCGAGACGCCGACCTGCGGGCTCTTGTCCGGCGAAGGTCTTGCGAATCTCCGTCACGTGCCCGCGCAGGCGATCGATCTCTTCGTCCACGTCCAGCCGCTGCGCCAAAATCGCCAGTTCCTGTTCAAGCCGCTCGTGATCGACGTCGCTGACCAGCTGTGCGATGCGGTCGAGCAATTTCGCGCGCATGCGCGCCCGCACCTCCGGCAGCCGTTCCGTCACGCGCGCCGCGAATTCGACGAGGCCTGCGCAGCGCTGCTCCAGCGCCTCGCGCAGCCGTCCCCCCTCGCTGTCGCGAAAGCGCGCGAGCTCCGCCAAAGCGTCGGCGAGCAGCCCGTGCGCGGCGGCGATCATGGACGCATGGTCGCGGGTCCCGTCGCGAATCACACCGGGCCAGCGAAGTAAATCCAGGACATCGATGCGTGCCGCGGCTCCGGCCTTTGCGGCAATCGACTGCAACCGTTGCGTGAGCGATTCGAGCAATTCGGCGTCGACCTCGATCGCGCCGGCAACCACTGCGGGCCGAAAATGCAGGGAACACTCGACCTTGCCGCGGCGCACGGAGGCGGCGATGGCCTGTCGGAAATCCGCTTCGCCGGCCCGAAACTCCTCGGGCAATCTCATGCCGATTTCCAGAAAACGATGGTTGACCGTCTTCAATTCCCAGGCCAACAACCCCTGTGGGAACTGGCGCTCGCGCCGCGCAAAGCCGGTCATGCTACGAATCATAGGGGTCTGCGCTAGAATCGGCCATAATCCAGGAAATTCAGTCTATCAGACGAGGAGCAGTCATTGCAGATTGAAACCGCGGACGTCAGCCTCATCGGCCACCGCGAAGAGAATCAAGACCGTGTCGCGGTGGCGGTCGCCGATCACGCCGTGCTGTTGGTCGTGATCGACGGCATGGGCGGCCATGCGGAAGGCGCGCGCGCCGCCGAAACGGCGCTGGCCACGCTGCTCGAAGCGTTCTGGCAAATGCCGCATCCGATTTTCGATCCGCTGGGCTTCTTGCACCTGTCGCTGGGCCGCGCGCACGAAGAAGTCGTGAAGCTCGGGGTTGGTTTGGGCGTCGAAGCGCGCCCGCGCGCAACCTGCGCGCTGTGCCTGGTACAGGAATCCGCCGCTTATTGGGCGCACGTCGGCGACAGCCGGATCTATCAATTGCGCCAGGCTTCCGTGCTGGAGCGCACCCGCGATCACAGCCATGTCGAAGTGCTGCTGCGCGAAGGTTTGATCACCGAAGCCGAAGTTCAAGGCCATCCGATGCGCAACTACGTCGAGTGCTGTCTCGGCGGCGATGCGGCTCTGCCGGAGATGAGCATATCGACGCGGCGCAAGCTCAAGACCGGCGATGTGCTCCTGCTGTGCACGGATGGCTTGTGGGCCAACTTGAGCGATCAGGACTTCGTACGCTTCGCGCAGACCGCGAACAAAACCTTGCGTGAATCGCTGACCGATCTCGGCACGCAGGCCGTGGAGGCCTCGGCTCCCTACAGCGATAACACCAGTGCGGCGGCTCTGCGCTGGCGGGCAGCGTGAGCATTCGGCCGAGCGGTCGGGCCCCGGACGAGCTGCGGACGCTGATCTTCGAGCGAGGATATACCAAGCACGCGGAAGGCTCGGTGCTGGTGGGGTTTGGCGCCACGCGAGTGTTGTGCACCGCCAGCATCGAGGACACCGTGCCTGCATTCCTTCGCGGCCAGGCGCAGGGCTGGGTGACCGCCGAGTACGGCATGCTGCCCCGGGCGACCCACACGCGCAGCGTGCGCGAAGCGGCGCGCGGCAAGCAATCGGGCCGCACCCAGGAGATCCAGCGCCTCATCGGCCGGGCGCTGCGCGCGGTGGTCGATCTCAAGGGTTTGGGGGAACGCACCGTGACCATCGATTGCGATGTGTTGCAGGCGGACGGCGGTACGCGAACAGCGGCCATTACGGGCGGGTTCGTGGCCCTGGCGGACGCCATCGACACTCTGCTCAAGAAACGCGCCATCTCCGCGAACCCGCTGCACGGCCAGGTGGCGGCCGTGTCCGTGGGCATTTACCGCGGCGTGCCGGTGCTTGACCTGGACTACGCCGAGGACTCGAATGCGGAAACCGACATGAACGTGGTCATGAACAGCGGCGGCGGATTTGTCGAAGTGCAGGGTACCGCCGAAGGGCACGCGTTTCGCCGCCACGAGCTCGACCAATTGCTGGATCTGGCGGCATCAGGGATCGCCCGCTTGCATGCTGCCCAGCTGGACGCGCGTGCAGCGTAGGCCGCTGATTGTCGCAACCAGTAACCCGGGCAAGCTGCAAGAGTTGCGCGCCATGCTGGCTGACCTGCCGTTTGATCTGCACGGCCTCAGCGAATTTGGACTTAGCCCGCCCGAGGAGTCCGGCGCGAGCTTTCTCGAAAACGCCCTGTTGAAGGCAAGACAGGCCGCGGCGGCAGCGGCCGCTGCCGGGTTGCGCGGCGCTGCCGGGTTGCGCGGCGCTTCGGCGCCAGGCGTCGCGGCGCTCGCAGACGATTCCGGGCTCGAAGTCGACGCCCTTGGCGGAGCCCCAGGAATCCTCTCGGCGCGCTATGCCGGGAAGGATGCCGGAACCTCCGCCAATAACGAAAAACTGCTCCGCGCCCTGGCCGGCATTGCGCCCGAGCGGCGCCGCGCGCGCTATCGATGCGCGTTGGTGATGGTGCAGGGAGCGGGGGACGCGACGCCGCTGATCGCCGAAGGGGTTTGGGAGGGCTACATTCTCGACTCACCCCGAGGTTCGGGCGGCTTCGGCTACGATCCGTATTTTTTTCTTCCCGACTTGCAGCGAACGGCGGCGCAGCTCGATCCGGACGAAAAAAACCGGCTCAGTCATCGCGGCATTGCCATGCGCGCGCTGCGCGACCAGTGGCTGGCGCGCGAGGGATTGGAGGCGCATGAAGGGCGGGAGGCGCGCGAGCGGCAAGCGCGCCGGCGGCCGTGACCGAGGTGTCCCTCGCCCTGTACGTGCACATGCCTTGGTGCGTGCGCAAGTGTCCGTACTGCGATTTCAACTCGCATCAATTGAAGTCGGCCGCGCCCGAGTCCTCGTACATCGATGCGCTGATTCGCGATTTCGATTTCGAGCTGCCGCGCTTGGACGGCCGCAGGATCGACACCGTATTCTTCGGCGGTGGCACGCCGAGTCTGTTCCAACCCGAGGATTTCTGCCGTCTGCTCGCCGCATTGCGGGAGCGAATCGCGTTCGCCGCCGATGCGGAGGTCACTCTGGAGGCCAATCCGGGCACCATTGAACGGGGCCGATTCTCAGGGTACCGGCAAGCCGGCATCAATCGAGTGTCGCTGGGAGCACAGACATTTGCGCCGCGTGCGCTGGAAATTTTGGGGCGCATTCACTCGGCGGAGGACACGCATCGCGCGGTGGCCGAATTGCGCGAGGCGGGGCTCGACAATTTCAATCTTGATTTGATGTATGCGCTGCCGCAGCAGACCCTGGAGGAGGCGCTCGCGGATGTCCGGACCGCGTGTGCGCTTGGGCCGGTGCATATCTCGTACTATCAACTCACGCTCGAGCCGGGGACGGTGTTTCACTCCCGGCCGCCGCCGCTGCCGGATGAGGAAGCCGCCTGGCAGATGCAAACCGCGGGTCAACGGCTGCTGGCCGAGTCGGGGTATGTGCAGTACGAAGTGTCGGCCTACGCTCGGCCGGGCGCGCGTTGCCGGCACAACCTCAACTACTGGCAGTTCGGCGACTATGTGGGAATCGGTGCAGGCGCGCACGGAAAGCTCAGTCTCGCGCTACCGCAACGCATCTTGCGCACCGCCAAACCCAAACAACCACGCGAGTATCAGGAGCAGGTCCGGCGCGCAGAGTCTGGCGGGGGCGCGCGACCGGTCACCATCGGTGAGGCTTCGTTCATTGCGGCCGCCGACGTGCCGTTCGAATTCATGTTGAATGCGCTGCGGCTCAATGAAGGTTTCACCGTTCGCGACTACATGCTTCGAACCGGGCTTGAAATCGCCTCGGTGGAGGCCCAGCTCGCCGCGGGACAGGGGCGGGGCCTATTGACCAACCGGGCGGACGGCTGGCGTCCCACCGAGCTGGGCCGGCGCTTCCTAAATGATCTTCAGGCGAGTTTTCTCGCCTAAGCTTATGCACACGGGCCGAGGAGCCTCGCACAAAGGGGCACCTACAGCACATTGCACCTGAAGTAGGTCAGATCCATCTCGTAAGAAGTTGATTTTTAATAATAAAACGACTTGTCTATTTTTTGATCAAGTTAACAATTACTCGAAATTCCGCTGTCTGGATCAAGCGCCTTGCCCGCCATCCACAGACTTATCCACAGATATTGTGGACAAACCCTTAACAGGCTGCCATACAAGGGCTTATGCCCCATATCTTGTGGCAGCGCCCCCCATCCGCTACAATGACCGGCTCTGTTTTAGGCGTGGCGACCAGCACCTTTGAGGGCTCGTCGATTCTGCCGCCACCGATCATCGAGGTTCCCATGAAAGCCGGCATCCATCCAGACTACAAACTCATCACGGTCACTTGCACCTGCGGCAATAAGTTCGAGACCCGCTCGACTATCGGCCAGGACTTACAGGTCGAAGTTTGCTCCAACTGCCATCCGTTCTATACCGGCAAGCAGAAAATTGTGGACACCGGCGGCCGCGTCGATAAATTCCGCAAGAAGTATGCGGTGGCGGCAAAAGCCTAACCGCGGAAGTTTTCCTTCAAGTGCAGGGGCGCGCGGACCGTGACGGAGCGCGTGCGCCCGAGTGCGCGCGGTGGATGCGCTCCCTTGATTCCGATGTACGGCCGTGCAAGGCTGCGAGGCTATAAACGAACCCGTCGGATGAGCGCATGAGCACGAAATACGAACTCAAGAATCTGGCAAGCGGCAAGACGAGCCAGCTGAACGCGGTCTCGGGAACCATCGGACCCGAAGCGCTCGACATTTCCAACCTGACTAAAGAACAGGGGATATTCACGTTCGACCCCGGCTTCATGGCCACGGCGAGCACCGAAAGCAAGATCACCTACATCGACGGCGATGCCGGCGTGCTGCTATACCGCGGCTATCCGGTGGAACAACTTGCCGAGAAATCGTGCTTTCTCGAGGTGGCCAATCTGCTGATCTACGGCGGTCTGCCGTCCAAGTCGCAGCTCTGCGCGTTTCAGCAATCGATCATGCGGCACACCATGGTCAACGAACAATTGCTGCGGTTCTTCCAGGGTTTCCATCACAATGCGCACCCCATGGCCATGGTGTCCGCGGTGGTCGCCTCGATGGCCGCGTTCTATCACGACACCATGAACATCGAAGATCCGCGGCACCGGGAAATTTTCGCGCATCGCATCATCGCGAAACTGCCGACCATCGCCGCCGCGGCCTACAAGCACACGCTCGGCCAACCGTTCATTTACCCGCGCAACGATCTGCGCTACTGCGCGAACATGCTGAATATGTTCTTCTCGGTTCCGTGCGAGGCATACGCGATCGATCCGGTCGCGGCCGAAGCGTTGGATTTGCTGTTCATCCTGCACGCGGACCACGAGCAGAACGCCAGCACGTCGACGGTACGTCTCGCCGGCAGCACCGGGGCTAACCCCTACGCCGCCATATCGGCCGGCGTGTCCGCGCTATGGGGACCGGCGCATGGCGGCGCCAACGAAGCCGTGCTCGACATGCTGGACGGCATCGGTTCGGTCGCCAACATCGACAAATTCCTCGCGCGCGTCAAGGATAAGGCCGATCACGTGCGCTTGATGGGCTTCGGCCACCGCGTCTACAAGAATTTCGACCCGCGCGCCAAGATCATCCGCAGCATGTGCTATCGCGTGCTCGACAAACTGGGCAAGACCAATAATCCGCTGTTCGAGCTGTCGCTGAAATTGGAGGAGATTGCGCTCAAGGACGAATACTTCGTGTCGCGCAAGCTCTATCCGAATGTGGACTTCTACTCCGGCATCATCTACAGCGCGCTGGGGATTCCGCGCTCCATGTTCACGGTGATGTTCGCCATCGCGCGCACCGCCGGCTGGGTGGCGCAGTGGCAGGAGATGGTGTCGGATCCCCACATGAGAATAGGCCGGCCGCGCCAGCTCTATACCGGTCCGACACAGCGAGACTACCAGCCGATCGAAAAGCGCTGATCGATGGCGGTAAGACCCCACGTGAAGTTCTGCGCCCTGGCGCTGTTGCTGGGCGGCGCCGCGAATGTCGCGCTGGCCGACCGCGATTGTCCCAGTCCCGCGGGCGCCGTCGCCATCGGCAGCGTGCAATGGAATGGCTGGGGCCGGGGCCTCGACAATACGCGTTACCAGCCCGAACCCGCGATACGCGCCAGCGATGTGGCGAAACTCGCGTTGAAATGGGCCTACGGCTACCCGAGCGGCGTGGAATTCGGCCAGCCCACCGTCGTCGACGACCGGCTATTCATCACCAGTTCGACGGGCCGCATCTATTCGCTCGATTCGAAAACCGGCTGCACCTACTGGACGTATGACGCCGCCGCGGGCAGCCGCACCGCGGTGTCCATCGGTGAGCTTGCCCGCGCCAGAGTCGCCGCGCTGCCGAGGCGCTTGAAACGCACATTGGCGCACCTTGACGTCATCAAGGCGCCGAGCGCCGCGTTCTTCGGCGACGATGCCGGCACGGTGTATGCGCTGGACGCACAGAAGGGAACTCTGCTGTGGAAGACCCAGGTGGAGACGCACCCGCTGGCGCGCATCGTGGGCGCGCCGACGCTGTACAACGACCGTCTGTACGTGGCCGTGTCCTCGGCCGAGGATGCCGCGGCCGCTGACCCGGGCTACGGCTGCTGCACTTTTCGCGGCAGCGTGGCCGCGCTCGACATCGGGAGCGGCAGATTGCTGTGGAAGAGCTACACCGTCCTCGAGGAGCCGCAGCCCACCCGCAAGAACGCCGCGGGCGTCCAGGAATTCGGGCCGGCGGGCGCGAGTATCGCGTCGTCACCCACCGTCGATGTAAAGCGCAATGTGCTGTACGTTGCGACCGCCGGCGGCGCGAACGGCATCGAGCAATCTCTGACGGACGCCGTCGTGGCCTTCGATTTGGCGGACGGCAAGCTGCGCTGGGTCAAGCAATTACTGTGGTCGGATGCGGGACCGGCCGGAGCCGGCTTTTTGAGTTCCCCGGTACTGCGGACCCTGGCGACCGGCAATCAAGTCCTCTTGGCGGGACAGAAGTCGGGCGTCGTCTACAGCCTGGATCCCGATCATGGCGGCAACATTTTCTGGCAGACGAAAATCGGCGACAGCGGCGTGGGCGCAGGTGCGGGTGGGGCCGGCGCCGGCGCCGGCGGCACCCCCGGAATCGCAAGCGTGGTCGGGCCGCCCGGGGTCGGGGGCCCCGCCGGCGGGGTTGCCTGGGGCAGCGCCGCGGATCACCGCAATCTCTATGTCGCCACCGCCGGTGTGCTGGCGCAGCCTGCGAACGGCTCCGGAAGTTTGACGGCGCTCGACATGACCACCGGCGTGGCGCGCTGGCACACCCAGTCCCCGGAGCCGGCCTGCGGCTGGGGTGAGCGCAATTGCACGCATGCGCAGGCGCAGGCGGTCACCGTCATGCCCGGCAGCGCATTCTCCGGTGCGATGGACGGGCATTTGCGCGCCTATTCGACCATCGACGGCAAGATTTTGTGGGACTTCGACACGGCAAGGGACTATCAAACCAAGAACGGCGTCAAGGCGAGCGGCGGTCCCTTGGATCACGGCGGCGCGACCATCGTGAACGGCATGCTCTACGTCAATTCGGGCAACACCCTGCTCGCCTTCTCGGTCGACGGAAAATAGGACTCGAAGAGCACTCATGACACCTTTCAAGCGGTTGGCGTTGGTCGGCTACTTTTTTGTCTGCAGCGTCGCCGTGGCGCCCGGTGCCATGGCCCGCGCGGCCGATGCGGATCGCACGGCGGCGATCGAGAATTCGGTGGTGAAGGTGTTCGCGACCATGCGCTACCCGGATCCCTTCAAACCCTGGACCAAACAGGCGCCCAGCGAAGTGACCGCCTCCGGGGTCGTGATCGAAGGCCGGCGCATTCTGACCAATGCGCACGTGGTGCTCTACGCCACCCAGGTTCAGATTCAGGCGAATGCAGCGGGCGACAAGATGCCGGCCACGGTGCTGGCCGTCGCTCCGGGAATCGATCTGGCCGTCTTGCAAGTCGATGATGCGTCATTCTTCGACACGCACCCGCCGGTGGCGCGGGCGAGCAAGCTGCCGCAGATCAAGGACGCGGTATTGGCTTACGGCTTCCCGACCGGCGGCAATTCATTGTCCATCACCAAGGGCATCGTGTCGCGCATCGAGTTCGTCGCCTACAACTATCCGGTGTCGGGCCTGCGCATCCAGGTCGACGCCGCGATCAACCCCGGCAACAGCGGCGGCCCCGCGATCGCCGGCGACAAGATGATCGGTCTCGCGTTCAGCAAGCTGGGCGGCGACACGCAGAACATCGGCTACATCATTCCCAACGAAGAAGTCGATCTGTTCCTGAAGGATATTGCCGACGGCCACTACCACGGCAAGCCCGCCATGTACGATGAGCTGCAAACCCTCGAAAATCCAGCGTTGCGCGAGTACCTCAAGCTGGACAAGACCGTCGAAGGAATGGTCGTACACCGTCCGGACAAGACCGACGCGGCCTATCCGCTCAAAGAATGGGATGTCCTGACCCGCATCGGCGATACGCCGATCGACAACCAGGGGATGATCAAGCTGGATAAGGACCTGCGGGTGAGTTTCGCCTATCTGATTCAGCACCGGGCCAACAACGGCAGGGTGCCGATGACCCTCGTGAGGGCCGGCAAGCCCATGCAGATTCAGTTGCCGGTCCCGGCGGAGCATCCCACCCTGCTCACCGATCTACACGGCAGATACCCGTCGTACTTCATTTACGGGCCGCTGGTGTTTTCCACGGCAACCTGGCAATTCGTCTCCAGCTTGGAGAAGAACACGGGCCTGCTGCGGCTGTTGGGTGCCGTGAGAAGTCCATTGATCACACGAGCCCTCGATCCGCCGGATGCCGAAACGGAAGAACTCGTGGTCATCTCCTCGCCCTTCTTCCCTCACAAGCTCGCCAACGGCTACTCGAACGCCGCGGGGTCCGTGGTGAAATCCGTCAACGGTACGCATGTGCGCAGTCTCAAACATCTGGTCGCCCTGCTGCGCGATCTCAACGATCCGTTCGTTG
>Ga0210408_10005549_pt1 | contig 11063 bp, 12 predicted proteins | sample IncBWH4MmetaG_FD_155471 | JGI IMG/M metagenome (GOLD analysis project Ga0210408, IMG submission 155471) | Forest soil microbial communities from Barre Woods Harvard Forest LTER site, Petersham, Massachusetts, United States - Inc-BW-H-4-M | ecosystem: Environmental > Terrestrial > Soil >... | reverse complement strand
TTTCCAGCAGAGCATCATTGCGACCCGTCCGACTCGCCCGGCGCTATAGAAAAGAGAGAATCTCGTGAGTCGCGAACAAGGGAGCCTTCTTCTGCCGGCGATAAAGCCACAGCAGAAGCGCCATCAATGAGCCTCCCGGCAGCACGAGTTCCATCGCCGCATAGGGCGCGAGCTCTCGCAGCTTCGCTATCACGGTTGCCGCATGCGTGCGCCGCGCCGGGGTCCACCGCACCCGAGCACTGAAGGCCGATAAGAATTTCATTGACGACATCACTGTTCATCTCGCTAAATTTCGTTGACTAACCTTTAGACGAATGCGGCGGGTTGGAATCGACACCGTCCCGCAAATATTTCTACGCCTTTCATGGGCTCGCCGGCGTCCGTCCCCATTGCGCTACCCCGCCACCAGCGCAAATTGAAAGACAAGAACAGAAGCGGCCGTGGCGCCGACCGCAAGGAGCGCCTGCGCGAACCGTACCGCGAGAAATTCGTTTGTCATGTGCCCTCTCCGTAAATTGAATTGATCGAACAGTGCACACATTGCGCCGCCCGCCAATGCACAACAAACGCAATACCTGATGATCCGTTAAGAAAAACTTAACGCTATTTTCCGATTTAACTGGGAGTATTTCGCCTGGCCGGAATCCTCCGTCTCGACGCAAGGTCCGGCCGGCGGCCATAATCTCGTTCACGCTTGGGGGAGTCTTACATGCCCGTGCTTCATCAGATGCAGGTGTCCGGCAATTGCTACAAAGTCCGGCTCGCCGCGCGACAGCTCGGCGTAGCGCTCGCACTCAAGGACTACGGCCTTCTTGTCGGAGCCACGCGCAAGCCGGATTTTCTCTCCAAGAACCCGAATGGCCGTGTTCCACTACTCGAATTCGAGGATGGCCGCATGCTCGCGGAGTCGGACGCGATCCTGTGGTACCTGAGCGAGGATACGTTCCTGCTGCCCGCCGATCGTTGGGGCCGCGCCGAGGTGTTGCAGTGGATGTTCTTCGAACAATACAGTCACGAACCCTATATCGCGGTGGCCCGCTTCTGGCTCTCCTTTGCGCCGAAGGAGGAGCTCGAGAAGAGGCGACATCTGGTCCCCGAATGGCACGCCAAGGGCAACGCCGCGCTCAGTGTGATGCAGACTCACCTTGCCCGGCGCGACTGGTTCGCCGGCGGGCGCTACTCGATCGCGGACATTGCGCTCTACGGCTACACGCACTGCGCCGCGGACGGCGGATTCGATCTTGCCGCCTATCCGGCGGTCGGCGCATGGCTCAGGCGGGTCGCGAGTGAGCCTGGCCACGTGCCGCTCGAAGTTGCCTGGTGACGTCGCCCGCGAATTACCCCCGGGATTCGCCGCCCGCCGCGACCTTGGGGGCCGCTTCGCGCCGCGCCCCATCCTTCGCCTGCGTGGGGGAAATAAGGGCTGTTGGTCCCAGCCCAGTCAATCATCTCTACGATGCTTCTTCTTATCTCGACCCATGCCCGGACTAGGGGAACCGGGCATGCCGTCAATACATCGGTGCCACCGTTGCTGCTGTCGCGTTAGGTCTTGTCCCAGGAAACGCGAAGACTATTCATCCAGTTTTTATAGCGTCGATAGCTGTAAAAATCGTGCGTGATGATTGCGTGGCGCGACCGGGCCCTGGGCACAGCCGGGACGGTCACGGGCTGCGGCGGGTTCAGCCGCAGATTCGTCATCATCAGAGCGCCGCTAACTTTGCCTTGATTCATGGGCCCGCCTTCCTTGACACGACGTCAATACGGAGTGGAATGCTGATGTTCCACAGTGTGTCAGGCCGGCAGCGGCGCGTTCATGCATTTGAGCGCTTTTGTGGCTCAAATCTCAGCTCCAAATATGCAAAGTTAAATACGGCCGTTGCCTGTGTCTGCAAGCGGTGCCGTGTTCGCGGCTTGGGTCCGTGCTACTTGGGAGAGCCGCCGGGAAGCATCCTGCTGCGCGATCCATATATGACGGCCCCGATAGCCAGCCAAATTCCGGCGATGGTCTTCGCCTCAACGGCCGCACTCCAGAGCGCATAGATCAGGATCGCGATCCCCAGAATCGGGGAGATCCGATGTGCGAACCAACTGACGCGCCCCTTGCGTCCTGCAAAATATCTCATGACCGCCACGTGCAGGAGTGCATATGCGGTGAGCGACCCGAACGTCACTATGGACGTCACCAGGTCGGACCTCGCCAGGGCAACTATTCCTATCGCAGTCGAAAGCACGGCAACCAGCACAATGGCGCGCACCGGGATCTTGCGTTTTCGGTCCACGGCCGCAAGAAAACCCGGGATCTGGCGATCTCGGGCCATGCTGAAGAGCAGGCGCGACGTCGTCGCTTGCGAAACGATGGCATTGGCCAAGATCGCAATCAAAGCGGACACGAGCGTGATGATCACCTTGAACCACGGACCTACCGCGACATTCGCGATGTCGTAGAAGGCGGTGACCGCCGATTCTGCGTCGAATTTCGTTCCGGTCGGAACGAACAATGCGGCGAGGTATACCTGCAGCACGAAGATCGCAGCTACCACGAACAGCACAATCATTGTCGCTTTAGACACGGTCTCACCACCCCCCTTGGCTTCCTCGTTGAGCGTGGAAATGGCGTCAAAGCCGATATAACTGAGTGCGGCAATTGGGATGGCGGAGAAAATGAGCGGAACCGAGAAGACGTCTTCGCGGAAGATCGGCTCCAGACCAAAATGCACCCTCCCGTCGAGGAGGGCCGCCGCAACTCCGATCGCAAACACCAATAACACCGCGAGTTGAATGTAGAGGCATGCCATGTTCACCCGGGCGGTAAATGTTATGCCACGAAGGTTGATGACGGTCGAGATCACTACGAAGATGGGTATCCACACCCACTGCGGGATTGCTGGAATTTGCAGGTGCATCGCCGCCGCCGCGAAAATGAACAGCAATCCGGGCAGAAGCAGGTAGTCCAGCAAGATGGCCCACCCGCTCAAGAACCCCAGGAACCCGCCGGCGCCAAAGCGTACATAGGAATATACCGATCCCGCGACGGGAAATTCCCGCGCCATTTCACAGTAGCTGACTGCGCTGAAGTACATGGCGATCGCGGCAACCACATAGACCGTGGCAACCATGCCGCTGGAAAAATTATAGATGAATCCGAAAACCTGGATCGGTGCCAACGGCACCATGTAAATCAAGCCGTATACGACGACGTCGGTAAGGCTCATGGTCCGGCTGAGTTCTTGCCTATATCCGAGGAACTCGAGCCGCTCCTGTGACGCCGAGTCGCGCGGTTCGATGGACTTCTCAGATTTCTTCATGTCTCGAGGATCGTTCGCATCTGTTGACAGCGTACCCGATTGCTTGCTAAATCACAGATGACGCTTTCTATTATGGAAGCGACTTTGCGCCTATTCGCACGGCAATTCCACGAATCAACTCATTGTGCAAATTTCCGCATCGAACCGCGCCAAACGATTCTATTCGTATGCAAAGAACTTCGGCAATCATGAGGATGCGCACGGCATCGATGCCTTGGACTCTCCTGTCATCCACGGCCTCGCGCATTGGTCTGGACCGCGCGCAATTTCGCCGTCGACATTGAGCGAATCGCCGCGGCTCAAAAACAAATATGGGATGTAAAACTCCGATGAAAAAGCCACTGTCACGCAAGTCCCCCGTCGGATCATTCTTCGCATCCCTGGCATTTATTGCCGCAGGCGCCGCGTCGGCGGAGCCGGCCGATACCTCGATCAATCGGGCGGTCGACAGACATGATGCTCTCGAAGAGATCGTCGTCACGGCCGAGAAGCGCTCATCGACCGTACAAGACACGGCCATCAGTATGACTGCGCTATCCGGAGACCTCCTGCAGCAGGAAGGAATCTCCGGGCTTACCGGCGTCGTCCAGGCCGTTCCCGGAATTTCCGTACGCACCGCGGGCCCCGGACAGACCGAGTTGGAAATGCGCGGGCTGTCTTCATCGGGCGGTTCGTCGCCGACGGTGGGCTTCTATCTCGATGACTACCCGCTCACGCCGGCGGCCGCCGCCTTGAACGGCAAAGCAGTGATCGATCCGGACCTGTTCGATCTCAACCGGGTGGAAGTGCTGCGCGGCCCGCAGGGAACGCTCTACGGCTCCGGTTCGATGGGCGGCACGGTGAAGCTCGTGACCAATGCGCCTAGGCTGAATGTGTTCGAGGGCGCGGTCGAAGCCATCGCATCGGGCATGAACGGCGGCGGGTTCAATCGCGGCGGCAATCTGATGCTGAATTTTCCGTTGATCGATAACCGACTCGCCGTGCGTGTTGTCGCCACCGATAAGTATACGGATGGGTGGATCAGCCGATACGTCGAGCCCAACTTTCCGCCTCCAACCAACCCGGGACCCTGCGGACCCGGATGGCCCGGATGCGTGCGCGGCGATGTGACTGCCGTCGCAGCTTCGTCAATCGTGCCTCGGGTCAATTGGGAACGCCTGCAAGGCGGCCGCGTCGAGGTGCTGGCGCAGCCCACCGATGCGTTGAAAATCGATGCGACGGCGATGTACCAGAAAATCACCATGGGCGACTACAGCGAATATGACCTGCCGCCGGGAAAAACCGACGCGCATTATCAGCCGTTCAATGCCTATGAGCCGATATACGATGAATTCAAGCTCTATGGCTTGACCGTCACCTATGACATGAGCTTCGCGCAGCTGACCTCGGCGACCGCCTATTATTCGCGCGAAGAAAACCAGACCCAGGATAACTCCGAGGAACTCTACAGCGTCGTCGGCCTGTTTGGCGGGACATCCACGCAGTTCATCGACATTCCTTTCAATGAAACCGACACGACACGTCAATTCAGCGAGGAGATCCGCCTGGCGTCGGTCGGCAACAGCGCTTTTCAATGGATCGGCGGCCTGTTTTTCAGCAACTTCGAATCCATCTTCTCGGAGTTCAACGCCTCGGTACCGCTCGCCTATCTTTCCGTGGGGGGAGCGGCGGCCAACCCGAACGGCATCATTTACCAGGCCCACAATCCCTACCACATCAAGCAATATGCGATTTTCGGCGAGGGTACTTATGCATTCACGGATGCTCTGAAGCTCACGGCGGGTTTACGCTGGTACAAATTCCAAAGCCGCGCCGATGAGGAAACATCGGGATTCGCCACCAATTCGGGCAATGCCGCAGCCACGCTCAACTCTTTCGAGGCGTCAAACACAGGTGTGAACCCGAAAGTCACGCTGTCGTACGAACAGAATCATGATCTGACCGTGTACGCAACCATAGCAAGGGGCTTCCGGCCCGGCGGTATCAATCAGCAGATTCCATCCAGCATCTGCACGCTCACGACTGAAACCTACGGTCCCGACAGCACGTTGAACTATGAAATCGGCGAAAAGGCCAAATTGCTGGATAGCCGGCTGGTCGTCAACGCCGACATCTACTACATCAGATGGTCGCAAGTGCAGCAGCTGGCGAACCAGCCGTGCGGCTATCCACTCACGGAGAACGCCGGCACCGCCGCGTCCTATGGTCCGGAAGTCGAGGTCACGGCGCTGCTCACGCCGGAACTGACCATGACATTCAGCGGCACGTACACTCACGCGACATTGACCTCGGTGAATGCGGCGCTGACCCAGGCCGACCCGGCATTCGTCCCCGGTCTGCCGATCCTCAATATCCCCAAGTACACGGAAACGACGTCGCTCACCTACCTGACGCCTATCTCCGAGAGCTACAAGTTCATGGCTCGCGTCAACAATTCCTATGTCGGCCAATCCACCGACGTGCAGTACAGCTACGCCACGCTCGCATCCTACGATATAGTGGGCCTGCGCTTCGGATTGGTTGGCGACAGGTTGTCGGCATATCTGTTCGCGGACAATCTCACCGATAAGCGCGCCGAACTCGGAATCAACACCTCGGGGTTCGCCTGGACGGTTCCATCACTCATCCGGGTGGCGACGAACCAGCCAAGAACCATCGGCGTCGATCTCAAGTACAAATTCTGAGGCACCCGCTCGGCGGATTCGTCGTCCCGGCCGAGCGCCAGGCGCGATCGGCCGTGCAGGCATCCGCTATTCACGACGCACACGATCGACGCGATTCCGCGCGTAGAATGGACCGTGCCCCGATTCGATGCGGAAATCGGCACAATGGGTCGGGCTTGCAGATTGAGGTGAATTCAACGTGTCCGCCCCACTCGTAAATATTCCTGCCCGCGAGCTGGAAGCCTTGTTTGACGCCATACCCGATGTCGTATTTTTCGTCAAGGACAGGGAAGGACGCTATACCCACGCCAATCTGACGCTCGTCGGGCGGCTGGGATTGAAGCGGCGCAGCGACGTGGTCGGGCAACGAGTCACCGACCTGTTCCCAGCCAGCCTCGGTGAAACATATGCGGCTCAGGATCGAAGGGTACTGAACGGTGAATTGATCGAGAATCATCTCGAGGTACATATCTTTCCGAGTCGCAAGCCGGGCTGGTGCCTGACCTGCAAGCGGCCGTTGCGCGTAAGAGATGACATCGGCGGTGTGGTTGGAATCTCGCGCGATCTGGGTCAACCGGACGGGCGTCATCCCACGTACGATCGTCTGCGCCGCGCCATCGCCTATCTGCAGCAACATTATGCCGGTAACATTCGAATGCAGACCCTGGCGGACCTGGCTGATTTATCGATGGCACAGCTCGAGCGCCACTTTCGGCGCGTCTTTCTATTGACGCCGCATCAGGTTTTGAACAAGTTGCGCATCGACGCAGCGATGCGTCACCTCCACAGCGACGATAGTATCGCGGCAATCGGCGCCGCGTGCGGTTTCGCCGACCAGAGCGCCTTCGCTCGTCGATTCAAGGCAACCGTCGGGATTACACCTCGCGATTATCGTGATCTGGTCGCTTCGCGAACTGTTTGACGAAACTTGTTGACACGCCGTAATTTTGGCGTAAATTGCGCGACCCTATGAATCATCGATCAATCACCTTTTGCACGCGGCAGCGCTCGGCGCTGACAGTCTGCGCAGGGATTCTCGTGAATCCCCGCGGTGCGCCCGCGCGCACCTTGAAAGTCGTGATGCGTTAGCCCCAGTTCACATCCGTTGCGGGGCTGACCAGATGGCAGGCCCCGGAACAATCTCTCCACGAGACCCCGGAAGGCACTGCCGACCGGGGTCTCGTCGTTTTGGGCGATGAGAAGTCGTTGGTGAGAACGAGATGGAGGATTTGAGACTGCGGAATGTCGTGGTCTCGTGACGAGGTCGAAACATCGATCGTGCAGCGACAGTGGGTTCCTAAGCCCACCTGGCGCGCTTGCGCCCCGCTTCGGGTTGCGCAGGCGCGTACCGCGCGGCCGCTCTGTTTCATGCCACCACAAGTTAGCTCAGTCGGTAGAGCAGCGGCTTGGCAACCGTGTGTCGCGGGTTCGACTCCCGCACTTGTACCAGTCCACAAACTGGGACTTGATGGTGTTGAGGCGAGGCTCGGCGCCCGCGGCTGACCCCTCGCATCGAGGTGAGCTTCGGTGGGGAACGATGTGCATTCCGGCATCGATCCCGCACAACGCGTGCAACGCTTTGAGCGGTGGGACGCGCGGTGTTGGCTCCGGTGGCCGCTGAGTCGAGTCGATGGAGTTTGGTTTGCTCTCGCGAGAAACCGAGCTCGAGATCGACGGCTGCAGCGAATCGGCTCGGCGAATGCCGCGGCCCCCACGGGCCCGCGCGGTATGCGGAGGCGAACCTCGACCTGTTGGATGGCCGCCGTACATGGGGTACGGCGGCCGCGGTGAGGAGTAGAGAGATGAACGCGATGATGGGAATGAAGCGAATCACGATTGCGCAGTACGAGCGCGGACTTCTGTTTCGTAACCGCAGCTTCGAGGCGGTCATGGAGCCTGGCGTGCACTGGCTGTTCGATCCGCTCAACCGCACTGAGATCAAGGTGTACGACGTTGCGGTGGCAGAGTTCGAGCACCCGCGGGTCGACGTGCTGATCACGGAGGCGCGCGCGCTGATCGAGCGGTACTTGATGATTGTGGAACTGGGCGACCGCGAGGTCGGACTGGTCTACAAGAACGACCGCTTGGTGTCGGTGCTGCCGCCGGGTAAGCGTCAGCTGTACTGGCGCGGGCCCGTCGCCGTTCGGGTCGACGTGAAGGATATCTCGCGCGACTTCGCGCTCGATGCCGACACGGCGCGGATCCTGACGCGTGCGGCGAGTTCGGTGGTGAGCGCCGCAATCGGCTCGGTCGAGGTGCCGGACACCTCGGTGGGTCTGTTGATCGCGGACGGCGAGCTGCGGGACGTACTGAAGCCGGGATTGACGGCCTTTTGGAAGTTCCAGCGCAACGTCAAGGTGGAGTTGGTGGATCTTCGGTTGCAGACGATGGAGGTCGCGGGCCAGGAAATCCTGACGCGCGACAAGGTGAGCTTGCGCGTCAACTTGACGGCGCTCTGGCAGGTGCTGGACGCGGTTCAGGCCCGGACGCGGCTCGTCAACTTCGTCGAGTACGTCTACAAGGAACTGCAGTTCGCACTGCGAGAGGCAGTGGGCGCGCGGACCTTGGATGAGCTGCTGGGTGACAAGGGTGCGTTCGATCGCGAGATCAGCGCGATTGTCGCCGGCAAGCTCGAAGGCAACGGCGTGGTGGTGCGTTCGGTTGGCGTGAAGGACGTCATCTTGCCCGGCGAGATGAAGGTGATTCTCAACCAGGTGGTGGAGGCGGAGAAGATCGCGCAGGCGAACCTGATCCGCCGGCGCGAGGAGACGGCGGCGACCCGCTCGCTGCTCAACACCGCGCGCTTGATGGACGACAACCCGACGCTGTTGCGGTTGAAGGAGTTGGAGACGCTGGAGAAGGTGACGGAGAAGATCGACAAGTTGACGGTCTTCGGCGGCCTCGAGGGCGTGTTGAAGGATGTCGTGCGAATTCAGGTGCCGGGTGCCTGAGCGCCGCGCGACAAACAGGTACCCGGCAGCCGCAAGGCTGCCGGGTTTTTAGAGCGATTGGCATCTATCGCGATTCCCGATCCCGGCTGCCCCCGCCAAAATGTCGATCCGCGATCAGGCAGAGAATTTCGAACATCAGGGTTGCGCCTACGAGGGCGGTGTTGCCGGTTTGGTCATATGGCGGGGCGACTTCTACAACGTCGCCGCCGATGAGATTCAGTCCGCGCAGCCCGCGCAGCAAGCGCTGCGCTTCCAAGGTGGTGATGCCGCCGATTTCGGGCGTGCCGGTGCCCGGCGCATAGACGGGATCGAGACCGTCCACGTCGAACGAGATATAGGTGGGACCGTCGCCCACAACCCTGCGGGCTTCCTCGACAACGCGCTCAACCCCGAGTGACGCGAATTCCTCGATAAATACCACGCGCATGCCATGCGACAGGGAGAACTCGATGCCATCCATGAAGTTCTGGCCGCCGCGAATACCGATTTGAATCGTGCGTTTCGGATCGAGTAATCCATCCTCGACGGCGAGCCGAAACGGAGCTCCGTGAGTGAATTTGGATCCGAAGAACTCGCCCCACGTGTCGGTATGCGCATCGATGTGAACCATGCCGATGGGCGCATCGGCGGCAATCGCCTTGAATATGGGGTAGGTGATCGAGTGGTCGCCGCCCGCGCTGACCGGCCGCACGCCGGCCGCGTGAACCTTGCGGTAGAACGCCTCGATGTCCTCGACTTGTTTTTCGAGATCGTAGCGGTGCGACAGGCGAACGTCGCCGAGATCGGCAATTCTGCAGAGCTCGTACGGATTCACACCCAGCGCGAGATTGAAAGTCCGCATGAGGCTCGATGAGTTGCGTATTTCCCGCGGACCATGACGTGCTCCGGGCCGGTTCGTAACCCCGAGATCCGTTGGGACGCCGATCAAGCCAATGTCGACATCTGCTAGCCTTTGCGCCAGCGGCGCCCGCATGAAGGTCGCGATTTCCGTGTACCGCGGTTCCTTCATTGGGTCATATTGACCTGATTCCGTGACATCTGATTTCGTCGGGCGTTTCGCGGTCATACTTCTTGTTCCTTTGCAAGCGGCTCTGGCGGATGGTGGCGTCAGCGCTCCACTTCCCCAGGCCAGCCACAGGGCGCACAGACTCCCGACTATCACGATTGGCAGAAGGTCCATGAGGAGCTGCGAGGGCCCATGAGCCGCGGCCTTGAGCATACCACCGAGCTCCGGTCCCACGATCGAGCCAATTCGTCCAAAGGCGACAGCCGCGCCAACCCCCATACCGCGAATTCGCGTGGGATAGACGATGTGATATCCGTCGCAGCCCGCGACGAATTCGCAGCTCAGTTAGTGGATTTTAAACCTTTTTTATTTTCGACGTCAGGTTCCGACCGGTGCATTTCAACACCAAACCATGGGACCGCTTGTCGACGGATTCACACAGCCGATGCGACCGCCTATTGGGCGGAGGACGCCGCGGCGATGGAGTCCGCGGAAACGGTGAATCGAATGCGGCCGTTCAGCACGATGGAATCGTGGGTGAAAACGCTCCATTCCAGGACGTAGTGACCCGCCGTCAGCGGGGGCGCCGATATCGTCAGTGTTTTCACGTCGTTGTGCTGCGGACTATGGAGCGGCTTCTCCCTGTCGTTGTCCTTTTTGATATACACCTGGTGCAGCGTTACCGCCTCGCTGAATTCGAGGACGAAGGCCGTTGGAGGCGTATTGCTGACACCGCCGTCTTCGGGCGTCGACTTCACAAGTTTTGCGTGCGCGGCATATGCGGAGCCGCTTGAGAAAAGCGCGATCGACAGCGCCACAAACATCAGCTTTTTCATTCTAATTGTCCTTAGCGAGAGAGACCATGAACAAGCCAATTGCCCTTTCTATGTCTTCAAATTGGGCCCACTGTCTTCAGAGAGTAAGTCCAACGGAACGGAAACGTCGATTCTACGGAGGTTGTCTCGCCTTCCCTATTGGTTCGGTACCCCGACACTTTGGTTTACATCCTGTAAATTACCAGGACTCGCGGGTTGAGGTCTTATGGTGGGGTGGGATCTCGGCGCGTCCCTAATGCAGCCTCGACGTATTGGATCAAGGTGGGGGCGTCAAAGGGTTTGGTGAGGAAGCACGTTGCTCC
>Ga0210408_10005547_pt1 | contig 11065 bp, 11 predicted proteins | sample IncBWH4MmetaG_FD_155471 | JGI IMG/M metagenome (GOLD analysis project Ga0210408, IMG submission 155471) | Forest soil microbial communities from Barre Woods Harvard Forest LTER site, Petersham, Massachusetts, United States - Inc-BW-H-4-M | ecosystem: Environmental > Terrestrial > Soil >... | reverse complement strand
CTTCGTCACCGAGACCGCGTTCCATGCCGACGTCATCCTGCCGGCTTCGGCCTTTGCCGAGAAATCCGGCTCCTTCACCAACACCGATCGCCGCGTGCAGCTCGCGCGCGAGGTGATCAAGCCGCCGGGCGATGCCAGGCAGGATCTCTGGATCATCCAGGAGATCGGCAAGCGCATGGGGCTGCCCTGGAATTATGCGGGTCCGGGCGAGGTCTATACCGAGATGGCGCAGCTGATGCCCTCGCTCAACAACATCAGCTGGGAACGGCTGGTGCGTGAGGGCGCCGTCACCTATCCGGCTGACGATCCGAACAAGCCCGGCAACGAGATCATCTTCTCGACCGGTTTCCCGACCGAAAGCGGCCGCGGCAAGATCGTGCCGGCAAAGGTCATTCCGCCGGACGAATTGCCCGACGACGAATATCCGATGGTGCTTTCCACCGGTCGTGTGCTCGAGCATTGGCACACCGGCTCGATGACGCGCCGCGCGCAGGTGCTCGACCAGATCGAGCCGGAAGCGGTCGCGTTTATGTCGCCGAAGGACATGCGCAACAAGAAGCTCGCGCCCGGCGATTTCATTCGTCTCGAAACGCGCCGCGGTGCGGTCGAGGTCAAGGTCCGCGCCGACCGCGACGTGCCGGAGAACATGGTGTTCATGCCGTTCTGCTACGCGGAGGCGGCGGCGAACCTGCTGACCAATCCGGCGCTCGATCCGTTCGGCAAGATTCCGGAGTTCAAGTTCTGCGCGGTGCGCGCCGAGCCGGCCGAGATCAGGACCGCTGCGGCGGAGTAGGGGGACGGTGGCCCATCGGCCAGGTCAGTGGTTGGTAATCTGCGGCAGGATCTTGTTCTGCGCGATGATGGCTTCCGCCCGCGCGAGATTTTCCAGCAAGCGCTGGCTGGTCAGCACGAGGAAGTAGTAACCGAACTGCGGGTTCTGGAAGTAGATTTCGAGCAATTTTTCGTAGGTGATGGTCAGAACCTGGCCGTCCTCGATGCATTCGATTGTCGCGGTGCGGCGGTTGTCGGGCGTGAGGAAGCCAAGCTCGCCCATCAGGCGTCCCGGCGGAACTTCGAGGTCGATCTCAACGACCCGGAATTTGCCGGTGACCGTGAGCAGCATGTCGTGGGCGGCATCTCCTTTCTTCATCAGGATACTGCCCTTGCGATACGTCCGCTGGGTCATGAACGGCTTGAGCCACTCCATTGACATATCACCCTGCGATGCGCTGCGCGCCTTCTTCACGAGAGCGAGCATTTGACGAAGGCGATACGCATTGATTGGAATCATCAGGAGGTAAAGGAAGAAGGTTGTGATGGCTCCGCTGAGCGCACCGAAGATGGCGAAGAACAGGCAACCGATCATGTTCGCGACCCGCAGCGGCACCATTGTCTGCGTCAGCAAGGTGGCGACAAAGAAGATCGCCCCGGCCAGGGCAAACATGTTGGCCAGGGTGATATTGTGCAGGAAGATTTCCAGCAGGCGGTTGAAGATGGCGTCCCAGGTAACATTGTTGGGGTCGAGACCCATCTGGATCAGGACTTTGGCAACCCTGAGGTTGTCGGTGGCCGCATCGAGAATGCGGTTCAGTATGCTGGACATGTCTGCGCCGAGTAACATTCGGTTTCGCCCAAATGCTGGTTGTGGATTTGCATATCCAACTTGGAGACTTGAATGCTCGTCAAGTCAAACGAAAGACTCAGGCAAGCGCCAGATAGGGCGATGGGCGAAGATCGCTCCGAGCGTCACTGCCGCCGCTTACGCGTTTTTCCTGGCGCGGGGACGGGGGCCGAACTGGCTGTCATGGTTCAGCCGCCAGCGTAGCGTCCAGGCCGGGCAATGGTCGTAGACATATTCCTGCCGGCCGCCTTCGAAGTTGCCGCAATTGTAGTAGCAGGTCTTTTTGAGGCCGCCGACCCGTTCGCCGGTCTTGTGGCATACGAGCTGGGCGGCCTCAGTCGGCGTCGAGGCGGCGAGAGCGATAGCGAGCACCGAGATCATCGCGAAGGCAGTTCTCATCGGAGCCTCGAGTTGAAGCGAAAAGAGGTACGTTCAAGGAAATCTAACCGGCCTGCATGATGGCCCGGTGACGCTTATGGCGCTCCTATGAGCCGGCGCAGCGCTCCGTCTCGATTTCCTATGCGATTGCGGCGCATCTTCGGAAGCAAACTCTCGTTTCCGAAAGATGGGCCATGACCTTGCTTTACCTCCGCCACGACGACATGTCCGCGACAGCCCGCGGCAACGGCGCTTCGATGGCGCGGCTTTTCCGGCGTATCGGGATTGCCTTCCGGCTGCTTCACCGCGGAATCGTGCGCGCAAAGCTGCGGCGGCTGCACAGCGAATTGCTGTTTCGCAGGGATTACCGCGAGATGCTGCCGCCGGAGGAAGACGCGGCGAAATTCCCGCAGCGGCCGCTTATTCTCGGCGACAAGTGGGATTTCTAGGAGGCCGCAGCGAAATCCCGTTCGCCGATCGCCGCGACGAGATGGACGATATCGCGCGCTGCGACGCCGTCGAGCTCGACCAGCGGCAGGCGAACACCGGCACGCATCAGGCTGAGCGTGTGCAGCGCCGCCTTGAGCGCCGCCGGGCTCTCCTTCGCGAGCGCTGAGGCCAGCGGAGCGAGCCGGCCGTGCAGCGCCCGCGCCGACTGCCAGTTCTCGTGGCGGCAGCAGGCGTAGATGGTGCGGCAAAGGTTCGGAGCCGCATTGGCGACCATCGAGATGCAGCCGTCGCCGCCGCTCGCGATGAAGGGAAGCGCAGTTGTATCGTCGCCCGAGAGCAGGCGGAAGCCGGCCGGCAGCCGCGCATGCAGCCGCGGCGGGCGTGACACGTCGCAGGTCGCGTCGAGCAGGCCGATGAACCGGCTCGATTGCGCGAGCCGGACCAGCGTGTCGTCGGCGAGCTCGCGGATGGTCCGGCCAGGGATGTCGTGCAGGATGATCGGCAGCGCGGTCGCCTCGGCAATGGCGCGGAAATGCGCCTCGATGCCGGTCTGCATCGGCTTGTTGTAATACGGCACGACCGAGAGCACCGCGTCGGCGCCGGCTTCCTCCGCCCGCCGCGTCAGCTCGATCGCCTGGCTGGTCGAGTTCGATCCGGCGCCGGCGATGATTCGGGCGCGGCCGCCCGCCACCTCGACCGCGGCGCCGATGATCAGGCTCTGCTCGTCCGGCGAAAGCGTTGAGGCTTCGCCCGTGGTCTCGCAGACCACGAGCGCCGTCACACCGGCTTCGAGCTGACGCTCGCAGAGCCGCCAGAAGGCGTCAAGGTCGACGGCGCCTTCAGCGTCAAACGGCGTGGGAAGATCGGGGATGTAGCCCGCAAGCCAGCTCGCGGGATGGTTCACCGCGGATGGCCGTCTCATGCGAGGCGCCTGGAGGAGAGAAGATCGCTGCCCATGTCGAGCTCGATCTTGCGGGAGAGCTCGACGATGGTCTCGGGATGGTGGCCGTTCTCGGCGAGTGCGTATTTGATCGCCTGGGCGCGATTGACGAACAGTCCGCCATAGCGGCCGTCCTGTTCCTGGGCGACCCAGTCGCCCCTGCGGTTCTGGCCGATGAAGACAAGAGAGAAAGCAGCAGTGCTGCACGAGGGAGGTTCGACAAGCTTCACGTTAGGTTCCTTCCAAGGATCGAGCCCGTGCTAGGAGCGCTGGACTCATGCGCCAAAATATCTGCGGCGCCGGGTAGGAAATCGAGGGAGGGCGAGGGACGATCTCATAAGCGCGATATAGGATCGCGCTGAGCTCTCAAAGTGGTGAGGACAGGTTGAGCGAAACCAACAGGAAATAGAGCGCGGCATAGGCGATCGCTTCGTCCCAGTGATTGAGCGGGCGCGATAACATCGCTTCGCGTCTCACCGTCGCCACAACCGTGCACAGGAGTGCGGCCATCGCGAGCAGCGCGGCAAGGCTCACGCCGAATCCGACGCTGCTGAAGGCCGCGAAAGTGATCAGGATGATGATCCGCATGCAAAAGCGGACGAGCACCAGATAGGGGCTCAATTCTCGCGAAGAGCGTCCGAGCTCAGCCAAGGTGAGAGGCTCCTGGATTGTCGGCTCGCACCTACGAGTAATTGTCAATCGAAACCGGCTCGTAGAAGTCGGACGCGGTCGCTTTTATGGTGGGCACGCTGGGGCGGCTCTCCGGCTCGCTGATGCGCTGGGCCTCGACAAAAGCGCTCAGGATCGCCAGCGCCAGATCCGCGTGCCTGGCCTCGATGGATTGATCGAGCCAATCCGGCAATTCGCGCTCACGCGACAGGGCGCAATACCATTCGCCCTCGTCATAGGCGAGCCGCCGGACCTGCCAGAACGGCAGTTCGAGATCGATCAATGCCAGCGCCGCATCGGTCCAGGCGCTGGAGCGGATCAATTGTTCGACCCGCGCGGTTTTCTCGCTCTGGCCGAGCGAGGGATAGCGCCGGCAGGCTGTGCCGATCACTTCATTCATGAGACGGGCGTCGACTTCGCTGGCCTCGCGAAGATGTTCGCTGAGGCCGCCGAGATCGTGACGCGCGATGATTTGCAGCATGGTTCTTGTCCCAGTTCAGCCCAAAAGGCCGGGAGTGCCGGCCACCTGGCAGAATTGGTCAAAACGCCGTTTGAAAACGAGATGAGGCGGCGGGTGGAGATATAGGAATGTCATAAAGACATGGGCGCCTACGGTGCCCGGCAATAACGCCTGTGGCTATGGACCGCGGATCGCGTTCGCTGGCGCTCACTTGTCCGGGACAACAGCACTCTGACACTTATGAAATTCCTATAACTTCGGCATAGCCGCCGTCTCGAAAACCTATGCGCCGGGTGGCACCTCTCACCCGAACAAATAGCGGCTGATCCGCGTGTCGCGGCGCTGCTGATCTGACGCATAGGAGCTTCTCATGATGGACATCTTGATGTCGGCGCTTGGCCTCGCCTTCTTCGCGGCCGCGATCGGCTACACCTACGCCTGCGAACGGCTGTGAGAGGAGCAAAGTCATGACCTTCGACTATTCGCTCGCCGGCCTCGTCTCGCTCGGCCTGCTCTTCTACCTCACCTACGCGCTGCTGCGGCCCGAGCGGTTCTGACCGCCCGGCCGCTTCCATGCATCTCATAAAGGCTGAAATCCCATGACCGTCATCGGCTGGATTCAAATTCTTCTTTATTGCGCCATCGTGGTCGCGCTGGTGAAACCGCTCGGCTGGTACATGACGCGCGTCTTCAACGGCGAGCGCACGTTCCTCTCGCCGGTCCTGCGACCGGTCGAGGCCGGGCTCTACTGGATCAGCGGCGTCGACGACAAACGGGAGCAGCATTGGCTGACCTATACGGTCTCCATGCTGCTGTTCCATGTCGGCGGCTTCTTCATCATTTATGGTTTGATGCGCCTGCAGGCGGCATTGCCGTTCAATCCGGCCGGGCAATCGGCCGTCACCGAGGATCTCTCCTTTAACACGGCGATCTCCTTCATCACCAACACCAACTGGCAGAACTACGGCGGCGAGAGCACGCTTTCCTATCTCGTTCAGATGCTCGGCCTGACGCATCAGAACTTCCTCTCGGCCGCGACCGGTATCGCGCTGGCCGTCGCTCTGATCCGCGGCTTCTCTCGTTCCTCGATGCGCACCGTCGGCAATTTCTGGGTCGATGTGACCCGGACTACCCTTTATGTGCTGTTGCCGATCTGCGTGGTCTATGCGCTGTTCCTGGTGTGGCAGGGCATGCCGCAGACGCTCGGCGCTTATGTCGATGCAACGACACTGGAAGGCGCCAAGCAGACGATTGCGGTTGGCCCGGTCGCCTCGCAGGTCGCGATCAAGATGCTCGGCACCAACGGCGGCGGCTTCTTCAACGCCAATGCCGCGCATCCCTTCGAGAACCCGACCGCGCTGTCGAACTTCGTGCAGATGATCTCGATCTTTGCGATCGGGGCCGCACTGACCAATGTGTTCGGCCGCATGGTCGGCAATCAGCGCCAGGGCTGGGCGATCCTCGCGGTCATGGGCGTGCTGTTTCTTACGGGCGTGACCATCACCTATTGGGCCGAAGCCAACGGCACCCACGCGCTGGACGCGCTCGGTCTGACCGGCGGCAACATGGAAGGCAAGGAAGTCCGCTTCGGCATCGTCGCGTCCTCGCTGTTTGCGGTGATCACGACGGCTGCTTCCTGCGGCGCGGTCAACGCCATGCATGACAGCTTCACCGCGCTCGGCGGCATGATCCCGCTGATCAACATGCAGCTCGGTGAAGTCATCATCGGCGGCGTCGGCGCCGGCCTATACGGCATGCTGCTGTTCGTCGTGTTGTCGATCTTCGTGGCAGGCCTGATGGTCGGCCGCACGCCGGAATACGTCGGCAAGAAGATCGAGGCGCGCGAGGTCAAGATGGCGATGCTTGCAATCCTGGTGCTGCCGCTGATGTATCTCGGCTGGACCTCGGTCGGCGTCGTGCTGCCCTCGGCGGTGGCCTCGATGGCCAATGCCGGCCCGCATGGCTTCACCGAGGTGCTCTACGCCTACACTTCAGCGACCGGCAACAATGGCTCGGCCTTCGCAGGCCTATCCGGCAACACCTTCTTCTACAACCTCACGCTTGCAAGTGCGATGTTCGTCGGCCGCTTCTTCATGATCGTGCCGGCGATGGCGATCGCGGGTTCGCTCGCGGAGAAGAAGTCGATCCCGCCGTCAATGGGTACGTTCCCGACCACGGGCGGCCTGTTTGTCGGCCTCGTCGTCGGCGTCATCCTGATCATCGGCGGCCTCACCTTCTTCCCGGCTCTCGCACTCGGCCCCATCGTCGAGCATCTCGCCGGCAACGCCAACACCCTGTTTTGATCTGGAGCGATCTCCATGGAAACCCTGAAACTGCAAAAACGCTCGTCGATGTCGGCGATGCTGGACCCGAAAATCCTCAATCCCGCGATCCGCGCGTCCTTCGTCAAGCTGCATCCGCGGGCGATGATCAAGAACCCCGTGATGTTCGTGGTCGAGATCGTGGCCGCGCTGACCACGGTGATCTTCCTGCGCGACCTCGTGACCGGCGGCGAACATCTCGGCTTCACCTTCCAGATCATCCTCTGGCTGTGGTTCACCGTGCTGTTTGCCAACTTCGCCGAGGCCGTTGCCGAGGGCCGCGGCAAGGCCCAGGCCGAATCGCTGCGGAAAACCCGTACCGAGAGCCAGGCCAAGCTGCTGTCCGGCTCTGACGGCACGATTCGGCTGGTGCCTGGCACCAGCCTGAAGGTCGGCGACGTCGTCCTGGTCGAGGCCGGCGACAACATTCCCTCCGACGGCGAGGTGATCGAGGGCGTCGCCTCCGTCAACGAGGCGGCCATCACCGGTGAGTCCGCGCCGGTGATCCGCGAATCCGGCGGTGATCGCTCGGCCGTGACCGGCGGCACCCAGGTGCTGTCCGACTGGATCAAGGTGCGTATTACGGCAGCCCAAGGCTCGACCTTCATCGACCGGATGATCAAGCTGGTCGAGGGCGCCGAGCGGCAGAAGACGCCGAACGAGATCGCGCTCAACATTCTGCTCGCGGGCCTCACCATCATCTTCGTGTTCGCGACCGTGACCATTCCGAGCTACGCGGCCTATGCCGGCGGCTCGATCTCGGTCGTGGTGCTGGTGGCGCTGTTCGTGACGTTGATCCCGACCACCATTGGCGCGCTGTTGTCGGCGATCGGCATTGCCGGCATGGACCGCCTGGTGCGCTTCAACGTGCTGGCCATGTCCGGCCGCGCGGTGGAAGCCGCCGGTGACGTCGACACCCTTCTGCTCGACAAGACCGGCACCATCACCCTCGGCAACCGGCAGGCAACCACCTTCCGTCCGGTGCGCGGCGTGACCGAGCAGGAATTGGCCGATGCGGCGCAGCTCGCTTCGCTCGCGGACGAGACGCCGGAGGGCCGTTCCATTGTCGTGCTGGCCAAGGAGCAATACGGCATCCGCGGCCGCGACATGGCCGAGCTCGGCGCGACCTTCATCCCCTTCACGGCGCAGACCCGCATGAGCGGCGTAGATGCTGGCGGTTCCTCCGTGCGCAAGGGCGCGGTCGACGCGATCCTTAACTACGTGTCCGGCGGAGCGCAGCCGGTGGCAAGCGGCAATACCGTCCGCTCGCTTCAGCCGCTGCTGAACTCCGACATCGGCCGCGAGCTGCAGGCAATCGCCGATGAGATCGCAAAAGCCGGCGGCACGCCGCTGGCGGTCGCCAAGGATGGCCGTCTGCTCGGCGTCATCCAGCTCAAGGACATCGTCAAGGGCGGCATCCGCGAACGCTTTGCCGAGCTCCGCCGCATGGGCATCCGCACCGTGATGATCACCGGCGACAACCCGATGACGGCGGCCGCCATCGCGGCGGAAGCCGGCGTCGACGACTTCCTCGCTCAGGCAACGCCCGAGGACAAGCTGAAGTTGATCCGTGACGAGCAGGCCAAGGGCAAGCTGGTCGCGATGTGCGGCGACGGCACCAACGACGCGCCGGCGCTGGCGCAGGCTGATGTGGGTGTTGCCATGAACACCGGCACGCAGGCGGCACGCGAAGCCGGCAACATGGTCGACCTCGACTCCAACCCGACCAAGCTGATCGAGGTGGTCGAGATCGGCAAGCAGCTGTTGATGACCCGCGGCGCGCTGACGACGTTCTCGATCGCCAACGACGTGGCGAAATATTTCGCCATCATCCCGGCGATCTTCCTGGCGTTCTATCCGCAGCTCACTGCACTCAACATCATGCATCTGGCGAGCCCGCAGAGCGCCATCCTGTCGGCGATCATCTTCAACGCGCTGATCATCATCGCGCTGATTCCGCTGGCGCTGAAGGGCGTCGCCTATCGCGCCATCGGCGCCGGCGCGCTGCTTCGACGTAACCTTCTGATCTACGGGGTTGGCGGCATCGTCATTCCCTTTATCGGCATCAAGGCCATCGACCTCGTCGTCGCCGCCTTGCACCTGGCTTAACGAGGAACCGTCATTGCGAGCGAAGCGAAGCAATCCGCAAAAAAAGAATGGATTGCTTCGTCGCTTCGCTCCTCGCAATGACGACGAGACATAGGAGACTAGAATGCTTCGCGAAATTCGTCCCGCCATCGTCCTCTTGCTCGGCCTCACGCTGATCACGGGCCTGGCCTACCCTCTCGCCATCACCGCGGTCGCCGGCGCCATCTTCCCGAAACAGGCCGAGGGCAGCCTGATCGAGAAGGATGGCAAGGTGGTCGGCTCCGCCCTGATCGGTCAGGAGTTCAAGAGCGACAAGTACTTCCATGGCCGTCCGTCGGCGACCGTGGCGCCCGATCCGAATGACTCGACCAAGACCGTGCCGGCACCCTACAACGCCGCCAATTCCGGCGGCTCCAACCTCGGCCCGACCAGCAAGGCGCTGAACGACCGGGTCAAGGAGGACGTCGAGAAGCTCAAGAGCGAAAATCCGTCGATGCCGGTCCCGGTCGATCTCGTTACCACCTCGGCGAGCGGCCTTGATCCCGACATCTCGCCGGAAGCCGCTCTGTTCCAGGTGCCGCGCGTCGCCAAGGCGAGGAGCCTGCCGGAGGACAAGGTTCGTCAGCTCGTGATCGACAATACCGAGGGCCGTCTAGGCGGCCTGCTCGGCGAACCCCGCGTTAACGTTCTGGCGCTCAATCTGGCGCTCGACGCCACCTCGAAGTAAGGCAGACTAGGCCCGGCGCGCCGCCACGCTTATATTGACCTTATGGCAAATCAGCGCCGCGACCCTGAACAACGTCCCTCGCCGGAGGCGCTTCTCGAAGCAGCCCGGCGGGAGGACAGCCCTCTCGGCAAGCTGAAGATCTTTGTGGGTGCCGCGCCTGGCGTCGGCAAGACCTACGAAATGCTGCAAAGCGCACACGCCAAGCTCAAGGCCGGGACCGATGTCGTAGTCGGGTTTGTGGAAACCCATGGCCGCGCCGAGACTGAAGCGCTGCTGCGCGGCCTCGAAGTGATCCCGCGCAAGCGCATGGAATACCGGGATCAGTTCCTCGAGGAGATGGATATCGACGCCGTCATCGCGCGAAAGCCAAAGCTCGCCCTCGTCGACGAACTGGCCCACACCAATGCGCCCGGCTCCCGGCATCCCAAGCGCTATCTCGATGTCGAGGAGCTGCTCTCGCGCGGCATCGACGTCTATACCGCCGTCAACATCCAGCACATCGAAAGCCTCAACGACGTGGTCGCGCAGATCACGCATGTGCGGGTGCGCGAGACCGTTCCGGATTCGATTTTCGATCGCGCCGATGCGATCGAGCTGATCGACCTGACGCCTGACGATCTGATCCAGCGGTTGAAGGAGGGCAAGGTTTATGTCCCCAGGCAAGCCGAACGCGCGCTGGATCACTATTTTTCGCCCGGCAATCTGACGGCGCTGCGCGAGCTTGCGCTGCGCCGCACCGCCGACCGTGTCGATGAGCAGCTGCTCAATCATATGCAGGCCAACGCCATTGCCGGGCCCTGGGCGGCTGGCGAGCGCATCCTGGTTTGCGTCAGCGAGGACCCGCGCGCAGCGGGGCTGGTGCGTTACACCAAGCGGCTCGCCGATCGCGTGCATGCGCCCTGGACCGCGATCTCGATCGAGACGCGCCGCAGCCTGCAATTGACCGACGAGCAGCGCGATCGCCTGGCCGATACGTTGCGGCTTGCGGAAGCGCTTGGCGCCGAGGCGCTGACCATTCCCGGCGTCGGGCGGCGCATTGCCGACGACGTCATCAATTTCGCGCACGCCAACAACGTGACGCAGATCATCATCGGCAAGTCGGACCGATCGCGCTGGTTCGAGATCATGCAGGGCTCTGTCGTGCACGAGCTGGTGCGGCGTGCCGGCAATATCAGCGTCAGCGTCATCGCCGGCGACGAATTGCCGTCGGGACCCGGCACCAAGCCGACCGTACAAACCGCCGCGCGGAGCGAGCCGTTCAATCCGCGGCCATATCTAATGGCGCTATTGATCGCGGCGGTTGGCCTTGGCGCGGCCGGATTGATCAAGCCCTATTTTGGCGTCGAAAACGTCGACCTCGTGTTCCTCACCGCGGTGGTCATCGTCGCCGTGCGCTACGGCTTGTGGCCGT
>Ga0210408_10005546_pt1 | contig 11065 bp, 8 predicted proteins | sample IncBWH4MmetaG_FD_155471 | JGI IMG/M metagenome (GOLD analysis project Ga0210408, IMG submission 155471) | Forest soil microbial communities from Barre Woods Harvard Forest LTER site, Petersham, Massachusetts, United States - Inc-BW-H-4-M | ecosystem: Environmental > Terrestrial > Soil >... | reverse complement strand
GACATGCGCCGAGGCGCCAAATCCGCCATTGGCGAACGGCGCATAGGCGCCGACCAGTTCGGTCAGCGACACTTCCGAGGTCCCGAGCGCGATCGAGGCGTTGGCGTCGAGCTTTGAGGAGATGCCGAGCCGATGCGCGGTGCGCGCTACGTTCTTCGGTCCGACTTCCAGCCCAAGCCGCACTGCGACCGTGTTCAGCGACATCGCCAGCGCCTGCGTCAGCGTCACCGGGCCGAAATATTCGTGGCTGTAGTTCTCCGGCTTCCATCCCTTGACATCGAGCGGCGCGTCCTGGCGGATTGTCTCCGGCGTCAGGCCCGCTTCGATCGCGGTCAAATAGACGAACGGCTTGAACGCCGAGCCCGGCTGGCGTTTTGCGGTGACCGCGCGGTTATACTGGCTCTCGGCATAATTGCGCCCGCCGATCATGGCGCGCACCGCGCCGTCAGGGGTCATCGCCACCAGCGCGCCCTGGCTGACATTGAATTTCAAGCTCTTGGCCGCAAGCTCGTCGATCACGGCGGCTTCGGCCACGCCCTGGAGCTTCGGATCGATCGTGGTCTCGACCACGATCGACTGGTCGATCTGGCCGACGAGGTCGTCAAGCACTTCGCCGATCCAATCCGCCACGTAATTGATGGTGCCGGCGCCGGCCGGTTTCACATTGTAGGAGGGATGCCCGATCGAGGCCTGAGCCTGCGCCTCGGTGATGAATTTGGCGTCCGCCATGGCGGCGAGCACGGTCTGCGCGCGCTGCTCGGCGCCTTCCGGGTTGCGGTTTGGCGCCAGCCGCGACGGCGATTTGACGAGACCTGCCAGCATCGCGGCTTCCGCCAGGGTCACGTTCTTCGCGGATTTGCCGAAATAGCGTTGGGCTGCCGCCTCGACGCCATAGGCGCCGGAGCCGAAATAGACCCGGTTGAGATAGAGCTCGAGGATTTCCGCCTTGGAATGCTTGCGCTCCAGCCACAGCGCGAGCTCGGCCTCCTGCAATTTGCGTTGCAGGGTGCGCTCCTGGGTCAGGAACAGGTTTTTCGCGAGCTGCTGGGTCAAGGTCGAACCGCCCTGCGAGACGCCGCGATGCAGCACATTCGTAACCGCTGCGCGCAAGATGCCGAGCGGATCGATGCCGTAATGCGAGTAGAACCGGCGGTCTTCGATCGCGATGAAAGCCTTCGGCAAATAGGGCGGCAGATCCTTCAGCGAAACATTGGCGCCGGCCATTTCGCCGCGCTGCGCCAGCATGCTGCCGTCAAGGCCCACGATCTCGATGGTCGGCGGCCGTTTCGGAATCTCCAGCGACTGGATCGCGGGCAGATGCGCGCCGACCCATACGATGACGCCGACGGCTGCGATGGCGCCCCACAGGCCAAGCACCGCGGTCCAGTAGAACAGGCGCGCGAGGCTTGCACGGGAACGCGATTTGGCGCGGCGCCTGGCTCCGCCGCGGCCAGCGCCGGGCTTGCGCTCGCGCGGCGGCGGATCGTCGTCGTCGTCGATCTGTTCGGCTTTGCGCTCATCCGCCTTGCGCCTGGAAGCGGCCTTCTTCGGCTTTTCTTCTTCGCCGTTCGGGATGCGGTCCTGCGGGGTCAGGCGCAAATCGGAAAGCCCGGCGGCAAGGCCGAATAGCGGCTCCTTGCGTCCGCCCTTCTTTTTCCGTCCCCACGCCATACGCGAACGTCCGCTACCAATCCCGGCGCACGCTAGCGTTCGGAGTTTAAGGGGCGGTTACGAAAAGGTTAACGCGCGATTAGGGGCTGCGGCGGAGCGTGGTAAGTTGACCGCAATCAGAAAGGGAGACCGGCATGGGCCACATCGATCCGACCAAGGAGGTATTTTCGCAATTCAGGGCCAATGATCGGCCGGGTCCGATCCACATGCTCAATCTGGTCCGCTTGCGGAAACAGGCGGCCTATCCCGACGGCCGCAAGGCGACGGGGGAGGAGGCCTATGCGGCCTATGGGCGGGAAAGCGGGCCGGTGTTTGCGCGGCTCGGCGGGCGGATCGTCTGGCAGGGCCGGTTCGAATTGATGCTGATCGGGCCGCAAGAGGAGCGCTGGGACCACTGCTTCATCGCCGAATATCCTGATGTTGCCGCATTCGCCGAGATGATCCGCGATCCGGTGTACCGGGAGGCGGTGAAGCATCGCCAGGCGGCGGTGGAAGATTCCCGCCTGATCCGGCACGCCGTACTGCCGATTGGCAAGACGTTTGGGGAGGTGCCGGTTTAAGGAAGGGGAGTGTAGGGTGGGTTAGCGAAGCGTAACCCACCAATTCCCAGAAAAAGGGGTGGGTTACGCCTTCGGCTAACCCACCCTACGGACATCGCGTACGGAGCCGATATCACCCCGCCGCGCCGACGTCCTCGATGATCGGACCGAACAGCTCCCAGCGCTCGCCGTTGAACTTTTCCATCTGCAACTGCTTGTTGACGCGGTAATCCGTCGGCGAGGTGCTGAGGCGGATTCCAGGCAGCGCCATGTCAAGCTCGACGTTTTTCAGCGAAGTCGCCTGCTTCATCACGTTCTCGCGGGTCAGGTCGTCGCCGCATTGCTTGAGGACATAGGCCATGAGCTGCGCGGTCGAGTAGCCATAAGTGTTGAAGAGCGAATCCTTGTCGCCGTCCGGATAGTACTTCGCCATGAAGTCGAGATATTTCTTCATGCCGGCATCGTCCTTCCAGGTCGGATCCTGCGGATCCTTGCCGTAGTTGACGCTGATCACGCCCTTCGAGGCTTCCAGGCCCGCCGGCTTCATCACCGCGCCGACCGAGGTGGCGTTGATGTCGAGGATATGCACCGGGTGCCAGTCGAGTTCGTAGTTCTTCTTGATCGCTTGCGCCGCCTGCTTCGGCGTTGAGGCGCTGAAGAACAGGTCGGCACCCGCCGCCTTGATCTTGAGGATCTGCGAATCGATGGTCGGATCGGACACTTCGTAGGAAGCTTCCGCCACGATCATGGTCGCCGCCTTGTCGCCGAGCCCGGCCTTGATGCCGCTCAGATAGTCCTTACCGAGGTCGTCGTTCTGGTAGAGGATGCCGACCTTGGCGTTCGGATACTCTTTCAGGATGTACTGGCCGTAGATGCGCCCCTCGACGAAGTAGTTCGGATTGTATCCCATCGTCCACGGGAAATTCTTGGGGTCCGTGAATTTCGACGCGCCGGTGGCGGCGAACAGCTGCGGTACCTTCTTGGCATTGAGATATTTCTGTACGGCCGCGTTCGAGGGCGTGCCGAGGATCTGGAACGTGAGCAGCACTTCGTCGCTCTCGACCAGCTTGCGCACCTGCTCGACGGCCTTAGGCGGCGAGTAGGCGTCGTCATATTGGATCAGGTTGATCTTGCGGCCGTTGATGCCGCCCTGATCGTTGATCATCTTGAAATAGGCGGCCTGGGTCTTGCCGATGGTGGCATAGGCGGAGGCCGGTCCGCTGAACGGATTAGTCTGACCGATCTTGATCTCGGTGTCGGTCGCGCCGGTATCGTATTTCTTTTGCGCATAGGCCGATGATGCCGACAGCGCGAATGCCAGCGCCGCACTGGTCACCAAATGTAAAAACCCGTTCCTCATGTCGTTTCCGTTCCTCATGTATGGATTGTGCCGATGGTCTTGGCGGCCATCGCTAAGCTCGAATAGTGAAGGAAGCGATGTTGCATTGCAAGACAATGCGGGCCGAAAAGGTGAATGATCTCAAGCCAGCCAAAGCAGGATTAGTGCGAGCACGGCGGGCAAGGCCTGCACGAACAGGATCCTGCGGCTGACGGTCGCGGCCCCGTAAATACCAGCAACGATGACGCAGATCAGAAAGAATATTTTGATCTGTAAGGCAAAAGCGGGAACGCCCTGCACGAGCCCCCAAACCAGGCCGGCGGCGAGGAAGCCGTTATAGAGGCCCTGATTGGCGGCGAGCACCGCGGAATCGGCGGCCTTCGCGGGTGACTGGCGAAACGTCTTCAGGCCGAGCGGCTTGGTCCAGAGAAACATCTCGAGAACGAGAAAATAGACATGCAGTACTGCGACCAGCGCCACCAGGATATTGGCGATCCAGATCATGGTGCTTCCCCCCAACTCCCGGTTTTCGGGTGGACGCTAGCACGCCGGCGGTGAAAGGTGCGACGGTCTCGCGCAGGCTATTTGCATCGAAATGATGATGTCCGAAAACCGCGAGACAGGCACCTCGCAATGGACGATGGTTCTCTCATGAGCAAGAAATATGGGACCGTAAGCACCGACCGGCAGAAGGAGATGAGCGGCCTGGAATTCGTCCGGGGGCTCGTCGATGGAACGCTGCCTCTCAATACCATCGCGCAGACCCTGCGTTATGATGTCAGTGAGGCCGAGAGCGGACGCGTCGTCGTCACCGCCGAGCCGGGCGATATCCATCTCAATCCGGCAGGCACGGTGCACGGCGGCTTCGCAGCCACGCTGCTCGATAGCTGCATGGGGCTGGCCGTCCAGTCGACGCTGGAGAAGGGCGTTCGCCAGACCACGCTTGAGTTCAAGATTTCACTGGTGCGGCCAATTACCCCCGAGACAGGGGCGATCAAAGCAGAGGGCATCGTCTTGACCTGCGGCCGGCGGGTTGGCACCGCCGAAGGTCGGATCACCGACGGCAAAGGGCGGTTGCTCGCCCATGGCACGACCACATGTCTGATCTTTCAAAACTGACGCGCGCGATAATCCGATGATGGATATGGACCGCACGGCCTGTTACCGCGCGATCTCGACGCGCGACGCCCGCTTCGACGGGCGGCTGTTCGTCGGCGTCAAGACCACCGGCATCTATTGCCGGCCGATCTGCCCGGCGCGCACCCCGAAATTCGAGAACGTGTCGTTCTATCCTTCCGCGGCGGCGGCGCAGGAAGCAGGCTTCCGGCCCTGCCTGCGCTGCCGGCCGGAAATCTCGCCGGAGCTTGCGTTCTGGCGCGGCACGTCGAATACCGTGTCGCGCGCGCTGGCGCTGATCGAAGCCGGCGGCCTCGATGAAGACGATGTCGAGGGATTGGCCAACCGGCTCGGCGTCGGCGCCCGGCAGTTGCGGCGGCTGTTTCACCGCCATGTCGGGGCCTCGCCGGTCGCGGTGGCGCAGACGCGACGCGTGCTGCTTGCCAAGCAATTGATCCACGAGACGTCGTTGCCGATGGCCGAGGTGGCGCTGGCCGCGGGCTTCAACAGCGTTCGCCGCTTCAACGAAACCTTTCGCGAATTGTTTGGGCGCCCGCCGGCGACGCTGCGCCATGTCCGCGACAGGGGGAAACGCCAGGCAAGTTCGCTGTCGGTTCGTCTTGCCTATCGGCCGCCTTATGACTGGGATGCGATGCTGTCATTTCTCGGCCAACGCGCCATTCCGGGCGTCGAGAAGGTTTCGAACGACAGCTACAAGCGCAGCATCGCTATCGGCCAACACAGCGGCGTGGTCACCGTCACGCCGGCCGACAAATCTCGTGTCGACGTCGCGATCCGGTTTCCCGACATCGCGGCGCTGCCGCAGATCATCGCGCGAGTGCGGCGGGTATTCGATCTGGCCGCCGACCCTGACTTGATCGGGGCGCATCTTTCGCTCGATCCGATGCTGGCGCCGCTGGTAGCAGTGCGGCCGGGCCTGCGCGTGCCCGGCGCTTGGGACGGCTTCGAGCTCGCGGCGCGCGCGATTTTCGGCCAGCAGATCACGGTTCCGGCAGCCACCAAGCTGCTCGGCAAGCTGGTGCAGCAATACGGCGAACCGCTCGGCGAAGCCATGAGGGATGTCGAGGGGCTGAGCCACCTCTTTCCGTCGTCCGCGCGTATCGCCGGCGCCGATCTCACGAAGCTGGGCATGCCCGGCGCGCGGGCGAGGGCGGTGATGTCGCTCGCCCAGGTGATCTCTGCCGATCCGGCAATATTCGGCCGCGGCGCGAGTCTCGCGGAAGCCATCGCCAAATTGCGGTCGCTCCCGGGGATCGGCGAATGGACCGCGCAATACATCGCCATGCGCGAGCTGCGCGAACCTGACGCCTTCCCGGCCGCCGATATCGGCTTGCTGCGCGCGATGGCTGGAGCCGATGGCAGGCGTCCGTCGCCGGCGAAACTGCTGGCGCGCGCGGAACGCTGGCGGCCGTGGCGGGCTTACGCGGCGCTGCATCTGTGGGCGGCAGGCGCAGCGGTTGCGGCATCGTCGGGAGAAACCCATGAGGGCCAACGAGGGCGCGAAGATGGGCGCGAGCATGAGCGCGAAGCGGCCTGAAACATTTTTCCTCGATCGGCTGCAAACGCCGATCGGCCGGGCACTGCTGGTCACCGACGCTGACGGCGTGCTGCGCGCCTTCGACTGGGAGGATCATTGCTCGCGCCTGAAAGAGCTGTTGCGCCTGCAATATGGCGCGGTGGCCCTGAAGGAGGCGCGCGCGCCCGAACTCATCAGGGCCGCGCTGAAATCCTATTTCAAGGGCGATCTCGCCGCACTGAAGACGATCAATTGGCGTGTCGCCGGCACGCCGTTCCAGCGCAAGGTGTGGACCGCGCTGCCAAAAATTCCGCCGGGCACCACCATGACCTATGGCGCATTGGCGGCCCGGCTCGGCTCACCCAACGCGATGCGCGCGGTTGGGCATGCCAACGGCTCGAACCCGCTCAGCGTCGTCGTGCCCTGCCATCGCTTGATCGGCGCCAACGGATCGCTGGTCAAATATGGCAGCGGGCTTGAGCGTAAGCGCTGGCTGCTCGCGCACGAGGGCGTCGATGTGAAAGGTCAGGTCCGTTAATCGCCAGACGCATCATTGGCGTCCCGTTAGCGTCTCCATCGCAACAACATGGAGACGACAAAATGACCGGCGAGGAAGTTCAGGATTTCGTGACGCGCTTTGCGGCGGCGTGGGCGGCGCGCGATGGCAAGGCGTTTCTCGAGCTCTGGCATCCCGATGGGATGTTACACACCCCGCTGGTCAACCGGCCGGTCGCCGGCAACGAGCTCGCGCGGCTGCTGGAGGTGCAAACGGCGGCGGCGCCGGATTTCGTCTGGCAACTGCTCGACTGGACCTCGCGCGGCAATGTCGTGATCATCGAGTGGCAGACCACGCGCAACGTCAACGGCGTCAGGTTCGAGTGGCGCGGCGTCGACAAATTCCGCATCAGGGATGGCAGGATCGCCGAGGAGCGGGTCTATAGCGACACCGCGCCGCTACGCGCGTTTCGTTCCGGCGAGAAACTGGAGCCGATCACCACGCTTTGAACGGTGCGGGGGCCCGCCTCAAGCCGCCGCCGCCTCGTCGCTGGCAAGCAAATGCAGCAGCGCGCTCTTGATCGCGGCTTGTCGGGTGGGCGCGTTGATCTGCGCGCCGAGCAGGTCGGTGACATAGAACACGTCGCGGGCGCGCTCGCCGAAGGTTGCGACATGGGCGGAGGCGATATTGAGATTGAGCTTCGAGATCGAGGTCGTCAGTTGGTACAACAGGCCGGGGCGGTCGAGGCCGGACACCTCGATCACGGTGTAGCGGTCCGACCACTGGTTGTTGACGCTTACTTCCGGCTCGACCACGAACGGCCGCACCCTGCCGCGACTGGCGGCGCGCCGCGCCACCACTTCGGGCAGGCGCAGCTTGCCTTCCAGCACGTCCTCGATCATCTCGCCGATCCGCGTGGCGCGCCGTCCCTCGTCCTCGTCGCGCTCGTATTCCCTTGAGATCGCGATGGTGTCGAGCGCGCGGCCGTCGGTGGTAGTGTAGATCTGCGCGTCGACGATGTTGGCGCCGGCGGATGCACAGGCGCCGGCGATGATCGACAATAGCCAGGGATGGTCGGTTGCGAGGATGGTCAACTCGGTGACGCCGCGCATCTCGTCGAACCCGACATTGATCGCAAGCTTGTGGCCGGCCTGCTCGCTGGCGCGAATGAAGCGGGCCTGCCGGATCTTGCGCGGCAGTTCCACCTTGAGCCAGTAGGCCGGATAGTGCCGCGCGATATAGGCGCTGAGCTCCGGCTCCGGCCATTCGTTGAACGCGGCGCGGAATTCCGATTGCGCCACCGCAATGCGCCGCGCCCGGTTCACCTCCGAGAAGCCGCCGGTCAGGACCGGCTCGGTTTCGTAATACAGCGTACGCAGCAGCTGCGCCTTCCAGCCGTTCCACACCCCGGGTCCCACGCCGCGGATGTCGGCGGTGGTCAGGATCGTCAACAGCTTCATCTGCTCGACCGACTGCACCACGGCCGCGAAATTCTCGATCGTCCTGCGGTCGGAGAGGTCGCGCGATTGCGCCATCGTCGACATCGTCAGATGCTGCTCGATCAGCCAGGCGACGAGCTCGGTGTCGCCAGAGGAAAAGCCGAGCCGCGGGCACAGCCGCCGCGCCACCTTGGCGCCTGCAATCGAATGATCTTCGGGGCGGCCCTTGGCGATGTCGTGCAGCAGCACAGCGATATAGATCACCGGACGGTGCTCGGGGCGGATCTTGCGCATCAGGTCGCTGGCAACCGTGAACTCCTCGTTGCCGCCGCGTTCGATGTCCTGCAGAAAGCCGACGCAGCGGATCAGATGCTCGTCCACGGTGTAGTGGTGGTACATGTTGAACTGCATCATCGACACGATCTTGCCGAAGGCGCGGATGAAATGACCGAGCACGCCGGTCTCGTTCATTCGCCGCAGCACCGTTTCGGCGTCGTTCGAGGTCAGGATCTCCATGAACAGGCGGTTGGCTTCCGGATTTTCGCGCAGCTGGGTGTTGATCAGCTTCAGCGAGCGCGTCACCGTGCGCATTGCGTCCGGATGGAAGGCCAGGTTGTTCTTCTGCGCCAGCCGAAAGAAGCGGATCAGATTGACCGGGTCGTGCTTGAACACGTCGGGCGCTGCGAGGTTGATGCGGTTGTTGTCGACGATGAAATCGTCGCTTTCGGGCACCCGCCGCCGGTTCAGGCTCGGCCGCAACCGCGCCATCATGCGGCTTAGCACCGGCGCGGGCTTGGCCTGCTGGTCCTCGAGCTTGGCGCACAGGATCGCGGTCAAGTCGCCGACGTCCTTGGCGACCAGGAAGTAATGCTTCATGAAGCGTTCGACGTCCTGCATGCCGGGATGCGAGGTATAGCCTAGCCGGATCGCGATCTCGCGCTGCATGTCGAACGACAGCCGCTCTTCGGCGCGGCCGGCGAAGAAATGAAGATTACAACGCACCGACCACAGGAAATCGGCGCAGCGGCGGAAGGTGCGGTACTCCTGCGCGTCGAACACGCCGCGCTCCAAGAGTTCGTCGGTCTCGCGCACCCGGTAGACGTATTTCGCGATCCAGAACAGCGTGTGCAGGTCGCGCAGACCGCCCTTGCCGTCCTTGACGTTGGGCTCGACCAGATAGCGCGATTGCCCGGCACGGCGATGACGCTCCTCGCGCTCGGCGAGTTTCGCGGTGACGAATTCCGCCGCGGTGCCCTGCACGACTTCCTTGTCGAAACGGGCGAGCAGTTCGTCGTAGAGCGGCTTGTCGCCGGTCAGAAATCGCGTCTCCAGCACCGCGGTGCGGATCGTCATGTCGCCGCGCGCCTGCCGGATCGATTCATCGACCGAGCGCGTGGCATGGCCGACTTTCAGCCCCATGTCCCACAGGCAATACAGAATCGCCTCGGCAACCTGCTCACCCCAGGCGGTCTGCTTGTAGGGCAGGATGAACAACAGATCGATGTCGGATTCCGGCGCCATCAGGCCGCGGCCATAGCCGCCGGTGGCGACGACCGCCATGCGTTCGGCGCCGGAGGGGATCGGCGAGCGGTAGAGATGACGGGTCGCCGCCGAGAACAGGATGCGGATGATCTCGTCCTGCACGAAGCACAGACGCTCGGCGCAGCGCCGCCCGTGGCGATCCGTCAGCAGCACTTTCTGCGCGGTGGCGCGCGCCGCGATCAGTTCGGCCTTCAAGAGTTGCGCGACGCTGGAGCGAAAGACATCCTCGCGGCCTGAGTGTTTTTCGGCGAGCGCATCGACCGCAGCCGCAATGCGTGCGCTGTCGAAACGCTCGTCCGCCTCATGGCGGGCCTCATTCACGACGCTATCCATGATCCAATCCGATAAAGGACGTGGCCTGCGCTGTCACGGGACATTCTGGCGCGGCAGTCAATCCATGCTGGATTCGCCGCGCTTTGAGCAAGCCTGTTCTCGTCGCGGGGCTTTTCACTGCAGCTATTTTCTCGTTGACGCGATCTATTAACTCATTGAGAAAACACAAGGTTTCTTGAGGTGGTTTTGGGAGGGACGGACATGTCTGCCATTTCACGGCGCGCTGTGATTTCCGGGATCGCTCTTTCGATGCTGTTGCCCGGCGCGGCCCATGCTGCCGATGCGCTGAAGGAAATTCGAATCGACTGGGCGACCTATAATCCGGTGTCGCTGGTGCTGAAGCAGCAGGGACTATTGGAAAAGGAATTCGCCAAGGACGGCATCGGTATCGTCTGGGTGCAGTCGGCCGGTTCCAACAAGGCGCTCGAGTTCCTCAATGCCGGCTCGATCGATTTCGGCTCGACCGCGGGCTCGGCGGCGCTGGTGGCCAGGATCAACGGTAATCCGATCAAGTCGATCTATGTCTATTCGCGCCCGGAATGGACCGCATTGGTCACCACCAGGGATTCGCAGATCACAAGTGTTGCCGATCTCAAGGGAAAGCGTGTCGCGGTGACGCGCGGCACCGATCCGCACATCTTCCTGGTGCGCGCGCTGCTCGGTGCGGGCCTCTCCGAAAAGGACATCACGCCGGTGCTGTTGCAGCATGCCGACGGCAAGACCGCGCTGATCCGCGGCGACGTCGACGCCTGGGCCGGACTCGATCCGATGATGGCGCAGGCCGAGATCGAGGACGGCGCAAAACTGTTCTTCAGGAAGGCGGACGCCAACACCTGGGGCATCCTCAATGTGCGCGAGCAGTTTTTAAAGGACTATCCGGACATCGTCCGCCGCGTGCTCGCCACTTACGAGGAAGGGCGCAAATATTCGCTTAGCCATTATGACGAATTGAAGAAGGCCTTCATGTCCGTCACCAAGCTGCCGGACAATGTGGTCGACAAGCAGCTCAAGGAGCCCACCGAATTGACCCACAGCCGGATCGGCGCGCCGCAG
>Ga0210408_10005544_pt1 | contig 11067 bp, 7 predicted proteins | sample IncBWH4MmetaG_FD_155471 | JGI IMG/M metagenome (GOLD analysis project Ga0210408, IMG submission 155471) | Forest soil microbial communities from Barre Woods Harvard Forest LTER site, Petersham, Massachusetts, United States - Inc-BW-H-4-M | ecosystem: Environmental > Terrestrial > Soil >... | reverse complement strand
CCGCTGCCCCTGTGTGCGCCTCCGTGCTCAAACGGGCACCGAACATGCTGTAAATAACCAAAATGAATGCTCGAATAAGTCTGCCGGCCGTTCTCCTGGCTATCGTTTTTGCCACGCCGCTCCTGGCGCAAACGCCCCCCAAACAACCTGTCCCCGTCAGAGTCAGCGTCGGTGACGTCACCGACAACCGGACCACCGGCTCCTTCAACTCCGAATGCAAACTCGAGCTCAAGTTCACCGGCGACGCCGCCACCGACGCCGTCAGCGTCCGTAAAGTGCGCCTCAAGAAGGCCGTCGATGAATTGGGCCGCGACCTGGCCCGCGACGATGCCTCCGATCCCTTCGGTTCCTCCGGCTTTGGTCAAAGGAGTGGCGGGCTCAAAACCGAACTGCGCTTGCGCAATCCCTCCCGCAACGCCACCGTCATCAAGCTCCTCTCCGGCGAGGTCGAGCTCTTCAATCCCACCCAGGCCAACGGCAGCATTCTGACCATCAAAGATATCCTCAAGCATCCCGCTGAACCGGTCCCCAACTCTAGCCTGAAAAAATACGGGATCGAATTGCTCTACCTCACCAAAGAAAGCTACGAGGCGAAAAAGAAACAGATCGAGGAACAACAAAAAAGCCAGCCCGGCGCGCAAATCGGCGACGTCTTTGGCGACCTGTTCAAGGGCATGTTCGGTGGCATGATGTCGGTGGATAAAAACAACAGCTTGAAACTCTACGTCAAGGACCCCGAAAAACGCGTCGTCGAAGTCGAGTTCCAGGACGCCGCCGGCAAGCCGCTTAAACGCGTCAGCACCTGGTCCTCGGGTGAACTGCGCCAGATCGAGCTCAGCTCTCCGCCCCCCGCCGATACTCAACTGACCGTTCACCTGGCCACGCCCGAAGCGCTCCAAACCTTTCCCTTCGCCATCGAAAACATCCCGCTGCCCTGACGCCCATCACGCTCCCTTTAAGGAGTTTGGTGTTTGTTCGAGGACAGAAGGGCGACAGAATCATGGCAGGACAGAATCATAGGAGCTGGAATTGACTGCGGAATGCCTTTCCGCATGATTCTGTCCTGCCATAATTCTGTGTCTTACTGGCTGTGAGCCGCTGCGGTTTCGTTGCCGTTCTGCTCTGCGTCGATCGCGTCTCTGCGGTTTAATGGGATTCCGGTTTCTTGCCCCTCTTCTCTGGCCTCTTTTTTTGTGGCTTTTTGTGGCCATTTCACCCCCGCTCACATTCCTCTTGGGAATTGGAATTTGGAGCTTTCCTGGAGCTTGGTGTTTGGTGTTTGGTTTTTGGTCTTTGCTTACCCATCCTCTCGGCGTGCCGAACCTGGCCGTCATCCTCCTCCTGACCGGTGTCGTTCACTGCCTGGACACTGCCGCGTACGCCTCGCGCATCGCTGGCGTTCGGACCGGGCGGCTGGCCCTGACCGGCGCACTGTTCAACATCGTGGCCCTCGCCAGCCGCGTCGCTTACACCCTGCAGGCTCCGCTCCTGGGCTCGGCGGTGGACCGCATGGTCCGCCAGGGGAACCTGGGCGGACTTCTTCGCGATTTCCACGTCATCATCGGTGCCGCGACGGTCGGGACCCTTCTCGGGGCGATGCTCATCCCAACCTTCACCGCCGTGTTCAGCCGCGCCGCGGTGGCCTATGAAACCCATGGCTCCTTCCCCGCCTTGTTGCTGCACACCCTCTCGTTGCGCGCCTTCAGCCGCATCAGCCAGCACCTGCGCCTCCCGTTGCCGGACAGCCTCCGCAAGGCCAGCCGGCTCCGCCTGCCCCGCTCCTTTCTCCTGCTCAACATCATCGTCACCGCCGTTTACACCGTCGGCATCAGTGCGACCATGTACGCCAGCGCATTGGCCCCGGACCTCGCCCGCACCGCCACCACCCTGAGCGGCGTCGTCAACGGCATCGGCACCCTCCTCCTGGTCATCCTCATCGACCCGGTCTCCGCGCTCATCACCGACCAGGCCCTGCGCGGCAACCGGCCCGTGGTCGCAGTCAGCCACATTGTTATCTGGCAGGTCACCGGGCGCCTCATCGGCACACTCGTCGCGCAGCTTATCTTCTTCCCGGCCGCCCTCCTGGTCCTCCGCATCGCCCACCTGCTGACCTGAGCAGCCGAGCCGATTTCACCTTTGTGCGCGTTGCCACTCCACCGCCGTTTTGCCTTGTTTTGGCCTTGACTCGGTCCGTCTGCGGAACTAGAACCTGAGACGCCATGAAAAGAGATGCCATGAAAACCAAGAGATTTATTCCTGTTCGCTTCGCCTTGCGCGCCTGCTTTGCCAAAGCCGCTCTTTGCCTGCTGGTCCTGGCTGGTTGTTTCTCCGCCCGGTCACAAGCTCCCGCAGCAGAGCCCCCGGCCAAACCGCCGTCCAAATTTAAAGAATTCGCCGAGGTCACCAAAGACACGATCCACTACGAAGGCCTGTTCACCCTCTATAAGACCAATGAGCAGGTGTACGGTGAGATCAAACCCAACCAGTTCGACCAACCGATCCTGGCTCCCATCGCCATCGCCCGCGGCCTCGCCATGGCCGGCCAGCCCCTCAACTTCGGCGACGAATGGATCCTGGTCTTCCGCCGCGTCGGCGACAACGTCCAGCTCCTCCGCCGCAACATCCATTACGAGGCGCCCAAAGGCACCCCGCTCGAAAAAGCCGTCCAACAGAATTACACCGATTCGGTGTTGATGGCCCTGCCCATCGTCAGCCTCAATCCCAATGGCAATGTCCTCATCGATTTCTCGCAGATTTTCCTCTCCGATTTTGCGGAGCTGGGCCTGGGCGACTTCGACAAGAGCCGCAGTTCCTGGCATAAAATCAAACCCTTCCAGAACAACCTCGAGCTCGAAATCGAAGCCACCTTCAAGGGCCGCGGCAATGGCATGTACCGCTTCGGCGACGACGGCGTCGCCGATTCGCGCGGCATCACCCTCGTCATCCACTACAGCCTCTGCAAGCTCCCGGAGCCAGGCTACAAACCCCGCTTCGCCGACCATCGCGTCGGCCATTTCCTCAGCGCCACCAAGGATTTCGGCTCCGCCGACCCCGATACCGTCTTCATGCGCCGCATCAACCGCTGGCGCCTCGAAAAGGCCGATCCCAAGGCGAAAATCTCCCCGCCCAAAAAACAGCTCGTCTGGTGGATCGAGGATACCGTCCCCCACGAATACCGGCCTTATGTCGAGGAAGGCATCCTTGAATGGAACAAGGCCTTCCAGAAGATTGGCTTCCGTGACGCCATCGGCGTCCGCTGGCAGAATGAACGCGATGATTTCGACCCCGAGGATATCAACTATTGCACCTTCCGCTGGATCACCACCAGCTCCACTTTTGCCATGTCCGGCCTGCGCGCCGACCCCATCAGCGGCGAAATGATCGACGGCGACGTCATTTTTGACGCGAGCTGGATTCGCGCCCTCAAATCCGAGTATGCCTTCCTCGTCGGCAAACCCATCGTCACCGGCGCCGATGCCCAGGATTGGGCTCCCTTGGCCCAGGGCGAAATCATCAGCTCCATTATGGCCGCGAAATTCGGTTACGGCCTCCCGTTCCCGCTCCCGCGACCGGCCGCTGCCTGGGAAGGGCAGGGCGGCCAGCAAATGACCTCCCAACTCGTACCCGCCGAGTGGAGCCCGCTCCAAATGCAGCTCAACCGCCGCTTCTCCCAAGGCCAGTCCAGCGTCTGCCAATGCGCCATCGGCAAAGCCCAGGAACTCAGCATGGCCGCCATCGCCATGGCCGCCGACGGCAAAGCCGCCCCGGACGAAAAACTCCCCGACGAATTCCTCGGCCAGACCATCAAGGAAATCGTCATGCACGAAGTTGGCCATTCCCTCGGCCTGCGCCACAATTTCAAGGCCAGCACCATGCTCCCGCTGGACAAAATCAATGACACCAACATCACCCATGTCAAAGGCATGACCGGCAGCGTCATGGATTACAACCCGGTCAACATCTCCCGCAAAGGCCAGCCCCAGGGTGATTATGCTTCCACCACCATCGGACCCTACGATTACTGGGCCATCGAATACGCCTACAAACCCATCGACGGCGACGAAGCCCCCGAGCTGAAAAAAATCGCTGCCCGCTCCCCCGATTCCGACCTCGCCTACGGCACCGATGAAGACATGTTCCTCAACGACGATCCCTACGTAAACACCTACGACCTGGGCTCCGATCCCTTGAAATACGGCGAGGAACGCGCGGCCCTCGCCGGCGAGCTGCTCAAGAGTCTCGACGATAAAATCGTCAAAGACGGCGAATCCTGGGCCCGTCTCCGGCGCGCCTTCTCCGTCCTGCTCGGCCAATATGGCAACGCCGCTTACCTCGCTTCTTCCTTCATCGGCGGCCAGGGCGTCAGTCGCGATTTCAAAGGCGGGGAAGGCTGTCACGACCCCGTTACCCCCGTCGCCGGCGACAAACAGCGCGAGGCTCTCGATTTCCTCACCAAAAACATGCTGACCGGTGACGCCTTTCACTTCTCACCCGCCTTGCTCCGGCGCTTGACGAGCGACAATTGGTACCACTGGGGCAGCGAATCGCTCTTTTATGGCGGCGGCGTCGATTACCCCATCTTCGACCGGGTGCTCTCCATTCAGCGGATCGTCCTGAACCGTTGCTTCGATCCGGCCGTGCTGAGCCGCTTGCAGAACCAGGAACTCCAGTCCAACCCGGAAAGCAAACCTCTCAAAATGGCCGACGTCTTCCAGACCGTCTCCGACGCCGTCTGGGCCCAGTTGACCCCGGGCAAAGACTCCTCCACGGCGACCATGCGCCGCAACCTCCAGCGCGAGCACCTCGGCCGCCTGTGTCGTCTCGTGCTGGGCCAGCGCAGCAATGCTTTCGGCGACATGTACAGTTTTGTCATCTTCATGGGCGGCTCGCGCACACCGCCCGCTGACGCCCGCAGCCTGGCCCGCTACCATCTGCAACGGATCGGAGAAAAGATCGACAAAGGCCTGTCCTCCGGCGGCCTGGATGACACGACTCGGGCCCACCTGGTCGAGTGCCGCGAGCGAATCAAGAAAGTGCTTGAGGCCAACTATACCGCGAACGAGCCGTAGGTGCCGGGGATGGTCGTGATGGATGATTCGGCCTCTTGCTTGTAGCGAACCTGCATCACCTGCCACCACCTGCCGTTCGTGCTGCGCGGGTGAAGTTAATTCTTGGGCGGAGGCCCGCGTTTATGCCTAAATCAGGGCGTGCCCCGCAGGACCAAATATCAGTCCCGTTCACGCAAAAGCCGCCGCGGCGGATTTCATTGGGTGCTGGCAATGCTGGGGCTCGCCGTGGTGGCGTGGTTTTGGTGGCCGGCGGCCAAAACGCCCGAACCGAACACCGTCTCCACACCGGCCAGCCCCGCGCCACCTGCGCTACGCACGCCGCAGACGAACGCCGCGCCGGTAGTGTTGCCGGGAACTTATCCGCGACCGGTACAAAACGCTTTTGAAGCGCAACTCGCGCTGGATCGGCTGGGCATTTCACCCGGCTCGCTCGATGGCCGGGCCGGCTCGCAGACACGCTCGGCCCTCCGCGCTTTTCAGCAGAAAGAAAAATTGCCCGTCACCGGCGAACTGGATGCGGAAACGAAGCCGCGCCTGTTGCTCACCGCCCCGCCGTGCATGCTTTATACGGTCACCACGAACGACCTCGCGCGCCTGCAGCCGTTGAGCAGGACCTGGCTCGGCAAATCGCAGCAGACCGCGCTCGACTTTGAAACTATCCTGGAACTCGCCGCCGAAAAGAGCCACGCGCATCCGGACCTAATTCGCCGCCTGAATCCGAAGGTGGATTGGACCAACCTGGTGGCGGGCGCTACCCTGCAAATTCCCGACGCGGCGCGCGTGGAACCGCCCCCCAAAGCCGCGTTCGCCACTATCCGTTTGTCGGAAAAAATCCTCGTGGCCTGCGACGCGCACAGCAACCTGCTCGTGCAGTTCCCCTGCAGCATCGCGCAGTCCGTTGAAAAGCGGCCGGTGGGCGAACTGCATGTCGCCGTCATCGCCCCCAATCCGAACTACACGTTTGACCCGGAGGTTTTTGCCGAATCGCCGGAAGCGCGGGAGTTGAACCGGAAATTGATTCTGCCGCCCGGCCCGAACAACCCCGTCGGCGTCGCGTGGATCGGCCTGGACAAACCGGGATACGGGATGCACGGCACCCCCAGCCCCGAACTGGTGGGCCGCACCGAATCGCACGGCTGTTTCCGGCTGGCGAACTGGAACGCCGAATATTTGCTCAAGCTGGTCTGGATCGGGATGCCGGTCTATGTGGAGCCGTGACGGAGGATCGCGTGAAGGTTTTCCACAAATCGTAAGGGTCAGGCCCGCAGGGCATTCGTCCTGGAGGAAACCCTTGGGTTGACCCTCGCACAGGGTTGACCGTTTCTTTGCCGATTTTAGCGGTGATTGGAATTTGGAAAAGTGGTCTTGACCTTTAGTGACTGCCGTTGGCTCGCGTTAGGTCGCGATTGGTCCCGTTTGGGCGTGAGCCAATAAAGGTCTGGGGTGAGTGCCTTTACCACTTCCTCGCCGAAAGATCGACGCAAATGAGCTCTTTATCATTGCGGGCGTAGAGGTGACGGTTGGCGAAGGCGGGGTGCGACCAGACGACGTCGCGTCCGGCGGCGGTATTGGTCGGCTCAAGCAAGTGGGCGCGGCTGACTTCCTGGTAGCCGCGCGGGGTTAGGTTGGCGATGATCAAATCACCCTTCTCGTTGAAGAGGAAAAATCGGGTGCCGTTTTTGACGATGAAGGCATTGGCCCAACGGACCGGGTCGCCGGAAGTGGTGGCCTGAAACGTTTCCCAAATCCGCTCGCCAGTATCGGCCTTGAGGCAGCGCAATTGGCCGTAGCTGCACACGCCGTAAATGTAGCCGTCTTCGAGGAACGGGGTGCACATAACTGCGTTGAGGTGGGCAGTGTCCTTCTCACTGGGTTTGCGCGTGCGCCAGAGGGAAGTGGCGGTGGGCTGGCCGGCGTCGAGGCGCAGCATGAGCGAGCCGCTGTAGAAGGTGGTGAAGAACAACTGCTGCCCCTGCTGGCGGGGCGTGGCAATGGTCATCCCGGAGCGGGAGGCGAACGGCTCGGACCAGTAGAGATTGCCGGTTTCCGGATCGAGTGAGTTGGCGGACTCGGGGTGCCAAATGATGAGTTGGCGCTTGCCGCCGGCTTCACAAATCATCGGCGAGCTGTAGCCCGGCTCTTTGGCGGTCAAAGCACGCCAGATTTCCTTGCCGGTATCTTTGTCGAAGGCCACGGCGGTAGTGCCTTTGCCGCCGGCCAGGCAAATCAATCGCTGGCCATCGAGCAAGGGGTGGCCGGCAAAACCCCAGACCGGCGTGCCGATATCAAAATCCTTCTTGAAATCGCGCGACCAAATGACTTTCCCGGTTCGCGCGTCCAGGCAGAGGAGGTTCCCTTCCGCGCCCAGGAAATAGACTTTGCCCTGGCTGATTTGTGGCATCACGCGCGGGCCGGCTGGGTAACTGACGGTGTAGGGGCAATCGTAGTCATGATGCCAGATGAGCGCACCGTCGGCTTCGTTCAAGCAGAGGATGCGTTCTGACCCAGGAATGGTGCCGCGTTGGAAAGGGTCGGCCGGATTGCTCGAGCCCTGGGCCAGCACGCGGTCGCTGACATAGACTCGGCCATCGGCGACCGCCGGGCCGGCGTAACCCGCACCGATAGGCGCGCGCCATAGAACCGGCGGGCCGTTGGTGGGAAATTTCTCGAGAATTCCGGACTCCCGCCAAACAGAGTCGCGGCTGGGCCCGAGCCACTGCGGCCAATCCTCGGCGTTGAGCGAGGTGATGGCAAAGGCCAAAACGCCAAACAGACTAAGCCGGAACTGCCATATGCCGCGCATGGACTGAGAGTAATGAGAGCATCCGCCCTGTTACAAGCCTGAGGCACGTAAAGCGTGGTGCTTACAGATTCCGTTTTCGCTTCCCAGTGGACAAGCGGGGTGTTGCAGGTGGAACCAGGGCGAAACCAGCTCTTGTAGGAGACGACATGAGGCAAAAAACAGGGTGTGATTGGCGCACCTTAAAGCCATAAAGCGTAATGCCTTGCCAATCCCGCGGCGTCAGGCTATTTTCGTTGCGTCTCCACCATTCCTGGTTCGTTGGCCGTGAATCTCCAATTCTGGCGACAACGGTTTTCAACTCCGTGACCCACGGCCGGCTGGACTATGAAAACCAAACTGTTCGCATTCCTCGCGCTGGCATTCCTCTCAAGTTTCAACGTGCAACTCTCAACTTGCCACGCCAAGGCAGCCTCACGCCGCCCGGCGCGCCCGCCCCGACAATGAAGTCGCTTGCGCAAATCGAGCCGCGCACCCCCATTTCCTCGGTGCCTTATACCATCAGCAGCCCCGGCTCGTATTACTTGACCACCAATCTCACGAGCGGCTCTTTTCAAGCGGGCATCGCCATTCTGGCAGACAACGTCACGCTGGATCTCAGCGGTTTCGCGCTGATTGGCGTGCCCAACTCCTTCAGCGGAATCTATTGCTTTGGGCAGAAGAATGTCTGCATCCGCAACGGCACCATTCGCGGTTGGGACAACGACGGCATTGACGCGTTCCCGTCGAGCAACCAGCGCTACGAAAAGCTTTTCATCACCGACAACACGACCGGCGGATGGCTGGCCGATAAGAACGCGCTCGTGGCGGACTGTGTCGTCAGTTCCAACTCCGGCGGGGGCATTCTGGTCGGAGACGGCAGCAGCGTGAGCCGTTGCCTGGCCCAAACCAATTTCGGCGCCGGCATCGTGACCGGTCATGCCTGTGCGGTTGAGGAATGTACCGCGGTGTCCAACACCGGCATGGGCATCAGCGCCGATGCGGGGAGCACGCTGCGCGGCTGCGCGGCCAGACTAAACGGAAGCGATGGCATCAATGTGCAGTCCGGCAGCGTGGTGAAAGACTGCGCCAGCGGCAACAGTACGGGCAACGAGATTTATGCTGGCGGGCAATGCGCCGTCCTCGGCTGTTCGGCGCAGAACAACCACGTCGCCGGAATTCAGCTCGGCGATAATGCTACACTAAAGGATTGCAACTCGACCGGCAACACGAGCGACGGCATCCATTCGGGGAAGGGCAGCACAGTCAGCGGCTGCACGGCCAACGGCAACCCAAACTATGGAATTTATGCCTTGGGCAACTCGACCGTCAACGGCTGCACGGCCTCTGCCAACGGCGGTGACGGGATTTCCGTTGCGGACGGTGTGACGGTCATCGGCTGCACGGCTGACTTCAATGGCACAAGTTTCCTTGGAAAGGGCATTGGCACAGGAGCGCGCGCACAGGTCACCGACTGCACTGCTGTTGGGAATAGCTGGATTGGGATTGCTGTTGCGGAAGACTCTATCGTCATCGGTAATCACGCGAGCGCAAACGGCGGCACAGGCGGCGCCGACAACAGCGGCATCACGGCCTCGGGCAGCGGCAGCCGTATTGAAGGCAACCAGGTGCGCGACAATATCGGCTTGGGAATCAATGCCGGCGCCGGGGACATCATCTTGCGCATCAGCGCCGGCAACAATACCACGAATAATTACAGCCCTTCGAGCGGGGCCAACTTCGCGCCAATCCAGTCGCCCAGCACTGCCACGAGTCCATTCGCAAACATCGTTTTTTAATCCGCAACGAAAAAACAGTGCTTCTGAGGCCGTTCGCATTGCCAGTAACCCGCTCACACAGAAGACGAACCAACCGCCCCAGACGAGGCCGGGTTTAGCCTTCCCGTGTTTATAGTAGAGGGTACTGTCGCCAACACCCCACACCGACTGTCTGCTCTCCCCGACCCTCTCCTCCCGAGGCAGGCGTGGGAATCCACCGCGGAGTGCAATTCCGGCAAACCCCGTTTAGGGGTGACCTGTTTATAGTTGAACCACCGCCAACGACCCTCCTTTTTGGTTTTTCAGCGGCGCGAGGGTATCTACGATTCGCCTGAAGCCGTATCGCCGCGCCGCTGAAAAAACAAAAAGAGCAATGGACGCGGGCCGTATGACTATAAACAGGCACTCCCTGCGGGGTTTGAAACCAACGGAATGCCTTGCCCATCTCCGCGGCCGACAGCTCGACCAAAGGGCCGGGGGGCGGTTTCTGTATCGCAAAGCGGAAGTCCACTCTCTTTTCCATATCGTCGTACTGCGGGTCGGCATCCGAGATGGCGAGGCGGGCTTTGACCGTGGCGAGTTGGTGAGCATAAGAACCGGGCTAGTGCGGGTGGGGCCCGGGTGAAAGGCCGCACTGGTGGGTGTGTCGGTCTAAGTGCGCTTCTTCATTGCGCTGTGGAGTTGTTCCGCTGCGGTTGCGTTTGTGTCCTCTTCGAGTAGCCGAACCTCCTCCTGGATGACCCGGTGGCACATCCACTGAAGGGTGGAGAAGAGTTCGCGCTCGGTGTGCTTGAGACGGCTCTTGCCGCGATGGACGATTTGGCTGCGAACGTCATAGATCTTTTTAAGCTCGTCCAGGATCTCTTGTCTCTGGTTGTAGCTCGCGCCGATCAGGTAGGCACATCGGTTACTCAGCAGCTCGCCAATGCCGATGAGGTCTGATGTGCGCTTGTCGCCGAGGAGGATCTCCATCGCAACTGCGGTTTGTACGAACGCGAGGAGCTCGTTGGTGGTGCAGTAGCTGTCGAAGAGCCACTGGCAGCCAAGCATTAACTTCTCTGCGCTGTCTCTGTGGTGGAATACTCGGCTAATTGACTGAAGTCTGTCTTCTACCCATCGGACTTTTTGTGGCTCCGAGGTGAGATGTCCGTTTAAATCATCAAGAAAGAGGTCGTGAAGGGTGGCGGACAAACTCCTCTCCAATTCGTATGTGCGGTGGATCAGCCAACCGCTGGGAAGGTGCCGGTGGATGAGGAACGTTGCCGTTGCGGGCGTGTGGCGCCACGTGTGCTGGCAGTGAAGCAGCCTAGCAGTCTGTTGAAAAACTGCCAACTTTCCGGTGAAATGTTTTGCGAGGAGTGGTTGGTTTTGAATAGGATAGCGGGTGTTCGGAAATAAAGAAAAAGCGGCGCAGCCGGAGTTTTGGGTAGCCACTGAGCAG
>Ga0210408_10005543_pt1 | contig 11069 bp, 6 predicted proteins | sample IncBWH4MmetaG_FD_155471 | JGI IMG/M metagenome (GOLD analysis project Ga0210408, IMG submission 155471) | Forest soil microbial communities from Barre Woods Harvard Forest LTER site, Petersham, Massachusetts, United States - Inc-BW-H-4-M | ecosystem: Environmental > Terrestrial > Soil >... | reverse complement strand
ACGGCCGCATGCTACGCTTTGCCTCAGTTCCCCCAATTACTTCCTCAACCGCGGCTCGGCATCTTACTCAACCGCACCATCGGGAAGGCCAGTGGCTCAACGTTCCGTTGTTTGCTCGCGATTCGTCCTTACCGCGCTTGCTGCAGTTGCGCTTGCGCCGCTGGTGGACGGCCAGGCACGCCCGCCAATCCCTTCAAAGACAACGGCGCACGCTGAAGCAGGATTGCCGGCCATCCAGAATTACTCCACCAAGGACTACAACGGCGGCATCCAGGTCTGGACGATCCTCCAGGACCGCCGTGGAATGATGTACTTCGGCGCCTCCGCGGACTCGATCGCGGAGTACGACGGCGTGACCTGGCGCAAGATCTTTCATCCGTCCAACACGGTCCGCTCGCTCGCCATGGACGACACGGGGCGGGTCTGGGCGGGGTTGTTGACCAACTTCGGGTATCTGGAACCCGATGCGGCGGGCTCGCTCCATTTCGTATCGCTGCTCGATAAGATCCCCGTCGGGGATCGCGACTTTACAGACGCCTGGCAGGTTGCGCCCACGACGAACGGCGTGTTTTTCCGCTCCTACCAGAAGCTCTTCCGCTGGGATGGGAAGCAAATGAAGGTCTGGACCGTGCGCAAAGGATCGCGCTTCCAGGCGCTTTCCCTGGTGCGCGGCCATCTTTACACGGCGGAAAACGGAATCGGTCTCGAAGAGATCTTGGGCGATGAATTGCGCCCCGTACCGGGCGGCGATGCATACAAGGACTCGGCCAAACTGTTTCTGCATCCATTTGGCGACCACCAGATCTTGGTTTCGGCGCGGGGCCAATTGTTCACCCTGTACGACGGCCAGAAAGTGACCCCCTTCAAAACCGAGGCCGACGATTACCTGAAAGCGCACCAGCTTTACACATCAATTGTGTTGAGAGACGGCGCCATCTGCGCGGTCACCTTGACCGGAGGCGCGGTCATTCTGGAGCACGATGGCAGACTGCGCCAGATTCTCGACAAAGGCGCGGGTCTCATCAGTTCGAATGCGCTCAGCGCCCTGGAAGACCGGGACGGCGGCCTTTGGATCGGCGCGGATGCGGGTGTCTCCCACGTTGAGATGAATTCCGCCATCTCGATTCTTTCGCGCGACGGAGCATTTGACGCCATCCGCTACAAGGGCGCGATTTACGCATCAAGCGTCGGCGCAACCGCCGCCGACCGGATTGCCTTTGACAAGCAAACCAACCGGCCCACCCTGGTTCCGCTTCAAGGAGCACAGCAGGGCTGGGCATTTCTCGACTTCAAAGATCCGGCCAACCCCGGCAGCGAACAACTGCTTGATGGCACCAGCGACGGCGTAATGAAGCTGGAGGGAGACAACCTCGTTCCGGCCATGCCCGCGGTCCATGGGCCGGCCGAAGCGGCGTTTAATATCGTCGCTTCCACCAAGGATCCCGCGCGAGTGCTGATTGGACACACAGACGGCGTGAGTTCCATGCGCTGGAACGGGCACTCGTGGGTGGACGAGGGAAGATTGCCAAACGTCAATGCCCAGGCCACCGATATCGCCGAAGAGGCCGACGGTACCGTGTGGGTGGCGAGCGGAGGCGGCAAAATGCTGCGCGTCCACGTCGCACCCACGGGAATGCGCGACTCCAAATTCGAGGTCATCGGCAGCGATAAAGGATTGCCTGAGGGGCCGAATGACGCGGTCCTGATCGGCGGGCAGATTTTCGCAACAGTGCAGCGCCACGGCAACATCTACCGATGGGATCCGTCGGCGGGGAAGTTCGTCGTCGACAATCGTTTTCTACTGCCGGTGGATGCGCCTGACGCCAGCCCCACCCTGAATTCAATCGATCCCGATCACGTCTGGTCGCTCACCAATTCCTCCGGAAGCAAGCGTGTCGGTCTCTTCACGCGGCAGAACGATGGAAGCTGGCGGCTCGAAGAGGACGTCTTTCGCGAACTGAATCGATCGGCCATACTCATTATTCGCCGGGACAGCGGGGGTGGATACTTCGTATCCGGGGAAACCCTGTTGCGGGTCGACACCAATGCCAGTCCGCCCGCGCTCGCGCCGTTCCCTACCATGGTTCGCCAGGTAAAGTCCGGCTCGCAAGTCATCTTTGGTGGCATGAACATTGCCGGGACGCCGGAGTTGCGTCTGCCACCGGCCAGCAGGGCTCTCAAATTCCAGTTTGCGGCGCTGGCTTACGCAAACCCATCGGCAACGGAATTTCAATATCTCCTTGAAGGCGCGGACAAGGAATGGTCGCCGTGGGAGAAGCAGAAAGAAGCGAATTACAGCGGTCTCGGTCCTGGCTCGTACAGGTTCCGCGTGCGATCGCGTACCGACGACGGCCGCATGGGCGAAGAGGGCGATTTCGCCTTCGCGATTCTGCCCCCGTGGTACCGCACCACGACCGCATACGTGACGTACGCGCTGCTCTTCATCCTCCAGGGACTGCTTGCGTGGTTGTTGATCGGGCGCCACGAGCGCAGAAAAGCGCGTCTCAAAACCGAAGCGCTCGAAGCCCAGGCGCGCGCGCTTGAGGCCACGGTCAACGAGCGCACGCAGGAGATCCGCGCCCAGGCGACGGAGATCGCGGCGCAGCGCGACTCGATCGAGCTGCTCGGCGAGATTGGGCGCGAGATCACCGCCTCGCTGGATCTCAATACGATCCTCTTCAAGCTCTACGAGCGCGTGAATCAGATCGTCGACGCGAGCATCTTCGGCGTCGGACTCTACCGGCCCGAGAAAGGGTTGATCGAGTACAGTCTCGCGATTGAAAACGGCAAACGCTATGCGCCCTATACGCGCAGTCTCGACGACAAGAATCAGTTCCCCGTTTGGTGCATTGAGAACCGCCGTCCCATCCTGATCAACGACGTCGCGGTCGAGTCGGCAAAATATATTCCCAACTATCAGCACACCGGCAGGACCCTCGAAGACGGCAGCGAGGCGCAGCCGCCTGCCTCCATGATTTACCTGCCTCTCATCGCGCAGGAGCGGGTCCTGGGCGTACTCAGCATTCAGAGCTTCAAGAAAAACGCCTATTCTGAAAATGACCTCCGCCTGCTCGAAAGTCTCGCCTCTTACACCACCATCGCGCTCGACAATGCGCATGCTTACATGGTGATTCAACAGCGTGAGCAGGAAGTGCGCGAGCGGGCCGCGGAATTGTTGACCATCAATCGCATCACCCAGGCGCTCGCCACGCAGCTCGATCGCGATGGGCTCGTGCAATTGATGGGCGACCAGATTCGCGAGCTTTTCCACGCGCCCATTGCCTACGTTGCGCTGCTCGATCGCTCCACCATGATGATTCATTTCCCCTACACCTACGGCGAAGATGCAGCGTCTCGCCCGTTTGGCAGCGGGCTCACTTCGCAGATCATCCGCACGGGTCAGCCTCTGCTCATCAACGAAGACATGGATCGCAAGCGCGAGCAAATGGGCGTGGAACGCGTGGGACGGGTAAGCGCATCGTCCTATCTCGGCGTGCCAATTCCATCGGGCGGCCAGATCATCGGCGTCATCAGCGTGCAGTACATCAATGAAGAAGGCCGCTTCACTGAAGCCGATCAGCGGTTGCTCGCGACCATCGCGTCCGCGGTCGGTGTGGCATTCCACAATGCGCGGCTCTTCGAGGAAGCGCGCCTGGCTCGAGCCGCGGCCGAAGAAGCCGATGCCGCCAAGAGTTCGTTCCTCTCCACCGTGAGCCATGAACTACGCACTCCCCTGACCTCCGTGCTGGGCTTCGCCAAAATCATCCGGCGGCGGCTGGAAGACCGGCTCTTCCCGCTCATTCCCGAAGACGACCGCAAGGTGCAACAAGCCAAGCAGCAGGTACTCGAAAATCTCGGAGTTGTGGTGAGCGAAGGCGAACGGCTCACAAAGCTCATTGACGATGTGCTCGACCTGGCCAAGATCGAGGCCGGCAAATTCACATGGAACATGGCGGAGGTCTCCATGGCCGATGTGGTTGATCGCGCCACCGCCTCAACGGCGTCTTTGTTCGAAGCCAAAAAACTCGCACTGGTGCGCAAGATCGAACCCGACCTTCCCGCAATTCACGGCGATCAGGACCGCATGATCCAGGTGGTCATCAATCTGATCTCCAACGCCGTAAAGTTCACGGACGCGGGCTCCATCACGTGCTCCGTCCGCAGGCAGGATAAAGAGATCGTAGTAAGCGTGACCGATTCCGGCATCGGCATCGCTCCCTCCGATCAGCCCAAGGTCTTCGAGAAATTCAAGCAAGTGGGCGACACGCTGACCGACAAGCCCAAGGGCACCGGGCTCGGCCTGCCCATCTGCAAAGAGATCGTGGAATACCACGGCGGCCACATCTGGGTGGAAAGCACTCCCGGTCTCGGCAGCACCTTCTCTTTCACCATTCCAATTGCGGAAGAGTCCGCGCAGCTCCCCTTGCTTCCTCAGCGGCGAACCGTCGATATCGAATCGCTGGTGCGGCGCCTGCGCGCCACCGTCGAAGACCACAAGCCGCACGATAGGTCAGTCCTCGTCGTCGACGACGACCCCAATATTCGATCGCTGCTCGACCAGGAGTTGACCGAGGCCGGCTACCTCGTCCGCCTTGCGGAAGATGGACGCCGTGCGCTCACGCTCATCCGCGAAGAAAAGCCGGGCCTCGTGATTCTGGATGTGATGATGCCGGAGATGAACGGCTTCGACGTCGCGGCCGTGCTCAAAAATGATCCGGCGACGATGCACATTCCCATCATCATCCTCTCCATCGTCGAGGACAAGGAACGCGGATTCCGCCTGGGCGTCGACCGATATCTCACCAAGCCCATCGACACTTCTTCGCTGTTCCACGAAGTGGACGCGCTGCTCGGCCAGGGCAAGTCGCGGAAAAAAGTGATGGTGGTCGACGAGGACGCTTCCACAATCCGCACCATCACCGACGTTCTCGAAGCGCGCGGATACCAGGTTGTGGAATCCAATGGCTCTGAGATGGTAACCCGGGCGATCACCTCGAAGCCCGACATCATCATCCTCAGCTCGCTTCTTTCCAGCAACGAAGCCGTGCGCGCATTGCGATTCGAAAAAGGCATGGAGGACGTTCTTTTCCTGATTCATCAATGACCACCATGAAGATACTGATTGTTGACGACGAGCCGCATCTGCGCACCTTGATCCAGCAAACTCTCGAAGAGCTGGAGGACGAAGGGGTCGAGCTTCTCACCGCTACCAACGGCGAGGAGGCGCTCGAGATCATTCGCGATAGCCAGCCAAACCTTGTCTTCCTCGACGTGATGATGCCGAAGAAGAACGGCTTCGACGTGTGCAACGAGGTCAAGAACGAACTCGGACTGAGCCGCGTGCACATCGTTCTGCTCACCGCGAAAGGGCAGGAGTTCGATCGCCAGCGCGGCCACGAAGTCGGCGCCGATCTATATATGACCAAGCCCTTCGATCCCGATGCGTTGATCGCCCGGGCCCGCGAGGTGCTGGGTCTTTCACCGGCGGGAATCTAAGCCATGGCCGGGCTCACGCTGCGCGCATTGCTGAGCCCGCGCTCGGCAAGCTTTGCCGTCATCACTGCCTATTGCCAGGCATCCGGCGCCGGTTTGAGCGTCGTGGATGGAGCCAACAGAACGCTGGTCGGCGACAATCCCCCGCACAAGTCCGACTCCGACGCACAGATTTCCATTGAACTGGACGGTGCCAATCTAGGCTCCGTCATAGGCCCTCGTGCATGGGCAGAACCGCTCGCTCAACTCATCCATCACCTCGCGGAAAGAGAATCGGAACGCCGGGCCCTGGCTTCCGAGACGCTTCACCTTTATCGAGAGCTCAATCTTATCGAGCAGCTCAGCGAGCATCTTGCCGCGGTCCTCGATCTAGCTGCGGTGAGTGAATCGGCCCTCGCACAAGCACAGCGGCTCATTCCCGCCACTCACGGCTCTGTGATGTTGATTGACAAGGCAAGCGGCGCGCTCAGCACTGTGGGCTCCTTCGGCGACTCGATAGACACCGACAGCAAGCACGCGCCGCTCGCACCAGATTCACCTTTGGCGGCTTCGGTTCTGGAGCGCGGCGTGGGCGAGATTGTGAACGACTGTGCCGCCGACCCGCGCATCCGCTCAACCGAAGCCGCTTTCTCGGCGGTGCTCTGTTCACCGCTCCGTACCGGACAGCGGACGGCCGGATTGATTGCACTCGCTTCAACCCAGCCCGGCGCCGGATATTCCGCGGCAAACCTCAAGCTGCTGAATACCATTGCGCTGCAAACCGCGGCGGCAATCGAAAACGCCATGCTCTGCGCCGAAATGGTCGAATCCGCGCGAGAACACGCCGCCATCGCATCCGAGTTGCAGGCCGCCAGCAGCGTGCAGCAGCTCCTGTTGCAGAACGCCTCGGACAGCACGCCTGGATTCCGCGTCGAATCGGTCTACCTGCCCGCAAGCCAGGCGGGTGGCGATTTCTATTTCGTTCATCCCGCAAGCGACGGCGCGCTGATAGCCATCGTCGGAGACGTTTCCGGAAAAGGGTTAACCGCGGCTATGCGCGTCGCCTTGATCCTCGGCGTATTGCGCCGCGAGAGTTCGCACGATCCCGCGACCATCCTCTTCCATCTCAACAATGCTCTTGCCGTGCATGGGCAACTCGGATTCGCCACCGCCTGCTGCCTTCGTATTCTCCCTACCGGCAACTTCGAATTCGCCAATGCCGGCCACATCCCGCCCTTTGTGTCGGGCCGGGAGCTCGAAACCATCCCCTCGTTGCCCTTGGGTCTCCTGCCCGATCAGAAATTCGAAATTGCACGTGGCCAGATGCAACCCGGCCATCGAATGGTCCTGCTATCCGACGGAGTAGTGGAGGCTAAGTCCTCCACTGGCGAACTCCTGGGCTTTGATCGGCTGCCTGCTCTCACCCTTGGATCGGCGCGCGAGATCGCCGAAGCAGCGCAACGCTTCGGCCAAGACGATGACATCACCGTCCTCACGCTCGATCTGCTCGCTCACGGCTGACCACATTATGTCCGCAACAATTCCGGCGAGTCGTAGGCTACCCGGGAGTCTCTGTGCTTCGTTCGAGAGAAATCGGCCCTGGAAACGTGGTATGCCCCTGTTTGCGACAGTTGAGAAGACTACCGTGTTTGTACTTGGCTAACGCAGCCCGCTTGGCTCCGCACCTGTGTTACGACTTCATGGATGGGCGTGGTGACCGCTTCTGGAGGTATAGAACCGTGATTGCAACCTGGCAGAACAACTTGGCGTCCGCGCGTAGAGAGCCGCGCGAGTTTAGACTGCATTTCATGAATCCAAATCTGTTGATAAGCAGTGGCCTGCCTATTTAGCTCCGGATCGTGGAAATCCAGCGGTTGTCCAGCAGTCAGAACAATCAAAGGAAGATTTCCCAAGTCTCGGACTGATCCAGCTTGCGCGTAGCTTTCGGGCTCCACAAGGCCTGCGGAGGTGCTCGAAGCGATCGACTTTGGCTGTTGCCTTAGCGCTCTAATGATCTCCTCGTGGGTCATTTGAGTCAGATTCTTGCTTTGCGCTCGGGAAGACTGGGTGAGCCGGATCAAACCAACAAGGGCAGCCGAGCGGAATGCAAGATCGAGTGGACGCCAGAGGAATCTTGGCGCCGTATGGGCGAGATAGAACTTGGGTGCGCGAAGAGGCTCATCCTCCTGAGCGGAGTCGACGAGGATCATTCCAGCTACTTCGTTTGGATAGAGTCCTCCGTACTCCAGCAAAGGCAAGCCACCAAACGAGAACCCAGCGAGCACGTATGGCGGGGGCACACCCGCCCGCTTCAACATTTCGTGAAGATCCCGTGCGATTGCCTCGCTGGTTCTCGGGAAGGGACCCGGGTCGCTCCAGCCCATGCCAGCCCGGTCATACCAGCACGCCTCAGTGAAGCTCGCGACTTCTGTCTGCGCAGGCTGCCATTCCAGACCAATGCCGCTCGCCGACTCGAAGATCACTGCCGGTCCGCCCCTACCTGAGCAGAAAATGTTCAGCGTCCGGCCCCCAATGTCCACTGACCTTCCGATCTGTGGGAGGCGTCTTCGATCCTGTCGGTGTCCAATTTGCTCATAAAGGATGCCGCAAATGAGCGCTGCCGCGAGGAAGAGTGCCAAGCCTTTTAATACGACCCTCGGTCGACGCGCCAACATGGATTGTTCCCCTCCGGAGTTTCAAGAAGTGAACAGGCGAAGGATTAATGACACAAAGGCTTATCCCAGTGCAGGAGACTTCCAAATGCGATGATGAGCGGCAAAGTCCCTGCGATGGTGGCGACGAACCATATCCAGAGCCCGGAGCGGAGGCACCACTGCCGGCTGAGGGAGAGGGCGGCGTCAGCGATCAGTGCCGTCGCACCCCATGAACCTGCGGCTTGATCGAAGATCCAAAGCATTTCTTCTTCGAACCGCAGACGGAACGTCACGGGATGTAAACGAACGAGACAACGATACAAGCCGCGGATCATCCTGCCCTCTCTGGACGGGGTCTTAAATGCTGCCTGGCCTCGCGTATGACGCCTTCCAATCGATCGATCTCTGCCGACAACAGGCGACGCCCGAATCGGGTGAGCCTGTAATAGCGCCGCCTGGATTCCTCGGCCGATGACCTCTGAGCGGACTCCTCGACGATGCCCTGCTCTTCCAACCTTTGCAGATTGTCGTACAGCGTGCCCGGGCCCAGTTTGTATCTGCCATCAGACTGGCGGGCAATTTCCCTCATGATCCCGTACCCATGGCAGTCTTTGCCCGACAAGGCCAGCAGGATATGCAGGACGGCCGACGAGAGCGGGATCAGCCTATTCAATTCGTCCTTCATAGTCGGATACTGATATATCGACATCCGACTACAATTGTCCACCGTTTTCTTTGAAATTTCAACGATTACACAGAAGCATCGGCTCGGTTCATGCGAAATCGCAATGCGCTCTCCGGCGACGGAGACACGATCAAAGCCGTCACCGTTCCGGTGCCTGCATCATCGTGCTATCCCCCTGCAACGACGCAAATGAATGTCGAATTCAAATGTGGGGTGCTCATTCTCCCTCCCCCAAGCTATACCCAGGCAACGTGGTCAGGCGTCCGTCCTCTACTGGGCCACCCACAGCGAAATGATAGAAGCTCTGCCAATCGCGAGAAGAGATGCCGAACACCTCGTGAACCGGATCATCAAAGTAGCAGCCAATCCCGGTCGCACGAATGCCCGCCTCCTCCGCTTCGAGGTACAGCACCTGGCCCAGGAGGCCGGCCTCCCAGAAGAGATTTCGGTAGAAGCCGCCGCCATACACAACCAAACTGTCCATGTATTCGGCGATCATCCCAAGGCTGAAGGCCCCGTCCCCCGCAATGTCCTGACCGCAGGAGACGCTCGCAGCCAGAGTACGGCAGTCACCCTCCTTCAGTAGGTAGAGCGGAAGGCCATGCGGACACCGCGGAGGGCGTCGCCACAGGAATTCAGGCCGCATCTCCTGCCGGAGTGTATCGACCTTTTCCGGATCCCGAGCGAGCACGTAGAGACCGGGAGGCACGCCGTTCACTCGGTGCACGAAGAGGCCCAGGTGGATGCGTGGGCGCCAGGGCAGGGCGTCCCACGGCATAGATCGGCCGTCTTGGGTGGGTACAAGACGAGCCATCATCCGGAAGAAGGTCGCCTCTGGAATCACTGTGGCACCATCCATGCTCACCGCGCTCCTGCGCCCCAGGATGACTCTTTCAGCAGTGAAGGCCCCGGACCGAACCGGCGCCCCGAAGAGTTCTTCCTCCGAAGGCAACCTGGAGAACTCTTCGTCCTTCGCAATCCTCGAATTCGTAGTGGCGGCAGCCACCTGGTCGATTACTGGCCAATCGACGCCGTGGTCGGGACTCAGCACGTTAGCTGTGCCGTACCACTGAGAATTGGCCACCTGGGTTACCAACTCTTTGGACAGGCAGAAGCCCCGGTCGCTGACCCATTTCTCCCTGACCACAAGCGCCACGAGTTCGGGATGCTCTCGCTCCGCGGCGGTGTAGTCGGCTTCGCGGTCGAGTCCGAAAAGTTGAGCCACGGCGGCGCTACCAACGTCGAGGAGGCGGATTTTCCACCCGAGGGCGGCAGCCGCGAATCGCATCGTCCCCAGCGCATGGCCGACATCGTGTTGGCAGTACCGGAACGCACGTTCGCCATACTTCCAGGCCTCCCGCCAAAAAATGGACGACAGCCCCATGAGGAATGAACCCTCCGGAAACGATGCTGTCAAGGCCGCCCAGACCGAGGGATCAAAGTCCGCTCGAAGCTCGAGACCGTGGGCCTTTGATGCATAGTGGTACACACCGGGACGGTTGTGGATAGGGTCCAAAGACGGCAAGAGCACGTATCCCTCCGTCGGGTGGAGGTTCCCGCTGGACGGATTGGCACGCAGAGGCCATGTGGTTCCCTCGAACTGTTTCCAGGCTGTGAGCGAGAGTGCGTATCGCAAGAAGAGTGAGATGGAGTCCACCGAAAGCGGAGCCGGCACGACCTTGTCTGCGACATAGAGCTGCCAGAACGGAAGCGCCCGCCCCTCCTCGGGGAGAGGAAGGCGAACCAGCGGCGCTCCGTCGTAACGCCGGAACGGATCTGGCTGCTTGGCCCAATCCAGGTAACCAAGAGACGCGGCATAACGGTGGTAGTGGTGCTTCGTTCTCTCGTGGTAAGCAACCACGACTTGTTCAGCAGGAAGTTCGACGTCGCCCCTGTCCGTCTTCAGCGTAAATTCAGGAGGAGTATTTGCTTCCATGACCATCGTTGCCTTCCTGTCACGTGCGGGTAAATGCCTCGTACAGATGAAGGTCGACAATTTCCGGCTTGTCGGTCATACGCCTGGAACGAAGGATATGTGTAGCTGGACACCGTTCCCTTACCGGAAAATCGAGTAACGCTCCCGTGGCCGGTGACTTTGGGTAAACCTTCGCATCAGGCCATCGGGATGCCCTCTGTTCCGACATAAAGAGCGTAAAGAGACTGGCTCGCAGTCATGAACAGGCGGTTTCTCTTGGTGCCACCGAAACAAAGATTGGCGCACGTTTCAGGAAGATGGATCTTCCCGATGAGAGTGCCGT
>Ga0210408_10005539_pt1 | contig 11076 bp, 26 predicted proteins | sample IncBWH4MmetaG_FD_155471 | JGI IMG/M metagenome (GOLD analysis project Ga0210408, IMG submission 155471) | Forest soil microbial communities from Barre Woods Harvard Forest LTER site, Petersham, Massachusetts, United States - Inc-BW-H-4-M | ecosystem: Environmental > Terrestrial > Soil >... | reverse complement strand
GTGTGCTCACTTATCCCCCTCCGTCTGCTTCGTTGGCCCACTTGCGGAACTCGTCACGCATTAGCAGTAAATTGTCTCGATAGGCAATGGTGTTGGCTGCGCGGTCCGCGCATCGCAGATACGCTTCCCGGCGAATTGTGCGCAATTGCTCTTTGAGTTTGTCCTTGTCGCCCATCAGCAGGAGGATTTGCTGCCTGTGAGCTTCGGCGTGCTTCTCGGCATATTCCTCTTGTGCTTCCCGCCTGATCTTGGCGTCGTGCTCTTGTTGCTGCGAGCGCAGGGCGGCGTTCTCGGCTTCGAGTTTGCGAAGGATGTCTATGTCATCATCCTTCCGTAACCCGTTAAGTATTTCTTGGACCTCTGGCGATCTTTCTGGAGCTTCGGTTTCTCTGCGCAATGGTGAACCCTCCAATCCTTTGCGATGTAGATAATCCAAGGCTTGCGCTGCTGCAGAATCACCGTCTTTGCAGTGTTTGATTAGTCGCCTAACCAGCATAGCCAAGTCGGCCACCAGCGCCGCGTCGTGCTCTTTAGCCTTGGCAGCGATGTCGGGAGCGAGGGTAGCTAGGTCGAGCACTCGTTGCGCCGCCGCTTCCAGCGCATCTGCGGTCGCTTGCGCTATCAGGTCGCGGATGGGTTGCTCGAAGGCCTGTGAGTATTCTTTTATAAGAGCGTCGCTGTCGTGCGCCCATGGATACGATGGCATTAACCCATAGATGCGCGTCGCCAAAGCCTTCACGGTGTCAGCCAAGTCTAGCGTCATGGATTCCTAAAGCCCAACCATCGCAATGCTTTCGACCACCACGAGTTATAGCGTATAAGCCATTCAATATCGTGCGGCTCAAGTATGTCGCTCATTTCGCCTCCAGATACCATCCATTTACCAAAACGAAGTCCCGGTGATCGGCATCAGCTAGCGCCTCCGCTTCACCTTGCACTGGATACCCACAATGGTCAGGTAAGTCTTAAACTCGTTCTCTCGCGTGATGCGGGAAGCCACTAAATCCACCTTGTTTTCAAAGAGTTCGCCTTTCGATGCCGCGCCCCTTATGACAGAATAGCCAGCATTCCGAAAGAGTTCCCTGATTTCAGCCTCAAAACTTCTTCCCTTCGCTGCCGTATTCACTCTGTCTCACTTGCGATCTTCTTGGCCGCTTCGTCTATGCGCGAATCTAGCTCCACTTGCTGCTCAACGCTCAGTTCGTCCATATCGAATGGCTGAATAGCTTGCCAAATTATGTCGTACGCCCTCTCGGCGGTCATGCCGTCTCCCTGATCCATCTAAAAAGTGGCCTTACGTGTTCCTTGGCGTGGCAGGACCAACAAAGCGTGATTAGATTGCTCATTACGTCCCCCGGCCCTAATTTGCCCTTCGAGATAACATGGTGCATGTGTCCGTTGGCCCACGTTACCGGCTTATTGCACCTTTCCCCGTTTACCGCGCCAGCGCACCTATAGCCATCGCGTTCAAAGACAGCTAGGCGTAGCCTTTGCAGGGCGACACCTTTTAGGCGCACTGGTTTAGGAGCTTTGGGGAACATCATGCGAGTCCGCAAGCCTCTAGCAGATCGCGGCGAATATCTCGATCGCATGATTTGTATCCATCTGCTGCGTCTGCAATCTTCCGTGCGAGGGCCACGTCGAGTCCGATCTTTGCTGCGCTGTGTAATGCAGCGCCTAGGTTAGCTTCCGGATGCCAGGAGACAGCGACGGCGCGTATCGGGCAGTGTGTGCGTAGCTTATTACTACCGGCGAGCCTAAGAGATGAACCTTTTGCGGCGATATCCTGCAACTGCCAGTGACGTGGCGTCTCTCTGAGCGCTTCTAAAAATTCTGGATACGTCATTCCATCTACCCCTCTTCTGGATGCGGTGCCGCGTTCTCTAGCCGATAGCAAGCAACATCGAGGCCCATGGGAGTGCCGAATCTCTTTGTCAGGTTGGTGGTGACATTTACGAATCGCTCCGCTAGATCCGGTGGCCATTCCCGAAAACTGATCCGCTTCCCCTTTTCTTTGCGCACCTGGCGCTCGCGAGTTGGTGACCAGATAAGAATCCCCTCGCGCCATTGGGCAGCCGAGATGCTTTTAACTAGCTCCATAGCCTCTTCGCGGGAGTGGAGGGATGCGGCCATTACGCCGTTCTCCCTGCCCATCCTTCGTGCCTCAACAAGTGGTGAACGCTTGTATGGTCACGGCCAAGCGCTATCCCGATCATCCGTTGCGATGCACCTAAGGTTTCCGCCCTGCGTGCGAACTTGCGCCGGCTGGCTACTGCGCGAGAAGCCTGTGAAAAACCAAGCACTAATTCGGGACTCGTACCATCCTCCCGGCACACGTCTTGCAAAAGCTGCTTAAGAACGGCTATCGCTGGCTGAGTCATTTTCGTTCCATCTCCCTCAACCTCCTGTCAGTGCCGTCCAGCAACTTCTCCCACCAATCGCCCTTTACGCCCACTGTTGGCATGTATCTGCCTCGGCATGGGCACCGCTCAGCTAACCTGGCTCCGCTTTGCACGATCATGTGGAAGCCAGTACCCTTGCAAAGTTCGCACTCCTCCGGAATTGGCTCGTGAGTTGTCTTTCGCAACTCGGCAGCAATTTCAAGAACCCTTCCTGGGGTTGGAGCGAAGTCCACGCTTTCCCGCTTAGCTGCCTCTAGTGCTGCGTCCAATTCGGCTTCCGATAGGTCGCGCAGCGTGCGGGCATATTCACTAACCAGCTCGTCAGGAACGGTTAGCCGATAGCATTGCAGCCACCCGCTCAGCCTGCTGGCTAGTTTTACTGGCGCTATTGCCGTTGCCATTTTCACTCACCTTCACCGGGAAAATTCCCTGCCATGAGTTGCATATCGACTGCTCCAGCACGGCCTTAGGGTCTTGGCCTAGTAGCCGCAATGAGTCTAGCTTCTGTAAAACTAATTGCTCGGCACGTCCTGTCATCGGCTTCCGGATTTTTTGTCGCATCAGTCGGAAGTCGTTCCAGGCATCCAAGGGACACCACTCGGGCAGTGGCGCTTGCGCCGTAGTTGATTTTTCTTTCTTTTGAATTTGTATTGGAGAAGGAGAAGAAGAAGGAGATGAAGAAAGGGGTTTCATTTGCTTGACCGTTGCTTGACCGTTACTTGACATGCGTCCTTGCTTATCTCTATGAGCCCTTTGCCAGTTACGGTACTTTTTGCGCTCACATGCATCCCGAGACATGCGCCGCGAAAAGATAATTCCTTCCGGTGTGCGCGAAAAAACTCCAGCGCTTTCTAGCTCAATCATGTACACGCCAAACTCTGATTCGGGAATGTTGCGGCAGCGCATCAAGCGCTCATCGGCGAACTTCTCACCATTGGCGAGTAGTAGGTATCCTTGGCGCGGCGACTTGTGCATTATGCAGAGCATGTAAATCCAGAGTCCTTGGGCTGAGATCGAGCAACTAGACAGTTCGGCGTCTGACATCCAATCATCCGGGTAGAACTGGAAGCTAGGGGCCCGGTTCTTAGGCACCCATTACACCCTTGACCATTTCCTCTACCCCTGTCGCTACTGTGGCGCTACGTGCTTTGTTACGCGAAACAACACTACTCAGCGCGACATCCTTGGCTAGCCGTCTCTTGTCACGCATCTTTTCCCTCAAATCCGCCGTTTTGCACTCTTTCGAGCAGAAGCGCTTCTTGTAGTCTGTCGAGCCGTCAGGCTTGAGTAATAGGGTTCCACAATTAGCTCTCGCGCAGACCCTCATGCGACTGCCTTCTTGTGCCAGTAAAACCATTGCATAAGTCGCCTTCTCTCGAAGTCGGTCCAACCTAGCTGCTTCTGCCGCTCGGTCACGATGTTATGCTGTAAGCTGTCGAGTTCGTGAAACCACTGCGGCAGCGGCAGTATTCCGTGATCCTCGATGAGTTGGCAGACCTTCCACGATTCATCGGGCGACGTGCCGAAGGCGATCAGTGCATAAGTTCGGATGTTCGACTTGGCGACACCGGCCCGCAATAGCTTCTCAAGGGCCGCTTCCCACTGCTCCGCATAGCTCATTGAGTCGAGCGCGAGACGTACCATCGGCTTCTTGATTCTCGCGATCCGCTCCGCATGGTGCTCAGTTACGAGCCGCGCATCCGTGCCTTGATTAAAGTCGCACCATTCGTGCTTTTCTAAGCGGTCACACACGCGGTCGAAATGCTCAACTGAATTGGCGAGTAGGTTGTTATCTGCGATCACTGGCAGGTCGGGCCATTCGGCTAACTCAGCTTGGCGAGCCCCGAACTGCTTCAGTGTAGGCAGTCCTTCGATGATCGGCACAGAACAGAACTTGCATTGTCGGACGCAGCCTACCGAGGTGCGGGTAGCTTGTGGATTGAACTTTTGCAGCACTCCTGGATACTCCCCACCGACTTCAGCCTTCAGGCCGCTTAGATACTGCGGCATCAGAGAGACGGCAGGACCGCCAATCCGTACCCTTCGATGGCCCATGTATTCCGCGTACTGGCGAGCCTTCGGAAGGTGCCAGGTAAACACCACGGAGATGCACAGAGACTCGGAATCCTCCCACGTAAGGAAATTACCGTGCCATTTGTGCTGCGGCTTCACTTGGATTCCTGATAGAGCTTTTCAAGTATCTCCTGCTCGAACTCAGCCACAGACTTGCCCCTTATCGCCCGATAGCGCATGGTTATCTCTTCATGGCGTGGCAAGCCTCTCAGCCAGAGCCACTGCAAAAAGCGTTCAAGTAGCGCCCTCACTTGAGTTCCCTCGCGCCCCGATGGGTGTAGTCCCTATGATTCCATCGCTCGCGCAATGACTCAGACCAAGATTCCTTATCCCACTCGCTGCGCCCAGTGAAGCATGGTTCGCAGAAGCCTTCGCCGTCCACGATGCGATAAGCCTCACGCTCACGGTTGGCTCGTTCGAGGCATGGTGAGCAGAGGGTCACGCGCCAGTCCTCTTCCGCGGGTAGATGAACATTTCTTTAGCTACCACAACTGCTGCGTTACTGAATCCGCCGTCGCCCCGGCCGTGAGCGTGGGCCTTTCTATAGCGCACCCGAACTAGGGCGCAACGATCACCATATTCTGTGCGTAAATACTTCAATAACTTCTCGGCGCACCGTTTGGATTTGTAAATGTGAAACCCGACATCTGGGTCGGTAGATATCGGAGCGGTGAGCCATTGCCCTTCAGCCGCCGCGTACTCCATGCACATCCCCTTCAGTGATCGCCCCGATAATTCGTATACCTTCCAACCATATCCCGCAGCCTTTGGCCTACTACTGAACACTTCATCGAGACACATCTCACAGGCTCCTCAGGAACATATAGGCCCGCACAAAGCCCCACAGCAGCGCTAGGTCAATGGCCACGGCGAAAACCATTACGATTGCGAACGACCAGTTAAAGCGGTAGATCTCTTTCTCGATCTCCATGCTGCCCCCTCAGTCGGTCAGTACGTCCTTCTCGCAGGCATACATTTCCCATACACAGCCGTCTGCAATCTTGTTGGCGTCGTCTGGATGAATCGTGAAGGTACGACCTTGACATAATGGGCACGGATCAGTACTCGGCCTAATGTGCAGGATCAGCCGTTCGGCAATATCTATCTGTTCCTGAACCGACTCTGGGCTACCTTTGCCGCATACCCACACGACCCGCGCCGGCTGCCATTCGCTCATGCTGCCCCCTCAGGTCTCAATGTGAGACCGCAGTACGCTTTCCACCTTATGTGCCTTTCGGCAGTAATTGCACAATCTCTTTCCGCAACAGTCGCAACGCTGTGTCGCCAATACTTCGCGGTTGCATTGCTGACAAGTAGGAGGCGTCCAATTCATTAGAATGTCGGGGTCTCTGGCCCCAAATCAGATTTGTAGCGGTCGGGCTTGTTGTCGCTGTAAGTACGGTCGCCTATCTGGTCGATCCCAACGATATTTTGATAGGTCTTGCCGGCCTTCTTTACGGGCTTGCTTAATTCGAGCTTAGCCATCTTGCCGCTGCCCCGTTCAAGGTAATCCCATAAACCAGAATCGAAACAGGTGTGCTCGGTGTCTCCGTAGCGCATGACGATGAAAGGAGCGGTTACGTTCTTGTCCACGAGTCGCACGTATTGCAGGAGCTTGGCGTCATCAGGGGGATATTCCACGCTCTTAGCGGTGGCCGAAACTACCCGCGTGTTCGCTTGGTCTGCGGTTATTGGTGAAGCCGCCCCCTGAGCTTGTTTGGCATCGAGGCCATAGCTGACCGCCGCCTCTGCCAGAAGTTCTGCCTTGTTCGTCTTTACTTGCCACCAACCAAAGCCATCCTCGTCCTTCGCGTATTGCATGAACTTCTCTTTGAATTGGTAGATACCGCCTTCCTCGGCAGGTAAGCCCAGAAAGTGAAGCAAGGTAGCTAGCCCATCTCCGCGCAGTAGTGTCCATTCCCCCTTAGTTTCAAACTCGATAACTTTGAGGGCCGCTGCCTTCCCCTCAGAATGAGCGGCCCTTTCCGCTTGCGCCGGTGCGGAAGTCGCAAATTTGGCTGCGTCGGTCTTGTGTCCAGTAATCCCCAACGCTTCGCCTTCTTTAATCTTCCGGTCGATTACAGCCCTCTGTGCTTCTTTTGAGCCGTTATTGCCTGATGCCCCATTCGCGTCATCGTCCACTTCTGCCGCTACGCCGATCAGCGCCTGATAGCTGTAGCGCCGTGCGTAGGTGATCGCGGACCCTACTGTCTGGGCATCGAACTTTGCCACCCCTGCCGGGAGAAGCAGTTCATCCTCAATCCACTGGCCTGACTTATGCGCGAGGATGCTCACCACACCGGCCAGCTTGTCCCGCACGATAGGAGTCTGAACTACAACCAGTCCGTTATCAGCTAGCGACTTGCGTGTGGCGGCAATGACTTGGGAAAGGTCCGCATACTTGCTCTTAAAGAAGGGGTTCTCGGTACCTTTGTGGAGTGGCTCGTAAGAAAGCTGAGCTGTAGCCAAAGCCGCCACTAGTTGACCGATCTCAGGGCTGCGTTTGCGTATAAAAGCTCTAAAGCTCTCAGATTGCGTGCGCTCGTAGGGAGCCATCGGACGGTCCTCTACGTAATCAACTGTGTTTTCAGCTTCTCCGCTCATCCGCGTGCCTCCCTTTCCATCTCGCTCTCGACCAAGTTGTCATAGGCGTCAGGGCCGTCTAATTCCTCTTCTGGCTCCGGGCGCGTGCGCGCCTCTAGCGCCATCGCGGATTCAATTCCCTTTTTCCATACCTCTTCGCTGAGTTCATCCGCCAGATAGCCGATCAACAAGATTTCGACGGTGTGGCGTGAATCGAGGCTAAGGTTTTGCGTGGCCTGGAACAGATACTCTATGTTTCTCATTGGCCCTCCGCTTTGTGAATTAGTCGGACGATGCGGCGATAGTCTCCAAGAGTCATGGACACATGAATGGGCTGGTCGTCGTCCAGGTCGGAATCGCCCGGATTGTAGTCGTAGCCAGCCCTCACCACCACAAGTGCTCCATGCTGCTCCATTAGCAACTGCTTCCCCTTGTCCTCATATGCCATCGTTTCTCTCCTTCTTTAATTTGTGAGCATTTCCTCTAGAAGCGCATTCTTGAGCCTACGTAGCCGGTACCTATGGGCCTCTTCGTCCGAGATGAATTGGTGCCCCGCTTCGCGCTCCAAGTCCTCGCGCTCAACCGGCGACATGGGCAGCGTGACCTTCTCCACTTCGTTTGCGAGATGGACTGCGCGTTGGTAGCGGCTCATTGGCCCTCCCTACCCGACCTTCACTGACGACGCTTGGTCCTTACGTTTTGGACTCTGGGTGGAATAGCCATAGGAACTGACTAGCCACAGCGTTGAGTTATAAGAGACTTCGCAATCTCCGGCATGGTTCGCCTTGAGATGGCATTGCACGTTCTTTGTCGGGTCCATCGCGTGAATGTAGCGACACCGGTCGTACTGAATGATTGGGTCGCTCATCGTCCGAATACCTCCACGAAATAAATTCCCGCTGCCATGCCTAAAGCGAGGCCGGAAACGAAGAACGTCACAAGCTCTATCCAGTCGCGCTTCATGCCACGTCCTCTTCGTCCGCTTTAGGAACTACAGAACATTTAGGAGATAAAAGTTGAAAGGCGTTCACTTCTCGCGCCACTATGCCCATGCCAACCAGAAAGCGGTGCTCATCGAGAATCTGGTTGAGCGATGCGGAGAAGGACAGACCTTCCCGCCACTTCTCGACGTGGAGCAGGTTCTCTTTGGAGATGGCCGCGGAAACGATGGTTTTAGTTATGCCCATGTCTAAACTCCGTCTTATTGATTTCCACAATGGCGGTATGGTAAATAGCCCCCAACCCGGAGGGGTTCTATGAGCCTGCCCACGACGGAATTTCTGCGTACCGCCTCGCGCACGTCGCTAGAGCAATTCGAGTTGAACCGCATGGCGCACGCCACGATGCTGCGCAAGCAAATCCTTAGCCTGTTAGCGCAATGGGTGGACGATGTGAAGTGGGCGGAGGTCGCACGCGAGTTCATCGAGAACGAAGGGTTACGCATGAACGGTAACCCTCTTCAGGAAACTCTCGATTTTCCTGACGGTAGTATCGGCGGCACGCCCACGAACGCAGCACCTATGGAGCGAGTTCCCATAAACAAAGCCGCCGACTGAATTTTTGATTTGGACTGCCAGGGCGTACCAGGAAAGACCGCTATCGACGCGGTATTCGGCCAGTCTTCCTAAAATCTCCTGCTTGGCCTTCTTGGTGTAGAGAACTGGCATTAGGCTAAGAACTCCTGAACTTCATCGAAGCGGTCGGCGATTGTTGCCAGCGTTTCGCGGTGTCGGTCCTGTTCTTTTGTTGCTTCGTCCATTTTCTGCTTGTCGAGGATTCTGGTAATTGCCCCACGAACTAGCGCCTCTAACACTGCCGGTTCCAGTGCGTCCAACTCCCAACTCTCATGCCCAAATTCGGCTATATATCCATCAGCGCGGGAATCTGTAACTTTGGCCGGGTTCGGCGGTGGGCTGTACTGAGTTACTTGGTCCATATTTAGGGCCAAGCGTTCAAACTCCATCATGCTGCGCGTGAACAATTCGAGGCGGTCAAGGATGTCACGACTCATATCCTTTCCGCTGGGATCGTGGTCTCCAAAGTGGAATACAATCGGCTTTTGTTTCCGGCGCTTATACTGGAGCATCCGCTGTGCGGCTCCCCACATCTCGGACTGCGACGTATACCCACGGCAACTAAGTAATGGAACGTCAAGTTCACGACAGACTCGCTCGAACACTCCAACCAAGGCGTCTTTCTCGATCCATACTTCTGGGCGATAGGGCTGTCCTGCCCAACGGTCTACATTAAATTGCGTGGAGCACGCCTCAACGATGTCCGCTGGCGAACTCCAGTGGGATAGCGACCGAACTTCGCGCGTGCGGTCTACGATAGATTCCCAATCAATCAGGCCAGCAAGCCGACCATCGTTTATGATTGAACCGAGATTCTTGTAGTCTTTCTGGGTGTTCGGGATTAGATCGCGGGATACAAACTGGTAGTAGAGCTGCCGAAGCGTGAGGTCGAACCCCTGAGAGGCATAGTCGGCAATGATTTCATTGGCCTTATCAATTACCGCTAAGGTATTGGGGCGGAAGTTAAAATCTTTGTACTTGATCTTGGGCACCGGAAAGGACTCCCGGCGCTGATAATGTATAAGGCGATTCTGTAACATAAGTCGCCTCTGTTCATCAGCGCAAAGGGAAAATACACCCACCCTAACTAGCTGTCAAGGGAAAAGTGAGAAATTTGTATTAGCGTTAGAATGTAAGGCTTACAGGAGATTACGTAGAGGATTTACCTGATTTTCCACAGGCGGGGTACTCAAAAAGGCTACAGTTGACCTCATTTTAGGGTCAGCAAGAGAGGGCCAGAGCCTAAAGCGCCTAGCGAACCGTAAGCATCCATTTACCGTCACTCTCGATTACGGTGCGGGCCATGATGATATCGCTCGGTGACATCCCGCCAACTTCCCCGTAACTGCCAAAATAATCAAGGAAGCTGCTACTCATCGCTCCAGTAATTTTGCGGTCCATGATGCGGTTTTTATCTCGGTCGTGCACGCGGTGCGTAGCCCAAAGCTGAAGTGCCGAGTGCAGGTGCCCGACGAGCGTAACGTGCGCACCGCCGCTAAGTTCTCGCATGGCGTAATAGACCATCATCGCCTTGGCCCCTACGGTACGCGCTGCGCCGCGTCCGTGCCATCCGAATATCTGGAACGGCGCGTCTGCTCGATGCTTTCCAAACTGGATGTTAATGAATTGCTGTCCAGCGCTATAGGGAATGCGCAGCAGTGATGCGATGGTCACACCTAAATCGCCGAAGGTCTTAATGCCGCGTCGTTCATGGTTCCCGCCGCAATACCCAAGAATGCGCGGCCGCATCGGTGCCAACAGTTCGCAAAACTTGAACAGTTGTCTCTGTGGTGAGAACAGATTCTCCCACGGCTCTCCAGGGCTGAATATGTTGGCGGCGTCGATCATGTCGCCCCCCAGGAACACGAAACGATTAGGCACCTCCAGCACCCAATCCCGGTACTTTACGAGCTGCTTTATGTTGCAGCAAACATGTCCAAACTGCGTGTCGGTGAGATGGACGACCTCGATTGACTTGAACTCTTGCTGTGAAAAGCGCCAGGTAACGTATTTGATTTGCTCCCCATAATGCATCCCGGTTGCCGGTTGGCAGTGATACTCTGGCAACCTCTCCTGAAGGCATCGGAGAGCGTCAAGCGTGGTGCGGGCTTGCGCTGAGTTTATATCCGCTGAGCTGCGATTCTCTGCAAGCGTCTGTGTGAGCGTAGCAGCCAATTGTAGTGCTCCCTGACTTTAGGTTTGTGTCGGTAGCGCTTGGTGATTGCTTTTCTCTTTGCAGACTGGTTGAACCGCCTATGTCTGAGTTTTCCCTTTCTCGATATGGTGTATCGATGCAGCGTAGCTTTGCCCTTTTCCGTTCGCTCATACCGGGCCTGTGCTGCAAGCCTTTGCTTCCGCTTTCTCTCTTTCTGTGATAGTTTCTTCAATCTGGCACCGCTTACAGCCCAGGTAGTGGTGCGTTTTCTCTCCAATGGTCTTGCCTT
>Ga0210408_10005537_pt1 | contig 11077 bp, 12 predicted proteins | sample IncBWH4MmetaG_FD_155471 | JGI IMG/M metagenome (GOLD analysis project Ga0210408, IMG submission 155471) | Forest soil microbial communities from Barre Woods Harvard Forest LTER site, Petersham, Massachusetts, United States - Inc-BW-H-4-M | ecosystem: Environmental > Terrestrial > Soil >... | reverse complement strand
TCCGATGACGCTGCCGTCCAGCATGTTGAGCGCGGCAAACAGCGTCGTGGTGCCGTTGCGCTTGTAGTCGTGGGTCATAGTGCCGGCGCGGCCCTTCTTCATAGGCAGGCCGGGCTGGGTGCGGTCGAGGGCTTGAATTTGGCTCTTTTCATCGACGCAGAGAACCAGCGCTTTGTCCGGGGGATTGAGATAGAGCCCGACCACATCCTCGACCTTGCCGGCAAAGTTCTTGTCGCGCGAGATCTTGAACGTCTTGACGAGATGCGGCTTCAGCCCGTGCGAAGCCCAGATCCGCTGGACGCTGCGCAAGGAGATGCCGGCCGCGGCCGCCATGCTGCGACCGCTCCATTGGGTCGCATTCGGCGGTTTCTCGTGCAGCGTCATATCCACCACTCGCTTGATCGTCTCGGGCGGCAGCGGCTTGACGCGCGAGGGCCGGGTCGCGTCCTTCAAAAGCCCCTCGACCCCCTCGGCCATATGGCGGCGCCGCCAACGGCGAACCGTCAGCAGGCTCTTGCCCACTGCCGCCGCAATCGCTTCCGCCGTCAGCCCATCGTTTGCCAAAAGCACGATCCGCGCTCTCCAAACCACCTTCTGGGGCGTGTTCCGGTCCCGGACCAGCCGCTCCAATCGCTCACGATCAGCGCCGCCGATCGAAATTCGTTCGATTTTCCTCATCGGCCCAGATTCGCAAATCTGAGCCTATTTGTGAATCGTCCGTCAGCGTCGGGACACTAGCGGTATACTGCAGCAGGGTCGAACAACAGTCGAGACGGAGGCTCGAATGTCGGAACATGCGCTTTTTCAGGATGTCATCCGGAAGCGACGCAGCGTGCGAAAGTTCGAGCCGGGCCGAAGCATCAGCCGGGCATCAGCCGGGACGTTCTTCGATTGCGGCCGCTGGGCTCCTTCGGGCGCCAACGTGCAATGCTGGGACTTCATAGTCGTCGATGACCCTGCCGTGCGCGACAGGGTCATGGCAGTTTTCTTGCGGCAGGCGCAGCGCTTGGTAGATCACGCGAAAGGATTTCCGGCGGTCAAGAAGACTTATTTGGCCAACACCATAGCGATCATCTTCGTCCTTGGCGATCCGCGCTGGAAGGCCTGCTTCCCGCAAGCCACTACCGAGGAATGGGACGCCGAGTATCGCGCGAACAACGAGGCGATTTTTCTTTGTTCGCTCGGCGCCGCAATACAGAACATCCAACTGGGCGTGGCGGCCGAGGGCCTGACGTCCGCCTGGCTATCCGGCGGCGGCGAGGACAAGACGAACCGTGAACTTGCCGAGGTGCTGGGTTATCCTACGTGGATGAAGGCCTACGGCACGATCCCGGTTGGCTATCCGGCAGTCGATCAGAACCGCCGCTACCGTCGGCCTCTTGGTCAATTGCTGCATTGGAACGGCTATCAGTCGCGCCAATACCGGCAGCACGCGCAAGTCGATTTCTACGAAAGTACGCTGCGCCCGTTTGCCATGTATCGCGACGACGAATCCATGAATAACTGGCCCGACCGGGACGAGATGCTGGGGGACTGGAAAGAGGCCTTCACAGGCAACGTCGCCAACCCCGATGGCGTGGTGGAAGCGGAAGCGGACTTCTCGAAACCCAGGGTCATAGGCCCGGCGACGAAGCGTCGCAAAACCTGAGGACCCGAGATCGGATTAAGCGGCCCGCACGGTCAACAGGAACGTACTGACTTCGCCTTTCAACCGCTGACTTTGTGTCGAGAGGACTGGGCTGCCGAGAGCACCTCTGCCGCGGCGTTCCTGTCTCGGCCGCCCCTCTCTCGACATCACTTATGTCCGAGGCAACGGGGTGAGAATGAGACCCTGCTCGGAGCTCGCTTAGATCGCGGCTCGCGAAAATTTGGTCGGACATTTGCAAAATAGATTGCGATTGGCGGCAATCGTGTCACATTCTAGAGCAATCGAACAAAAATAATGTGGTGTCCACCTCGAGACGCTGTGCTTTGTGTAAAAGTTTCGCGAGCACTTTGAGAAGCTCGGTTACCAGACCAGCTTTGACCCAACGACGGAAAGCGTGCAAGTGGAGGATGTCGCAAACATCTGCTTTAGGCTGGCTTACTGGACACGGGGCAAGTGTGAAAGTCATTCAACGCTCTGGTCGCTTCGGCGCCGGTTGGACTCCTCTGAAGGTTGGGTTGTCGCCATAAGACTTGGTAAACAAAACAAAGACGTGCTGGATTATGTCCAGTTACCGTCCACATCATTCTTTGGAGTCTGGCTGAGGTTTTCGGAGAGGCAACGTAGGGCGCTCAAGATTGAGCGCTTTGATACTTTTGAAGGGCTGGCCCGATCGCTAGTCCGACGCGTAAGCAAAGCACCACCCCGCGCACCGGTCAAGCCGCAGCGGTTGAAAGCGATTGGTGTGTCCAGGTCAATAAAAGGACGAAGCTCAGGAGCGAATCCCTAGTTGCACTTACTCAAACGGTTCGAGAATGAATGGGGCTTGGAGCGCTCGGACTGCAGTGATGATAATTTGCCGGGATCCCTTATTTCTTGGCCACTGGTCAGTGAGTACCGGAACCGGGACCCACAAAAACACCGGTCTTCATGCACTCGGGATGTGAGCCGCACGACGGCCCGTCCGCCGTGCAAAAGCAAGCGCAGGCTATTTTCAGCGATGTACAGAGTATCCATCCGGCGAGTACCGCGGGGTAGCCGAGCTTGCAATGTTCCGATGCTCAAGTGGGATGGAGCAACGCGGTGACATGAGGGCTCCCGCACTAGGTTGGGGGGAGCCCTCGATTCAGACAGCCCTATGCCGACGTGGCTCGCTGTGCGACGAGCGGTGGATCACGACCAGCGGGCTGCGTTCAGTCAGGCTTCCGTTGCCTGACGAAAGCACCGGGCTGAGACTTGTCCGCCTTTCTGATCGCGTTGCTTAGACTCTGCACCGACTGAACAGCGTCCTTGGTCGGCCGAAAAGCCTGGAGTTGGCTCCTGAGCTGCTGTCGCAGAGCCGATGTCTGCGCGGCGGGTGCCGGCGGCAATGGCGCCGGCGCCGGCAGCGGTGGCGCCGGCGCCGGCAGCGGTGGCGATGGTGGCAGATTGCTCATCAGCTTGAACCTGAACGGCAAGAACCGATCCAAGAGCAGGTTGGACATGGCGCCGTTCTCGTCGATCTGCACAAAATTGAGCGAGAGCGGCCATCGCACGCCCGGTGCGATCTCCTTGCCATTGGCGAACTGATGACATCCGCCGCATGTCATCGCGGCCGTACGGTTGAGCACATGACTCCGGTTCAGTCCGCACGCAGCGTCAACTTTCAAGTTATGCAGGCTCCCGTCGATCGAGTCGCCCAGCGTCGGATTGGCGCCGATTGCGACAGCCGGATCATCAAGAGCCGGGCCGCCGAACGGACCGGAATCGCTTTCAACAGCGTAGAACTTGTCGTCGATGTCTACCCCGACTTTGTCGATGAGATCGGCCACCGTGGTCTGGGGCCCTATCGGGATTGCGGCCAGGCTGTCCACAGCGACGAGCTCCGGTACATTTGTTTGCACGAATATGCTCTGGAACAGGCCCGAGAGTGCGCGGAAGCGATTTGGGTCGCTCCCGGGAGCGCTCGTCGCATCACCGCTGAAATATCCGCGAAACGGCGTCTCATTGACCGGTTCCAGCTGAAAGCTCGGGGGCTTAGTGGGATTCGCTTCGTCAAAGCTGACGCGCCATTGTCGCAGATGCCAATTGAGTCCGTTGTCGTTTGCGCTTGTATGAACGAAGGCATTCGCACGGACCTGCCCGCCTGCGATCCCATAGTGACTGAAGGAGACCACGGGGGTGAAACTCATTTGCGTGTCGAGCGCTCCACCCTCGTAGTAGAACTTGGCGAGCGTCTGCCCGATCTGCGCCTGGTTCTGACCAGACAGGGAAAATCCGCTCCACAGCCGCCACACGGCCTCGCACTGTTTCCGATCGCCCGACAGATCCGGATTCGGCAGTACCGCCTCGAAAATCAGCGTCATGCGCTTGTCGAAGATGACTCTGCCGCTGCCGTCCTTGGGCCCGCTTTTGACATAGACGATGCGGTATTCGCCACAATGCGAATGATCGGCCGGCGTCAAATCCAGACGGTTGAACAGCGCCACCGGTACCATCCGATTGGGACTGGTCTGACCGAGAAGATCGTCCGCGGTAAGTGACTTTTCGCCATCGCGCGGGACAAGCGTAAAGGAAATATCCCCGTCGTCATTCCTGACAGATGTCTCCCCGAAGCCCGCGAGCAGACTGTTCAGCAAATCCTTGGCCGCGTCGTCGGTGACGGTCGCAGGATCGCCGCCAGGCACCGTCCCCAGGATGTTCTTCAGCGTTCGCATGAGACTGAAGTCAGACTGGAACACATCGGGATTGTCGCGGATGTTGAGAACCACGGCGCGCTGCTGATCGGGTGTCAGGCGCACCGGATCGCTCGGGGCGAAACATTGCCCGGCAGCAAGCGCGGATCCCGACCAAAATAGCGCGAGGGCGCCGACAGATTTCTTGGAGAGACTTGAAAACATGCTTACCTCCTTTGCAAATAAATCTTATTAACCCCGCCGGATGGTCGCCGCGGGTTAACGTCTTATTTGTTTGCCTGTCTTTTCCGAAGGCGGCAGAACGCTCGCGCGACGCTGTCGCGCAAGTTCGATCAGCCGACCGGCAGGCTTATTGTTCTGTCGAGAAGCAAAAGAAAGCGCTGGCCATTAGGCTCCAGCAGCGCTCGGTCCTCAAGATTGATCGGAGCCTGGATCATCGTTTCGCAAACCGGGCTATCGTTGACAGGCAAAGCAATTTTGGCCGACAGACCGGCTCCTGGCCTCGCGCCGCATTGGCAAGACAAGTGCGGTCACGACGACGGCCAGCCCGAGTGGAAAGCTCGCGAGCACCAATCTCATGCTCGAACTCCCTGGTCAGTCAGAACGTACAATCTATGGTAATGCACAATCTTTGGTGAAACTATTGGAACAGTTCGCCTGCCTTCGTCAACACAAAATTACTGAAGGGCGGAAACATCTGCGGAAATGCGTGATTCATGTGAGCGCCCCAGGGCCATTCCCTGGACTTGTGCACTGCAGAAAGCTGCGCTTCTATTCGATGGCTGACGTGGAAAAGAAACGGGTGTCCGGCGAGCGGCCGGTCGCCTGGCCAAAGGCCGAGGAGGTGTCTCGCGCGCTTCTTGCCCGCTTGAGAAGCGACGCAAGGCGAGATAGCCGACAATCCCCATAGCCCCGTGAATTGCGCGCCCGCACAGGGTAGAATTCCGTTATGGGCGCAGTTTGTTTTGCGTATGAGCGCGGGGCGTTGTTGCAATCACTCAACAGCTACAGTTACGCTAACGACAATCCAGTGTCGTTAACCGACCGTCAGGGCTTGCCACTATCAGCGGAACGGGTAAGGCAATTGCGCAGGTTGCCCTGGGCGTGATCGAACAAGGTGGCGATCAACTCCTCGGTCATCAGCTTCACGGCCTCGGCCTTGTGCAGTGCCTGCTTGAGACAGTCGACAAGCTCGTCGGGCGTGGCGCGATCGAGCGCCAGGCGCACGCGCATGCGGCTGCCGAGGGGGAGGAACTCGTCGGATAGTTGGAGGCGCTACAGCACTCGCCTCGATTTATGAACTAGGCGTTATTGGAGTTGGACTTGCCTCGGGCGCTTCCACCGCGCTGACCGATGCTGGCAGCAATGCTGTGATGCATAAGCAAATGGATTGGTCCGACGCTGGAGCTCCTCCGTCCAGTAAACAAAAATGATATGTCAATACTTCTAGTGCTCGGTGGAATAGCCAGTTTGTGTTACGGCACTCTGACCGTTCTTGGGATTACAAACAACGACCTTTCAAAGGATTCTGACTTAGACAAGAAGCTGCTGTCAGAACGGTCGCGATATTTTTTGGGACGATATATACGGGTTTCAAATTTATAACTGCGGGACTAGGAGCTATAGCGCTCGGACTTATCATCCATTTCAGCCACTGATGCGCACAGAACGCAACGGCTTGTATGACCCCCGACCAATTGTCAAAACTTGTGCGCGACGACATTCTTCGCGGCTCGCCAAGCTGATGGCTCTCCACTGCTTTCCTAACTCCAAGCTCGAAAATCTGCACGCGGGGAAGTCGCCACGTTCAAAGACCGGGGACTACACCGACGTCAAAGTGGTTACGCCATACGGCGAAATTCCCTGGAATGAGGTCTCCCGGCTCAACGACGATGACGGGGCGTAAGCGGCCACACGCTAGAGCGCCCGCTCTACAGCGGCTTATTGAAGACTGCCGCGCCGGGAAATCGAAACGGTAATCATAGAAGACCCCGACCGACTGTCGCGCGACATCGACCAAGTGGTCGTGCTCTTGCGCATATTCCGGCAGCCTGATGTGCGAGTTGAGTGCATGACTCGGGGCCGGTGCGGTTCGCTACACCTTCACCGTAGAGGACTTCCACCTTCTTCTCCTGCCGGTCTCCCGGCGCTCCCGTCCACCACATCACGGCAATTCAGGTTTGTGCGTCTCGCGCCCTCATATCGTGAATGCCATTGAGCAGCTAGGATCAAGTCGGCTCGTTGGCCCAACCAAGCAATTTCCAGTCGCCACCTTCTTTCGCAAACAGCCGAATATTATGTGTGACAACTTCCGAATCCGTCACCATGCACGTGACCACCGCTCGGTTGCGGTAAACGTGAATCGACTCGACTTGCAAGTCGCGGTTGCCCGGTTTAGGGTTTTGCAGAAACCCATCCCGGCCCACGATTTCCCCATCTCGCCGTCGAAACGCCAGGAAGGGGGCGACGATGTCGTCTAGCCGCTTTAGATCACCGGCGTTCTCTGCGACGTTGATCTCTTCGTTCCGTGCGATTAGTTTCTGAATCTCCGCTTGCATGAAGTTATCCTCCGTTTTGGCCCTGCGCCGAACGACCATCGGGCGACCAACATAATCGGCCAGGAAACGGATGATCGTGGCGTTTTGGCCCTACGCCCGAACGATCATGGGTGACTAACAGCCACCCGCCGCCGACTACAAGATCACCGCAAGGTATGGTTTTAATGATTTACACGCTGTCCAATTTACGGTCAATTCGGGTGAAGTCATTCCGTTCGCGGACATTCTGCTGGCATACGGAGTTGCTCAACTAACTGTTGATAGCTGGGACGCATACGACTCCTCGGTCTTGCGCTAAGTGTGTTCCAGGCGGCGGATGCTTCTCGCTTTAGCTTTTCTTCACTTTTAGCAAAAGAGGCTTGCCTTACACCCCCTGCCTTACAGAGGCGGCACGCTTGCCTTTATGCAAGGCAAGCTGGAAGGTAAAATCCATAGCAACATTCTGTCCCACAGAGGCCCCGGGGCGCACCGCAGCGTTAACCGCGTGCATCGCTACCTGTCACGGCGCGCCCGTCACTGCTTCCATCTTCGGCACCCGAACCGTTCCAAGCACTGACAACGCTGTTACTGCTACCACCAAAGTTGCTGCTGTGACATATGCGACCAACAACAAATTGAAATTATCGGGTGGGCAAACGAGCGGCGGGATCGAAAGCCACGCCAGAATCGTTATCGAGTAGATCCACTTCTCCGCTTCCGTTTTGCCAATTCGTAGCGGCGGTAGTGGCTGCTTTGGAGCACCTGTAGTTGTGACCACCGTCTGCTCAAGCGCTTCCGCACGGCGCCGAAGCCAACTGCAGGTCTGAATGTTCCGCAGTTCCCACCTGAAGAGCCCGAGAGTAATGAGCGCAGCGTACAAAGCGAAGCAGAAGACCACGGGCGCGTTAGCCGAAGAAATCTGCTCCTTTAGGAAGAAGACCAAAAACGTTGCGCCAGAGACAAGGGGAACAAATCCCATCAGCTTGAAGCTAATCTCGTCTGTGGCACGGATGCTGACACAGGTTTCCTGGAATATGCGATCTATCGACAAGGCGTCGGTGTTCATAGTGATTCCCTTTTGGTTAGTAGTTGGAACGCCAGGCTACTTCCACGCGAATCGGTGGGCGATCTGTGAACTACCCAGCCTGGCGCGACATCGACAAGAAGATCGTGATTGAAAACGCGGCAGACTAGGTGGCGGGTGTCGGGTTCAGGTGCCTTACAGAAGCAACCACACTTGCCTTATTGTAAGGTAAGCTGCAGGGCAAAATCCATATCGCCACATAGCCCCACAGAGCCCCAGGCCTCACCGCAGTGTCAGCCGCGTGCATCGGTACCCATGGCCTCGGCCTTCTCGTCTTCAACTTTCTTACGGCGCACGACTAACGCCCCTTCGCCCAAGTAAACTGCTGTCCTAAAGAAAGCAGACAGATGCTCGGGAGGCTTGGTCAGATTATAGAGTCTGCATGGGAGGGAAGTAAATAGTATCCGTCCGCTGGCACTCTCAGAACGTCGCTCACGCCGCTTGAGCCCAATCAGCGCTCGAAGCGGACATCAAGCCAACCTTAGCGAGCATGATTTGGGCATTTTAGAATTCTGGGATGACCGTCGTCGTCGACGATCTGAACAGACAGTCCGCGCCCTATGCCGCGCGCAACTCATCATGGACTACTGGTCTCGGTATTTGATACGGCGCTTACGTTCCGCTCGATCTAAATAAAGGGAGCGCGGCCTCATCTTGGTCCTTAGCGGAACCGTAATTTCTAACGGCGGACCGGAATGCGCGGTCAAGTTCTGCTGCGAAATTGGGGCGCATTCTGGTCAGCGGGTTAGTTGTCCAGAACGGCCCCAAATTCCGCTTTGATGCCTCGACACACAGTTTCTGCACCTCTTGCTCAACCCAGTCAAAGAAGCGCTTGGCAAGCGATTTGCGGAGTTTGAAACGCTTTACAGTGTTTTGTTCAGCGTAGACGCTCTTCATGCCGTCCTTAATCGCGTCCCAAACATCGTCACCGTAAACGAATGTATCAAAGATTACAGTTTCTAAGAAGACCAGCCGTCCGACGAGCTCTCGAACAACGTACCCGCACAGCCGAGTGGGCACTAAGACGCTTTCGCTCGAATATTCTTGATGCGAACGAGAGAAGCACACCCTTGCCTTAATAAGATCGGCAATCACTTTGTTCGTGATACGACTGCTAAACCCCATCCGTTCCAAGCTGGAAATTATTTCGCTCGCTTCAATGCCTTGAAACTCCTTAGTCGTAGCTGCCGCGACCAAGGCCGACATAATATAAACCCTCAGAAACTGGCTTTCAGATCGACCTGTTTTTGCATCGAACGGATTTAGTATTGGAGAGAACTCATCTCGATAGATGGACTGGTTACCGAACATAATCGCTCGAACAGCCTCATGAACCGGGAAGTCGTATCGACCGGTTCTTTGAAATGCTTGGTAAGCCCGATAAGAAGTTGAATATCCGAACTGGAGAAACTGCTTCGTCATGCGAAGCGCAAGCCGAACATCGCCCGTGGCTGATACTTCGATTAGTTGACCGACCTCAGTTCCCAGTACGCTCGCACTCAACATTTCAACAACGAGCGACGCATCCGAAATTGTTACCTTCGCACCTCCATCACTGACAACATCGAATGTCCTACCCTTCAGCAAGTGATTCGCAATCGTGAACCGCTTCGAAAGCACGGATTGAATGCCCGGAGGATCGATATATATCGCGTCAAAAGTGAAAGCATCGAATACAGCCGACGAGCGGTTCTTGACATAGGTCGCATCACGCATTGCGATTACAAGATTCAAGTTGGATTCTCTCGCAATGGCCACGGCGTCTAGAAATATTGAGTCTTGGATTTTGACGTCCTCGATTTGATCGACGTTATCTATGACGATGAAACAAGGCTGCGATTTCGTAGTATGTGACAGGATTCTTCGGCAGTACGGCACCACGTCTTCGTATTCTTTCAGCAGCACTTCGCCGATCCGCTGGTCGAGAGCAGCTTGATTGGCTTTCAGAGGACCTAAGGGGCCACGAGTTAGGTTAGCAATTTCCTCTTTGTAGGCGGGACCAATTGTTTTCTCGTAGTCGCCCGGCGTTGGATTCGCCTTGATGTAACCAAGGATCGCATCGTAAATATGAGTTCGCGGTGAAAGCGTCTTAGAGAAAGTTCGGAAATCCGCATAAAGCCAATGAGCAGATGGCGGGTTTTGCGATTGATCGAAGTAGGTCTTCCCACTGATCGTCTCGACGTATCGGAGGAAGGTCGTCTTTCCCGCGCCAACGAGTCCCAGTGTTAGAAGCGCGATAGGCTGTGCCTTGACGTTCACGGAAGTAATTTTCGATCCCGCTCCCTTTATGCCGTCTCTGCCCACAGGCCTGATGGGACGGGACCGTAAGACTTGGTCACGTCGGAGAACTGTCATCCTAATCCGGTCATCGAAGCGCATACGGTCCGCTGTTTCGACGTAGGCTTTTTCAAGTAGTTCGGGATTTGCTGCGATCAGCTCCTCAGAGAAGGCTGTGACGATTCCATCTTCGATACTCGAAAACATCGTCTGTCTTGTTACTTTCGAAAATGATTTGTCGTAAATGCGGTTCAGTCTTCGGTTCTCAATTTGGTTGCTATCGCCCCCGAGCAGCTGTTGTTCCAGCGAACCGTCTATTACGGAATCTCGTGATAAAAGCTCTTTGAAGTCTTCGATATCGTTTTCAAGGGCGACCTCCGCAGTCTGGAAGATGACTGCACAAGTATCGTCAAAAGAGACGAGGTCGCGCCGGTTTACGGGAAAGACCACCCAAGAATCGCCATTCGTCACTGCACAAAAGCCGACACCTTTTATTCTGCCGTAATCTCTTGCTTGAACGACGGCTTTTCGTAAATCGCCGCTTTTCATCCACGATCCACGCAGCGGCGCTCGACGAAGAGCAGGAAGATTGCCAAAGTTCACCTGGGCGCGCTTCGCCTCAACCAACAAAGAAGTCTGCGCCGTGGTAATTACTAACAGGTCACTAATTTAGAAGACAACTCTCTTGCGACAAGTTGTCGATTTCGATATGATTCGTTCATGAAGCGGGACGGACGAAGATTAGATCACAAGACCTTGGAAGAAATTCGTCGGATGGCTGTTCAGCGCGTTTGGGACGGCGAGAAACCGAGCGTCGTGATTGCCTCCTATGGGTTCAGCCGCCAGATCATATACAAAT
>Ga0210408_10005535_pt1 | contig 11080 bp, 10 predicted proteins | sample IncBWH4MmetaG_FD_155471 | JGI IMG/M metagenome (GOLD analysis project Ga0210408, IMG submission 155471) | Forest soil microbial communities from Barre Woods Harvard Forest LTER site, Petersham, Massachusetts, United States - Inc-BW-H-4-M | ecosystem: Environmental > Terrestrial > Soil >... | reverse complement strand
CTGACCTGGATCGACGAGCAGACCGCGGGCAAACCCTACGGCGTCGACCTGCTCGTCCCGGAGAAGTTCACGACGGGCGACCCGGGCAACCTCGTGGCGAGCCTGCGCGCCCAGATCCCGGACGAGCACCTGGCCTTCGTCTCCGATCTGCTCGACCGCTACGGGGTCCCCGAGGTCGCGGGCAACCCCGAGCACGACGAGATCGCCGCCAGCCTCAACCCCGATGGCGCCGCCCCCCTGCTCGACGTGGCCTTCCGCCATCCGATCCGTCTTATCGCCAACGCCCTGGGCCCGCCGCCGCCTGGCCTCGTCGACCGGGCCAGGAAGCAGGGCGTGCCCGTCGCCGCCCTGGTCGGGCAGCCCAGGCACGCGGTCAAGCAGATCGAGGCCGGCGTCGACCTGCTGATCGCGCAGGGCACCGAGGCCGGCGGCCACACCGGCACCATCGCCACCATGGTGCTCACCCCGGAGATCGTCGACATCGCGGGCGGGCGCCCGGTGCTGGCCGCGGGCGGCATCGCCTCCGGCCGCCAGATGGCCGCCGCCCTGGCGCTCGGCGCGGCCGGCGTCTGGTGCGGGTCGGTCTGGCTGTCCAGCGAAGAGGACGTGGCCAACCAGGCCATCAAGGCCAAGTTCCTGGCGGCCACCAGCTCGGACACGGAGCGCTCGCGGACTAGGACGGGCAAGCCCGCCCGCCAGCTGCGCAGCGCCTGGCACGAGGAATGGGAACGCCCAGGCAGCCCGGCGCCGCTGCCCCTGCCGCTGCAGCCGATGCTGGTCAACGAGGCGTGGCAGCGGATCGACGCGGCGGCCCGGGCGGGCCACGAGGGCGCGGTCCGGCTCGAGTCCTTCTTCGTCGGCCAGGTCGTCGGTTCCTTCGAGCAGATCAGGCCGGCCGGCGAGATCACCCGCCAGATCGTGGCCGACTGCGAGCAGCGGATCCGCGATCTCGCCAAGCTCGAGGCGGGCTCATGAGCCAGCCGCCCGCCGATCTCCGTGCGCCCGCGGACGACCCCTCCCTCGACCCGCGTACCCCGGTCGTCGTGGGCGTCGGGCAGTCCTCCGAACGCCTCGGCGAGCCCGGCTACCGGCGGCGCTCGCCGGTCGACCTGGCCGCGGACGCGGCCCGCGAGGCGCTGGACGACACCGGGGCCGACCCCGCCGCGGTCGCGGCGGCGATCGAGGTGGTAGTCGGCATCCGCCAGTTCGAGAATTCCCATCCGCGGGCGCGGGCACCACTGGGCCGTTCGGATAATTACCCCCGATCCGTGGCCGGCCGGATCGCCGCGAGCCCGGCCCGTGCCGTCCTGGAGGTCAGCGGCGGGCAGGCCCCGCAGCATCTGGTCAACGAGTTCGCCGCGGTCATCGCGCGCGGCGGCAGCGAGGTAACGCTGATCTTCGGCTCGGAGGCCATCTCCACCGTCGAGCACTTCGCCCGGGCGCAGGACCGGCCCGACTTCACCGAGCACGCCGAGGGCAGCCTGGAAGACCGCGGTTACGGGCTGGCCGGCATGATGTCCCGGCACCAGGCCGCGCACGGGCTGACCGGCGCGCCCAGCCAGTACGCGCTGATCGACAACGCCAGGCGGGCCCGCCTCGGGCAGAACCGCGAGGAGTACGCGGCCGCCATGGGCGCGCTGTTCGCCCCGTTCACCCGGGTCGCGGCGGCCAACCCGCACGCCTCCGCGCCGGTCGAGCGCGGGGCGGAGGAACTCCTCACGCCGACCGAGACGAACCGGCCCATCGCCGACCCGTACACCCGCTACGTCGTGGCGCGGGAGAAGGTCAACCAGGGCGCCGCCGTGCTGCTCATGTCGGTGGCCGCGGCGCGCAGGCTGGGCGTGCCCGCCGACCGGTGGGTGTTCCTGCATGGCCATGCCGACCTGCGCGAACGGGACCTGCTTGAGCGCGCCGACCTGTCCGCGGGCCCGGCCTCGGCCCTGGCGGTGCGGCATGCCCTCGCCGTGGCCGGCATCGGCCCGGACGACCTGGCCACGATCGACCTGTACAGCTGCTTTCCCGCGCCGGTGTTCAATATCTGCGACGGGCTCGGCCTCGACCCCGCCGATCCGCGCGGCCTCACCCTCACCGGCGGGCTGCCGTTCTTCGGCGGCGCGGGCAACAACTACTCCATGCACGCCATCGCCGAGACGGTGCAGCGCGCCCGCCGCGCTCCCGGCCGCTACGGCCTGGTCGGCGCCAACGGCGGCATCATGAGCAAGTACTCGGTCGGGGTGTACTCCACCACCCCGGCCGCCTGGACACCGGACCGCAGCGCCGAACTACAGGCCGAGATCGACGGCTGGCCCGCGCCCGGGCAGGCCCGCTACGCCGACGGCCCGGCCACCATCGAGACCTACACCGTCACCCACCGCCGCGACGGCAGCCGGACCGGCATCGTCGTCGGCCGGCTCGACCGCGACGGGCGCCGCTTCGTGGCCAAGGGCGACGACCCCGGCCTCCTGGACCTCCTCAGCACCGCGAAAGAGCCGATCGGCCAGGCGGTTTACGTCCGGTCGTTCGGCTTCGGAAACCGGGTCGCCACCAGCCGGGAGCGGATGGACGAGCTGTTCCCGCCGGAACCGCCGGTGCTGCGTGAGGCGTACGAGCACGTGCTGGTCCGCCGGGACGGCCACCTGCTCGAGGTCACCATCAACCGCCCCGAGTCGAGGAACAGCCTGCACCCGATGGCGAACGACGAGCTCGATCACGTCTTCGACGCCTACTTCGCCGACGACGACCTGTGGGTCGCGATCCTGACCGGGGCGGGGGAGAAGGCCTTCTCCGCAGGCAACGACCTGGTCTACTCGGCCTCGGGAAAGCCCATGTGGGTGCCGAAGAACGGGTTCGCCGGGCTGACCAGCCGGGCCAGCCTGCCCAAGCCGGTCATCGCCGCGGTCAACGGCTTCGCCATGGGCGGCGGCTGCGAGATCGCGCTGGCCTGCCACCTGGTCGTGGCCGACGCCACCGCCCGGTTCGCGCTCAGCGAGGTCCGGGTCGGGCTGGTCGCGGGGGCCGGCGGCCTGATCAGGCTGCCCCGCACCGTGCCGCCCAAGGTCGCCACCGAGATGATCCTCACCGCCCGACGCCTGTCCGCCGACGAGGCCCTGGCCTACGGCCTGGTCAACCGGGTCGTCCCGGCCGGTACCGCGCTGGACGGCGCCCGCGCCCTGGCCGCGGAGATCCTGGAGGGCTCACCCACCTCGGTGCGCATCTCGCTGCGGGTCATGGAGGAAACCCGCGGCATCCCGGACGTCGTCCAGGCCGTCGAGCACCAGAGCACGGCCCTCGACGACCTCATGGCCAGCGAGGACGCCACCGAGGGGGTGACCGCGTTCGCGGCCAAGCGCCGCCCTCACTGGCGCAACCGCTAACCGCCATGGGCGCCGGTCAGGACGCCGGATGCTCGATCACCGCGTCGGGGCCCGGGTAGATGAGCCTGGTCTTGCCGTCGTCGAACTTCACGAGGTAGGGGGGCGTGCCGCCGTCGCCATGCACCTCGACGATCTCGCCGTTCTTGTCCGGGTGCCCGACGATGCTGCCGTGAATGCAGATGCGGTCGCCAATGGTCGCCTGCATGTCAGGACCTCCTTCCTGGGAGCGGTGCCCACAGGCTGGTAGTACCAGCCTAGGCGTTCGGCGGCGCGATGTAACGGGCCTATCCCGTAACCCATGCGATGAAGGCGGCCCGGGCCCCGGCGCCCCGACCAGGAACCAAGGCCGTTCCGGCGTTTCCGGCGTTTCCGTCGACTCCGTCAGTATCCAGTATTCAAGGAGGAGGCGGCATCAGGGTTGATACCCTAGGTAATTGGCCGATTGCAAATTGCTATTACGTGCAGATGAGAATCGTTTTAAATCGAATTTGCTTACCACCATAGACACCCCCGGCAACATGAGACGCATGGTCGTCTGCCGTTTCCGCTCCGCGTTTTAATGCACTTGACAACCTCGATCAGGCACCTTAAAAGGAGATATCGGGATGTGCCGACTCGGTCGGGGGGCCGCGGCGTGTTCTGCATATCGCCGGGATTTGGGGGGCTGCGATGACCGGTGTGTCCAGCGATAGGTTGAACGAGGCCGTCATTGAACTGCGCCGTCTGACCAATGACCAGCTATTCCAGTCCATGGAACGTCTCTGCGAGGTCGACGGCATCAGTGGCGGCGCCGGTGTCAGCGTCGAGGGCGTCCGAAGGCTCAAGCTATGGAGCGCGGGGTGCTTGCGCCTTGCCGCCGAACTCGAGGCCGCCGCCCGCTACTGCCGGCTAATCGAGCAAGAACTGCGCCAGCAAATTGACGAGCCTCTTGTCAACCCGGACGGACGGGGCGGCCCTCCCGCCAACGGCCGTTCCGCCGAGTCAGCCGGAAAGAACCATCGAGGTATAGTCCTCCCGAGCTGGCTAAAGGCGATCTCCCCGCACAGCCAGCCAGCGCACGGCGCGCCGGAGAGGTCCGGGACTGTCACCATGGTGTCGACGCCGGAGCAGCCGCTTCCGCAACCGGGTCAACCCGAGGCCGATGTTGCAGCGATGATGCTCGGGCCACTCGAGGTGATCGTGGCCGGACGGCGCGTGCTCAGGTGGAACAGCCTGAAGGCAAGGGCCGTATTCCAGTATCTGCTTATCCACCGCGGCCGGCCGGTGCGCCGCGATGTGCTGATGGACCTGGAATGGCCCGACCACACCCATACCTCAGCTCGCAACAATCTCAACGTTGCCCTGCACAGCCTGCGGAACACCCTGGACGGACCGTGGCAAAGCCTCCAGCCCGTCGTCTATCAGGACGGGTGCTACGTGCTGAACCCCCAGCTGGAGTGGTGGGTAGACCGCGACGAGTTCCTTTCCGAACTCAGCCAGGCAGACGCATACCGGATCTCCGGCCATCTCCGGCCTGCTATCTACTACTATCAGCGGGCGGTCCAGTTGTACCGTGGCCCGCTCTTCGAAGATGACCCCAGCGGTGACTGGTACCTACCCGAGCAAAGGCACGTGACCGAGCTCTACCTGCAAGCGCTCGAGAGCCTCGGGGAGATCCATTTTGATCTCGGCGACCTCGCTTCCGCGGAGTATTCAGGCAAGCTGGCGCTCGCGAGGGACCCGTGCTGTGAGTCCGTGCACCGGCTGCTGATGCGGTGTTACGCCGCGCAGAACAAGCAGCAGCTGGTTACCCGGCAGTACCGGCGCTGCGTCGACGCTCTGCGCGACGAGCTCGGTGTGTCCCCGGGCACGGAGACACTCCGGCTGTTCCGTGACCTCACCTCGGCCTCGCCCTGAGCCAAGGCGGGAGCCTGTGCTTAGTGGTGGGGCGCGACGGGGCAGACGGTCGGCGGAACGTCCGGTGACACGAAGTCCAGGAGGTCGTTCCACTCGTCCGTGGTGAGATCCCGCCTGGTGTGAATCTTGAGCCAGTTAGCGTAGAACGCGGCGCTGCCCACGTCGTCCGACGGCAAGCCGTTCTGCTCACAGTAGGTGGCGAACTGCTGCACTAGAGTAGTCATCTATTCTCCTACCGGATCGGGGAGACCCCATCTACTCAGGCCGTCTCCAGCCATACTTGAATCGTAGGGAATCCATGTAACCGCCGTGTTAACGCTCACATGAAACCTGGATTCCCGTCGGACGCACGCCATCGCCGCGCGTCGCCCGCGGCGCGCATCCTCGTCCCCGGCCGCCGGACACAGTCTTATGTGAGTTTCGTCAAGTGACTTGGCCCCAGCTGTCGGCATGAATGCCGGCCCCGGCCCGGCCCCGGCGCCGGTTAGTGCGGGGCGTCCGCGGCCAGCCATCGGGCGGCGAGGTCGGGCAGCTCGGCGCCGCGGGGGTCGACCTGGACGTAGCCGAGCTCGTCGAGGAGCAGGCGGTCCAGGCGGCCGTAGCGGCCGACCGCACGGGAGGGGCCGAACTTCACGACGGCAGAAGGCCAAACCGGGGCCAGTTCAGGTGATCACACTCACTTATGTCCTAATTAAGCGCTCAGTCGGGATCTTAATTAAGAAACTAATCTCTGGTTATGCGCCGCTCTCAGCGATGCCTAATTGCCGTGCGCAATCGTAGGCAGGTATGAGCCTGGCCTTATACCAGGCCGAACCAGCTATGAAAGGAGCTGCGAAATGACCGAACAGCCAGTACGGTCGGTTTGCTGGCCGGACGATCGTGACTATCTGGACGGCAAGACAGAGATCGAGCTGCCGTCGAGGCGCTACACGCAGGTGTTCTGGGATGCCGACATCATCGACCTCGACGACAAGAACAAGGCCGACACGATCCTCGGCACGGAACAGGCCTTCCAGGTGCGCTTCCGCGTCGAAATGCGGGGAAGGCTGTGGCGGTGCATCACCGGCGACTGGCTGTTCGACGTCGGCTTTAAGCCGATCGGGCCGGGACGCGGCTTCTACCTGTCGTCGCTTCTCCCCGGCAACCCGGGCTTCGAGGTCAAGGACTGGAGAGGCTGCGACACGCTGTGCATCGAGCAGTATGTCGACGTGCCTCCGGACACGATCAAGCTCAGGGACGGCCAGGACACCGAGGTCTACGAGGTCGCGGCCAAGGTCGAACTGCGCTGCTGCGACGGTCACATCGCGGTCGCGGGCTACGAGGCACTCGAGGAGTACGAGTTCTTCAGGGGCGCCTGAGCCCGTATCCGCCGCCCACGAGGTCCGGTGTCGGTGAGGCCCGGGCCTCGGGCGGCGGCAGGCACGCGAGGAGGAGGTGAGCGGCAGTGCCCGACGACGAGATCGACGCCATCCCCGGCCTCGAGGAGAAGCACCGGCGCGCGCTGGCCAGGAAGCTGGGAATCACCAGCCTTCAGGCCCTAGCGGACGGTGATCAGAGCGCTATCTACAACGCCCTGGCGAGTTTCCGGCCACGTCCGACACCCGAGCTCGTGGAGGCATGGCAGGACGAGGCCCGCAGGCTCAGTGACGCGGCGAACGGCCGGTCCACATGGCAGACCGCGGCGTCATTCGCGGTCATCTTCGCTCAGCGCGAGGTCGATGGCCGGTCGGAACGCCGGCTCGAAGCCGAGCAGACGGAGGTGGAGCCCGCCCCGGAACCACGGCAGTGGGCAACCTGGGACTGCGGGCCATTGTGCGACTGGATGCTCGGCCAGCTCGGCTTGCCAGAAGACGAAGCGGACGCGGCTGGCCGGGCCGGGGCCGCCGCGGAGCCCGCTGCCGCGGAGCCCGTCGCGGCAAGCGCCGCGCCCGGACGAGCCGAGCTGCGTATCGACGACGTCACGATCACCGAGGCAGGCCGCGACCTGGAGCTGATCAGCGCCGGCCATCTCGTCACTACCCCGCCCGGCGATCTACGGCACCCTGTCCGCCTGCGCTTCACCGTGCACGGCCGGCGAGCGGGCCAGCAGCTGCGGGCGGCCGTATGGTTCCGCCGCTCGGACGGGCCGGGCTGGAGCCCGCAGGAACCGGTGACCGTTCCCGCCTCCGGTAGGGCGGAGTTCGATCTGTCCTCGGTCCCCGCTGGCGGGCACGACCTCAGGCTACTGGCCTGGGCCACTGACCCCGGGGCCACACTGGCTGCCGTGGCCCTGCCCAGGCTGACATTCCGCCAGGAGGCGCAGCCGAGCCTGCCTCGCGGGTGATCCCTTATCCGGCACCGTCGCGCAGGGCGGCCTTGAGGATCTTGCCGGACGGGCCCTTGGGCAGCTCGGCCATGAACCGGATCTCGCGCGGGTACTTGTACGCCGCGAGCCGCTCCCGGGTGTAGGCGATGATCTCTTCGGCGGTGGCCGACGCGCCCGGGTGCAGGGCGATCACGGCCACGACCTCCTCGCCGAGCCGTTCGTCCGGCTTGCCGATCACGGCCGCCTCGCCGATCGCCGGATGGGCGTACAGGACCTCCTCGATCTCCCGCGGGTAGACGTTGTACCCGCCGCGGATGACCAGGTCCTTGGCCCGGTCGACGATGAAGTAGAAGCCGTCCTGGTCCATGTAGCCCAGGTCGCCGGAGTGCAGCCAGCCGTCGCGCAGCGCCTCCGCGGTGGCCTCGGGCCGGCCCAGGTAGCCCTTCATCACGTTGTGCCCGCGGATCAGGATCTCCCCGACGTGCTCGCGCCCGGGCGGCAGCGGCCGGCCCTGATCATCGGCGACCCGCATCCGCACGCCCCACAGCGGCTTGCCGATGGACAGCACCTTGCGGTCGCCGGGCCGGTTGAACGAGCACGAGCTGGCGGTCTCGGTCATCCCGTAGCCCTCGAGCACCTCGATGCCGAACTTCTCCTCGAACGTCCGCATGATGTCTTCCGCCAGCGACGCGCCGCCGGACACCGCGACCCGCAGCGCGGACAGGTCGCGGCCGGCGGTGTCCATCTGGGCCAGGGCGTGCAGCATGGTCGGCACGCCGCCGATCACCGTGCACCGGTCGCCCTCGAGCGCGTCGAGCACCGCGCCGGGCTGGAAACGCGGCAGGATGGACAGGCAGCCGCCGTACCTGATGAACACGTTGATCACCGACGACAGCCCGAACACGTGGAAGAACGGCAGCACCGCCAGCACCACGTCGTCGCTGCGCACCCCGAACAGGCCACCCGCCACCGTGCTGTTCATGTACAGCTGGAAGTGGGTGAGCTCGGCGCCCTTCGGCCTGCCCGTGGTGCCGCTGGTGTAGACGAGCACGGCGGTGTCGTCGGCGTCGCGGGCCGCTACGTCGCCGCCCGGCTCGTCCAGGGGCTCCATGCTGATCAGGTCGGTGGCCGGCCGGGTCCCGTCCGGCAGCGGGCCGTCGCTCATGCTCACCAGGTACAGCGGGACCCCGGTGATCTCGCAGGCCTTGGCCGCCTCGGCGTGCATGCCCTCGAACCCGACCAGCAGGGCCGCCGCCGAGTCGGTCAGGTGGTATTCGATCTCGGGCGCCATCAGCAGCGGGTTCAGCGGCAGCACGACGAGACCCGCCTTGAGCGCCCCGAAGTAGGCGATCAGGAAGTGCGGGATGTTCGGCAGCTGCAGCGCCACCACCTGGCCGGGGCTCAGCCCGGCGTCCCGCAGTCCGGCCGCGCAGCGCCCGGACAGCTCGTCGAGCTCGCCGTACGTGGTCGTCGTCCCCGCCATCCGGCAGGCCGGGGCGTCTGGCGCGGCCAGGGTCGCTTCGGTCAGGATGGTCGCAAGGTTGAAGCTCATCCCCGCCCCAATCGCCAGCCCGGGTAATTCCGGTAAGTGAGACATATATTAAGTGTGTATCAGCACCTAGCCTAGGCTCTCGCGGCGACGGAGGGAACGGCGATGTACCTCGTTCGGGGCGGACTGTGGGGCCCAGGTGACGCCTCAGACGCTGGCGGAGGCCGGCCGGCCACCGGGCTGCTGGTGACCGAGCCCATCCGCGGCCTGGCCGACCTGACCGCCCTGCTGGTGGCCGCGCCGGCCCTGGCCGCCGCCCCGCGCGGCGACGGGCACGGGGTGCTGGTCTTCCCCGGCCTGCTGGCCGGGGACACGAGCACCATGCCGCTGCGCGCATTCCTGCGCTGGCTCGGTTACGACGTCCGCGGCTGGGCCCTGGGCCGTAACCAGGGCCCGACCGAGGCGGTGCTGACCGGCCTGCCCCGGGCCGTTCTCGATCATGCCGAACGGACCGGGCGTCCCGTCTCCCTGATCGGCTGGAGCCTGGGCGGCATCTACGCCAGGGAGATGGCCCGCCGCCACCCCCGCAAGGTGCGTCAGGTCATCACGCTAGGCAGTCCCTACGCCATGCGCGACCCGCGCCAGACCTACGCCTATGGCCCCTACCAGCGGTTCAGGTCCCGGCACGTCCTGGACCGCAAGCTGCCCAGCCACCAGCAGCGGGCGCGGCCCGTCGACGTGCCGTCCACGTCGGTCTACTCCCGCTGGGACGGTGTGGTGCCCTGGCAGGCGTGCGTGGAGCCGGAGACGCCGATGCACCAGAACATCGAGGTCCGGTGCAGCCACCTCGGCTTCGGCGTGGACCCGGCCACGCTCTGGCTGATCGCCGACCGGCTGGCCGTCCCGTCGGGCCAGCGGATCCCGTTCCGGCCTCCGCTGGCCCTGCGACCCCTCTACCCCCGATGAGCGCGGCACCCTCGGCGAAGCCGGCCCTCACCAAGCCAGCGCCGTGGGCGTTCGCCGCGCCCTGGGGGGCACGCGGCTACGTCAGCGACCTCGACGGCCCGGTGCACTGGATCGAATTCGGTGAAGAGAGCGGGCCAGGACGGGACGGCACGCCCATCGTGTTCGTGCACGGCCTGGGCGGCTCGCACCTGAACTGGTGCCTGATCGGGCCCGAGCTGGCGGCCGGGCGCCGCGCGGTCGCGCTGGACCTGCACGGGTTCGGGCTGACGCCGGGCACCCGCGCCACGTCCACCGTGCAGCACAACACCCGGCTGCTCGACCGGTTCGTGCGCGAGGTCACCGGTACGCCCGTGATCCTGGCCGGGAACTCCATGGGCGGCCTGATCTCCATCCTGCAGGCCTCCGCCGCGCCGGACACCGTGCGCGGGCTCGTGCTCATCGACCCGGCCCTTCCGCTGCCGCCGCGGGTACCCGACCGGGAGGTGGGGAGCCAGTTCCTGATGTACGCGCTGCCTGGCCTCGGGGAGCTCTACGTCAGGTCGGTGCGGTCCCGCCAGCCGCCGCAGCTGGCCGTCCAGCGCGTCATCGAGCTCTGCTTCGCCGACCCGTCCCGGATCGACCCGGCCATGTTCCGCGCGTCGATCGCGCTGGCCACCGAACGGCGCAGCCAAGGGGTGCGAGCCGGGGACGAGGCCTTTCTGGCCGCGTCCCGCTCGCTGATGCGGGTGGTTGGCCTGCGCCGGCGCTACTGGGAGATGATGGGTTCGGTACGGGTCCCCGTCCTGCTCCTCGGCGGCGAGGCCGACCGGCTGGTGCCGGCGGCCGCCATGCGCCAGGCGGGCGCGCGCAACCCGGGCTGGGACACGGTTATCCTGCCCGGAGTCGGGCATACTCCGCAGCTCGAGGTCCCGGATGCGGTCACCGGCCAGCTCGCGGACTGGCTGGGAAGGCACTTCTAGGAGGAACCGACATGCAACAGCTCTCCGGTCTCGATGCCTCCTTCCTCGCTATGGAGACGGCCAGCACCACCGGGCACGTCGGCGGGCTGAG
>Ga0210408_10005534_pt1 | contig 11081 bp, 10 predicted proteins | sample IncBWH4MmetaG_FD_155471 | JGI IMG/M metagenome (GOLD analysis project Ga0210408, IMG submission 155471) | Forest soil microbial communities from Barre Woods Harvard Forest LTER site, Petersham, Massachusetts, United States - Inc-BW-H-4-M | ecosystem: Environmental > Terrestrial > Soil >... | reverse complement strand
AGAGGAAGTGAAAGATATGGTATTGTTGTTTCATCCCAAGCCCAAAGATTAAAGCCATTAGCAATAGACGTCAAATCTTCAATGGATCCAATTCATTGGTTTTTGGATGAAAAAGAAGACGTGCGGTCTTCATATTATTTGGAAGATGTCGCTACTGAGTTTCATGTTCAGGGATTAGAATTAAATTGGTCATGTCTTACTTGGGATGGGAACTTGCGATATTAGGAAGAAGGATGGCAACATTTTTCATTTGTTGGAACAAAATGGCATAATATTAAGAAAGAAGAACGCAAAGTTTATTTGAAAAATGCGTACCGCGTTCTTTTAACGCGCGCGCGACAAGGAATGATAATAGTTGTTCCTAAAGGTACTTCAGAAGACCCTACGCGTAATCCAAAATATTATAATTCTACTTTCAACTACTTGAAAGAAATAGGTTTTTCAATAATTTAAAATTTATTTATTCAATAAATAACTGCAAGCAAATATTCGCTTCCTGATTTGAAATATAGGATTTGTAATAATCGATTTTAATCTTCATTTTTCCCAATAGCATTTTTTGAATTTTATACAGACAATATATAGGATAATACTCAATTCCTTGTCTCTTACTTTTCTTATAATAAACTCTATCTGTATAAATCTCGCCACTACAAACTTGAGATTCATTAATATCTGAAAAAGTCAAATAATGAATAAACGAATTGAATTTGTATCTATAATAATATTGATCCTTCGCTCGGTTAAACAAAATAAAATCTTTTCGCAATCTAATATATTCGTTAAAGGAAGAAATTTTTTTAATAAGAATTTCTAATGCCAAATCAGAAAGTATATTAGGAAAAACGGAGTCCACAAGAATTAAATTTATCTGTTGGATTCTGTTTTCGAATTTTTGAAACAGAAGCTGATGCTTACTTGTAACCCTATCTAAACTTTTTATGTTATAGCAATCATTTATGTGATATATAATATTGTACTCTCCAAATATTTTCGCTTTCAAATGAATGAAATCAAGTTTCGGATATTTTAAATTTAATTCTGAAGGTTGAGCTTGAAGGGTTTTCATAAAAATTGTTTTTTTGGTTCGTAAAAGCCAAAAATAGTCTGGGGTATAGATTATTTTTTAAAAAGTTACCGGTCCTTTTTAAACAATTGTTTCCTTCATACACAAAACCAAATTAATGTTAAACCCCATTTTTGCGGCTAGCATTTTCACTTGCTTAACGAAAAGAAAAGCTTTCCGGCTTTAAGGCATCGTAACTTTGAATCATAAAATGGTGAAGTCATGGAAAAGAAGATGTTGGAGAATTTATCTCTCAGAACAAAATTAAAGCAATTAGCATTCGGAGGTCTTTTATTAATTGCACCTGTGTTATCACAGGATCTAAAAGCGCAAACAGAAATAGTAACTTTTAAAACCGGCGCGGTAGGTCATGAGGATCTGATGCGGCCAATGAACTCGATGATGGATAAGATCTTTTCCATAAAAATGAGCGGGGATTTTGATAAAGATTATGTTTCTATTATGGAGGAATTCCAGCAAGGCGGTATCAATCTCTGCAAGATCTATGAAATGAGCGGCGAAGATGCTAAACTTTTAGAGAACGCAAAAGTCAGCGTAGTAGAATTAAAAGAAGATCAGAAACAACTGAAAACATTCTACAACAAAGACGTTACAGCCTCAACCGCAAAAACCGGACATAACGAACTGATGCAAACCTTGAATTCAATGATGAAACAAATGAAAGATAAAGGTCAGTCGGGAGATCTTAATAAAGATTATGCAGTTGTAATGTCGTTGTATAATTGGGCCAACTCAGAAATGGCGAAAGTGGAATTAAATTGCGGCCAGAACAGCGAACTAAAAAACAGATGCTCTGCTATTGTAGATGAATTTTCGTGTCATGAAAATACTTTGAATGAATGGCTTGATAAAAGTTTTGCTGAGAAGTAAAATTAATTTGACGATTTTGCGATTCGGCTCCCGATAACTATCGGGATTGACAATGGGGCATTCGGTTTAAATTGGCGGTTGTCTTTTTATTTTACTTGCAATTATTAAAAGTACATTTCTTCTTGAGTAAAATTTCTTTTGAATAGACGTGCGTTAGCCAGGAAATCCGTGTTAAGCGTGTAGCCTCGTGCGAGGAATCGGATTTTCTTGATTTCTTTTGTTTCTTTTCTTTATCAAGAAAGAAAAGAAAGGGAATAAATTAAAATTGAAATAATACGGTCGAACATACTAAACGATTTGCCAATCCGACAGGCGAACGAGAATAAATGTATCTTTACAAAATGCGCATCCACGATCTGATCAACGAAATTCAAGAAATAAGCGGCAACACTCCCCGCAAAGCTGCGTTTGATATTTATAATATTTTAGAGAATAATAAAATGCTTTTCGCCGGCTGCATGGATGCAGATACATTTGCGCAAATTTTAAAAACGTTTGAGAAGATGGCGTATTCCAGCGCTGCGGAGTTTAATACAACTTCATATAAAGATGAGTTTAACAAGACATATAGTTTACTGAGTTTTTATTTGCGGAAGGTGATTTAGGTTAAGCGGCCCTTCGGCTCCGCTCAGGGACAACCCTCACCTATTTAGAAGATATGGCCCCTCAGTTTGTCCAAGGCACTTCATGAGTACCGGTGGCTGAGCGCAGCCGAAGCCACTTCCATAATACCAAAAACAATTTTCTCCCCCTTACGAGAGAAAGCTGATCCCGATATTATCGGGGATAGCAGAGGAGTTTTTCCAAAAATTTCTGTATTTTCATCCCCGCATGTTCCGCCCTTATTTGCTCATATTAAGTTTATGTCTGCTGCTGCAATTAAACGCGCAGAAAAAACTGGATTATGTTTTTAATCATCTCGAACCTTCAAATGGTTTTCCTGCTAAAATGGTGAGGAAAATAGTGAAGGACAAAAGCGGATTGATGTGGATGCTCACCGATAAAGGCCTGATGAAATACAACGGCCACTCTGCAAAATTCTATCCTGCAAAAAAAGATTCGAGCGGATTACTAAACGTTCCTTTTTATTCGCTTTACATCGACAAAGAAGGCATTATCTGGATCGGTTATCTTGAAGTTTGTCTTTCCAGTTTTGATCCTAAGACAGAAAAATTCACACATTATTTTTATAACGAAAAAGATAAAACTTCTTATCCTCCCGGAGGCGCTGTGCATTTCATGGAAGATAAAAGAGGCGATCTGTGGATAGCAGTTTGGGGAGGAGGCTTATGTAAATTCAACCGCGAGAAAAAAAATTTCAAAACTTTTTCTTCTACCAAAGAAGAAGCTGCGGCTGATTCAACCAGGATCAGTACACACAATTGCACTTACGTTGTGGAGATGAATGACGGAAAATTCATGGTAGGAACATGGGAAGGAGAAGGATTCAAAAATAGTTTTCTTCAATACTTCGATCCGAAAACAGAAAAGTTCAGTCGTTTCAATTTTGAAAAATATACTTTTAGCAGCGATGCAGAGAAAGGCGCATTAAGATCAGCCTTTCGTATCGTACATTTTATTTATCCTGCACCGGATAATAAAATTTGGGTTGGAAGTTTTATCGGATTAGTTTGCATTGATAATAATAACATGACCATTAAACGTTATTCGGGAGTTGGCGGAACAATGGCGGGCAGCGGTAAATATGAGAACGCTATGGATTATATGATTGATAACACCGGCAAATATTGGATCGCCACCGAAGTGACAGGTATCATGGTGATAGATCCAATTACAAAAAAATGTGCTTATCTCAATCACCAGTATAGGAACGCGGCGAGTATCAGCGGTGACAATATCTTTTCGATGTACAAGGATGATGATGATAACATCTGGATCTGTACTTCAGGGGGGAAAATAGATGTTTATACACCTTTATTACAGCAATTCAAATTCATAGATAATGACGAATTAAAAGCAGAAAGAGAGAATCGGGCGCAAGGACAAACTGCAGTTCACCACCTTGAACTTAGTCAGAACTCCTCTGAAGTATATATGAGCAGCGGAAATGGCGTAACGGTCTACGATCCTGATACCGATTCTATCCGGAGAATTGACACAAAGGAAATATTATTTAAAAACAAAGCTAAGCTGGGAATGAAGGAGAGCGAATTTAATCATAGCTGGAACAATGTAATTGAAACACATGAATACGGCAATAAACTTCTGATCTGCAATCCGAATGGTTTGATCGTATATGATAAAATAAAGAAGACATATGACTTTCCGGGCTTCAAAGATTATTCTATGATCAGCATTGGAAGGAACAAACATAGATTTGTGTTTGTTGGCCGCACAAAATATCCTGACAAAGAATGGAACGCACGCTTAGTGAAGATGGATACCAATTTCAAGATCATCAAAGAAATGAAATTTCCTGAATGGCCTTTCTCGGATCTTCGCGGTGTGCTTTATGGCAATTATATAGTGCCGCTCGGCGAACATAATTGGTATATCAATTTTAATCACCGCTTATTTTATATTTATAATGATCAAACCGATGAGTTCAAACCGTACTGCGCCAGAAAAGAATGCAATACCAATTTTCCTGATTCTGCACTAGTTCCTTTGGTAAAAGATAAGGATGATGATCTTTGGATCGCAGGCAACAATGGTCTTTACAAATTTGATTACCGCACAGGAAAAGCAGAAAAACTCAACGACATTTTCAACATAGGCAAAGAACAGATCTTCAGTATAACAATCGACAGCCTTGGTATTTTCTGGGTCGCATTAAAACAAGATCTCTTGCGTTACGATCCAAAGACCAGTGAAAGCTTCCGCTTTAATAATAAATTGGGATTGAATGTTGGTGGTTTTTCAAAAGTACCAACCAATATCAACTTTAAGAATAGAATTTTTATATTGAGTTCTTATGGCCTTTTACATTTTGATCCCTGTAAATTGAATTTCACAAAGCAAAAGCCCGATATTTTTATTGCAGAATTGGTGATCAATAAAGATACATTGAATGAAGATGAGAAATCTGTATTTCTTAATTCGGATCATACTTTAGCTTATGATCAGAACCATATAACTTTTGAGTATGGTACTTATCAAATTTACACTCCGGGGCCTAAACAATACGAGTACAGATTGCTCGGATTGGATTCAACTTGGTACAACAATCACAACAGGAATTATATTTCTTATCCGGCTTTAGTGCATGGAAGCTACACGCTTGAAATAAAATGCAAGAACATATACGAAGTAAACAGTGATGTATTTAGTTTTAAGTTTCTTATTGAGCCCCCTGTATGGAAGAGGTGGTGGTTCATTATAGGTGAAGCTATCCTTGCGGTATTACTTATAACTTTAATTATTAAACGGCGCGAAAAAATATTGCTGGCCGATAAATTAAAATTGGAGAATACCGTTACCGAACGTACCAGAGAAGTAGTTGAGAAAGCAAAAGAAATTGAAATGCAGAACGAAATTATTTTCGAGAAGAATAAAGAACTCACCGATTCCATAAAATACGCCGAGCGGATTCAAAAAGCATTACTTGCGCACAGCGAGTTCATGAGCGAATATTTACCGCCTCATTTTGTATTATTCAAGCCAAAAGCTATTGTGAGCGGCGATTTTTATTGGGCTACCTGTGTTGCCGTAACCGAACTTAAAAAAGATCTGTTCTATTTAATGGTTGGTGATTGTACTGGACACGGAGTTCCCGGCGCGTTCATGAGTTTGCTTAATATTAGTTTTTTAAATGAAGCGATCACAGAAAAACATATTTTAGAGCCTGATAAGATCTTAAATGATGTGAGAGAACGTTTAATGATAAGTCTTGCTTCAGAAAAAGGACAGGATGGAATGGATGGCACACTTGTGTGTTACGACAAAAAGAAAAATATGATAACATACGCTTCCGCGCATAACAAGCCCATTTTGATACGCGATGGTGCCATGAAAGAATTATCTGCAGATAAAATGCCAATAGGAAAAGGCGAAAGAGAAGATTCGTTCACCTTGCAAGCCGTTCAATTACAAAAAGGCGACATGATCTATTTTTACACCGATGGTTATGCAGACCAGTTTGGCGGCGATAAAGGAAAGAAATTTAAATACCGTCAGCTAAATGAATTGCTCGTTAGCATTTCAAACAAGAGTCCCGAAAAACAACAAACCATCCTCGATGAAACGTTTGAAACATGGAGAGGAAATTTAGAGCAGGTGGACGATGTATTGGTGATCGGGATTAAAATATGATCCGGTCCTTCGCTCAGGGCCCACATTCCTGTTCTGCAGCCAATACAGCAAGAATCATTATAAAGGCAAGAAATAATTTATTCATGGATTTATTTAAAATTGTTTTCATGTTGTTAATCTTTTTATTGTTACTTATAAATTTATTTTTTATCATGGTTTTAAATGCAGATCTGCGCTTTTAGGTCCGCCTTTTGCCCAATTTCCAGGCGTGTTAAGTGCATATCCGCTATCGCATCTGCATGTAATTGTCAAATACGCTTTCTTTCTGACTTTATCAGAAAAAACATAAAAGCCATTCGCATCGGTATAACACTGATTGGTCAGGGTTGGATAATCAGAGGATGTTGTAAAAATATTTAAATACACCCGCACGTTAGGCATAGGCACACCATGACTTGAATAAACTGTTCCGCTGCAATTAAAAGGCTTCGTACAACTCATTAGCAATGGTAAAACCAGCGCTGAAATTTTAATTATTAATTTTATTTTTTTCATGATCTCTGTTTTTAAAATATTAAAATCTATATCCGATACTCCACAAAAAATTTGCGTAAGGCAAAACATTTGCACCGGCTTCGCGCTGGTAATTTGTTTTTGAGTTTATATATTCTATTCCAAAAGGATCTTTTTTGTTATAAGTATCTTTTTTGAAACCAATATTGGCAATTACATTCATGTTAAGTTTTGCAGATATTCTGAAAAGAAAGCCAACACTTCCGCCGTATTGCTGACGGAACAAAATGAAATTATTTTTAAATTCTTCCGTTGTAAATTGATTGGGTTGCGAAGCAGAAGCTGCCATGTATGTTGTTTTGGTTGACATATCATATTGGGCAAAACTAAAAGAAGGTCCTATTAAAAAATTTATACTATTTCCAAATGAAGGCGAGAATAATAAACCTAATCCCACCTGATAATTCATTAAATTATAGGTGTTCTTGCTTCCGTAATTAAGGTAAGTCCCGTTATAACTTGAATTGGTCATGTCGGGTTTTCCAATGCCAACACTTACGGGTATGTGTAGAATAAATTTTTCGCTTTTCAGATCGCGCATGTACGAAAAACTTATGTTCGAATTAAGAAGCGCCAGGTGATTGAATCCTAAATAATTTTTGCGTTTGTATAAGGCTTCCAAGTCTTTTGTTTTACGCACTAAAGTGTACTCGTTAATAACACGCGGACGCGAGCCATCAAGATTATATTTGTCGTATGCAGGTTCTGATTTCTTTTTTACTTCCGTAAAATGTTCTGTAATTCCATTTTTATAAACAACATAAGCAATTTCGTTTTTGCTTAATAAAATAGTTGGACCGTTTTCATAATTAAATAAACTATATTTAATACAGTCGGTACGAATCTCATGTATAACGGTTTGTACCTTGCTACTGTCGTTTTTAACAATAATATCTTGCGATTTTACAACTTTAAATAAAGTAATTAAGGCGGTTATTAAAATTATTTTTTTCATGGTTTTATTTTTAAAAGGTTTAATTATTTTTTGGTTTGGGATTCTACATAAAAATTATAAGCGGCAGGCAGATCGCGGAAAACAACTTCTTTACGCTTTTGATGTGGGATGGCCGTTGAGATCGCAAGTACAGGACAAGCAAGTAAAGCAAGTGCACCAACAGCAAGTGTTGCATTCTGTGAATCGCTTGAACGATAACTTGAAAATCCGGCCAGAGAACCTATACTTAATAAATAACCGCCAATACCGCTAACAATAGTAAGTGCTACTAATCTTTTTTTATTTTTTGTTAGCTGATCGTAGCGTGCAATTTGTTGTTGAACTTTAAAGTCGTTTATTCCGCGACACATTCCTAAAAAAGCATTTCCATTTAATGGCATGATGCCGTTGTAAAAAAGTTGGCGCGAACTATAGTTGTAATAAACCGGTACTAATCCGAAATTATTTAAACCATTGTACCTGTTGTCGAAGCTGCAATTTTGCTGTGCAGTAGTTTTTATACAAACTGCGATGGCGAAAACGGTGAGGTAAAAAATAATTTTGTTCATGGCTTTAATTTTTCTTCAATATTAGAGGCTTATTACAGTTTTTATATCCCAATTTGATATAGAATATTGATAACTATTGTTTTAAGCTATATTTAAGTCATAATTTGATAACATTAATTAATAAGTATCATATTTTGATATTATTTTAACATTTCATATCTTTATTCTATAAATATATATTTACCGGAAAATGAAAAATTTGAAGATTTTAATAGAAAACCTTGAGTCCGCCCTGCCTGATGATCTTACTTTAAATCAAGCCTTAATAAAATCACTTGGTATAAATAAAGATGCTGCGAGCCGGCGCATCAGCGGAAAAACTCCTTTTACTTATGATGAAGTTTGTACCTTATCAAAAACATACAGCGTAAACTTATTACCTGCACAATCTTCTCAATTCTCGAATGTTGTTTTTGGTTACACACCTTTTAAAAGTAAGGCTATAGAAGATTCAAAACATTTTTTTCAAAACATTTCCAATTTACTTTACAAATTAAATACGCACAAACATAAGCAATTGTATCACGTTGCACCTGAAGTGCCTGTTTACCATTATTACAATTATCCGCGTCTTTTAAATTTTAAATTATTTTATTGGGGGAAATATTTATTGAACGATGCTTATTACGTGAAACGCACGTTTAACGAAGCAACTATCGATCCCAACATTACAGAACACGCTAAAAAAGCATACGATCAATATTGCCGCGTACCAAGCGTTGAAATTTGGACACCACAAACTACACAAACCGTATTAACACAAATACAATTTTGTATCGAAACCGGCGATTTTACCAATAAAAATGAAGTACTGTTGGTTCTTGACGAGGTCACAGCCATGCTTCAGCGTATTAAACAAATGGCAGAAGAAAATAATAAAGCTTTCGATTTCGATGAAAAATTACAAGTGCCATTTCAGTTTTATAAAATGGCTGTAAATATTAATACCACAAGCATACTTGCTGAAATGGATAATCAGAAAATTGTTTTGCAGCCGTTCAACTCCATCAATTTTATGAATACCACACAACCCGATTTTTGTGAGGAGAATTTAATGTGGATTCAAAATATACAATCAAAATCTTCACTCCTGAGCGGTGCAGGCATAATTGAACGTCAGCGTTATTTTAATTTGGTCACCAAACAAATTAACGAATTTAAGGAGCAGTTGAATAAAGTTGAATTCTAAAGCCACAAGCACAATTTATCCCTATATTTGTATATGAATTCTTATTCAATAGCAATACACGGTGGTGCCGGCACAATTTTACGAAGTGCAATGACGCCCGAAAAAGAATCAGCTTATAAAACAGCTTTACAAGTTGCTATTACTGCAGGAGAAATTATTTTACAAAAAGGCGGTCGCAGTATTGATGCGGTTGAAGCAGCGATCAGAAGTTTAGAAGATTGTCCGTTATTTAACGCAGGTAAAGGCGCTGTTTTTACTCACAATGCAAAACATGAAATGGATGCTTCCCTCATGAATGGAAAAGATCTGACCGCAGGCGCAGTTGCCAGCGTGCAAAATATTAAAAACCCGATCAGCCTTGCACGCGCTGTGATGGACAAATCAGAACACGTTTTTATGGCGGGTTTAGGCGCACAAGAATTCGCCAAAAAAATAAATGCAGAATTTATGCCCGATGATTATTTTTTTGTGCAGCAACGCTACGATCAGTTACAGGAAGCCTTAAAAACTGATTCTGTGGTAATGGACCACACCGTTAGTAAAGACGGCGATAAAGAAAAAAAGTTTGGGACCGTTGGCGCTGTCGCTTTAGATCTGCACGGCAACATTGCCGCAGGAACTTCAACAGGTGGTATGACCAACAAAAAACACGGCCGCGTTGGCGATACACCAATAATTGGTGCAGGCACTTATGCCAATAATAAAACTTGTGCAGTTTCGTGTACCGGTCATGGTGAATTTTTTATACGCTCGGTTGTTGCTTATGATATTTCCTGTTTAATGGAATATAAAGGTCTGAGTATAAAAAAAGCCTGCGATATCGTTGTGATGGATAAATTAGTAAAGATCGGCGGAGAAGGCGGCTTAATCGCATTAGACACGAAAGGAAATATTGAACTCCCGTTTAATTCAGACGGCATGTACCGCGCTTCAAAAAAATCAAACCAAGATCTGTTTATTGGAATTTACAAAGACTAAATTATTTCAACGGTACTGTTTTCGGCAATGGCGGTTTGTAATGATCGATAATTAATTTTTTACTTTTCAGATCAAAGTGATCACCAATCGACATCACATGCACAATTAAATTTTCTATCGATACCGGTTCTCCCATTTCTACTTCAGTCATATTTGTGCTTCGCATATTTGTTGCGTCTACCAAAATAATTAATCCTGAACCGATCGCTTCCATGCTATTGCCATCAGTAATTAATAAACCTGTATCTTCGCCTAAACCAATTCCCAAATTTACAGGATTACTTCCGCATGCGTAAAGTAAACGGCCGATTCTGCCGCGCTGCACAAAATGCGTATCAATAATTACGTTATTAATAAATCCTAAGCCGCCGGTAATTTTTACTTCGCCTTTTAGTAATGCCCCCTGACTGCTTCCCTGATAGATCATATTGTTTGAGCTTGCAGCCGCGCCTGCCGATGTTCCTGAAATAACGAATTCTTCGTTTTCGTATTTATCCAACAGCATCGTGTGAAAAGTAGTGCCTCCAAAAATAGAAGTTAGACGTAACTGATCTCCGCCGGTAAACATAACTACATCTGCATTTTTTAAACGCTCAATGTTTTCCGGAGCATTTGCTTCTTCGCGCGTTTTAATATTTAGCACCCCAACATTTAAAACATTTAATTGTT
>Ga0210408_10005533_pt1 | contig 11082 bp, 8 predicted proteins | sample IncBWH4MmetaG_FD_155471 | JGI IMG/M metagenome (GOLD analysis project Ga0210408, IMG submission 155471) | Forest soil microbial communities from Barre Woods Harvard Forest LTER site, Petersham, Massachusetts, United States - Inc-BW-H-4-M | ecosystem: Environmental > Terrestrial > Soil >... | reverse complement strand
GCAAGCTTCCGCCCTCCGGCCGCAACTACGGTGGCGTCCAGCACTACTCCGTCCCCTTCGCAGACGCCGCTCCCCACGCGCTCCGCATCGAGTACACGCAATCCGGAAAAATTCAGGGCGCCATGATCGCCTTCGAATGGACCCCGCTCCCGCAGCAGCTCCTCGATGAGGCCCGCGCCGCCGCCATCAGGTCAGACATCGTTGTAGCCTTCGTCGGTCTCAACCCGCGCCTGGAAGGCGAAGAGATGCGCGTCAACGCCAAAGGCTTCGCAGGCGGCGACCGCACCTCCATCGATCTGCCTGACGTGCAGCAGCAGCTCCTCGAGACTGTCGCCAAAACCGGCAAGCCCGTCGTCGTCGTGTTGCTCAACGGCAGCGCCCTCGCCGTCAACTGGGCTGCCGCAAACGCGCGCGGCCTCCTCGAAGCCTGGTATCCAGGCCAAGCCGGCGGACAGGCCATCGCTGAAACCCTCAGTGGCAAAAACAATCCCGCCGGCCGTCTCCCCGTAACCTTCTACACCGGTACCGATCAGCTCCCCGCCTTTGACGACTACTCCATGGCCAATCGCACTTACCGCTACTTCAAGGGCAAACCGCTCTACTCGTTTGGCGACGGCCTCAGCTACACCACCTTCGCCTACAAATCCCTCATGCTCTCCACATCAACCGTCCACGCCGGAGATCCTCTGACCGTCGAAGCCGACGTCACCAACTCCGGCTCAGTCGCAGGCGACGAAGTAGCCGAGCTCTACTTGACGCCGCCTCACACCGCCGTCTCGCCTACCCTAGCCCTGGCCGGCTTCGAGCGCGTCCACCTCAACACAGGCGAGTCGAAACACCTCGTCTTTCACCTCGACCCGCGCACCCTCTCGCAAGTCGACGACAAGGGCAACCGCGCCGTCACCGGAGGCAGCTACAAAGTATCGCTGGGCAGCAGCCAGCCCACCGGCGCGGCCGCTACAAGTGTAGTAACCAAGCCTTTCACCATTGAGGGCAGTCAGCCCTTGCCCAAATAATGTCCGTTCCCAAAGAGGGTGTCATCCCGCAGCCCGCGAAGCCAGCGCAGGGATCCGCAGTTGTCTTTGTCCTTGCTTTTCCTCACCTCAGCACGACCAGGGGTGCCCCGGGTCTACCGTTTTTGGAGACCTGGGATAGCACGAACCGACCGAACCGCTCTCACACAGCATTTTCCTTTGATGAAGGAGGCCAACGTCAACCCGCCCGGCATCTGCAGGTAGATTGATGGGCTCAGCGCTTCTCTCGTTGCCATTTGAGCGGCGTAAAGAAATCCACGAGATTTCCGTCCGGGTCGCGGAAGTAGATGGAACGCGTGCCCCACGGTTGAGTGGTGGGCGCCTTGACCCAGACTTTAACCAGGCTCTGGAGTCTCCTGTACTCCCCGTCGGCATCGGCAACGCTGAATTCCAGGATGACGTTCCTGTTCTGCGCTGCCTGGGCCGAACCGGGAATGTATTTTTCCTGGGCATCGGCCGCGTACACCGCCAACACTCCAGCGCTGGTTCGAAACTCGGCATAGTCTTCACCCGACCACTTCGCTTTCAGCTCCAGGACCGGTTCGTAGAAATCCACAAGCCGCTTCACGTTGTTCGAAATCAGGCAGACGTTCGCAAGCGTTGGGAGCCCGCCGGCCGGATGCTCTTCGGCGGCTTGGAGACCCGCCAGCTCTCCGGCGGCGGCAACCGCCAGCATCATTGCAAACCGGCTAATACGAAGCATCGTCATAACGATCTGCTTGTTCGTTGCGACTCTCCGTGTAAATGTCAGGTCGAGTCGTCCCATCACTTCTCTAAAAGTGATCTCAGCCCGTCCAGGTCTCGCTGCACGTATCCCGCATCGGCCGCGAACTGCTGGTCCGACATTTGAGGTTCGCGGTACAACGTAAACAACAGCTCGCAGCCTCGGCCGCTCACAATCAGCCGCATGGGAACGTACACCTGCGCTCCCGACGGCCGCTTCACCGTATGATCGACAACGCCAAAGCTATTCCGCTGCGTGAATCGAACCTCCACTGTTCCGCCATCCGAGTCGGCAACCCATCCATCGTCCGATTGCCGTATCGATCTGCCAAGTCCGTGCGCCCATTGGTTCCAGTTCCGCGGATCGGCGAGGAAATCGTAGACCCGGTCAAAAGGGCGGCCGATGCGTACCGTGAGCGTTCGCGATTCAACGGTTTCAACTCTTGGCGTCCTGCCGGTTTGCCCCATAGAACTCCCTTTGCCTCCCGCCTCAAGCGAATATCCCGCCGCCGAGAGGTTCAGGCAGATGCAAAGCGAAACGGCGAGCGTAGCCACACGGCGCGTCTTCTTCATGCAGAGGAGGCTAACGGCTACGGCAATTCAAGTCTTGAACAAATCGGACATTTGCAGCGTAGATTCAGCGGAACCGAGCAGTTCCGTTGGCCGCAGGTTGGCAAGCCGTTGAACATCGCGAGTCATGTGCGCTTGATCGGCGTAGCCGGTATTTACGGCCAAATCCGCCAGGCTCTGCTCGGGCCCGGTTTCGCGCGCTATCTTCAGAAGACGCTGCAGCCGCAGCACGCATTGAAAGGTCTTGGGACCATATCCAACGGCGGCCGAAAATCGCCGCTGCAGTTGTCGTTCGCTGATCCCGATCCAGCGGCTCAATTGCTCGACACGCCCGTGCGGATGGCGCGAGTACCACTTCATGCCGGCCACCACACCCTGGTCCACCGGGGAATAATCTCCCACCGGGGTTGAGAGCGCGAGTGCAAGCGCAGATCGACGGGCCGCGGCGTGTCGATGCTCCATCACTCCTTCAAGCCGCAGGCTTCGCAAGGCGCCATTGACATCGGCCGTTGGTATCACCTGGTTGAGCAACTCCGATGCCGGTATCCCGAGCAGGCAGGACGCGCGGCCAGGGTGCAGCCGGGCTCCGATTACCGAACTCCCGGCCGCGAGTCGGACCATCAGGGGAACGGTCCAGGGGCCGACTACGACCGGGTCCTGATCGTTGATGAGGACCATGTCGATACACGCGTCGGGAAGCACCCGATGCTCATACACGCCCTCTGGGCCAACGATCGTCTGTGTCCAGAAACAGAGAAAGAGGTCAGCCAGCGACGCTGGAACGCGGAACTCCGCGTATTCCGATCGGGTCAGTGGCCGGTGGTCGTCCGCTCGCATCGCCATTCTGAGTTATAAGACGGTTGAGGTGCTCGCGCGGCCCAACTTCAAGCCTGGACTTAATCTTAATTCCGATCCTGCCCCACCTTGTCTCCAGTCCCAAGCCTCTGGCCACTGTTTCACCGCATATATCTCCCTGCACTTACATCGACCGGAGTTGGTGCCGCGCACCAACGGACTGGAAGGACCCGCGGTTGCTTTTGCTCCGAACGGATCATGCCGCAGCCGACCGCGCTCGAAGCACCGTGCCATGTGTCTTCTGGAGCCACGAAAGAGTACCGATCTCATCGTGTTTTCTATTCCCTACTGCCTACCTGATATAACTCCCTCCATTCACATCCAGCGTCGTCCCGTTCACATAGTCCGGGCACGCGCTCCCCAGCCACAGAATCGCCGCCGCCACCTCCTCGGAGGTGCACGCCCGTCCCGAATAGACCGAGCGCATAACCCAATCGATCCGCGACTGCGGCAACTTGTCATACATGGCCGTCAGCGTCGGTCCTGGCGCCACCGCATTCACCAGAACTCCGTACGGCCCCAGCATTCCCGCCCACGACTTGGTCAGGTTCAACAGCCCCGCCTTGGTAATCCCGTACCAGAGATCGGGATGCCCCAGGTACGCCGCAACCGATGCCACGTTCACGATCCGCCCGCTCCGCCGCGCCCGCATCGCCGGCGCCACTGCCTCAATCAGCGCCGCCGGCGCCTCCAGGTTCACCGCCAGAATCTCCTGCTTGTGCTCCTTCGGAATCGCGTCCGCGGGGTCGCAATAGAGCACGCCCGCATTGTTCACCAGCGTGTCTACCTCGCCCAGTCCGGCAATCAACGCGGGAATCTCATCCAGCCGCCGCAGGTCGAACTCCACCCGCTCTCCTGCGATTTCGCTGCCGAACGCCTTGTCCAGCGACAGCACTTCCCATCCGGCCGCTGCAAACGCCCGCGCCGTCGCCAGCCCGATACCCCGGCCCGCCCCGGTAATCAGAACCCTTCCCACGCCTTCGCCCCTTCCTGAACTCGGTGACCCAACCCGAACATCGTTCATCTGGATGCACGACCACCGCCGTCCCCGCCGCGTGGTTCCACCCTCTGCAAACCACAACCTGTGGAAATCTTGTCAAGAGCCATTTCGAAAAATAGTTTGTAACTCCCTTTGAAATCAATGCAAAAAACGTTGCGTAATTTGGGGGTTAATTATTCCAACCTGCCACACTCAAAATCAGGGCAACAGTTAAGCGTGCCGGACAAGAAAGGTGGGCGTGCCTCCGCTGTTTTTTCGGCACGTGTGTGAACGGCATCGCCCCCCTCCCGAATTCGATCGCCCTTTGTTCGCCTGATCGGTTGGATCAGAAGGTTGAACCCCCTCCCCCTTGAATCTGATCACCTTTTCTTTGCCATTTATGGCCAACATATTGAATTAAAATAGTTTATTTGAACATGTTGCACGATCAGGTTCGCGTTTTACCGGCTTTCTTCGGCTTTTATGCCTAAATACAAAAGTCCCGCGCAGCCAAACCAGCCATGCGGGACTTTTTTGCTCCACTTCGACACGATCCTTCGCACTACTGCAGCTTCACCGTAGTCTTCAGCGGCAGCTTGTCGCTCGATCCGCCAACCAGGAACGTGTACTCGCCCGGAACCAGCGTCCAGTCGTTCTTCGCTTCATTCCAGATGGAGAGGTATTTGCGGTCGACCTCAACCGAAACGTTCTGCTTCTGCTTGGCATCGAGCTTCACCTTGGCAAAGCCAACCAGCCGCTTCGGAGGCTCCTGGGCGTCCGCCGGCAGCGCTGCATAAACCTCCGCAATCTCCGCTCCCGCGCGCGCTCCGGTGTTCGCCAGCGTAAACGTCACCTTTACCGTGTCACCCGAAGCCGAGTCCGGCGTCACCTGAAGACCTGAGTAGCCAAACGTCGTGTACGACAGCCCAAACCCAAACGGGAACAGAACAGCCTTCTTCTCCGCGTCGTACCACTTGTAGCCAACCTTCAGGCCTTCGTCGTAGTCGACAGGGAAAGCCGGCAAACCAGCGGCCCAGCGCTCTGGCGTCATCGGTCCGTCCAGCTTGACCTTGGGCGGTTGCGCCACGGTGGTGCGGGGCAGGTCGGCCTCGGTCTTGGGGAAGGTGTTGGGCAGCTTGCCGCTGGGGTTGACGGAGCCAAACAGAATGTTGCCCAGCGCGTTGGCGCCATCGCTGCCGCCGTACCACGCCTCCAGAATTGCGGCGGGCGCTTCAACCCAGGGCATCGTCACCGGGCTGCCGGTTTCGAGCACTACGATCGTCCGCGGATTGACGGCGGTCACCGCTGCGATCACCGCGTTCTGGTCCACCTCGGGATCGTCCTTCTGGCCGTTCTTCTTGTAGTTGGGCAGAGCCAGCGAAGGAAGATCCATGCCTTCGCTCTCCCACTGATAGCCGAAGACCACAACCGCATCGGCGCCCTTCGCCGCCGCGGCCGCCGCGGCCGGATCGGTTCCGGGATCGTACTTCACGGTTGCGTGCGGCGCCCGCGCCTGGATGGCTTTCAGCGGCGAGGTCGGGAACCAGATCTGCTCCAGCCAGCGCGTCTGGCCTTTCCCGGGAGGCATGATAGCGTTGCCGCCGATCGGGTCCACTTGCGCGGAGCCGCTGCCGGAGATCATCCCCACATCGGAGTGCGCGCCAATCACCGCGACGGTCCGGATCTTCGCGGCGTCGAGCGGCAGCGCGTTGTGCTCGTTCTTCAGCAGCACAATCGACCCTTCCTCGATCTTGCGCGCCACCTCGAATCCGGCGAAAGGATCGACGACGACGCGCTGGCGCGGGAAGTCGATCACCCCGGCGGCAAACATCGAGCGCAGGATGCGATGCACGTGATCGTCAAGCTCCGCCTGCGGGATCTTCCCGGCATCAACGGCAGCCTTGTATTTGTCGCTGAACCAGAAGTGGCCGGGCTCCTCGTTGTCGAGTCCCGCAGCCGAGGCCTTCTCTGTGGAGTGCGTTCCGCCCCAATCGGAGAGCACGAAGCCGGGGAACTTCCATTCCTTCTTGAGCACGTCGTTCAGGATCCACTGGTTCTCGCAGGCGTAGTCGCCGTTGATGCGGTTGTAGGAACACATCACCGCGGCGGGATGGCCTTTGGTGACGCCAATCTCGAAGGCCAGCAGGTCGGTCTCGTGGGCGGCGCGCTTGTCAACGGAGATGTTCACGGAGTTACGACCGCTCTCCTGGTCGTTGAAGGCGTAGTGCTTGATGTCGCCGATAACGTGCTGCGACTGCGTGCCTTCAATCAACTTCGCGACGAGCGTCCCCGCGAGAATGGGATCTTCGCCCTGGTACTCGAACGTGCGTCCGTTGCGCGGCTCGCGCGTGATGTTCGCGCCGCCGCCGAGGGTCATGTTGTAACCTTGCGCGCGCAGCTCGGTGCCAATCAGCTTGCCGTACTCGTAGGCCGCGTCGGTGTCCCAGCTTGCGGCGGCGGCCACGTTGGCCGGCAGCGCGGTGGCATAGCGGCCATTCACGCCGCTGGAGCGCACGCCGTACGCCGCATCGCTCATGTCAATGCCGGGAATGCCCAGCCGCGGCACTCCGACTACATATCCGACTCCGCGATTCGAGGGCGCGTTCTCCGGCGTGACAGGGTCGTCGGTGGGCATGCCCACGCCGTGCAGCAGCGCGATCTTCTCGTCGAGCGTGAGCTCCTTCATCACGAGGTCAGCGCGCTCGTCGGGCAAGAGGCTGGTGTTCATCCACGGACCGGTGGGAGGTGGAGTGGGACGGGGCCGCTGAGCGTGGGCGGACGGGAAAGTAGCGAGCGCAATGGCGAGAGTTCCAAGCGATGCAAGACGAGCGGATGTCATTGTCGAACTCCAGTGCTAAAACGTTTATCTGAACCGCACCAATACTACCAAGGGGGTGCGGTTAGGCGGCAACTGGAATCGGCGTGGTTTACAAAAGTTAAGGTTCCAGATTCAGGCTTTACGATGGAACAGGAATTGTGATTGCCTGAATGCCGGCAAGAGTCCGGCTGAATCGCAAGAACGTTCTCAAGGAGAGAGATGGCAGCCCTGATCGATGCGATCGACGTCAAGCGAAAGATGTACTTTGAATTGGAAAACGTACCGTACTACTGCCTTGACGTTGAAGTCTCGACGCCGACGGCCCGTGGCGGCCAGACGCTGGTGCGCCTCAAGATGCGCAACCTGCTCACACGAGCGGTCTTCGACAAGACCTTCAAGGCCAGCGACAAGTTCAAGGAGCCGGATCTGGAAACGGTGGAGTCCTCGTATCTCTACAGCGATGCGGATGGATCGTACTTCCTTGACCAGACCACCTTCGAGACGCTGACGCTGTCGAGCGACAAGCTGGGCGATGCGCTCGATTTCCTGGTGGAGGGCATGATCATCCAGCTCGACAAGTACAACGGCAACCCGATCGCAATACAACTGCCGGCCACAGTAGAGCTGAAGGTGGAGTACACCGAGCCGGCCGTGCGCGGCGACACCTCAAGCGGCAGCGTGACCAAGCCCGCCAAGCTCGAAACCGGTCTCGAGATCAAGGTGCCGTTCTTCATCAAGACCGGCGAGGCCGTGAAGGTGAATACGGAAACAAAAGAGTTCACCGGCAGGGCTTGATGCACCCGCGATCAACGTTGCGCGGGGCCAGTTTCCGGAGGCGAGTGCGCGTCACCGCAATCGGCCAGCTCAGCCAGCGGCAGCTTGAAGCGCTTCAGCTCCTCCGTCAGGTGAGTCACAACCTCGTCCCACGACTCGCCGCCCATGTCATCTCGTGTGTTCAGGCTCTTGGTGAAGTTGCACACACGCAGCGTTTCCAGCGGAGCATCGCGCACCAGCTTTTTCATGATCCCGGGCTCGCCGAGCATGGGCTTGCCGCCCACGACCACCAGTTCCACATTGCCCGGGTCCGCATCCAGCAGCGCCATCAGTGGAGAGTCACCCTTGCGCGGATAGATGACCAGGTCCGCCGCGTAGCCCGCCGCAAGGGCACCCGCTTTATCGCTCACGCCGGCCAATTGCGCAGGCTTCGAGGTTGCCATCGCCACCATCTCTGCGGGGCTGAACACTGGCTCATGTTGACGCTGGTTCCACTCGTAAGCGTAGCGAAGTTCTTCTGACATCCCGTTGCTTCCGCTCGGGCTCCAGTCCGGAGCAATGGCCATCGTCACCTCTGCCGCCTTCGCCGCCGCAACATTCGCCGTAACTCCATAGAGCGATATATTGCTGCGCGGCGACCAGATCAGGCCCACGCCGTTGTGCGCCATCTGCGCAAAGTTTGAAGCATTCAGAGCAACGCCATGAGTCACGCTGACGCCGGGACGCAGAAATCCGCTTGCGGTCAACATTCGAAACTCACGCGCTGCGCTGGCGTCCTTACCCTCGCCTACGTGGATAAGCAATGACTTCAGCTTGCCGGCCGCCATAGCATCGCGAATTGATTGCGCCCTGGCAAACGAAATCTCAAACGGGAAGACTTCGTTATCCAACGGCTCCGCATTCACCTCGGAGGAATAAAAGCCGGAGATCGCATCCAGGTTCCTTGCCAGCCCGCGATCGCATTCGTTGCGGTGCGGATCCGATGTGGTCGGCGAGTAGCCTCCAACGACGGACGTTGCGCCTCCCAGCATGGCTTTGATCTCGGCGTAGCGCTCCATGTCGCAGCCATCACCGCGATCGATCATTGCAGACTCGGGATCGCTCAGGTTTGCGAAATAGCCGCTCATGGCCTGCCAGTCGTAACGGTCGCCTACGGGCGTGGCAGGCTGCCACCGCGGAAACACGTTGTACATAAGGTGATTGTGTAGATCGATCAGTCCCGGAAAGATTACGCCGCCGCTGCGAATCACAGGCATCCCCGGCGGCACCGCAATACCAGCTCCCACCGCGCGGATCGCGCCATCTGCGATGACGATGATCCCATCATCCACAATCCCCTTTGGCGTCACCAGCGCGCCCGTTAGGGCGTAAGGATGTTCCTGCCCGCGAATAGCGGGAGGCAAGACGGCAGCGAGAACCACGGCGATGCACGCGGCCAAGTGTCGATGGTGGGATTTCATGGCGACCTCCATCGAGCGAGGCTTTTGAAACTGAAGACCTTTCCGCATCGATCGCATCAATTGGAAGACTTTATTCCAGAAATCCGTCAGTGCAAAGCCGCATTTCTTGCTGCCGCGAACCCGATACCAGTCAACAACCTGCTACGGGTGCGGGTTTCACTGCGGCTTGACGGGTGGCACTGCGGACTGGCTTTTCTCCGCCGCCTGCGCGCGCTGTTTGGCATCGAGCTCATTGATGCGTTTTTGAAGGCGAATCATAGCGTCGTGATCGTATGCAATGATCTCCGCGGCTTCTTTGTTGCCGGTAAGCTTGTCGATGCGCTGCTGGTGGGCCAGGATGAGGTTGTGGAGCGGAGTGATGTAGTTCCAGTCCTGCTGCTCGAACTGTGCCTCCCGCTTTTTGGCGGCCTCCAACTGGGCATGGAGCTGCTCGCGGCCGACCTCGTAGGCGCTCGGCGTAGTGACCACGGGTGCAGAGAGCGCATGCCACACAATGTAGCTGATGACCGCAGCCAGCAGCGCCAGAAACCCGAATGAGAAGATGACCACCTTTTTCATCTCTTCTCACTTTAATTCGTTGCAGGCCTGCGGGCCAGGGTCAGCAAGGGGAGTCCGCGCGCTCATACGGGCGGTAGACAGGCTCCCAGACGTAGCTGCGAAGCTCTTCTGCAAGCCGCGATGGAGCGGCGAAGGCGGAGGTCCCTTCGGCAATGGCCTGTCTGGCTACAGCCTCGGCCACCGCGAGTCCGACCTGGCGCGAGTCGCCGATAGGCGGCAGCAGCGCGGCGCTGGGGTCAGCCACAGTGGGCGAGAGCGAGGCCAGCGTTTTGGCGGCGGCCATAATCATGCTGTCGGTGACGCGGCGGGAGCGCGAAACGAGGATGCCCAGCGCCAGTCCGGGAAAGATGTAGGAGTTGTTGGTCTGCGAGATCTGGACCGTGCGGCCATTGGTCTCGACGGGCGGGAACGGGCTGCCGGTGCCGATCAGGGCGCGGCCCTCAGTCCAGAGAAGAATGTCGGCGGGCGCGGCTTCGGACTTCCAGGTGGGGTTGGAGAGGGGCAGGATCACGGGCCGGGCAACATTCTGCACCACAGCGCGAACGATCTCTTCAGTGAACGAAGCGGGCTGCGTCGAGGTGCCGACCAGAGCGGTGATCTTCGCGTTGCGCACCGTGTCCAACAGCGAGATGGGGCCGGAACCCTCGACGTGCCATCCCCCAACCTCGTTGCGGCTGTGCGCCAGAGGCATCTGGCTCTCGCGCAGGCCGGGATCCCCCTCTACCAGCAGGCCGTGACGGTTGAAGGCGTAGATGCGTTGCCGGGCTTCAGTCTCTGTAAGACCCTGCTCGCGCATGGCGGCAATCAGCAGACTGATGATACCCACGCCCGCCGATCCCGAGCCGAACATGGCAATGCGCTGGTCCTTGAGCCGCACGCCGGTTGCATTGACGGCGGCCAACAGCGTGGCAGTGGTCACGGCGGCCGTGCCCTGGATGTCGTCGTTGAAGGTGCAGAGGCGATCGCGATAGCGGCCCAGGAGGCGCAGCGCGTTCTCGCCCGCGAAATCTTCCCACTGCAGCAGGATGTTGGGCCAGCGGCGCTCGACCGCGGTGACAAAGGCCTCGATGAAGGCGTCGTACTCCGGGCCGCGCACGCGATGATGTTGCCATCCGACGTAGATCGGGTTGTCGAGGAGTGCCTGGTTATCGGTCCCAACGTCGAGCAGGATGGGCAGGCAGTGATGCGGGGGCACACCGCCAAGCGCGGTGTAGAGAGCCATTTTGCCGATGGGGATGCCCATGCCGCCGGCGCCCTGGTCGCCGAGGCCGAGAATGCGCTCCCCGTCGCTGACCACGATGCAGCGGATAT
>Ga0210408_10005532_pt1 | contig 11082 bp, 9 predicted proteins | sample IncBWH4MmetaG_FD_155471 | JGI IMG/M metagenome (GOLD analysis project Ga0210408, IMG submission 155471) | Forest soil microbial communities from Barre Woods Harvard Forest LTER site, Petersham, Massachusetts, United States - Inc-BW-H-4-M | ecosystem: Environmental > Terrestrial > Soil >... | reverse complement strand
TGGCGGCGGGCGATCCCTTCGCGGTCGCCGCAGTCGGCGAGTTTCTCGATCGCATACGCGCGGGTCGTCTCCAGCAGACGGAACCACGGTTTGACGCCGCTGACATCAACCGCGACTAACGATTTTTCAATCAGATCGGCTAGGCGATCGATTGTCTCGATAGCTTCATTGGACAAGTCCAGCGCCACAGCAGCAGCACCCTCCGCTGTGAAGCCGCCAGAAAAGATGCCGAGAGCCTGAAAAAACCGTTGCTCTTCCCGGTTCAGCAAATCGTAGCTCCAATCGATGACGGCCCGCATCGTCCGGTGTCGCGGTATTGCGGTGCGACGCCGCGTTCCCAACAGCGGCAGGCTTCCGTCTAGGCGCGCGGCAAGGCCCTCGATCCCAAGCACCTCAATACGTGGTGCGGCAAACTCGATCGCCAGTGGCAAGCCGTCCAGCCGTCGGCAAATCTCCCCGACCAGCACGGCATTCGAATCGGTCAGTGTGAAGTCTTGGAGGATGGCGGCGGCACGCTCGACAAAGAGCTGCACAGCAGGATACGCCGCTGCTTCAGTAGCCGTCAGTCGACCCCACGGTTGCGGACTGCCGAGCGCTCCGAGGTGGTACGTGCGCTCGCCCGCGACGCTGAGTGGCTGCCGGCTGGTCGCCATGACATTGACGCCTGGCGCCCCGCCGAGGACGGCCACGGTCAGGCTGGCCGCTGCGTCAACGACGTGCTCGCAATTGTCGATCAGCAGCAGCATCCGCTTGTCTCTCAGCCCGGCAACCAGGCCGGGCAGGAGATTCTCAGTGCGGATGCTGAGGCCAAGCACCGTTGCCACCGCGCTTGGCACCAGGTGCGGGTCGCTGAGCGGGGCCAAATCGATCAGCCAGACGCCATGCTCATAGCCGCTGATCATGCGCTCCGCGACGGCGAGAGCAACCGTGGTCTTGCCGATACCCCCTGCTCCGACGATGGTCACCATTCGCTCACGCGGTAACAGCGAGACTAGGGTTGCCACGGCATCCTCGCGGCCGATCATCCGGGTGACCGCGAACGGCAGATTGTGCACCCCCGCCGGCGCGACGGCCAGCGCTAACACCGGGGAGCGCCCTTGTTCCTCGTGGCGTACCGGGGCGACGAAGTTGTAGCCGCGTCCCGGCACAGTGACGACGTAGCGCCGACCGTGTTGCCCATCGCCGAGGGACCGACGCAAAGCGGCGACCTGGATCTTCAGATTGGCTTCATCAACGATGGTCTTCGGCCAGGCGCGCGCGATCAGTTCGTCCTTGCCGACCACCTCACCGGCGCGCTCGACAAGAAAGACAAGAATGTCGAAGGCGCGGCTGCCGAGCCGTACCTGCCTGTCGTCCTCAAGTAGAAGCCGCTGCTCTGGGAGGATCGAGAACGGGCCAAACGAAATTATGCGTCCGCTCATCCAGGATGCCTTGGTTCCTATCCCTCTTTTACCTCATTTTACCCAATTTTACCGCGTCTAGCGCATTTTGCCTTGTCGGTGCCGACCGAATTTCGTCATGCTTACGCTATGGGTGGATGTTCAAGTCTAAAGGAGCTCAGGCGGCGTCACGCGACCTATCGATCGGCACTTACCGGCACTTACCAGACTCAGACGAAGGGCGTGCTTGTACCAGTGCGCGATTCCGGGCCGGGCATTGATCCGCGGCATCGCGAGTTTTTCAAGCGTTTCTACACCACGAAACATAGCGGCGTAGGAATGGGCCTGGCGATTAGCTGGTCTATCAGCAAAGCTTACGGAGGGCGGCTGCGGGTGGACGCGAATGAACGCGGAGGCGCCGTATTTCACTTTACCTTACCCGGCGCCGAGGTGAACTCATGAACCGGCGAATCGCGGCGTATTTGCCAAGCTCCTTGAATACCTTAGCTCATTCTTCGCATATCGCTCGGAGATGCGGGATGACCGCCTGTGATGAGCTCGCATCGCGGCCCGATATCACAGCGCTAGCCATCGCTGAAGAGCGCTACCGTGCCCTGATACGGGCCACATCGTCGCTTGTGTGGACCAGCGCGCCGGATGGCCAAATCGTCGACATGCCTGAATGGCGCGCGTATACCGGCAGGTCCGTCGAGCAAATCAAAGGTTGGGGCTGGCTTGAATCGCTGCATGCGGACGATCGCGAACGCACTAAGACGAATTGGCAGCGGGCCACTGATAACCGCTCATTTTACGAGACTGAATATCGCATCCAGCGGGCCGACGGAGTCTATGTCTGGCACCAGGCGCGAGGGGTTCCGATTCTCAATGCCGATGGCTCGATTCGCGAGTGGGTCGGGCTCTGCGCTGATATCCAGCTGCGCAAGGATGCCGATGCCAGACGCGTTGAAGCCGAAACGGCGCTGCGTCGCCTCAACGACGTCCTGGAACGTCGAGTCGCGGAGGGGGTACGCGAACACGCGCGCATCTGGAACGTCTCCCAGGATATGCTTGTCGTTACCGATCTGGAAGGCACGTTTCTGAGTTTGAATCCTGCCTGGACAGCAACGCTGGGCTGGTCTGAGGAGGATCTCGTCGGCCATACCTACGAATGGCTCGTGCATGAAGATGATCGGACAAGCACATACGCGGAAGTAGTGCGGGTTAGGCCAGGGACTACAACTCAGCATTTTGAAAATCGAATGCGGCACAAGGATGGTTCATTTCGGTGGCTTTCCTGGACCGCCGTACCCGACCGCGATCGAATTTATGCCGTCGCCCGTGACGTCACCGGCATTAAGACGGCCGAAGAAGAACTGCGGTCTTCACGCCAGGAGCTTGCACGCGTGGGGCGGTTGATGATGATGGGTGCGATAACGGCCTCGATCGCTCATGAAATCAAGCAGCCCATTTCGGCTGCGCACAACAACGCCAGCGCGGCTTTGAATTTTCTGAGCGCGCACCAGCCTGACTTAGGCGAGATTAGGGAAGCGCTCAATTGTGTAGTTGGCGATACCGATCGGGCCGGGATCATCATCGACCGGATCCGTGATTTAGTTAAGAAAGCGCCTCCACGAAAGGATCATTTTGATCTCAATGAGGCGATCGACGAGGTAATTGTGTTGGCGCAAGGCGCGATCAGTAAGAATAGGGTCTCGCTACAGACTCGGATGAAGGACGGGCCGTTGCCCGTTGAGGGGGATCGTGTTCAAGTGCAACAAGTCCTTCTGAACTTAGTCCTGAACGCGGTCGAGGCGATGGACGCTGTCAGGGCGGAAGCACGAGAGTTGTCGATCAGCGCCGAGCGGACCAGGGCGAAAGAAGTTCTCATAGCAGTGCGCGATTCCGGGCTGGGCATTGATCCGGACAATCTGGAGCGCATTTTCGAAGCGTTTTACACGACGAAGTCCGGCGGAATTGGGATCGGATTGGCGATCTGCCGGTCCGTTATTGACGCTCACGGAGGCCGGCTCTGGGCGCAGGCGAACGAGCCTCGGGGCGCGGTATTTCAGTTCACTCTGCCGGGGAAGTGAGACCTCATGACTCCTCTTCGGGAAGCTCACGGACTTGAGCCAGAAGAAAATCGAGGAAACGAAGCTGTATCGTCGAGATGTGGTGCGCCACACGGCCTCCTGGTGCGCGCCCTTCCGCACCATACGGTCGTTTCGAGGAACGACGCACGACCCCGTTCCCTATCCTGCACCCAAGAGTGCTGCCTGGGCAATGCTATCGCAGTGTAAACGTTGGTTTATGCCACGGCGGGAGCATTTCGCAACTACGATGCCGGCAACGCTTACCGCCGAGCGATGCCGGAAAGCCTAATCTCCGGAATGCTTTTGATCGTGAGTGACAATCATGAACGACGCAAGCCCATCGTTCTGATAATCGATGATGATCCGGACCTGCGTGCCTCCGTCGCCCGTCTGTTGCGATCGCTTGACATAGATACGCGAGTATTTGCGTCCATCCCGGACTTTGTCAAATCCGATCCGCCGGACGACGGCCCAACCTGCCTGGTCCTTGACGTAAGGTTGCCGGGGCAGAGCGGACTTGAACTCCAGCGCGATCTCGCTGCAGCTCACAGGGAGCTCCCGATTATCTTCATCACCGGGCACGGCGATATCCCGATGACGGTGCGGGCGATGAAAGGCGGTGCTATCGAGTTCCTGACCAAGCCGTTCCGCGATCAGGACCTCCTCGAAGCCATTCAGATAGGCCTGGCTCGCGATCGTGCCCGGCGAGAGAGCGAGGAGGCCTTAGCCGCGCTCAGGGAACGCTTTGGCTCGTTGAGCCCTAGGGAGCGCGAGATCATGATTGAGGTCGCGCGCGGTCGCCTCAGCAAGCAGATTGCCGGGGACATCGGCATTGCCACTGCGACCGTGAAGGTGCATCGCGGCCGACTGATGCGGAAGATGAAGGCCCCTTCATTGCCGGCGTTGAGCCGAATGGCGGACAAGCTCAAGCTAGTGGCGGAGGAGTAGCAACATTCCTGGGCTCACAGTAAATCGATCATGCCATCCTAAAGGTAAAATTGCATCTAAGCTGCAATTTTCGCGGCGACTCTTTGCCGGCGTCGGTAGATGCCGGTCGAGCCGCGCTTCCGCGGGCGAGTATAAGGCGCGCACACGAGCGATCTGGTATTGGGCGGCGCACTATCCGTGCTGTCAACGGGAATCCCAGTCGCCGCCAATTCACCGCGAGCCGCGTGCCCGCGTCCCCATACCCCCCTCTTTGGTCTGCCTGGTCATCACGTGATCGCGGAGCTGCGAAGGCGTACTCGCCGCGGCATGTAAACGAAGGTGCAGCCAAAGCAACCTCAAGGGTAGTGCGAGCGACCTGCGTGCAATAGTTCGCTGCGTTCCAAATCATCAAATTGCGCTGTGCCGGCACATCAGTGACCCGCCAATCATCGGCGGTGTTCGGTGGCGAGACGGTATCGTGACGAATGTCGGATGCTACCCCGTGAGGGGTACGCGAGGGAGCAGTGTGATGACAGCAACGACTGCGGCTGCAGCGGCTCAACCAGCAACGTCGTTTAATCCGGCGGCGCGACCCGCGCGCGCCGAGGCTCGGCAGCCAAAGCCGCTGCCCACGCCGAACAGCGATTTCTACCAACTTGTCGATGTCTTGACCCCCGAGGAAAAGGCGATCGTCAAGAAAGTGCGGACCTATATGGAGACCAAGGTCCAGCCGATCATCAACAAGTACTGGTCCGACGACGCGTTTCCGTTCGAGCTGCTGCCGTCGTTCAAGGAACTGCAGCTTGGCGGCCTGGGCTACCAGGGCTATGGGTGCGCCGGCGGCAGCGAGAAGCTGTTCGGCTTCGTCGCCATGGAGTTGGCACGTGTCGACGCCTCGATCTGCACGTTCTTCGGCGTGCACAGCGGGCTTGCCATGGGTTCGATCTACCTCGATGGCTCGGAGGAGCAGAAACAGAAATGGCTGCCACCGATGGCCCGCTGGGAGAAGATCGGCTGCTTCGGCCTAACTGAGCCCCTGGTCGGCTCAGGAACGAGTGGCGGACTGACAACAACCGCCAAGCGCGAAGGAGATACCTGGATCCTCAACGGACAGAAACGATGGATCGGCAACGCGACATGGTGCGACATCTCGATCATCTGGGCGCGTGATGTCGCCGACAACCAGGTCAAAGGCTTCATCGTCGAGAACAAGACCACGCCCGGTTTCAGCGTCGAAAAGATCGAGCACAAGATCGCGCTCAAGGTGGTGCAGAACGGCCAGATCACCCTCAAGGACGTGCGCGTGCCGGAAGCGAACCGCCTCCAGGCGGGCAACTCGTTCCGCGACACCGCGCGGGTACTGCGGATGACCCGGTACATGGTGGGTTGGGCCTCGACCGGCATCCAGATGGGCGCTTTCGAGCACACACTCAAGTACACCCAAGAACGACTGCAGTTTGGCAAGCCGATCGCTTCGTTCCAGATGGTGCAGGATGTGCTCGCCAAGATGCTCGCCAACGTCACCGCCTGCCAATGCCTAGTGGTGCGGCTGGCGCAGATGGCGGACGAAGGCAAGCTCGGCGATCACCACGCCGCGCTGGCCAAAGCATTCTGTACGGCAAAGTCCCGCGAGACCGTCGCGTGGGGCCGTGAGCTCCTGGGTGGCAACGGTATCGTTGCCGATTACAACGTCGCGCGCTTCTTCGCCGACGCCGAGGCGCTCTACTCGTACGAAGGCACTTATCAGATGCAGAATCTGATCGTCGGCAAGGCCATCACTGGGCTTGGCGCCTTCGTATGAGCGAGGCGGGCGAGCGGTTCCTCCTCCCAGCCGCTCGCCGCCCGCTTCTTTCAATCAGGAGATGCAAACATGGCCTCGCCAAGTGCAACACTCGCGACTTCGCCCGAACTGGCGCCCACCGTTTCGCGGCCGGCACCACTGACGCTCGCGAATGTCCTGTACGAAAAGAAAGACGCGATCGCCTATGTGACGGTCAATCGGCCCAAGGTCCTGAACGCACTGAATACGCCGACATGGAAGGATCTGAGGACGGCGTTCGAGGACGCGCGGGACGATGGCGCGGTCCGCGGCGTCATCCTCACAGGGGCCGGCAAGGCATTCATCGCGGGTGCCGACATCAGCGAACTCGCGCATGTCGTAGCCTTCGAAGCGGAACAATCCAGCCGTTTCGGGCAGGAGGTGCTCGATCTCGTCGAGAATCTTGGCAAGCCGGTGGTCGCCGCGGTCAATGGCTTTGCGCTCGGTGGCGGCTGCGAAACGGCGATGGCGTGCACCATCAGAATCGCCGTGGACAGCGCCAAGTTCGGCCAGCCGGAAGTCGCGCTTGGGCTCCTTCCGGGCGGCGGCGGAACGCAGCGGCTGCCGCGTCTGGTCGGCAAGGGCCGCGCTCTGCATCTCATTCTCTCAGGCGAGATGATCAGCGCGCAGGAGGCTTATCGCATCGGGCTCGTCAACGAGGTTGTTGCAGCGGCTGACCTCATTGCGCGCGCCGAGGCCATTCTGAGAAAGATCGCTTCCAATGCCCCTATCGCCGTCAAGTTCGCACTCGACGCGACCAACAAGGGCATGGAGACGAGCCAGGGTGAAGGCCTGCTGCTCGAGGCTTCCTATTTCGGCCTGTGCGCGGCGACCGAAGACAAGAAGGAGGGCACGACGGCCTTCCTGGAAAAGCGCGCGCCTCGGTTCCGCGGGCGTTGAGCGAACACCAGTGCACACGACGATTCAGGAGCGACTCAATGGCAAGCGATAATATTTTCTCCGGTCTGAAGGTGGTGGATTTGGCGAGCTTCATCGCGGGTCCCAGCGCGGCCGTGATCCTGTCCGACTTCGGCGCCGACGTCATCAAAGTAGAGCCGCCGACCGGCGACCTCTGGAGGATAGGGCACAAGGTCCCCCCGCAGCCGCAGGCGAAGGACCCCTATCCGTGGCACCTCGCCAACCGCAACAAGCGCGGCATCACGCTCGACCTGAAAAATCCAGGCTCCAAGCAGGTTCTGGAGAAGCTCGTCAAATGGGCCGACGTGCTCATAGTCAACACCCCGCATCCGGCACGGAAAAAATTGCAGCTCGAATACGACGATGTCGTTCAATGGAATTCGCGGCTGATCTACGCTGATGTCACCGGCTTCGGCGATAGCGGCCCTGACGCCAGCCTCCCTGGTTTCGATATTACATCGTATTGGGCGCGCAGCGGTTTGCTCTCGATGACGCGCGATGCAGGCGTGCCGCCAACTTGGCCGGTTGCCGGAAGCGGTGACAATGCGACTGCCGTCGGCCTTTATTCCGCAATCGTCACCGCACTCTATCGGCGCGAGCGCACCGGCGAAGGGTCCCGTGTCACGACCTCGCTGCTCGCCGAGGGAATCTGGTCGGCGAGCGTCTCGATCCAGGGCGCATTGTGCGAGGCAAAGTTTTTCGCTCCGCACGATCGCAAGAATCCCGCAAATGCAGCTTTGAACGTGTACCGGGCCTCCGACGGGACATGGTTCGTTCTCCTCGTCACGCCGGACAAGTTAGCAGCCGTCGCGAGCGCTATCGGCCGCACCGATCTCCTGCGCGATCCGCGGTTCTCGAATCCGGCGAAGCTGGCGTCGAACATGGGGCAGATCGCCGCCATTCTCGACGAGGTCTTCAGCGCCCAGCCGATGGCGCATTGGCACGAAGTCCTTAATGGCATCCACGTCACCTTCGGCGTTGTGCGCGAGCCGCAAGAAGTGATTACCGATCCGCAATTGCGCGCCAATGACATCGTCGTTCCGCTCGAAGGGGCAGGCGGCAAGCTCACCTCGACGATCAGCAGCCCCATTCAGGTAGACGGCGTGACGAAGGTGCCGGCACGGCGCGGCCCGGCGCTGGGTGAGCACAATGAGACGGTTCTTCGCGAACTGGGCTTCACCCCGGCAGAGATCACTGCCTTGCAAGTGAGCGGCGCCACTCCCCGAGCAAAGGAACGTGCAGCGTAGCGTCGGCCGTCGATCACGAAAGAACACCGGCGCCCCGCGCAACGAGAAAACACCCAATGCCAAGCAAACTCACACAAACCGGACCGCTGTGGCGCGTCGCACGCGCCCGCATGCCGACAAGATGGGGGTTGTTCGAAACTGTCGGATTCGAGCGCGATGTCTCGAACGGTACTCGACGGGTTGAGACCGCGCTCGCGATCGTGATGGGCGATGTCACCGGAGGAGCTCCGCTTCTGCGACTCCATTCGCAGTGCTTCACGGGAGAAATACTCGGATCGCTGCGCTGCGATTGCCACGGCCAGTTGCAGATGGCCATGCGCGCCATCGCCGAGGAAGCTCGCGGACTTGTGGTCTATGAGTATCAGGAGGGCCGCGGCATCGGCCTCATGACAAAGCTGGAGGCCTACGAGCTGCAGGATGCCGGGCTCGATACGGTCGAGGCCAACCACGCCCTGGGCTTCAAGGCCGATTGCAGGGACTTCGGCCTCTCGGCAGCGGTCGTGCGCGATTTCGGCATCAAACGCGTACGGCTGCTCTCCAATAATCCGCGCAAGGTTGCAGCCTTGCAGGACGACGGCATCGAGGTGGTCCGACTCGCCTGCGAAGCTTTGCCGAGTCCGTATGCGCGGTCCTACCTGCAGGCAAAGCGGGAAAGAATGGGCCATGCACTGAACTTTCGGCAGAGCGATTTCGTGCGCAGGCCTGACACCCCTGGCAACATATCCAGCCTATGCACCGCCGATCAAACCCACCAGGCAGCACTTCCTCGGCAATGCGCGGCATTGGGGCCCAACTCTGAGGAGCCACACGATGAATGAGATTGTGACAGAACGTTCTGAGAGCGTGCTTCGTGTCGAATTGAACCGGCCAGCCAAGCGCAATGCGATGACCGCGAACATGTATGTGACGCTGGCGGAGGCCTTCATCGAAGCCGCCAAGGATGAGCGCACGCGAGTCGTGCTCTGGCACGGCGCGGGAGATTCGTTCTGCGCCGGCAACGATCTCGAGGATTTCCTGAACAATCCTCCGGGGCCGGGAGACTCTCCGCAAGCGCAGCTGATGAATGCGCTGGTCGATTTCGACAAGCCCATCGTGGTCGCCGTTCAGGGCGCTGCCATCGGTGGCGGCACGACCATGCTGACGCACTGTGACTTCGTCTACGCAGGCGAGAGCGCGAAGTTCCGCATGCCTTTCATCGATCTAGCCGTGGTGCCGGAATTTGGATCGAGCTGCTCGGTTCCGGCGAGTATCGGGCACATCCGGGCCGCGGAGCTGATCCTGTTGGGCCTGCCATTCGATGCCAAGCGCGCCGCGGAGCTTGGGTTGGTTACGCAGGTCATTCCCGATCAAACCTTCTCACGGTCGCGACCCAAACGGCCCGGAAGCTGGCGGCGAAGCCGGCCGGCGCGCTGCAAGCCAGTAAGAGACTCATGAAGTCGCCTTTCCGCGACCAAGTCAAAACCGCGATGAAGCTCGAGAACAAGGAGTTCAGCGTGCAGGTTCGCTCCGACGACGCCAAAGAGGCTTTCGCCGCGTTTCTGGAGAAACGCGCGGCTGATTTTGCCAAGACCAGAAAATCTGCGACCGCCGCATAGCCGCAGGCGCTGTTTGAGCACATCCGGCGTCGAAACGCGCTGGCAAAAGGAGAATGCAATGACTGATGATCTTATGACGAAATCGAAAGCCGGCTCCGAACGCCAGAAGAGTGCATCCGGCCGACTGTTCGTTCTCGAACTGAGCGGCGATCGCATTCACTCGATGAATCCCGATGGCTCCGACCGCAAGACCATTGTCACCGATTGCCACCTCCCAGACGGCATCGTCGTGGATGCGAAGGCTGGACACATCTACTGGACTAATATGGGCATCCCCAATCTCGACGACGGGTCGATCGAGCGCGCCGACCTCAATGGCGGGAATCGCAAGGTGATTGTCCCGCAAGGCGTCACGCACACGCCGAAACAAATCCACCTCGATAAAGACGGCGGCGGGCTCTACTGGTGCGACCGCGAAGGCATGCGCGTGATGCGCGCGAAGCTCGATGGCTCGCACGTCGAAACGCTGGTCGAGACCGGCCGCGGCGACAAGGATCGGCGCGATCCAAACCGGTGGTGCGTCGGAATCACCGTCGATCCGACGCGTGGCAAGATCTACTGGACGCAAAAAGGTCCAACCAAGGGCGGGCTGGGCAGTCTCTGCCGTGCCAACATCGACATTCCCCGCGGCGAGGGCCCCGCGAACCGCTCCGACATCGAGGTGCTGTTCGACCAGCTGCCGGAACCAATCGACCTTGAGCTCGATCTGGCGAACCGCGTCCTCTATTGGACCGACCGCGGCGATCCCCCGCGCGGCAACACTGTCAATCGCGCGCCGATCGACAAAAAGTCGTCACCTGAGATCCTGATCACGCACCTGATGGAAGGGATCGGCATCGCCCTCGACGTCCCCGCCAACCGGATGTTCGTCACCGACTTCGCCGGCTCGATCTATTCCGCCGATCTCGATGGAAAGAACGAACGCAACTTCCTTTACGCGCAAGGCAATCTCACCGGCATCGCCTACGCTGAAATCTGACCAACATCGGAGAAATTGACATGACCGACGTCAAACCCATTCGCCGCATCGCCATCATCGGAACTGGGGTGATCGGCGCGAGCTGGACCGCGCTATTTCTCGCCAAAGGACTGCAGGTCGTCGCGACG
>Ga0210408_10005531_pt1 | contig 11083 bp, 7 predicted proteins | sample IncBWH4MmetaG_FD_155471 | JGI IMG/M metagenome (GOLD analysis project Ga0210408, IMG submission 155471) | Forest soil microbial communities from Barre Woods Harvard Forest LTER site, Petersham, Massachusetts, United States - Inc-BW-H-4-M | ecosystem: Environmental > Terrestrial > Soil >... | reverse complement strand
CGAAAAATGGACAAGGTCGCCTACCGGCTCGCCGAGGAACTGGAGCGCGTCGGCCATCCCACCTTCGTGGTGCCGGCGCAGGAGACCGAGTGGACGCTCAAGCGCGCGAGCTACGGCCGGCTCTCCACGCGCCATCTCGGCGTCGAGGCGGGGCTCGGCACGCTCGGGCTCGAGGTCAATATCCTGACGCCGGAATATGGCCCGCGCATCTACCTCACCGGCATTCTCACCGAGCTCGAGCTTGCCGCCGATCGCCCGATGACCGAGCAGGTGTGCATCGGTGAATCCTGCAGCCGCTGTCTTTATTCATGTCCCGGCGACGCGGTGCTGCATTTCGGCATCGACAAACGCTCCTGCGCGGAGCACGCCCAGGAATTCGGCTTCTCCACCATCCTGAAATTTGTAGAACGCGTGATCGATGCACAGGCCAGTGGCGATGGGGCCGAAGCGCTCGTAGCAACAGCGCGCTCGCGCGATCACTTCGGCTTCTGGCAAGGATTGCTGCGTGTCGTCGGCTCGTTCGGCGATTGCCCGCGCTGTCTCGCCGTCTGTCCCGTGGGCGATGATTATCATGCGCATCTCGCCGACCCGCAGAAGGTGATCCCGGAAAAGACGCCCGAGAAGGTGACGCTCGCGAAGGCGCGTCAGGCAGCGCGCAAGCGCGGCGAACCGATCGCAGGTCTCGACGCTTGGAACATCCGCTGGGTCGGTCCCGAGGGCTACCAGGGGATCGTGGCGCGGCAAGTGCAGGAGTTCAAAGCACGCCAAAAGGCGCGCGCCGCGGCGACGAAAGTGGTCACGCTGCACGAAGACTAAGATGGTCGAAATCTTTCGCCAAAAAATCTCCACAGCCGAGGTGAAGGGCAAGGCACGCGAGCTCGGCGCCGATCTCGTTGGCATCGCCGATGGCGAGGTGATGAACGCCAATCCGCCTGACCCGTCCGATCCCCGCCGCCCGATCGACATCACCGCGTTCGACTACAAGCGGGTGATCGTGCTCGCCAAGCGTCTCAACAGCGGCGTCGCACGCATCATTCCGTGGGGTGATCGCACCAAGTTCTACAACGATGAGCTGGCGCTCTCGGGCCTTGAGGAAATCTCGCTCGAGCTTGTCTACTGGCTCGAAGATCTCGGCTATCCGGCGATCATCATTCCGCCGACCCACGTTGATCCCTGGCGATATAACGACGATCCGCGGGCACACCAGACGACCCTACTCTCGCTGCCGCATGCGGCAGTCGAGGCGGGGCTCGGCACGCTCGGCCTCAATCAACAACTCTTGACCCCGGAGTTCGGCCCACGAATCATTCTCAGCGCGGTCATGGCGTCGCTCGAGGTCGAACCGGATCGTCGGCGCGAGCAAAGCCTGTGCCTCGGTCCGACCTGCGGACGCTGTCTCAAGGTCTGCCCGGCCGACGCGGTGCGGCACTGGGGCCGCGACTGGGAGGCCTGCGACACGCACCGCTCGCCCTACGGCTTCGCCAAGCTCACAAGCCATATGGAGGCGATCATTGGCGCCGCCGACGTGGAGCAGAAAAAGGAGCTTCTGCGTTCGGAAACGACCTTCAATCTGTGGCAGAGTATTCTGCGCGGCGCCGGCGTCATTACCGGCTGCCGTCGCTGCGCCGACGTCTGTCCGGTCGGCGCCGATTATACCGACATGCTGATGGACGCGCTCGATGACATCCCGGAGGATACAGAGGCGAAGCGCTTGCGCCTCGTCGACATGGTGAATGCGGAAGCGGACAGGCGCCTGCCCGACGACTACATCGGTCACCAGCGCTGGATCGGAGAACTGCCAAACGCCAAGGTCAATTCCACATGAGTGCGCAACCTGGCGCGACGATCCCGAGCGCCGCGGAAATTGCAGCAATCCACTCCGCCGGCAAGATCGCGGCGGTGCGTCAGGCCAAGCGGGCGCCGTTCTTTCGCGGCAAACTCGATCACATCGATCTGGGCGGGCTCGATGATCCCGCCGAATGGGCCAAGATTCCGCTGCTCGACAAGGACATGCTGCGCGCCATGTCGGACGCGGAGTTCTATCGCGACTTCTGTTTGCCGCCGACGAAGGACGACGGGGTTGCGCAGTACTGGCGCTCCGGCGGCACCACGGGCCGGCCGTTGTTCTATCCGCGCAGCCGCCGCGACATCGAGGTGGCAATGCACGGCTTCGCGCGGGTCTATGCCTGCGCTGGCGCCAAGGCAGGGCGGACCGTGCACTGCGCGTTTCCGCTTGGCATCCACCCTGCCGGCCAGATGATGGCACGCGCGGCCGAAGCCTCGGGACTGGGCGCCCTGATGGCCGGCGCCGGAGCCACCACCCCGTCATTGCTGCAGATCGAATTGATCGACAAGCTCAAGCCCGAGGTTGTGACCGGCATGTCGAGTTACGTGCTGCACCTCGCCAACTTGGCCGACCAGAACGGCATCGATCTGGCGCAGGGTTCGGTCAATCTGGTCATCTGCTCGGCCGAGCCGCTGTCGGCCGCCAAGCGCGAAAAGCTCGGCCGTATGTGGGGCGCCGAGGTGCGCGACTCTTTCGGCATGACTGAGGCCGGCATGATGGCGGCAGAAGACGGCGTTGCCGACGGCTTTCGGGTCTGGAGCGATCTGTTCTTTGTCGAGGTGATCGACCCGACGACCGGGCAGGTGCTACCCGAGGGAGAGACCGGCGCGCTCGTCGTCACCCCACTCTTCACCAACAACATCACGCCGTTCCTGCGCTGGATGTCCGGCGATCTCGTGACCTTGCGTCGCGACGTGCCGGGGGCAGGACCGTTCGCGGTCTTTCCGGTGCTGCGCCATGCCCAGCGCACCGCCGGGTTCTTCAAGATCCGCGGCATCAACATCAATCACGCCGAGTTCGAAGACTTGATGTTTCGGATGGCGCCGATCAATGATTTCAAGTGCGAGGCGGTCACGGTCGAGGCGCTTGATGTCCTACGCGTATGCGTGGAGATCAAGCGCGATGCCGATCCTATGACCGCGGTCGCTTTGGTGGAGCGCGAGATCAAGCGTGTGTTCGAGCTGACCCCGCGCGTGGAGACCCTCGAGTTGGGAACGCTGGCCCGGGAATTCGAAGCCAGCGTCAAGGCACCGCGGATGGCGGATCGGCGCGCCTGACCGCGCGGCCGGTTCATTTTAGATGACCCCAATTCCGAGGGCGCGCTCAAGTCCGCTTCAAACTGGCTACTCAAAACTCAATATGGAATCCGAGTGCGTCGAGATATTGATCCTGGAGATGATCGCGGATGCTGGCCGGGAGAAGCTTGAATAACGGGCCCAGGGCCCCGGGGCCCTTAGGGATGAGCAGTTTGATGATGGACAGCATGCCTTTTACCACGTCCAGAATGTTTGGTTCGAAAATCGGGTCGTCGGACGCCGTCGTCGCGAGCAGCTTTTGCGGATCGAACGGCGTATTCGTTCCGCACTGAAGCAGCCGGCCGACGTGGAGATACGCGCCGCGGCCCGCAGCGCCCTCGTTCGGGACGAGGGGGTCGCAGGTTCAAATCCTGCCACTCCGACCAATACTTAGCGGCATCTTGAACGGCAACCGCCACTGATATCGCCACTGAAATGCAGCAAGCGGCTACAGTCTGAACAAGGGGTAGCATTCTCTCTTTCTAGCGTGCAGAACAGGTCCGCTCATAATGATCTGGTTGGAGGCCGATTCCTCCCGGTCCACCAGATTTCAACAACTTAGCACGTTATATTCGCGGCTCCGAACCCTCGCTTGTAGGTCAACAACACGAACTATCGTAGTGTTGGCAGGAGCATGTTCCATTTCCCACGTTTTGCGTTCGCCTCGCAAGAAAGTGTTTTGCTAATAGCAGTCTAAGCCCCGCTTGGTCTTGCTCATTGTTGCCCCATTGGGGATAACCGGCGAGAGGTGGAGGCGAACCGCGTTATCCTTGAGGGCATGACCACCCCCCCGGCGCGCCCGGACGCGCCCCCAGACGCCCCTTCCCTGACTGTAGAGGAAGCCGCCCAGCGGTACGAGCAGGCCGGCATTCCCCGCACGCTCGGGCGCATTCAAAAGTATTGCGCCCGCGGCGACCTTGATTGCCGAAAAGCTGAAACCGAGTTCGGCGAAAAATACTTCATCACCGTCGAATTGATTGACCGCCACATCGCGCAAATTCGCGACGCCCTGGCCGCGGCTGGACGCGCCCCGGCGCGCCCGGACGCGCCCGAGCGCGGCTCGGAAATTCACGAAATCTCGCCACCAATACAGGCGGCGCCCCCGGACGCCCAGGCGCGCCCGAGCGCGCCTGGGCGCGACTACCTTGAACAGCTTGCAAAACGTATTGGCGAGAAAGACGACGAAATTCGGTTTCTTAGGTCCGAGGTTGCCGTCAAAAATGACCAGATCAAAGACCTCACCGAGCGCGCGAGGGAAACCAATCACCTTATCGCCGGATTGCAGAAAATGCTCACACCGCTGCTTGGCGGCAGTGCGCCATCGCCAGCCGATAGGGGATAACCCCGCGCCGGCAATCGGCAGAGCCGTATAATGGCTGCATGGATAACCGGGCGATCCGGCGCATCGGCGACTTCATAAAAGACCGAAATATCGTCCTGAAAGGCGCCGACGCGGCCATAGCCCGCGGATTTACGCAGGTTCCCAACTTCCTGCTTAAATCAAACAAGCTCAGCTCGGGCGACGTCGGCGCAGCAAGAATGACTCTGTTAGCCGCGACTCGATTTGCAAGTGGGGGTAGAGCAGCCTAGGCCCCTCCTGTTGCACTCATCAAGCGCGCGTTGGATAGCAGTATCCCGATTGTTACTCCAACCGCGACCCCACGTGCCTTGGGGATTCTTGGACACGCAAATCCAAGCTGGTGCCCGACAACGTCCACCGCTTTCAATTTGCCCAGGGGGGCATCTGGGCTGAGCACTGGCATTCTGGGAGAGTAAGGTAACTCCAATGAGGACAACGAGAACCGCAGGACCCCGCCAAGGCAAGATGCTCATGAGCCGCTCCTTTTCAGCTCGAGGCCATTTGCGAAAAGAAAACGACTTTGTTTTTAGTTCGTACCCGCCGACAGTGGCAGGGCCTGACATGGCATGTCCCACCCGCGCAGAGCCTGGCACGACCATCATTCCGATCCAACGTGCTCGACCCAAAGGATACCACATCAGGGCGCGGCGGTAGGAATGCTCCACCGCGAAATTTCCGTCGCCTTCACCGCCAGTTTTACGTTTGCAACGGGTCAAAACGCCAAAAACTCAAAGTGAGCATATCTCGTCCGAGAGGCCCTCAAGAGCGGACATCCCGGGATCATTCGGCCGACGAAGCTAGGCCCTGCCGCCCGTCGGTGGCCGAAGCCAATGGTAAAGACGCGCGCAGGGTACGACGACCCGTTACTGGCCCAATTCCGAGGGCGCGCTCAAGTCCGCTTCAAACTGGCTACTCAAAACTCAATATGGAATCCGAGCGCGTCGAGATATTGATCCTGGAGGTGATCGCGCATGCTGGCCGGGAGAAGCTTGAATAGCGGGCCCAGGGCCCCGGGGCCCTTAGGGATGAGCAGTTTGATGATGGACAGCATGCCTTTTACCACGTCCAGAATGTTCGGTTCGAAAATCGGGTCGTCGGATGCCGTCGTCGCAAGCAGCTTTTGCGGATCGAACGGCGTATTCGTTCCGCACTGAAGCAGCCGGCCGACGTGGAGATAGCCGAACGAGGCGGGCGGCACCGTCGGGACGATATCCGGCCCATTGACGAGGCGATAAGTGACGTTGCCGAGAGCAGCCGGATCGCTGAGCGTCCCCTCGTAGCGTTTTTTGAAGATTGCGCCGCCCGTGCGCGGCATTCCGTAGGTGTAGACGCCCACGGGCGGACGCTTCTCGACCTCAACCGCTTGCAGCGCCGCCAGGGACGCGATGGCGGCGCCGAGGCTGTGGCCGGCAATCAACAGCGGCCGCGCCGGGCCGCCTGCTCGTTGCGTCGCCGCGACTGCCCTTCTGACGCTGTCCCTCACCTCCGGCGCCGCCGCCGCCTCGGCAAATCCGGTGTGAACATCGTCATTGTCGCGCGGGAACCGGGCGTCCGTCAGGACGGTATCGAAGACAAGCGGATCGGTGCCGCAGAACCCGAGCAGAACCGCGTCGTCGCGTATGCCGATGAGACCGTGCGTGTCGTACCGATGGTCCTGCTTGGCTTCGAACGGCGTAATCTCGTTGAATCCCCAAAGCCCCTTCATCAAGTTGATTTTTTCGTCCCGGTCCGCGTCAATCTCATAGGCAAGCTGAACGAACCACATCAGCGCCCCCGCGTTCGCGATGTCGAACTTGGGCGCCGCGGGAGCGAAGTCTTTGAACGCCGCCGCGCCGAATTGCCGGTAAGTCTCGATCGGGAAACTGACAAGCGTGCTCATTGATAATCCTCCAAGTGTCGCCCGCTACGCCGCGCTCGCCTGCTTGGTCTGCTCCCGCAAAAATCCAATCAACAGCTCGCTCACCCGCTCCGGCTGCTCCTGTTGCACCCAGTGGCCGGCGCCGTCGAGCAAATGACAACCGAGCATGCGGGTGCAGGCGCTCTCCTGCATGCGCTCGATCGTGCCCGGCACCTGATAGATGCCCCAGTCGCTGCGGCCGGCGATAAACATCGACGGCACGTCGACGGTGCGGCCGGCGAACACGCCGAGGTCGGCGTTCACGGCCTGGGTGCGGCAGCGGTACCATTGCAGGCCGCCCTGGAAGCCGGTGCGCTCGTATTCGCGGCTGTAGACGCCAAGCTCCTTGTCGGGGAGCCAGCGGCACGCGGTGATCTCGCCGGCCGATGGCATTTCCGGCGCGACCGTCGCGGCCATGTCGCGGTCGCGGTCCATGACGTAGTAGGTCGGCATTTTCGCCAGTTCCTCGGCGCTCCAGGAAGCGAGGCGGAACGGTTTGTTGCCGCTCCAGTCGGCGCTCTTGAAATGAAAATACGCGCGCAGGAACGCGTGCACGCCCTGCGGGCAGCGCCACATGTCGGCGTCGGCCGTGCGCGTCGAGTAGTACCACTGATAATGCTTGCGCGGGCGCGGCAGGCGCGCGAGCGCCGCGTGAACGTCCTCGCCGGAGACCCCCACCCTACCCTCCCCCGCAAGCGGGGGAGGGAAAGGGAGGGGGGCCGGCCACGCGGGCGCGCCCGCGAACGGCGCGCTCATCAAGGTCATGCTGCGGAACACGTCCGGCCTTATCAGCGCGCAGCCGGCAGCGACCGCCGCGCCGAAGTCGTGCCCGACCACCGCCACCGCGCGATACCCGAGCGCGGCGACGAGGGTCAGCGTGTCGCGCACCAGATTGAGCAAACGAAACGAGGCGAGGTCGCCGTCGTAGTCGCCATCCCAGCCGGTGGTGCGGCCGTAGCCGCGCTGGTCCGGCGCAATCACGTGGAATCCGGCGGCAGCGAGCGGGAGCATCACCTTGCGCCAGGAATAGGCGAGTTCGGGAAAGCCGTGCAGCAGCAGCACGCACGGGCGGCCGGCGGTCTCGAAGCCGGCCTCGAGCACATGCATGCGCAGGCCGTTGATGCCGTCGAGGAAACGGGAACGGATGCCGGACGGGAGCACGGCGGATTCGAGCGGTGGGAGGTCGGGCATGTTTCGTCGACCTTCAAGCAAATGTAGGGTGGGCTAAGCGGGCGAAGCGAAGCGTAGACCGCGTGCCCACCAACGATGATCGTTTGTTGCTGCTCTGTGGTGGGCACGGCCTTGCGCTTCGCGCGGCGGCCTTAGCCCACCCTACGGTGCCGGTGTTCAATCAATGTCCTTCAAAACTGATGAGCGTGCGCACCGGCACTTCGAGCCGGCGCAGCTTGTCGGCGCCGCCGAGCTCGGGCAGGTCGATGATGAAACAGGCGGCGAGCACCTGGGCGCCCATGTTGCGCAACAGCTTGACCGCGCCCTCCGCCGTGCCGCCGGTGGCGATGAGGTCGTCGACCAGGATCACGCGCTCGCCGCGCTCGACCGCGTCCTCATGCATCTCCATCTCGTCGAGGCCGTATTCGAGCGAATAGGCGATGCGCACCGTCGTGTGCGGCAGCTTCCCCTTCTTACGGATCGGCACGAAGCCGGCGGAGACCTGGTGCGCCACCGCGCCGCCGAGGATGAAGCCGCGCGCCTCGATGCCGGCGACCTTGTCGATTTTCGAGCCGGCCCACGGCTGCACCAGCTCGTCGACCGCGCGGCGGAACGCGCGCGCGTCGCCCAGCAAGGTGGTGATGTCGCGGAATTGGATGCCGGGCTTGGGATAGTCGGGGATGGTACGGATCGCCGACTTGAGATCGTATTCGAGCTGCGGGGAAGCCATGTCGCTCTCGCGCGTGCGCGGGGTCGTGATTGGCACTGTGACGAAGGCGCCCCCGCGGCGCAAGCGGCGCGAAGCCCTGCGCGCCGTCGATTACGACAGCCGAGAAGGGTGCACTGACTGGGACGATCGGGCCGCGCTGCGCCCACAGGCAGAGCTGGCAGTCTAGGCGCGTTCAATAAGGCAGAGGTAAAGCGACGTCAGGAGCGGAGCATGCCGAAGCCCGCGTAGCCTGAGAAGCCCGTGCAGCCCTAAGTCGGTGGCAGGGCGAGATTGACCTCTAGCACCATTTTAGATCAGCATTGCCCAAGGTCCTCGGTTCAAGGTACGGCCAAAGACGCGAATGAAGTTACGATCGCTCGGAGTCCTGTGTCTCAAGTTGCTGCTTGCTGCTCAGTGTTGGGCGCAACAGCCGGCGCCACAAGAAACGTGCCCTCATCCACCGGGCTGGAAGCCAACTGACCGGGAACTACAGCGGATCCTGTCCGACCACCGACAGTGGCTAGCGAAAATAGGGTGGGCAAGATACTTCGATGAAAGGTTAGGGGAATTAGGGGCAAACCTTTGCGGGGCTGACCTTCGGTCTACCGACCTGAGCAACGCCGAACTATCTCGTGCCAACCTAAAGGGCGCGGACCTTTCTTTTGCCAATCTGGACAAAGCGAAACTGCAATACGCCGACCTGAACGGGGCGCATCTGTACGAGACCAATCTGCGCAACGCCAATCTCACTTTCGCCAAGCTGAACAGAGCCGATATGTCTTGGGCCAACCTCGACGGCGCATCTCTGTCCCGCGCCGAGCTGAACAAGGCCAACATTGTATTGGGCCGACTGAACCACGCCGATCTGAACGGTGCCAGCTTGAATGAAGCCAACTTGAAGAACGCCCGTCTAAACGAGGCCGATCTGAGCTATGCCGAGCTAAACAAGTCCAATCTGGTAGGTACCGAGCTGAACAAGACCAGTCTGAAGGGTGCCAAGCTGAGCAACGCCGATTTAACGTTCGCCAAGCTGAACAACGCCGATCTGAGCGATGCCGAGCTTTACAACGTCAATCTGTCTAATGCTGAGCTAAATGGCGCTTTTCTAACAGGCACGTCCGTCGCTGGGGCGAAACTCGCTTCAGTCAATCTGACGAATGCGACTTACGCCCCTGGACCGGCACCGCCTTCCGATGTTGCAGAAATCAGAGGCCTCACCACTGTTATGTTCCCTGCGGGGGGCGAAACTGGTCTCGTGCAACTTCGCGACCTCCTGCAGAAATCTGGGTTGCGCGACCTTGAGCGAGAAGCGACGTTTGCTATCGAAAATGGGAAGACGAGGAACTCGCTCCGGGATTGGAAAGACAATCCTACTGCGGCTGCCGAAGGCATGTTCCGCTATCTGGCGTTCGACCTCACGACCGCTTACGGATTGCGGCCCGGCCGGGCATTGCTGCTCATTGTAGCACTTTGGGCGCTGCTAATTCCGCTCTATGCATGGCCGATCTGGCAATCGAAGCGACCGCCGACTGCCAGCAGGATCTATCGCATTTTGCCCCAAAACCGCGTGGAAGTGCGGGACGATCAACCTACGCTGGACAACCCGGCCCGTGTTGAACGGCTGCACGGGCGCGGTTTCGGGCTCCTCGGCTGGTCCGCCTATTTCTCGCTGTTATCCACGTTCCAGATTGGCTTTCGCGAATTCAGCGTTGGAACGTGGTTGACTCGGGCACAGCCACGGAGTTTTGCGCTTGAGTCGACCGGCTGGGTTCGGACCGTGTCTGGCCTTCAGTCCCTGCTGAGCGTTTACCTGCTTGCCATGTGGGTGCTTACTTATTTCGGACGCCCATTCCAGTAAGCGCTGCTTGGAGACGGCAGCATGATCTGTTCCGAAAACCGGTACCCAACCCGCATCAAGAGCGAAGCAGGCTTTTTCGGGATCATACTCTAGGCCGAACAAACACGCGGTGGGCACGCCCGCCTTCGCGCTATGCGCTACGCCGGGCTTAGCCCACCCTACAGCCCCCCGCTTTTCGCGGACGATGACGAGCGATTTATTTACCGAGCACTCTTCCCGCGACGGCGTCGAGCCGGCGCAGCAGGTCGGGATCGCGCGCCTCCGGCGCCGTGATCAGCGCGGTGTCGAGCGCGCGGTCGGAGCCGATCGGACACGGCTCGTGCTCGCGCGGGAAGTCGCGCGCCAGCCGGGCGACCAGGCGCTTCGCCTTGTCGGCGTTGGCGGTGAGCATGGCGATGATATCCTGCACGGTGACGGCGGCGTGGTGCGGGTGCCAGCAATCGAAGTCGGTCACCATGGCGACGGTCGCGTAGCAAAGCTCCGCCTCGCGCGCGAGCTTCGCCTCCGGCATGTTGGTCATGCCGATCACCGAATAGCCGAGATTTTTGTAGGTGAGGCTCTCAGCCAAGGTCGAAAACTGCGGGCCCTCGATGCAAACATAGGTGCCGCCGCGCGCGAGGGGAATGCCTTCCGCCGCCGCCGCTTCGGCGACGCGCTGCTGGAGAAGCGGCGCCACCGGATGCGCCATCGACACATGCGCGACGCAGCCTTTGCCGAAGAACGAGCCTTCGCGGCGATGGGTGCGGTCGACGAACTGATCGACCAGCACGAAGGTGCCGGGCGTCAATTCCTCCTTGAACGAGCCGCAGGCGGAAAGCGACACGAGGTCGGTGACGCCGGCGCGCTTGAGTGCGTCGATGTTGGCGCGGTAGTTGATGTCCGAGGGCGAGAGGCGATGGCCGCGGTCGTGGCGCGTGAGGAAAACGACCGGCAGGCCCTCAACCTCGC
>Ga0210408_10005530_pt1 | contig 11084 bp, 11 predicted proteins | sample IncBWH4MmetaG_FD_155471 | JGI IMG/M metagenome (GOLD analysis project Ga0210408, IMG submission 155471) | Forest soil microbial communities from Barre Woods Harvard Forest LTER site, Petersham, Massachusetts, United States - Inc-BW-H-4-M | ecosystem: Environmental > Terrestrial > Soil >... | reverse complement strand
CCGGGTAATTTGATGTCGGAGACGAATTCGCCGCGGCCGTGCAGATGCCGCTCGTCTTCCCGGCGCAACACTGATGCGCCGATACCGTACCCGTCATTGGCCATCCGACGCCTCCTTGGCGATCTCCTTCGCGGCCTCGGCAATCGCCGTGACGATGTTGGTGTAGCCGGTGCAGCGGCAGATGTTGCCGGCGAGACCCTCGCGGATCTCGTGCTCCGAGCCGGCGCGGCGGCGCAGGATCAGGTCGCGCGCGGTGATCAGCATCGCCGGCGTGCAGAAGCCGCATTGCAGCCCGTGGCATTGATGAAAACTGCGGCGCAGCGCTTCCATGACCAGGTCGCCGGCGAAGCCTTCGATCGTGCGCACTTCGCGGTCGTCACAGGCGACTGCGAGCATCAGGCACGAGCGCGCCGGCTCGCCGTCGACAAGCACCGTGCAGGCGCCGCACACCCCGTGCTCGCAGCCGAGATGGGTTCCGGTCAGATTGCGCCGCTCGCGCAAAAAATCGGCCAGCGACATTCGCGGCGGCACATCATCTGCGACGACGGCGCCATTGAGGCGCAGGCGGACCGCGGTCACGCCGTCACCTGCTGCACCGCGCGCATCGCTGCGACCGTGTGTAGACTGCGCTCAAACTCGTCGAAATGCCGGTCCGATGCGCGATCGAGGTCGGCGCCGACGGCGCTGCGCAACGCCGCGAGGTCGCGCTGACCCGCTCCGACAAGACTGGCGGTGTCATCGAGCGACAGCGGAGCACCGTTTGCCGCATCGATAACGACGCGCGCAAGATCCCGGCCCGGATCGACAATGGCGACTGCGAGCGCATCCGCAAACAGGGCCGACGGGCGACACAGCTTTACATAGCCCCAGCGCGTTGCCGCCGACAGCTTGGGAATGCGCAGGCTCTCGATGATTTCCTCATCAGTGAGCTTGGTTTCGTAAGGTCCGGTGGCGAATTCGGCACATTTCAGTGCACGCCGGCCATTCGGCCCGAGCACAGTCACCTCCGCATCGAGGGCTGCGAACACCGCTGGCCAATCGGCCGCTGGGCCCGCCAGCGCGAGGCTGCCGCCGATCGTGCCGCGGTTGCGGATCGCGCGGTAAGAGAGGGTCGAAGCGACCCTGGGCATCAGACCGCGGGAGGGATCCGGGGTGCGTGCGTCCTCGATTGCGGCGTGGGTCACGCAGGCGCCGAGGGTCACGGCATCGGCATCGTCGGTTACCGCGAGAAGCTCGGGCAGACGCACGATGTCGATCAGCAGCGCGGGCGAGGCGAGCCGCAGGTTCATCATCGCGAGAAGCGACTGCCCGCCGGCGATCACCCGCGCCTCGTCGGGAGCCGCCGCGAGGCGGTCGATTGCCTCGGTCAGGCTCCGCGGCCTGACATAGTCGACGGCAGCGGCTTTCATGCCCCGCCGATCCTCGGACCCGGCAGATTACTTCCGGGTACGGGTCGCCATCGCGGCTGCCGCAGCGGCACGCCGTTCAGCGAATTTCGGCACGAGCCGCCGCGCCGGCCCGATTTCGTTGCCGGCGCCGCCCGGGTTCTTCTGCGCGCCGCCCCAGCCGGAATGCGAGATGTCGAAGATGATCCCGTTCGGATCGCGAAACTTGACCTCGTAGAAGCTGCCGCCCTTGACATCGGGTTCGCCCATCAGCCATTCGCCGCCGGCCTCTTCGACGCGCTGTTGCGCCGCCTCGGGGTCGTCCACCCAGACGCCGAAGTGGTGAAGCCCGACATGGTCGCGCCCGGTGCCTTGCGCGGCTGCGTCGGATTTGAAACGCAGCAGCGCGAGATTGATCACACCGTCCGACAGAAAGACGCCCTCGGCGAGGCTGGAATCGGTCTCGCCCACCACCTCCATGCCAAAGGCGTATTTGTAGAATTCAGCGGTTTCCCACGGGTCCGGCACCGACATCGCGAAGTGACGCAGCTTTCCCACCGATGCCTCCCCGATCGTACCGCCATCGCCGAACAGCAACACCCGCCGGCGGCGTTGTCAATTGGTAAGCAAGCGCTTTCGCGGCGCTTAGCTGCCGCCGTAAAAGGGGCTGGCAGTGATCGCGGCGCGAGCGGCGTCGACCGGCATCAAACGCACGTAAAAGGTGTCGCAGCCGCCCCAGGCCATGCAGTCATCAGCAAGCCAGCTGCGCAAAGACAGGATTTTCGCATACGCCTCCTGTCCGGCAGCGAGATCGACCTCCGCGAACTGGTTGACATCGCGGCCTGCGCTATCAACCGTGATAGAGTAGTGGGCAGGCGCCACATCGCGGTAAAAGGCGCCGCCTGGCTCCGATATTCCGAAAACTTGCTCGTTCAGCCTGACATACGGGCGCGCCAGGGTTTCGTATGGTTCATAATCCCGGTAGAACCACAGCCGCGCCGCCCCGGGAGGGATCGGCGGGATCGCCACCGCGCTTGTCGGCGGCAGCTGAGTGCAGCTCGCCGCAGTCAGTTGGACGACGATCGCCGCGCCGCACGATCGACGGACCCAGCGATCAACGCTCTTTGGCATGCGCTAGCCGCCGCCGTAAAAGGGGCGGCGGGCGGCGTCGGGCCGAGCGGCTTCCGCCGGGATCACCTGGGTGTAAAAGTTTTGGCGCCCTCCGCGCTCGCCCGACGGCCGCAGCTGCGACAGAACCTTGATATACGCCTCCTCTCCGGCAGCGATGTTGACGTCGGCGAACTGGTTGTCATAGGTGCTCAGATAGCTGTCGACGGTGACGGTGTAGTGTCCCGGTGCGACGTCGCGATAGAACGTCCCGTTGGGTTCGGATATCCCGGCTATTCGACCGTTCAGCCTGAGATACGGACGCTCCTGGGTTTCGCGCGGTCCACCATCGCGGTAGAACCACAATCGTGCGTCACCGGCCGGGAGCGGCGGCATCGCGACCGAGCCCGCCGGCGGGAGCTGGGTGCAATTCGCGGTGATCAGCAAGATAGCGGTCGCCGCGCCGCGCCACGGACGTGTTGCTGACCGGCGGTTCTTAAGCATTTGCCGGCTCGCGGAAAGGATCAGATGCCGCCGTAGAATGGAGTGCCGGCGATCATGGGGCGCGCGAAGTCGGGCGGTTCGAGCTCGGTGTAGAAGCGGGTGCGCAACGCGACGCCCTCACCGCCAACCTTTTCCCGCATCGACAAGACTTTGACAAAGGCCTCCTGTCCGGCGCCGAGGTTGAACCCCGCGAACTGATTGGGATAAGGGACACCATAGCTGTCTACGGTAACGCCATAGTACCCGGGCGGCACATCCCGATAGAAGGCTCCGTTCGGCTGGACAATTCCGGCTATTTGGTCGTTCAGCGTAAGATAAGGGGTCTGGTTGGCCTCGTATGGCCCGTCATTCCGGTAGATCCAGATCCGGGCCGCGCCGGCCGGCACCGGCGGAATGACCACCGAGCTCGTCGGCGGCAGCTGAGCGCAGCCTGTCAGGACGAGAAGGAGGGTCGAGCCGCAGCGGTGCAGCCATCGCAGCGGAGCACCAGCATTCTTCGACATTGCCTGCCTCCTCGCGAAATGCTTATGGGACAGCCGACGCCCGACCATTATTCCCGACATCATGAACCACGAATTACCGAGTTTGCACACGTCTCGGCACTTCAGTCGCCTACTCGGCCTGCTGCTGGGTCTGATCCTGCCGGTCATGCAAGGGCACCCCGCTGCCGGCACCGACCTGCCGAGTGCGGACAGCGCGGCCGACGCGTTGCCGAAACCAAGCTTCGAATGCACCGAAGCACAGGCCTTCATCGAGCGAGTGATCTGTGCTGAGCCCTCGCTTGCCGCTCTCGACGCCGAGATGGGTGCGGCTTTCCGGGACTACCGGGACCGGGCCTCGCGCCCGGCGGAGCGCGATGCGAGGCTGGCCGCACAGCGCCTCTGGCTCGAGGGGCGCGCCGGGGCGTGCCCGGGAGCGGCACAGGCGCAGACCAGCGTGAGGCCGGAAGGCGCCCGAAACGAGGTTGCCGCCGCGTGCCTGTCGCGGATCTATGAGCACAGGGTGGCGTTGCTGCGTTATGAGCTCAACGCGGCGGCCTGGCCGCGTGTCCGGTTCCGCCCCACCCTTGTCGAGGGTGCCGGCACCAAGCTGTGCGAGGATCTGCTACGCGACCTCGTAGCGAGCTTTTTTGGTCGCGGGTTGTTCGTCAACCCGCTCGGCGAGCGGGAGATCGGTTTCGTGCCGGTGCCTGGCCTAGGCGACGCCCCAATGGTGCTGCGCGCCGATATCGACGCCTACAATCTCGGCAAGCCTTTCCCCGTATTGCAATGGGTCGAGGACAAAGAGGGGCCGGGATTGCCGACGGTCGAGTACCACGCCTTTGCCTCTTCGACGGAATTGCTGAGCGCCATCGGCCGAGGCGTCGAGCCGCTGGCGCACAGCGTTCGTGCGGCTTCCCGTCCCGTCATCGATGCCGATCGGCTGCCGCGTCCAAATCCGAAGAAACCGCAGACACGACCTCGAGCCGCCTTTGCCCGCGGCTCGATCCTGACGGTCGACGAGATGCCACGGTTCTTCCGGTACGAAGACCACATCTACCTGCTCGGGCCGATGCAGCCGGTCCCGGGAAAACCCGGAGACCTGGGCGTCTACCGGCTCTACGGACCGGCGGAACTCCACCGCGTTTGCCTGTTCGATGCCCATGTGCCGATGGCTCATCGAGCCGATCCGGTTTCAGCATTGCCGGAGTTGGAGGCCTATAAGCGCGCGGCAGCGCCGTTGTTGCCGACCGGCAGGCTATGTCCCAGCGTTGGCGATTTGGCGCGCACGTTCGCCGACCACGCAGCGTGGCGGCCTTGGGTTCTCGACCGCCGGCCTTCGTCCGGCGAGTTGAGCGACGGACAACTCGACCTCTACATGCGCAATCGCGCGCTGACCGGCCCCGAGAAAGCGCGGCAATATCGAGCCTATGTCGCGGCGCGAGACGCCGCGCTCGAAGCCGTGGCGCCGTTCTACCGCAATGAGTTCGGCCGTGCGCCGGCGGAGGCGCGGCGGTATGCCGCGCTTTATCTTGACCGCAAAATTTCCGACGCCTTCAAGGTCGATCCCGACGACGGTTCGACCGCTCCACTTTTTGCTGAGAACTATGCCGCGAAACACGTCGCGCAACAGGCGGCATTGACCGGCAACATGGCGGCATTGCGCGACGTCCTCGGTCCCGAGCCGAAGGCGATCGCCAAGGGAGTGACCGGCGATCTGGACGAGCCGCTGGTGACCGACGCGCTCGAACACCCGCAGACATTGCGCGCGCTGCTCGAACTCGGTCTCGATGCGAACGAGATCGGCGTTTCCGGCCGCACGCCGCTGATGGTGGCCGCGCGCCTCGATCTGGTCGAGGCAGCCGATATCCTGCTGGCGCACGGCGCCGCCCTCGACGCCGGAGCCGGCAGCGCGGCCGCGCAAACCGACAGTACCGGCGACCCGTCGTGTATGAGCGCAGATGCGGCCGCGATCGATGCGCCGGGGCGGACTGCATTATCTTACGCGGCCGCGTTGGCCTCGCCCGAGATGGTCCGCCTGCTGCTCGACACTGGCGCCGATGCGGCCCACCTCGACGATGCCGGCCGCCGCCCAGCGGACTACGTCAAGAACCGCGCCGGCGAAGCTGGTCGATCCGCCAGGATCGCCGAGATGCTGAAGTAACGAAGGGACCTCCGGTGGCGAGGGTGATTGATGCCGATGATCATATCGCAGACGATGCGGTCGGGGCTTCGAATGCCCGCATAAACGTGGCGACGGCTCCGTCGACCGCAGCGCCGATGCCGCGCTGATCGGTCTCGTCTTCCAACCGCAGCAGATGGCGAAGTTGAATTTCGCCGCGCACGAGGGAAACGAATTGCTCGGCGGCGAGCCTCGTATCGGCGAGCGCCATGGTGCCCGAAGCGGCGGCACTCTTGAGGAAGGCCTCGATCTGAAAGCGCTGGCGTTCCGGTCCGGCTCGCCAAAACACCTCGCCGAGCAGCGGGAACCGCGTGACTTCGCCGAGGATGATCCGGTGCAGGGCGATCGACTCGGGGGACAGCAGCAGTTCGAGAAAGCGGCGGCCCAACACGGTCAGCGAGGCGCGGACGTCGCGGGGATCGAGTTCGCCGGCCGAGAAGCGCGCGAAATAGCGCTCGCACTCGCGGTCGATCACCGCGCCGAAGAGATCTTCCTTGCCGGCAAAATGGGCGTAGACGGTAGCCTTCGACACGCCGGCCTCGCGGGCGATCGTGTCCATGCTGACCGCCCCGAAACCAGCGGCCAGAAATGTCCGTTTAGCCGCGGCGAGAATACTCTCCGCCTTGCTGCCCGGCGGACCTTCCTTGCGCTCGATGTTGTCCATCGCGCCCCGTTCCGGCCTCCCGGCTCGCGACCCCGACGCCCTCTGGCAGCGAGCCCAAGCTTGACATCATTTAGCCGAGCCAGCATCTTGCCGCAAGAGTGAACTGAACGGTTTAGTTCAGGCTAATCCTGAGGTGGAAGCGCTTGCGCAAGGTTCTGTTCGTAATCGTACCGGTCGTCGTGCTCGCGCTCGGCGCCAGCGGCGGCTGGTATTGGTGGAATGTCCTGCGCTTCCTGCAATCGACTGACGACGCCTATGTCCAGAGCGACATCACGCTGATCAGTCCGAAGGTTGAAGGTTACATCAAGGAAGTGCGGGTCGCCGACAATCAGGAAATCGCCGAGGGCACGGTGCTGTTCGTCATCGACGATCGCGACTTCGCCGCCAAACTCGCTCAGGCGCAGGCGGCGGTGGCGGTCGAGGAGGCGATCCTCGCCACCTACGAAAACCGGCTTAAATTGCAACAGGCGATGATCGAACAGGCGGCCGCCATGGTGAAGTCGGCCGAGGCCGATCTCGCGCGCTGGCAACAGGACCACAAACGCTACAGCGCGCTGGTCACGACCGATTTCGCCAGCCGGCAGCGCTTCGAGCAGGCCGAAACCGACGCCCGCAAGGGCGAGGCCGCGGTTGCCAAGAGCCGTGCGGCATTCGCCGGCGAGCAGAACCAGCTTGCCGTGCTGCGCTCGCAACAGCGCGAGGAAGAGGCAAAGCTGAAGCAGGCTCATGCCAGCTTGCAGCTCGCTCGCAACGACCTCGAAAACACGGTCATTCGCGCGCCGGTTTCGGGGGTCGCCGGCAATCGCGCGGGTCAGATCGGGCAGTACGTCAAAGCCGGGACGCAATTGCTGTCGCTCGTGCCGCTGTCGCGCATTTATGTCACGGCGAATTTCAAGGAGACCCAGCTGACCCATATGCGGACGGGGCAGCTCGCCTTGGTGTCGGTCGACGCCTATCCCGACCGGACCCTCGAGGGCCGCATCGAGAGCTTCGCGCCGGCGAGCGGCGCCCAGTTCAGTTTGTTGCCGCCCGACAACGCCACCGGGAACTTCACCAAGATCGTGCAGCGCGTCCCGGTGCGCATCGCGCTCCCGGCGAATAGTCCGCTGGCCGGGTTGCTCCGCCCCGGTCTTTCGGTAACCGTGACGATCGATATCAGGAACGCCGGCGATATCAGGAACGCCGGCGAAGGTGAGGGGCTCGTCGGCACGGCGCAGGCCAAGTCGCCAAACCCTGCCGCAGCACAATGACCTGGGTGCTGCCCTCGCCGCTGCGGCGGGTGCCGGTCGCACGGCGCGCTGAAGTAACCGCACGGCCGAAGCCGCCCTCCGCGATAGCGGCGGGAGCACAAGCGCCGCTGCCCACTTTGCGCGACTGGCTCGGCGTCCTCTGCATGGTCGTGGGCCTCTTTATGGCGATCATGGATGTCCAGATCGTCGCCAGCTCATTGACCCAGATCCAAGGAGGACTGTCGGCCAGCGTCGACGAGATCGCCTGGGTGCAGACCTCCTATCTGATTGCCGACGTCGTGATGGTGCCGTTGTCCGGCATGCTGTCGCGGCTGTTGTCGACCCGCGTGCTATTCGTGACCGCCGCCCTCGGCTTCACCGGGGCGAGTGCCCTCTGCGCCACCGCGACGAGCCTCGGCCAGATGATCGTCTATCGGGCAATGCAGGGATTCTGCGGTGGCGCCATGATGCCCTTGGTGTTTCCCGTCGTCTATACGAAATTCCGCATGCCGCAGCTGGCCTCGATCATGGTGCTGATCTCGGTGATCCTGAACCTCTCGTCGACCTTGGGCCCGACGATCGGCGGCTTCCTGACCGATACCTTCTCCTGGCACTGGCTGTTCCTGGTCAACATCGTCCCCGGCATCGCGGTTGCCGTTACCGTGTGGCTCTCGATCGACATCGACAAGCCCGAGCTGTCGCTGTTGCGCCATTTCGACCTGACCGGGCTCGTGCTGATGGCGTTGTTTCTCGGCTGCCTCGAATATGCGCTCCAAGAAGGCCCGCGCTGGGATTGGCTGTCGGACAACACGATCCTCGCCGCCGTGCTCGTCTCGAGCATCGCCTCGGCCTTTTTCTTCTGGCGCGTGCTGACCTACCACCAGCCGATCGTCGATTTGCGCGCCTTCACCAACCGCAATTTCACGCTCGGTGCGTTCTACACCTTCGTGGTCGGCACCGGCATGTATGGCACGACCTACCTGATACCGCTTTTTCTGGCGCAAGTTCGCGGCTTCAGCAGCCTGCAGATCGGTGAGACCGTCGTCATCACTGGGCTCGCGCAAATGGCGATGTCTCCGATCTCCCCGCTCCTGGCACGTAAAATGGACCTGAGGCTGATGCTCACCATCGGCATCGGGCTCTTTGCCGTGGCGATGTATCTGACCGCCACCCTGACCAATCAGGCGGGCTTTGCCGAACTGCTCGTGCCGCAGGTTTTGCGCGGGATGGCACTAATGATGTGCTATATCCCGGCCAATCTGATAGCACTCAGCAGCGTGCCGCAAGACAAGCTGAAAAACTCCGCCGGGCTCTACAATCTGACCCGTGATCTCGGCGGTGCCATCGCCCTGGCGACGATCGGCACGGTGATGAATGATCGGCTGCATTTCCACTGGAACCGGCTGATCGAAGACATCAACCTGGCGCGCCCGTCGGTGCAGCATTTCCTCGACATGCAGTCGGGCCGCCTCGAGGCCCTCGTCCCGGGCGACCCGGCTCGCGCTGCGGTCAGGCTGCTCGCCAACCTGGTGCAGCGCGAGGCCCTGGTGATGACCTACAACGACGCGATCATGCTGATCGGCTGCCTGTTCGTCGCCAGCCTGTTTCTGATGCCGCTCGTCCGCCGCCCGCGCGCCACCCCGATCTCGCCCGGCCACTGATCCGGCGGAGCTATTCGGCGGCGGCGCGGGTCGGGGTTTGTGCCGCGGCGAGGACCGCGGCGGCTTCTTTGGCGACCCGGGTGCCCTCGAAGAATTTGGGGTTCTGCGTGCCCCACAGCTTGACCGCATTGGCGAAGGTGAAGGCGCGGAAATCGTCGGCGGTGATGTGGCCGTCCTCGACCAGCTCGTAGGCCTCGGGCAAGGGATCGCGCATGTCGATCACGTCGAAATGCCCGATATCCGAGCTGAAGATCGCGTTGAGCTTTGACCCGAAGGGATTGTTGCGGCCGAACGCGGTGGCGTTCATCCGATCGTCCGCCTCGCAGCCGAAATAGTAGGGCTTGGCGTAGAGCTCGACCCAGTCTTCCTTGCGGGTGATCTGGCAGGCCGAGAAATCGTCGATGTTCTCGATCCCGCCGGTCAGATAGGCCTGTTCGGGATCGGGCAGGCCGCCGCGTTCGCGCAACGCCGCTGCGATGTCGTCATAGCCGTATTTCTCGACGAGGCTGAGCAATTTGGCGCGGTCGAGCTTGTCCGGGTGCATGCGTTCCAGCGCCTTGGCGCTGCGCCGCTCCCAATGCTCGATCAGATCGCCAAAGAGTTGGCTGGCCCAGCCGACACCGCCTTCGAGGAAGGCAAAACGCAATTCCGGGAAGCGCCGGGTGACGCCGCCGAGGAAAATCCCCTTGGCGGTCGCATGCCCGGCTGCGGCGAAATGGCCGATGTGGCTGTAGCAGAAATTGGTCGGCGACAGCCGCAGACCCTGGTTGAGGCTGGCGCTGTGGAAGGTCGGTGCTATGCCCAATTCCACGCATTTCGCCCAGACCGGGTCGTAATCGTAGTCGCTGTCGATGCCGAGCACGTCGTACCACACCGCAAAGCGCGCGGTGTCGGGATCGTTGGCCGCGGCCGCCGGCACCTTTCGCGCCATGTTGCTGCCGAACATGCCGACCTTCGAGCCCAATTGCTTGGTGACGAATTCGAGCTCGGCGATCGCCTCGTCGGGGGTGTGCATCGGGATGATCGCCGCCGGCGTCAGCCGGTCGCCGAGGCCGCTGAAATAATCGGCCGAGACGACGTTATAAGCGCGGATCACGGCCCGGCGGGTCGCGTCGTCCTGAATCCGCGGAAAGCGCAGCCCGGCAGTCGGATAAACTACGGCAAAGTCGAGGCCGATCTCGTCCAGGCGATCGTAGAGCAGCTTCGGCATCATCGCGGTGGCGCGGTCGAGCGTGTTTTCGGCCTGGCGGCTCCAAAAGGCGGACTGCCCAATGCGCTTGTGCCGCCGCTCGGCTACCGACATCGAGAGCGACTCACGTGTCACCCCCATCGCCTTGAGAAACCCGTCCGCGGCAAGATCGCCGCCCACCTTGCGCATCTTGTCGCTGAACACCGGATCGTATTCGACCCAATGGCCGTCGCCATCGACGATCGGATGGTCGATTTTCGACCGGACCTGTTCAGGGCTCAGATGCGCGCTCATGGGGTACTCCAGAGAAGTGGCGGTTGACCGCGTACCATCCTGAGCCCGCTTCAGACGAGCGCCAACCATGAATTGCCCGCGAGACCTGCGCCGGGCGCATGCATGACCCCAAAAAACCGACCCGCACTTGGAAGGATGGCGGACAACGGCGGGAGCCTGGGCAAGAATTGAGACGGAGGGCTGCATAACGGCCGTGCGTCCTTCGCGACGCGCCCCCTTTGGGCGCTCCTCAGGATGAGGATAGACCTTTGATGGCATTGAGAAAGCTCCTCATCCTGAGGAGGCCGCGAAAGCGGCCGTCTCGAAGATACTCTGTTGCTGGTCAAGCGGAATAATGCGGTTCCGACCTGAAGCGATGGGAGCAGCGTGCTCGCGCCGGTCAAGGCCGCT
>Ga0210408_10005529_pt1 | contig 11086 bp, 8 predicted proteins | sample IncBWH4MmetaG_FD_155471 | JGI IMG/M metagenome (GOLD analysis project Ga0210408, IMG submission 155471) | Forest soil microbial communities from Barre Woods Harvard Forest LTER site, Petersham, Massachusetts, United States - Inc-BW-H-4-M | ecosystem: Environmental > Terrestrial > Soil >... | reverse complement strand
CGCGGCGATCGAGTCCCCCCGGGGCGAACTCGGCGCCCACGTGGTGAGCGACGGCGGAACCCGGCCGTACCGGGTGCACCTCCGCGACCCGTCCTTCAACCACTTGCAGTCGGTCGCCTCGATGTGCGAGGGCGGCCAGGTGGCCGACCTGATCCCGGCTATCGCAAGCCTCGATCCCGTGATGGGGGGCGTAGACAGGTAATGCCGTTCAGCGACGATGTGCTGGCGCGCCTCGACGCCGACGCGGCGCAGATTATCGCCAGGTACCCGCGGCCGCGGTCGGCTCTGCTGCCGCTGCTCCACCTGGTCCAGTCGGAGGAGGGCTACGTCTCCGAAGACGGCATCGCGTACTGCGCCGAGAAGTTCGGGCTGACCGAGGCCGAAGTCACCGCGGTGGTGAGCTTCTACACCATGTACAAGCGCCGCCCGGTCGGTGACTATCACGTGGGCGTGTGCACCAACACGCTGTGCGCGATCATGGGCGGCGACCAGATCTTCGCCGAGCTCAAGGACCATCTCGGCGTGGGCAACGACGAGACCACGCCGGACGGCAAGGTCCAGCTCGAGCACGTGGAGTGCAACGCCGCCTGCGACTACGCCCCGGTCGTGATGGTGAACTGGGAGTTCTTCGACAACCAGACGCCGGAATCGGCTCGTCAGCTGGTCGACGACCTGCGCGCCGGGAACCAGGTCAGCCCGACCCGGGGCCCGGCCCGGCTAGCCACCTGGCGCGAGGCGTCCCGGATCCTGGCCGGCTTCGGCGACGGCCAGGCCACCGACGGCCCGCAGGCCGGCCCGGCCAGCCTGGTCGGCCTCGAGCTGGCCAAGGAGCACGGCTGGCGGGCACCGGCGCCGGAGCACCTCTCCGGGGAAGCCGATCGGCTCGCCGGGGCAGGCAGCTCGGCCGGCTCAGGGCCCGCCGGATCCGGCGTCTCCCACGCTGACGCCGCGAACCCCCGGCCCGGTCCGTCGCTAGGCAAGGAGTCGTCGTGACCGACACGCTCACCCCGGTCCTCACCGCAGGCTGGGACCAGCCGGATTCCTTCACCCTGGACGGCTACAAGCGCGGCGGCGGCTGGCAGGCGCTGCCGAAGGCGCTGGCCATGGAGCCCGACGACCTCATCACCGCGCTGAAGAACGCGAACCTGCGCGGCCGCGGCGGGGCCGGCTTCCCGACCGGGGTGAAGTGGAGCTTCCTGCCGCAGGGTGACGGCAAGCCGCACTACCTGGTGGTCAACGCGGACGAGTCCGAGCCGGGCACCTGCAAGGACATCCCGCTGATGATGGCCAACCCGCAGGTGCTCGTCGAGGGCGTGGCCATCACGGCGTTCGCGATCAGGGCCAAGCACGCGTTCATCTACGTCCGCGGCGAGGTGCTGCACGTGGTGCGGCGGCTGCGGCACGCGGTGGAGGAGGCGTACGCGGCCGGCTATCTGGGCCAGGACATCCTCGGCACCGGGTTCGACCTGGACGTCATCGTGCACGCCGGGGCCGGCGCCTACATCTGCGGCGAGGAGTCGGCGCTGCTCACCTCGCTCGAGGGCTTCCGCGGCCTGCCCCGGCTGCGGCCGCCGTTCCCGGCCGTGGCGGGCCTGTACGCCTGCCCGACCGTGATCAACAACGTCGAGTCCATCGCCAGCGTCCCGTCGATCGTGGCCAACGGCGCGGACTGGTTCGCCGGCCTGGGCACCGACAAGTCCAAGGGATACGGCATCTTCTCGCTGTCCGGGCACGTCACCACGCCGGGCCAGTACGAGGCACCGCTCGGCATCACGCTGCGCGAGCTGCTCGACCTGGCCGGCGGCATCCGGGCCGGGCACCGGCTGAAGTTCTGGACCCCGGGCGGCTCGTCCACGCCGCTGCTGACCGACCAGCACCTCGACGTGCCGCTGGACTTCGAGTCGGTCGCCGCGGCCGGCTCCATGCTCGGCACCCGGGCGCTGCAGATCTTCGACGAGACCACCTGCGTGGTCCGCGCGGTGCTGCGCTGGACCGAGTTCTACGAGCACGAGTCGTGCGGCAAGTGCACGCCGTGCCGGGAGGGCACGTTCTGGATGGTCAAGGTGCTGGAACGGCTGGAACACGGCCGCGGCACCGAGGAAGACCTGGAGAAACTCCTCGACATCTGCGACAACATCCTCGGCCGGGCGTTCTGCGCCCTGGGCGACGGCGCGGTCAGCCCGATCGTGTCGGGCATCCAGTACTTCAGGGACGAGTTCATGCAGCACCAGAAGGAAGGCGGCTGTCCCTTCGACCCGGCGGCCTCGACCTTGTTCGGGGGCCGGTAGATGACCGTCGACACGACGCAGGGCACGGTGACCGTCACCATCGACGGCTTCGAGATCCGGGTGCCGAAGGGCACCCTGGTGATCCGGGCCGCCGAGATGCTCGGCATCCAGATCCCGCGGTTCTGCGACCACCCGCTGCTCGACCCGATCGGCGCCTGCCGCCAGTGCCTGGTCGAGGTGGAGGGCCAGCGCAAGCCGCTGGCCTCGTGCACCACCGCCTGCACCGAGGGCATGGTGGTGCACACCCAGCTCACCTCCGCGGTCGCCGAGAAGGCGCAGCGCGGGGTGATGGAACTGCTGCTCATCAACCACCCGCTCGACTGCCCGATGTGCGACAAGGGCGGCGAGTGCCCGCTGCAGAACCAGGCCATGTCCTCCGGCCAGGGCGAGACCAGGTTCGCCGAGGACAAGCGGACCTTCGACAAGCCGGTGGCGATCTCCACCCAGGTGCTGCTCGACCGCGAGCGCTGCATCTCCTGCACCCGGTGCGTCCGCACCTCCGAGGAGATCGCCGGGGACGCCTTCATCGACTTCATCGACCGCGGGCCGGCCCAGTTCATTGGCACCGCCGACGGCAAGCCGTTCAACTCCTACTTCTCCGGCAACACCGTCCAGGTGTGCCCGGTCGGCGCGCTGACGGGCGCCGCGTACCGGTTCAGGTCCCGGCCGTTCGACCTGGTGTCGGTGCCGAGCGTGTGCGAGCACTGCGCGGCCGGCTGCCAGCAGCGCACCGACGTCAGGCGTGGCCGGGTGCTGCGGCGGCTGGCCGGCGAGGACCCGGCCGTCAACGAGGAGTGGAACTGCGACAAGGGCCGCTGGGCCTTCACCTACGCGACCCAGCCGGACCGGCTGACCGCGCCGCTGGTCAGGGACGAGAACGGGGTGCTGGTCCCGGCGTCCTGGCCGCACGCGCTGGCGGTGGCCGCGGCCGGCCTGCTGGCGGCGCGCGACGCGGATCCCGCGACCCAGGCCGCGCGCGGGGCCGGGGTGCTGGCCGGCGGGCGGCTGACCCTCGAGGACGCCTACGCCTACGCCAAGTTCGCCCGGGTCGCCCTGGACACCAATGACGTCGACATGCGGGCCCGGCCGCACTCCGTGGAGGAGGAGCAGTTCCTGGCCGCGTGCGTGGCCGGGCGGGGCATCGGCGTCGGCTACGCCGACCTGGAGCAGGCCCCGGCCGTGCTGCTGGCCGGCTTCGAGCCCGAGGACGAGTCGCCCATCGTCTTCCTGCGGCTGCGCAAGGCGGTCCGCCACCATGGCCTGCGGGTGTTCTCGGTCGCCTCGCTGGCCAGCCCCGGCCTGACCAAGCTGTCCGGGACGCTGCTCGAGACGCTGCCCGGCGACGAGGCCAGGGCGCTGACGATGCTAGCCGGGGGGACGACCCCCCCAGACCCCCCCGCTCATGGGGGGACCCTTCCCCCCATACCCCCCTTGTGGCAACTGGCCAGCCAGGCGCTGGACGCGCCGGGCGCGGTGATCCTGGTCGGCGAGCGGCTCGCCGAGGTGCCGGGCGCGCTGGCGGCGGCGGCCACCCTCGCGGCCGCGTCGGGCGCGCGGCTGGCCTGGGTGCCCCGCCGGGCCGGCGAGCGCGGCGCGGTCGAGGCCGGCGCTCTGCCCGGGCTGCTGCCCATCGGACGGCCGGCCGCCGATCCCGCGGCCCGCGCCGAGGTGGCCAGGACGTGGGGCAAGAGTTCCCTGCCCGGCACGCCTGGCCGCGACACCACGGCCATGCTCGCGGCGGCCTTGCACGGCGAGCTCGGTGCCTTGGTGGTGGCGGGCGTAGACCCGGCGGACCTGCCGGATCCGGTCGCGGCGCTGCAGGCGATCGAGATGACCCCGTTCGTGGTCAGCCTGGAGCTGCGAGCCAGCGCGGTCACCGACCGCGCGGACGTCGTCTTCCCGGTCGCGGCCGTGGCGGAGAAGGCGGGCACGTTCGTGAACTGGGAAGGCCGCGGCGGCTCGTTCGGCGCCGCGCTGCGGGTTCCCGAAGTCCGCACCGACCTGTACGTGCTCGGCGCGATCGCCGACCAGATGGATGTCCACCTCGGCCTGCCGGACGCGGCCGCCGCCCGCGCGGAACTCGCCGCGCTCGGCACCTGGCGCGGTACCCGCCCGGAGCCACCCGAGATCGGCAGCGTCGGCTCTGACCCGGGCGTGCACCTCACCCACCAGGCGAACGGGTCGGGCCTGCTGGACGTGAAGCTGGCCACGTGGCACCAGTTGCTGGACAGCGGCCGGATGCAGGACGGCGAGCCGGCCCTGGCCGGCACGGCCCGGCCGGCCGTGGCCCGGATGTCCCCGGCGACCGCGGCCGAGGCCGGGGTGGCGGACGGCGATAAGGTGACGGTGGCCACCGACCGGGGGTCGGTCACGGTTCCCGTCGCGGTGGTGCCGATGGCCGACCACGTGGTCTGGCTCCCGGCGGCCGGGCTGCCAGTCAGCAACGCCGCGATCGCCCCGTACCCAGGTGAGATGGAAGCCTCGCCCCAGGCCGGGCCCACCATCTCGGCGCAGCTCGGCGCGGGACACGGCGCCACGGTCACCCTGAGGAGGCCGGAATGATGCTCGATGGGACGCTGCCGCACGCGCTGGCGGCGCCCGCGGCCAACCCCACGCTGAGCGACTTCAACCAGCTCATCTGGTGGATGGTGCTGCTCAAGGTCGGCATCGTCTTCCTCTTCCTGCTGCTTACGACGATGTTCATGATCTGGGCGGAGCGCCGGGTCATCGCCCGGATGCAGAACCGGTCGGGCCCGAACCGGGCCGGGCCTTACGGGCTCCTGCAGCCGATCGCCGACGCGCTCAAGCTGCCGCTCAAGGAAGACATCATCCCCACCGGGGTGGACAAGCTGGTGTTCGTGGTCGCCCCGGTCCTGTCGGCGGCGACCGCCTTCATCGCCTTCGCCGTCATCCCGTGGGGCCCCGAAGTCTCGATCTTCCACCACCACACCCCGCTGCAGCTCGCCGACCTGCCGGTGGCGGTGCTGCTGATCCTGGCCATGAGTTCCATCGGCGTGTACGGCATCGTGCTGGCCGGCTGGTCCTCGGGGTCGCCGTACTCGCTGCTCGGCGCGCTGCGCTCGGCGGCTCAGGTGATCAGCTACGAGATCGCGATGGGGCTCGCCTTCGTGGCCGTGTTCCTGGACGCCGGCACGCTGTCCACCACCGGGATCGTCAACGCCCAGGTGCACGGGTGGTACGCGTGGGTGCTGGCCCCGTCGTTCATCATCTACCTGTTCACCATGGTCGGCGAGACCAACCGGCTGCCGTTCGACCTGCCCGAGGGCGAGGGCGAGCTGGTGGCCGGCTACCACACCGAGTACTCGTCGATGAAGTTCGCGATGTTCTACCTGGCCGAGTACGTCAACATGACGACGGTCTCCGCGCTGGCCACCACGCTGTTCCTCGGCGGCTGGCGGGCACCGTGGCCGCTGTCCCTGTGGTCGGGCGCCAACACCGGCTGGTGGCCGCTCCTGTGGTTCCTGGTCAAGGTGTTCGCCCTGCTGTTCTGCTACATCTGGCTGCGCGGCACGCTGCCGCGGGTCAGGTATGACCAGCTGATGGCGATCGGGTGGAAGTTCCTCATCCCGGTCTCCATCGTCTGGATCCTGCTGGTCGCCACCGTGCGCGCCTGGCGGCTTGACAGCCACTCCGCCGCCCCGTACGTGGTCTTCGGCCTGGTCATCGTGCTCATCCTGGGCCTGATCACGATGTGGGACAGCGCGGCGCAGCAGCGGGCCGCGCGGTACGCGGGCACGGAGGAAGCGGCCGGCGCCGAGGGTGAAGCGGTCGAAGGGGCCGAACGGGCCGGGCTGTCCGTCCCCGCCACCGGTTTCCCCGTTCCGCCGATGGACCTGCCGCACTACCACGGTGTCGGCATCGGAAACGAAACCTCCAGCAAGGAGGTCACTGGTGCTTGACTGGCTACATGACGCCCTCAACCCGATCAAGGGGTTCGGGGTCACCTTCCACGAGATGTTCCGGAAGGTCGAGACCGTCCAGTACCCGGAGGAGAAGCGGCCGACCGCGCCGCGGTTCCACGGTCACCACCAGCTCAACCGGTGGCCAGACGGGCTGGAGAAGTGCATCGGCTGCGAGCTGTGCGCGTGGGCCTGCCCGGCCGACGCCATCTACGTCGAGGGCCGGGACAACACGCCGGATGAGCGGTACTCGCCCGGTGAGCGGTACGGGGCGGTCTACCAGATCAACTACCTGCGCTGCATCTTGTGCGGCATGTGCATCGAGGCCTGCCCTACCCGCGCGCTGACGATGACCAACGAGTACGAGATCGCCGACGACAGCCGGGAAAACCTGATCTGGACCAAGGAGCAGTTGCTCGCGCCGCTGCACTCGGACATGGAGCCGCCGCCGCATCCGATGCGGCTGGGTGACGACGAGAAGGACTACTACCGGCTCGGCGCGGCCGGCGTGGTCGCGGGGCCGCGGGCGCCGGGGATGGCGGGCCCGGGCGGCTCGGCCGGCCCGGCGGTGTTCGCGGGTGCCGAGGGCGCCGCCCCGGTGCCCGGCGCGGACGAAGTGTACGACGGGGACTACGCCGACAACACGGGGCCGGGTGAGCAGCGATGAGTCACGTCCTCGCGGCCGCCGCGCCGTCCGGCACCAATGCCGACTCGATCGCGACCGAGACCGTCTTCTGGATCCTCGCCGTCATCTCGGTCGGCGCCGCGCTGGCCATGATCCTGGTCCGGCAGGCGGTGCACTGCGCCATCATGCTCGCCGTGGTGATGCTCTGCCTGGCCACCATGTACGCGATGCAGGGCGCGCCGTTCCTCGCCTTCGTGCAGATCATCGTCTACACCGGCGCGGTCCTGATGCTGTTCCTGTTCGTCATCATGCTGATCGGCATCAGCTCGGCGGACTCGATCGTGGAGACGATCAAGGGCCAGCGGATGGCCGCCGGTCTCGCCGCGATCGGCCTGTTCCTGGTCCTGGCCCTCGGCATCGGGCACGCGGCCATCGGGCCGGCCGCGAAGACCAGCGCGGCGAACGGGCCGGGCAACCTGACCGGGCTGGCCCAGCTGATCTTCACCACCTACGTGTTCCCGTTCGAAGTCACCGGCGCGCTGCTGATCACCGCGGCGGTCGGCGCGATGGTGCTGGCGCACCGCGAGCGCACCGAGCCCAAGCCCACCCAGCGCGATCTCGCGGCCCGGCGGCTGGCCAGCGGCCATCTGGCGCCCGACCCGGCGCCGGGTGTCTACGCGCTGCACGACGCCGCGGACCGGCCGGCCCTGCTGCCGGACGGCTCCACGTCGGAGCTCTCGGTCAGCCAGACGCTCTCGCCGCGTGACCCTGGCGACGAGCCCCGGTTCGTTCCGCCCGAAGAGACGGTAGTGCTGACGGCGGAAAGCGGCGAGCCGGCGGCCCTGCCCACCACCTCGTCCCGGGAGGCGGACTCATGAGCCCCGTCCACTACGTGGCGCTGTCGGTGATCCTGTTCGTGATCGGCGGGGTCGGCGTGCTCGTGCGGCGCAACGCCATCGTCGTGTTCATGTGCATCGAGCTGATGCTGAACGCGTGCAACCTGGCGTTCGTCGCGTTCTCGCGCCTGCGCGGCAACCTGGACGGGCAGGTCATCGCGTTCTTCGTGATGGTCGTCGCCGCCGCCGAGGTCGTCGTCGGCCTCGCGATCTTGATGGCGATCTTCCGGGCCCGCCGATCCGCGTCGGTGGACGACGCCAACCTGCTGAAGTACTGAGGGGATGACGACGTTGCACACCGTCGCGGCTACCGGCGCGCTGAAGCTGTCATGGCTGCTGCTCGCCTTCCCCCTGTTCGGCGCCGCGGTGCTGCTGCTGGGCGGCCGCCGCACCAACCGGTGGGGGCACCTGCTCGGCGTGGCCATGCCGGTGGCGGCGTTCGTCTACGGCGTGATCGCGTTCTTCACCCTGCTCGGGCTCGGGACCAGCCAGCGCAGCCAGGACGCGCACCTGTACTCCTGGATCCCGGTGGCGGGCCTCCAGGTGAACATGAACCTGCTCGTCGACCAGTTGTCGATCTGTTTCGTGCTGCTCATCACCGGGGTCGGCTCGCTGATCATCATCTACTCGGTCGGCTATATGAGCCACGACCTCGACCGGCGCCGGTTCTTCGGCTACATGAACCTGTTCCTCGCGGCCATGCTGCTGCTCGTGCTCGGCGATAACTACCTGGTGCTCTACGTCGGGTGGGAGGGCGTCGGCCTGGCCTCCTACCTGCTGATCGGGTTCTGGCAGTACAAGAACTCAGCGGCGGTGGCGGCCAAGAAGGCGTTCGTCGTCAACCGGGTCGGTGACGCCGGGCTCACCTTGGCCATCTTCCTGATGTTCGCCGAGTTCGGCACGGTGTCGTTCACCGGGGTGTTCGGCTCGGTGAAGTCCGGTGGAAGCGGCGTGGCCACCGCGCTCGGGCTGCTGCTCCTGCTCGGCGCGTGCGGGAAGTCCGCGCAGGTGCCGCTGCAGTCCTGGCTGCTCGACGCGATGGAGGGACCCACCCCGGTGTCGGCGCTGATCCACGCCGCGACCATGGTCACCGCCGGGGTCTACCTGCTCGTGCGATCCAACCCGATCCTCGCGGTCACGCCCGACGCCCGGCTGGCGGTGGCCCTGGTCGGCACGGTCACGCTGCTGTTCGGCGGCATCATCGCCTGCGCCAAGGACGACATCAAGAAGTCGCTGGCCGGGTCCACCATGAGCCAGATCGGCTACATGACGCTCGGGGCCGGCCTCGGGCCGGCCGGCTACGTGTTCGCGATCGCGCTGCTGCTCGCGCACGGGTTCTTCAAGGCCGGGCTGTTCCTCGGCGCGGGCTCGGTGATGCATGGCATGAACGACGAGCAGGACATGCGGCGGTACGGCGGGATCGCCCGCTTCATGCCGGTCACCTACGTGACGTTCGGCCTGGCGTACCTCGCCATCATCGGCATTCCGCCGTTCTCCGGGTTCTTCGCCAAGGACCCGATCATCGACGCCGACTTCAGCGAGCACGGCACGGTCGGCACCATTCTTGGCACCCTGGCGCTGATCGGCGCGGGCATCACCGCGTTCTACATGACCCGGATGATGTTCATGACCTGGTACGGGAAGCGGCGGTGGGAGCCCGAAGCGCACCCGCATGAGTCGCCGTCGGTGATGACCTGGCCGATGATGGTGCTCGCGATCGGCTCGGTGGGCGCCGGCGCGTTTCTCATCATCAACCAGCGGCTCCAGAAATTCCTCGCTCCGGTGGTCGGCGTACCGCCGGAGTCTCATGGCCTCTTCACCACGCCGGGAATCCTCGCCATCGTGTTCGCCCTGGCCGGGGTCGCCCTGGCCTGGGCCATGTACGGCCGGGTGCCGGTCCCTGCGGTCGCCCCGCCTGGGCGGCCTCTCACCGTCGCCGCCCGCAAAGACCTGTATGGTGACGCATTCAACGAGTCGGTCCTGATGCGGCCCGGCCAGTGGCTGACCAGGCTCTCGGTGTACTTCGACAACCGGGGTGTGGACGGCCTGGTCAACACGCTCGCCGCCACGGTCGGCGGGACGTCCGGCCGGATGCGCAAGCTGCAGACGGGATTCGTCCGCTCGTACGCCCTGTCCATGTTCTTCGGCGCCGCTGTCCTGGTCGCCTTGCTGCTGGTGGTGAGGCTTTGATGAACGGCTTTCCCTGGCTGACCGTGGCGGGCGCCGTGCCGCTGCTCGGTGCCATCGTGATCACGCTGATCCCGGGCCTGCCCGCCGACAGCGCGGAGGCGGACCGGCAGGCGCGCAACGCCGTGGCCAAGATGCTGGCCCTCGGGTTCTCCCTGCTGACGCTCGTCGTGGTGATCATCATCGCGGTGAAGTTCCAGGTCGGCGGGCCGAACTACCAGTTCACCGAGATCTACTCCTGGATCCCGGCGTTCGGCGTGCACTACGCGCTCGGCGTGGACGGCATCGCGCTGGTGCTCATCGCCATGTCCGCGGTGCTGATGCCGGTGGTGATCCTCGCCTCCTGGTGGGATGCCGATGGAGTGCTCGGGGCCCGGCCCGGCCCGGCCGCAGCCGCGGACGCTCCCGCGGTGGCCGGCGGCGCCGCCGGCGCCCGCCCGCGGCACAGCGTGAAGACGTACTTCTCGCTGATGCTGGTCCTCGAGACGATGATGATCGGCGTCTTCGCGGCGACCGACGTGTTCCTGTTCTACGTGTTCTTCGAGGCCATGCTGGTGCCGATGTACTTCATGATCGGCAGCTACGGGGTAGGCCGGCGGCAGTACGCGGCGGTCAAGTTCCTGCTCTACAGCCTGCTCGGCGGGCTGCTCATGCTGGTCGCGGTCATCGCGCTGTACGTCTACTCCACGCACAGCGCCGTCACCGGGCACCACGGCACGTTCCTGTTCAACGTGCTGATCCACGTACCGCTGAGCCCGACCGTGCAGAAGTGGCTGTTCCTCGGGTTCTTCATCGCGTTCGCGATCAAGGCGCCGCTGTGGCCGTTCCACACCTGGCTGCCCGACGCCGCCGCGGCCGCGCCGCCCGGCGCCGCCGTGCTGCTGGTCGGCGTGCTGGACAAGGTGGGCACGTTCGGCATGCTGCGGTACTGCTTCGAGCTGTTCCCGTCCGGCGCGAAGTACTTCACCCCGCTGGTCATCACGCTGTCGGTGATCGGGATCCTGTACGGGGCCATCGTGGCCATCGGCCAGCAGTCCATGAAGCGGCTGATCGCCTACACCTCGGTCTCGCACTTCGGCTTCATCGCGCTCGGCATCTTCGCGATGACCAGCCAGGGCGTGTCCGGCGCGACGTTCTACATGGTCAACCACGGGTTTGCCACCGGCGCGC
>Ga0210408_10005526_pt1 | contig 11088 bp, 8 predicted proteins | sample IncBWH4MmetaG_FD_155471 | JGI IMG/M metagenome (GOLD analysis project Ga0210408, IMG submission 155471) | Forest soil microbial communities from Barre Woods Harvard Forest LTER site, Petersham, Massachusetts, United States - Inc-BW-H-4-M | ecosystem: Environmental > Terrestrial > Soil >... | reverse complement strand
GCTTTTGCCGGCCTTGATCGCGCCCCACGGCCCCTCGAGCCCCAAGAAGCTGTCGCGTGTGCCAAATGATGCGCGCTCTGTTGGCTGCGACGCGATATCGACCTGGGATTCCAACTGCGCCACGACCGCCATGCCGTCCCAGCCATACGGCGCAAGGTTATGCCTGACGCGAATGCCGAAGCTGGAAATATTGCTGGCGATTGCGGGTTTTGTTCCCTGATCGAAAACCGACGGATTAAAGATGTCGCCGGACACATCGATCGATCCGTAGAGCGTGACCGTTGTGTTATCGATGAGCGGTCCCAAAGGACCGGCTTTGACAGGAATGCCGCCGATAGTCGGGCCGGGCGGCGGTGCCGGTGAAGGCGCGACGGCAGCGTGCAGAACCGGATTGCCCTTGAATTTCGTCGGATCGACCGGCACCGCGGCCGGCGCGGCGGCTACCGGCTTTGCGGCTGACAGGCTTCGGACTTTCGCTCGCAGCTCGGCGTTTTCTCTTTCGATTTTATCGAGGCGTGCCATCACGTCGTCGAGTGTTGCCGATCGCGCAGTGCCGCTGAACGAGAACAGGCAGAGAGCGGCGCAGGCCGTCCCCGAGAGAAGCTTGTTTCGCATGATGTTTCCCCACGTTCGAAGTCATTCAACTTACGAGCGTAGGAAGCGTATTGTATACCAAATGCCAAACGGAAGGCTCGGAAGGCCAAATAATGAAATATTCGTGACCTGTCGCAAAAATGGTACTATCTCACTCTGCAATGCAGCAACATGTTGGGCGATTTGGAACAGATTGATTGCAGCTCATGATTGTGTGTTCAAATCATCGTTATTCCGTGGGATACAACGGGTAATGATCGCGAAAGCTGCAACGCTCCCGCCTGCGTCATACAATCTATAATTGCCGATCTGTGGGCAGCAGCCCTTCGCTACTGCGAAGAAGTGGAACCGATCAATCGGCCCACGGCGCCTGGCCGCCGCGGATGCGTTCTGAAATCTCGGCCTGGAATGCCGGCGGACCGAAGGCAAACCAGTCCTCTCCGATCTGATAGATCAGAAGCCGCTTTGTTTCGGCGCTGAACTTCATCAGCCAGTCCAGCGCCTTTTTCTTGGGCCGGGCTCCGGCAGGCACGGCCACATCGACCGGCAGGCCGTGCCACATGAAATTGGCCGCCAACAGGATCACGTCGGATTTGTCGGGACGCATCCATTCCGGCAGCGGACTTGAGGCAATCAGCCATCCGCAGATGAATTCGCGGCATGGATGCTGCGGGCGTTCACTGTAGATCGAGCACTGGTGTGCGACGCTGAACGGACATGGTTGTCCCGGCCGGATCCGATGTCCACGCACCTCGATCTGCAGCCAGCCATCGCAACACGCCGTGCAGCTTCCGCAGCTTCTCTCTCCTTTGGGCTGCATGAGCTTAGCCGCGCCTGCTCATCTGTTTCGTTCGAACTCCGCTATACCAGATTTCAGCCGGACCCACGGTTGACGCTCTCGCCGGCGGCGAAGGGCCGAACAGCAATGCCTCGCCGGACGCCATCGGGGGTCGGCAGCGTGTGGGTGGTAGCGTTGCCTCCGCGATGGCGCTCGGGTCCGCTTCTCTTTTCCCTCTTGGCGCCTGCATACAAGATACAACGACCCTGCGGAGCGTGCCCCGCGCTACAGTTTCCTGGACGAAATTTGCCGCCCGAGGGCTCGAGAACGTCAGCAATACTGCCGCTTTCTGGCGGCCAAAGCATGCCCAAACGCCTTAAAGGCGACATTGACAATTGGCATATTGTATACCAATATACTCCCCGGCAAAACGTTCAGCCGTTGACCAAAGGAGGTTGCGATGCAAGTCGGAGACATCCTGCGCAAGAAAGCTTCGCGCGTCGTGACGGTTCGCATGAACGAAACTGTCGCCGTTGCCGCGCAGTTGATGCGCGCCAGCAATATCAGCGCGCTCGTGGTCAAGGACGTCGTCCGAACCGAAGGTAATACCGCAGCCGGCATGTTCACCGAGCGCGACGTCGTTCGCGCGATTGCCGAACATGGCGTCGCCGGCATCAACTTCAAGGTCTCGCAGTTGATTTCAGTGCAGCAACTGGTCGCCTGCAGTTCGACCGATACGCTCGAGCACGTGCGTCTTCTCATGAAGCGGCACCACATCCGCCATCTGCCGGTGATCGACGATTACAACCTCGCCGGCGTCATCAGCATGCGCGATATCAGCGCTGCGTTCGACGAACAGGCTGCGGCCGCGGCACGACCCGCTTCCGCTGCCTGACAAGGCTCCGCGTCGGCTAGGAAATGGGACGGTTGACGGCGAACCAACGCCGGCGCTCGAGGCGGCGCTGGTCGCCCAGCGCGAAAATCGCCGCACGATACGGCGGAATTGTCCGCCCCGCGGAAACAACGGCCCTCGCCTTTGCATGATCGGACTGCCTGAGCCGCTTTCGCGCCCGGTAGACTTTTGCCGGGCACGACGCCATCCTGCCCTCCGAAATCTCGCAGAACAGGCGCGTGATCAGCCGCGGCCTAAGGAAACCGAGGGCAGATATGATCAAGACGCGATTCACCGAACTCGTCGGCGTCGAACACCCGATCGTGCAGGGTGGCATGCAATGGGTCGGCCGCGCCGAGCTGGTCGCCGCCGTCGCCAATGCCGGCGCGCTCGGCTTCATCACCGCGCTGACGCAGCCGACGCCGGAAGATCTCACCAAGGAAATCGCGCGCTGCCGCGACATGACCGACAAGCCGTTCGGCGTCAACCTCACCATACTCCCCTCGATCAAGCCGCCACCCTACGCAGAATACCGCCAGGCCATCATCGAGAGCGGCATCAAGGTCGTCGAGACCGCCGGCAACAAGCCGCAGGAGCATGTCACCGAATTCAAGAAACACGGCATCAAGGTCGTGCACAAATGCACCAGCGTCCGCCACGCGCTGTCGGCGGAGCGCATGGGGGTCGATGCGATCTCGATCGACGGTTTTGAATGCGCCGGCCACCCCGGCGAGGACGATACCCCCGGCCTGATCCTGATTCCGGTCGCCGCCGGCAAGGTGAAGATTCCGATGATCGCCTCCGGTGGCTTCGGTGACGGCCGCGGCCTGGTCGCGGCACTGGCGCTCGGCGCCGAAGGCATCAACATGGGCACGCGTTTCATGTGCACCAAGGAGAGCCCGATCCATCAGTTGATCAAGGAACAGATCGTCGCCAATGACGAGCGCGAGACCGAGCTGATCTTCCGCACCATGCGCAACACCTCGCGCGTCGCCAAGAACGCGATCTCCACCAGGGTCGTCGCCATGGAGAAGGAAGGCGCGAAGTTCGAGGACATCCGCGATCTCGTCGCCGGCGCGCGCGGCAAGATGGTCTACGCGACCGGCGATGCCGATGAAGGCATCTGGTCCGCAGGGCAAGTGCAGGGATTGATCCACGACATCCCCTCCTGTGCTGAGCTGGTGTCACGCATCATGCGCGAGGCCGAAACCATCATCCGCAGCCGGCTCGAAGGCATGATGTCCGGCGGGCAACGACAGGCCGCGGAATGAACGGCTCACACCACCTGGAAGAGATGATCCCATGAAGGCTTATGTTTACGGCGCCAATGGCGCTTCCATCGCCGAGGTCGCCAAACCCGCGCCGAAGGGCACGCAAGTGCTGGTTCGCGTGCATGCCTGCGGGCTCAATCGCGCCGATCTCGGGATGACCAAGGGCCACGTCCATGGCAGCGCCGGCGGCGTCGGCACGGTGCTCGGCATGGAGTGGGCCGGCGAGGTTGCCGAGCTTGGACCGGAAGCCAGGGGCGTCAAGATCGGCGACAGGATCATGGGCTCGGGCGGCGCCGCGTTTGCGGAATACACGCTGGCCGACCATGGCCGGCTGTTCCGCAGCCCCTCCAATATGAATTTCGAGGAAGCCGCTACGCTGCCCGTCGCGCTTGCCACCATGCACAACGCGGTCGTGACCAACGGCGCGTTGCAGCCGGGTCAAACCGTGCTCGTTCAAGGCGCGAGCTCCGGCGTCGGCCTGATGGCAATGCAGATCGCAAAACTCAAGGGCGCGAAAACCGTGATCGGCTCTTCGACCGATGCGACGCGGCGCGGGCGCCTGAAGGAATTTGGCGCCGACCTCGCAGTGGATTCCAGCGATCCCGGCTGGGTCGATTCTGTGCTGAAGGCAACAGGCGGCGAAGGCGTCGACCTGATCGTCGATCAGGTCTCCGGGAAAGTCGCGAACCAAAATCTCGCCGCCACCAAGATCAAGGGCCGCATCGTCAATGTCGGCCGGCTCGGCGGTACCCATGCCGATTTCAACTTCGACCTGCATGCTGCGCGCCGCATCAATTATATCGGCGTCACCTTCCGCACCCGCACCATCGAGGAAATCCGTGAGATCTTCGACGAAGTCCGCAAGGACATCTGGGGCGCGGTGGAAGCCCGCAAACTGCAACTGCCGATCGACAAAGTCTACAAATTCGACGAGATCGGCAAGGCGTTCGAGCACATGGAAGCCAACAGGCATCTCGGCAAGATCGTGGTGACGCTATGACCCTAAAAAATCTCGTCCTCTTTAGATCGGAATAATTCGCAACAATGGTTGCATCAAATCGAGCGGCGATCGCACGTCCGATCGTCGCTCTTTTATTACCCGCGAAAGCAAGCCGCCTTCGACCAAGCCCAACCTGAAACCGGCGCAACTACGGCTTGTCACATAGTTTCGCTAAACTGACACGATGCTCGACAAGGTTTCCTCCGGCACGCTGTGGATCGTCCCGACCGGACGAAGCGGCGACCGGCTGCGATTTGCCGCGTATCTCAAGGCGCTGGCGATCTATCTCAGCTCCCGCTTGGTCGTGTTCCTCGGAATTGCGTTCGGAAAGACCTACATCGCGCTCAGCAACGATACCTGGCTCGGCGGCGCCCAATGGTATCACCGACTTCTGAGATGGGATTCAGAGTGGTACAAGATCATCGCCTCCGAAGGTTACAGGTATGACGGCGACCCCGGCCTGACCCAAACGGTGGTGTTTTATCCGCTCTACCCAAGCCTCAGCCGCCTCCTCAGCGAAGTCCTCAGGATCGACGTCGTCGATTCGATGCTGCTCGTTGCCAATCTCGCGGCGGCGCTGGCCGTTCTTCTGCTCTTCAAGCTGGTCCGGGAACGCTTCGGAGACCGCACCGCGCTTGCGACGGTGGCAATGATCTCGTTCTTTCCGTCGTCGATCTTCCTGTCCGCGGGCTACACCGAGTCGTTGGCGCTGCTGCTGATGGTCTTGTTCTTTCTCGCGGTCGCCCGTGAGCGGTTTCTCCCGGCCGCCATGTTCGCGGGACTTGCGGTCGCAACCCGTTCCTCCGGCATCGTGCTGTTTCCGGTGCTGCTATGGGAATTGTGGCGTTGCCGGTCGCCGAGACAGTTCCTGATCGAGGCCGTTCCGTTGTCGATCATCGCCACCTCCGGATTATGGCTCTACATCCTCTATCTCGGCTTCGCGTTCGGCCATCCGATGGCGTTCGCCGACGCGCAGGCAGCTTTCCATGAGAACACGACGATGTCGGCGCGGCTCCTCTCCGCGTTGACGTTAGAGCCGTTCCGCAACATGAATCTGGCCGACATCAGCCCGGCCGGTCTCGACCAGTGGTTCACGCTGATCTTCATCGCGCTGATCGTGCGCTCTTGGTTCGCCGGTATCAGCCGAGGTATGACGCTGTTCGCCACCCTGTTGCTCGCACTGCCTTATTTAACCCTCTGCGGCGGCCCGGCGGGGTTTACTTCGATGGCTCGTTTCAATCTCGTATCGTTTCCGCTGTTCGTCGTCATGGCGCTCTCGACCGAGCGGTGGCCATCGGCGGTTTCGGCGATCGCGGGGATGTTCGGCGGCCTGCTATTGATATATTCAGCATTGTTCGCGCAGTGGCAGTGGATCGGCTAGGCACGATATCGGCCGATTCCGGCGTAAGAGAAGCCGGCTGGACTTGTGAGCTTGCAGAGAATTTTAGTCGGAATAACTCGCAACAATCGTCGCCCGAGGAGTAACGGCGGGCCCGTCCGATCAGCGCTTTTATGTTGGATGACCGGCTGCTACACCCGAAAGCGCATGAGCGCTCCCGTCCACAACGTCAAATCCTCCGTCGCGGCGATTTCGGTGTTTGCCAGCGCCGGCATGGCGATCGCCAAATTCGTGGTCGGTATCATGATCGGAAGCCTCGCGCTGATCTCCGAGGCCTTGCACTCTTCGGTCGATGTGGTCGCAACCATCATCACCTGGATGGTGGTGCGGGTCTCCGACCGTCCCGCGGACGAGGAGCATCAATACGGCCACGGTAAGCTCGAAAGCTTGTCGGCGCTTGGCGTCATTGCGCTGCTCTATGTACTGGCAGGCGGCGTTCTGGTCGCATCCTGGAGCCGTCTGCGCGAAGGCGCGGCGCCGCCGACGGTCTCGGCGATTCCGTTCGTCGTGCTGTTGATCGATATCGCCGTGAACCTCTGGCGCTCGTTTGCGCTGCATCGCACGGCGCGCGACACCAAGAGCCAGGCGCTGGCTGCCGATGCGCTGCATTTCGCATCAGACGTGCTTGGCTCGGTCGCCGTCATCGTCGGGCTTGCGCTGGCGGGGCTGGGCTATGGGTGGGGCGATGCCGCCGCCGCCATCGCCGTTGCCGGTGTGATCGCGCTGCTCGGCCTGCGGCTCGCGCGCTCCACCGTCGAAACGTTGCTTGACCGTGCCCCCGAAGGCGCGTCGGAGAAAGCCAGGGCCGCGATCAGGGCGGTGCCCGGCGTGGTCGGCGTCGAACGGTTGCGGGTTCGAATGGTCGGCCCGACGCACTTCGTCGACGCCGTCGTGCAGGTGCCGCGCACCTATCCGATCGACCGCGTCGACGACATCAAGCGCAAGGCGCAGCAGGCGGTCGGCGCCGCGCTCGGCGATGCCGACCTGACATTCACCACCGTGCCGGTCGCACGCAGCAATGAGAGCGTGCGCGAACGCATCATGGTGATCGCGCGCAATTCCGGGCTCGCTGTGCACCACGTCACCGTCCACGATCTCGGCGGCAAGCTTATCGTCGGCATCGATCTCGAAGTCGACGGCAATATGACGCTTACCGCCGCGCACAATATCGCCCACGACCTGGAACGCAGCATCCGTGACGACTTCGGCGAGGACGTCGAGGTCGACACCCATATCGAGCCGCTGCAGCCGGAATTGCCGCTCGGCACCGACGCTGCGCCCGATCGCGTCGAGACGATCAAGACGGCGTTGTCGCGGTTTGCCGCCGACGGCGCGATACAGGACATCCACAACGTGCGCGTTCGCGATACCGACGCCGGCGAAATCGTGAACTTCCATTGCCGGGCCGCCCCGTCGATGAGCGTGATCAAGGTTCACGAGAACGTCGACGAGATCGAACGCGCCTTACGCCGGGCGTTCCCGACCGTGAAGCGCGTGATCAGTCACGCCGAGCCGCCGTACGGGTAGAAGCACGCCGCGTTCCCGTTTCGGACTCACTTTCGGATTCACGATTTCGCATTGGATAGCATTTATTTCGCTTTAACGAATCGTTGACTCTCGACAGCCCGCAAAAACTGGATTCAAATCACTGTGATTCGGGAGCGGCGTGGGGCTCGTTCGAACGGTGCGGAAAAGAATCCGGTGGGGGTCTAAGGCATGGCGCGTGCGCATGCGACGAACGCGTGCGTCCAATCCGATTCGATCAAGGGATTGGCGCAATCGATCGCGAAGCCGGCCTACCATAGGCTTTTGATCGCGGAGCCGGCGCTTCGCCGCGCCGTGCCAACCCTTATCATCGCCTTCCTGATCACCATCTGCCTCGGCGCCTTCGTTCAGGTGGTCGACCAGAACCGGCAAAAGCGTGCGGCGAACAAGCGCGACCTGGTGGCGTTGGCGGACATGCTTTCCGAGCGCGTCGACCGTCTTGCGTCCGCGCGGCAAACGCGCCTCGCCAATATCGAGCATCTGCAAACCCTGCTGCCCGATCTCATTCCGCCATGGGGCTTTGCCGGCGGCCGCCATGTCATCGTCACGGGCGGCGTCGACCGTCGCATCTTGGCCCGCATCCCCGCCGAATCCAATCTCGGCGAAGCCGATCGCGTTCTCGACGAGATCTCTACCGCCCAGTTGCTCGCTGCGCCAAATCTCCAAATCGAAACCAGCGACATGACGCTGCCGAACGGCAACGGCGCGCTGGCGATCGCGCGTCTCATCAAGTCGTTGCCCGGTCAGATCATCGTCATCCAGGAAAAGAACGACCCGCTCTGGGGATCGGATGCCGCCTTGTCGGTGACGCTGTCGGCCACGACCGGTTTCGTCGTGCTGATCCTCGGCTTTGCATTCCACTGGCAATCGACCCGCGCCCGCGAAGGCGACCTCATCAATGACGCGGTACGCGGGCGGATCGACACCGCGCTCAATCGCGGCCGCTGCGGATTATGGGATTGGGACCTGTCGCGCGGCCGCATCTTCTGGTCGCAGTCGATGTTCACGTTGCTTGGTCTTGAGAACCGCAGCGATCTCCTTACCTTCGGCGAAGTCAACGCGCTGGTGAAATCCGACGATATCGATCTGTTCGAAATCGCCGACCAGCTGATTTCCTCCAGGATCGATCATATCGATCAGACCTTTCGCATGAAGCATGTCGACGGTCACTGGATCTGGCTGCGCGTTCGCTGCGAACTCAACCTGGTCGCCGCCGATTCAAGCATGCACCTCATCGGCATTGCCGTCGACATCACCGAGCAGAAGAGCCTCGCGGAGAAGACCGTCGAGGCCGACGTCCGGCTGCGCGACGCGATCGAGACGATCCCCGAGGCGTTCGTGCTGTGGGATGCGGGTGACCGGCTGGTGCTCTGCAATTCGCACTTCCAGAAGCTGCACCGGCTGCCGGACTCGGCGGTGATTCCCGGAACCTCCTACGAGACCATCATTGAGGTCGGCAGCATGCCCGAGGTCAGGACCCGGCTGCACGAGAACGCCAATCAGGTGCCGGGCGCGCGGACCTTCGAGGCGCAGCTCGAGGATGGCAGCTGGCTGCATATCAGCGAACGGCGCACCAAGGACGGCGGCTACGTCTCGGTCGGCACCGACATCACCCGTATCAAGGAGCACGAGCAGAAACTGGTCGACAACGATTTACGGCTGCGCGCCACCGTCATCGATCTGAAACGCTCGCAGGCGGCACTGGAACGCCAGGCCATCGAACTCGCCGACCTCGCCGAGAAATACTCCAGGGAAAAGACCCGCGCCGAGGAAGCCAACCAGACCAAGTCGAAATTCCTCGCCAATATGAGCCACGAGCTGCGCACGCCGCTCAACGCCATCATCGGCTTCTCCGAGATCATGGAAAGCGGCATGTTCGGCAAGCTCGGCTCGGAGAAGTACCAGGAATACTGCCACGACATCCTGACCAGCGGTCACTATCTCCTGGAAGTCATCAACGACATCCTCGACATGTCCAAGATCGAGGCCGGACGGATGAAGCTCGACATGGAGCCGCTCGATATCTCCAAGACGCTCGCCGAATCGCTGCGCGTGGTGGCGGGTCGCGCCCACGACAAGCACCTGGTGATCGATGCGAACATCGAGCAAGCGATCTCCGTGGTGGCGGATCGCCGCGCGACCAAGCAGATCCTGGTCAATCTTTTATCCAACGCGGTGAAATTCACGCCCGACGGCGGTAAGGTGGTCGTCCGCACGCGTTTGCTCGGCGACAATATCGTGCTGATGATTGCCGACACCGGCATCGGCATCGCGCCGCATTCGCTGGCGCGGCTCGGCCGGCCGTTCGAGCAGGTCGAGAGCCAGCTCACCAAGACCTATCATGGTTCGGGGCTGGGGCTCGCGATTGCGCGATCGCTGACCCATCTGCACGGCGGTTCGATGCGACTGCGCTCGAAGCTTGGCACCGGCACCGTGGTCTGCGTCTCGCTGCCGCGCGATCCGCGCAACGCCAAGACCGCAATATCGGCGGCCGCGGCCGCCTGATTCCCCCTACGACCTCAGCGTCGGCGCGACTTCCCGCGCCACATGCACCAGCGCCGCGATCAGCGGCGTCATCGGATCGCGCTGCGGAATAACCATCCCGATGCTGTAGTCCACCACGGGATCGACGATCGGGATGCTGCGGACGGCATCGGCGAGCCCCAGCGTTTCCGCAAGCTTCGCCGGCATGACGCTGGCCCAGCGCCCGGTCTTGACATGCGTATAGAGCACAAGCAGCGAGTTCGATGTCAATGTCGGCGTCGCTTCCGCGCCGACCGAGCGCAGCGCGCGATCGATGATGCGCCGGTTCTGCATGTCGGGCGTCAGCAGGCACAGCGGCACCTGCCCCACTTCCTTCCAGGTGACGGAATCGCGGTCGCCGAACATGGCGTCCGGCGACGTCAACAGCCGATAGCTTTCGTTATAAAGCGGAATGGTGCGAACTTTGCCGATCGGTTCGTTCTCGATATAGGTCAATCCGGCATCGACCTCGAGATTTTCGAGCAGGCCCAGCACGTCGGACGATGTACAGGAGACGACGCGAAAGCGCACCTCCGGGTGACGCGCGCGAAACGGGGTCGTAAGCTGCGCCACCATGCCGAGCACGGTGGGGATCGCCGCGATCTTGATCTCGCCGGAGAGCTTGTCCTTGACCCCGTTGATCTCCTGCCGCATCGCGCGGGCGTCGCCAACGATGCGCCGCGCCCAATCGAGCACCCGCTCGCCCTCGGGCGTAAAACCCTGGAACCGTGAGCCCCGCTGCACCAGCATCACGCCCAGGAATTCTTCGAGTTGCTTGAGGCTCGTCGACATCGTCGGCTGCGTCACGCCGCAGGCCTCCGCTGCGCGCCCGAAATGTCGCTCCTTGGCGAGCGCCAGCAGAAGTTCAAGCTTGTCGATCAAGACGCGAAACCTTTCGCGAGCCGATTAACCGAATGTCATGAATATCACGCCCGTCGCCGTACCCATACGCCAAAGAACGCCTCCAGCACGCGTGTTTTTGACGCTCATTGCATTTTCATATCGCCTCATTTTACAAACCTATTGATCGTGTTTCCCTATCGCAGCATGAGACAGCTTTATTGATGTTTAAAGGGATTCCACTAC
>Ga0210408_10005525_pt1 | contig 11089 bp, 16 predicted proteins | sample IncBWH4MmetaG_FD_155471 | JGI IMG/M metagenome (GOLD analysis project Ga0210408, IMG submission 155471) | Forest soil microbial communities from Barre Woods Harvard Forest LTER site, Petersham, Massachusetts, United States - Inc-BW-H-4-M | ecosystem: Environmental > Terrestrial > Soil >... | reverse complement strand
CGCGTCTCCGGCGACGGGTTTCAATGCGAAATTGCGTAGGGCAGCGATGCGACGGGTGGAAAATCGGGGTGGGAGTGGCGCTGCGATCGGTGCTACGTACTCCGCTGTCATTCCGGGATGGTGCGTAGCACCGAACCCGGAATCTCGAGATTCCGGGACTGGTCCTTCGGACCATCCCGGAATGACAGGAGGGGAGGAAAACCAAAATGCGCATCCTGCAACCGGCCGAATGGTCGAAGCCGCGCGGCTTTTCACATGGCGTCGAGCTCAACGCGCCCGGCCGCTGGATCGTGCTGGCGGGCCAGACCGGCGGCGACGAGAAGGGCGATTATCCCAGCGAGATGGCAGCCCAGGTGGGTGTCGCGCTGAAGCGGATCATCAAGCTGCTTGCGGAGGCCAACGCCGGCCCGGAGCACATCGTGCGGCTGACCTGGTATCTGACCAGCCGCAGCGAATATGAGGCTGCCGGTCCCGGGATCGGCGCGGCCTGGAAGGAGACCCTTGGGCGCAACTTCCCGCCCTCGACGCTGCTCTATATCGACGGCCTCGTCGATGTCAGGGCCAAGGTTGAAATCGAAGTCACCGCCTTTGTTCCGGCGGCCTAGAACAGAGTTTGAGAAGCAATGACCGAGCAGCGCAAGACATCAGCCGATTTCGTCACGGCGTTTTCCACCGGATGGCCCGACAAGGAGCCGCACATCCTCATTCTGTCGCTGACCACGCATAAGGGCGTGCAGGATTTCGCGATGACCAAGGAGCAGGCGCTCCTGGTGGCGAAGACCATGAAGGAAACCGCCGATCGGCTCGCCAAGCCCAAGACGGCCTAACTCGAGGCGGCCTAGTCCCAAAAAGCCGCAAGGCAGCCCGGTGCTCCGGACTGCCTTGCAAGACCATCAAGACGGATAGTGGATTAACGCGACAGCGAGATCGCGGCACCGCGGAACTGGCTGTCGGCACGCATGTTGATCGACTGCTTGTTGCCCGTGGTGCGCAGCGAGATGTTCGAGTTGAAGCCGGCGGTGCTGGCCACAACCTCGAAACTGCCACCGCCGCCACGGCCCTCCAACGAGCCGCTGATATTGCGACTTGCTTCAGTCCAGCTTCCGGTGATCGCGCCGCCACGGTCCTCGACATTGGCCGAGAGCGCAAACTTATAGGCGTCCGACGCGCAGGTCAGCGTCATGGCCATGCTGGCGCCGGCTGGTGCGTAGGTCGCGCGACAGCGGATGCGCTCCTTGGAGCCGTCGTCGAGCGTGACCGAGCCGCCACCTGACCAGGCGCCGGCGAGTCCGGCGAAGGGGCCGGACTGCGCGTGGCTCGGCGAGGCCAAGAGCGAAGCCGCAAACAAAACGGCGGCTGCCATCAGCAGCCGCCGGACCGTCAAAAAGGCGTTGTTGAACGAATTCGAATTATTGCCGCGATGCTTCCCATCGACCGCTGCAAGGTATTCCACCTGATGCCCCATTCCACTTTCCCGATCCGGCGTTGCCGCTGAGTTGACCGTTTGCATATGCACCATTGATTGAGACCCGAACAAGGCCCTCTCGTCCGATGCTGCCGGAGACGTTTGCGCCGGCGGCGGAAATCTTACCGTCCGACACGGTCAGCGTCGAGCTAGCGGAGGGCTCGCAGCTGCCGGCCTTTGTCACAATGGTGACATTCCAGGTGCCGTCGAAGGGCTGCTGGGCTGAGGCAGAAGTGATGGCGGAAGTGGTCACCGTGGCGACCAGGCCAATAACAAAAAAAGCGGTGCCAATGCGATTGAGGCGCATGAATCAAGTCCCTGATAATGTGTGAGATGGGGCGGGTTAAATGGACCAAATGTGTCCAAAGTTTGCCGCGCCGCAACATCCCGAATTGTTCCAGAATTTCCAAGCACTTAGCAGTGAGCTTGGTTCCCTTTCTGGAACGTGGTTGGTGCTTGCGGGGGTAGCCTCCGAGGGCGGCGCAGGCAAGCGCTGAAGCGGGCTAACCTTGAGGCCTAACCTTAATGCGGCACCAGCGCCGGCGCCTTGGTCGCGAACTGTTCGTCCTGGGGCCTTGCCGGCAGAGAATGGTGCGTTTTGGCGTAGTCGATGACCTGGCCAAGCAGTTTCTGGCCGAGCGGCGCCAGCGCGCGCTCCCACAATTCGCGGGCGGTCTCGCCCTTCTTCACAAAGCACCATTCCTGGGCGGCGATTGCGCCGGCGTCCATGCGATCGGCCAGATGGTAGACGGTGCCGCCGGCGATCGGATCGCCTTCCTTGATGGTCCACTCCACCGCCGCCAATCCGCGATGCCGAGGCAACAGCGAGGGATGGTAGCCGATGCCGCCGAGCTTGGCCGTGCCGAGCGCATCCCTGGACACCCGGGCGTGGCTGTGGGCAGTGACGATCAGGTCGGTATTGGGCGCGATCTCCGAGGCCACGACTAGCTTCGGATCGGCCTGGACCACGACCTCGATGCCCGCCGCCCTGGCCGATGCTGCAAGCCGGTCCTCGCCGTCATGGACGACCACGCGGGCGATCTCGACCCCGTGCGCCCTCAGCATGTTCAAGGTGGTGACGCCGAAATGACGGGAGCCAACGAGCGTAATCCGCATGATTATCCTTCCCAATGCGGCCATAAGGAACCGCGTCGATAACACGAAGCGGGCCTCTGTAACCCCAAGCGGGCCAAACGGGGAGGGTTATCAACAGGGCGCGGCCGGGCCCGTCCGCTGGCATGCCAACGGGCTTAAGGACGCGGGAGCGGAGGGAACGCCGGGTGCCGGCTACTCGGAGACGCAGTGCTGCTCGCGGAGCAGCCAGCCGTTGATGATGTGCCATTTGTCTCGCCCCCTGGATTGGAAATCCAGAAGGTCCGACTTGCTGTCCTGCAATTCGAAAAAGAACTTCAGCGTATCCCGCCCGCTGGCGTGGTTGGGGTCGATGGATTGCGTTCGCAGCCAGCGATCCCATTCCTGGGTGATCAGTACTTTCGCTTCTTTTTGCTTCATCTAAGCGCGCCCCATCTATGAGCCCAGGTGGGCTCTGGTCGTCGCGCTGGTCTTGTCGGAGGGCGCAAAAAGGGGCGGGGCTATTCACCACCGCTTGTCTCACGCGCCCCGAACTCGCGATGCCTCTGCTGCTTTCGCAGCAGGTGATCCCCGGGCGGTGCAGTCAGCCAAATGGTTGGTTGGCCGCACCGAGGTTTCAGGTCGCCGCCGCGCCGATTCCTCCTCAATCGAGTCTGAAGCCTACTGTTTAAGTGTTTCTGAAAAAAAGCGAGAAGAATATTATCGGGCAATTCCTCAAAATTGTCCGGCTTTGTATCTAAGCGGATCGGCTGGCCTGCGCGTCCGCCTTTGCGTCGGCCTGAGCTGCCCCCTGATACCGTTTTTCCGGCAGCGGGCCGGCCTCGCCCTCGAACAGGATCCGCGCTGCGGCGCCCTCGAGATCATCATATTGGCCGTTTTTCAGCGTCCACATGAAGGACGCAAGTCCTATCAGGCCAAGCCCGATCGCAATCGGGATAAGGAAAAAGAAGTCGATCATTCAGCGGCTTCCCCAGCAAATTCGCGTGCACCATGGTGCGCGGGTTCACGCTCACTTCGTCCGCTCTGGCCCAGACGCAGCGCATTCGCGACCACGACGACCGACGATGCCGACATCGCCACCGCCGCGACCAGCGGCGTGACCTCGCCCAGGATGCCGAGCGGGATCGCCACCAGATTATAGGCAATCGCCAGGACAAAATTCTGCCGCACTAAGCGGGCGGCCCGGCGCCCGACGGCAATGGCCTGCGGCACGGCCACAAGGCTTTCGCGCAGGAACACGAGGTCGGCGGCGTTGCGGCCAATGTCGGCGGCCGAGCTTGGCGCCATCGAGACGTCGGCGGCGCGGAGCGCAGGCGCATCGTTGAGCCCGTCACCGACCATCAGCACCGAATGGCCGGCCTGCTTGAGCGCTTCGATGGCAGAGACCTTGTCGGCCGGCCGTGCGGCAGCGGTGCCGGCGAGGCCAAGCCGGCTTGCGATGGCGCCGACACGCGGGGTGGAGTCGCCTGAAAGAATGTTGAGCTGAAGGCCGTCCGCTTTGAGCTCGGCGATCGCCTCGCTTGCGCCGGCGCGCAGGCGGTCGGCGAGATCGAACGCCGCGATGGACTTTCCGTCTTTGGACAGCACGACGGTGGCGTTTGCGCTGTCCGTTGCAGCCCAGTCGGGTCGGCCCAGGCGGTAGATCGTGCGGCCCGAGCGGGCCTCGAGCCCGGCGCCGGGATGCTCGGTGACTTCGTCGAATGCGATCGGCGCGGAAACGATGCCGAGCGCGGCAAGTGCCTGGGAAGCGGCAAGTGCCTGGGAATAGGGATGGCATGAATGGCTCGCGATCGCGGCCGCAAGCGCGGCTCCATCAGCATCGGCGTTGACGGTGAGTTGCGGCCGACCGGACGTCAGCGTGCCGGTCTTGTCGAAAATCACGGTGTCGATGGTGGCAAGGCGCTCGAGCGCGCCGCCGTCGCGGATCATGATGCCGAGCTCGAACAGCCGCCGCGCCGCCACCACATGCACCATCGGTACCGCAAGGCCGAGCGCGCAGGGGCAGGTGATGATGAGCACCGCGATCGCAATGGTGACGGCGCGATGCGCGTCGCCCGACGCGATCATCCAGCCGACGAAGGTCAGGAACGCGGTGGTGTGCACCACCGGCGCATAGAGCCGCGCGGCGCGGTCGGCGATGCGGCGATAGGAGGAGCGGCCGCTTTCAGCAGCCTCCATCATCGCGATCATCTCGGCGAGGAAGGAGTCCTTGGCGGAAGCCGTCGCCGCGATCGTCAGCGGCCCCGTCAGATTGAGGATGCCCGCCTGCAATTCCGCGCCTTCGCTTGCCGGCTGCGGCGCGCTTTCGCCCGATACCAGCGAGCGGTCGAGCTCGGAACGGCCCTTGAGCACGCGGCCGTCAACCGGCACGCGCTCACCGGCGGCAAGCAGGATGGTCATGCCGGGCTCGATCTCGTCGACGGAAAGGTAGGTTTGCGTGCCATCGGCTTTCAGCACCATCGCGCCACGCGTCGAGAGTCGGGCCAATCCGTTGACGGCCTGCCGGGCGCGTTCGCGCATGACATGGTCGAGCGTGCGGCCGATCAACAGGAAGAAAAGCAGCGAGACCGCGGCATCGAAATAGGCGTGGTCGCCGTGCTGGATGGTCTCAAACAGGCTCATGCCGAAGGCGAGCAGCACGCCGATCGAAATCGGCACAGCCATGTTGGCGTGGCCGTGACGGAGCGCGCGGAAGGCGGAGCGGAAGAACACCTGCCCGGAATAGGCCAGCGCCGGCAGGGCGATCAGGGCCGAGATCCAGTGGAAGAGATCGCGCGTTGCCGCCTCCGCGCCGGACCAGACCGACACCGATAGCAGCATGATATTGCTGGCGGCAAAGCCCGCGACTGCGAGTGCCCGCAACAGGTTTGACAGCACGGGGTCCGCGCGGTCGTCGTCGGCATCGAAGAGATGCGCGGCGTAGCCGATCTCATCGAGAGCCGGGATCATCGGCGGCGGCGCTTCGCCATGCCAGAGCACGCTGACCCGGCGCGCCGACAGATTGGCGCGGGCCTCGCTCACGCCGTCAAGCCGGCCGAGTGCCGTCTCGATCTTGTGCAGGCATGCCCCGCAATGCATGTCGGGGACGGAAAGGTCGCTCCGACGCAGGCCGTCACTGAGGATTCTGCTCGCAAGAAGGATTTCGTCGGCCGAGGGGCCGGCGTTATGGAGGTCGAGTTCGGCGCCGGGTGCGCAGCAACTCATCCAGTCACTCCCTCCGACGCTGCTATGCCGCGTTCACCTCGACCGCCCGGTAGGCGTGCCAGGTGGCGTGTCCGAGCAGCGGATAGATCACGATCAGGCCGAGCATGCCGGTGGCAAGGCTGACCAGGAACAGCGCGAGCACGATGATCGCCCAGATCAGCATGACGCGGAGATTGTTCCAGACCAGCGCCATGCTCGAGCCCATTGCGGTCAGGGCATCGAGGGGCTGGTCCACCAGCATCGGAATGGAAAAGGCGCTGATTGCAAAGGAGAACGCCGCGAACAGCCCGCCGACGGCGGTGCCGACCGCGAGCATCGCCCAGCCGGTATCCGTGGTGAACAGCATTTTGGCGATGTGATCGAGACCCGGGAACGGCACGAGGCCAAAGAACAGCGCATAGATCAGCACGGCGGCGCGCATCCAGACCATCATCAGAAGGCAGAGCAGCACGCCCGTGAACAGGATCTGGCCGCCCGAGCGCGGCTTGACGAAGAAGAGGTTGCGCCAGCGCAGCGGCAATTTTTCCTCGATGCGGCGGCTCTTTTCATAGAGCCCGACAGCGAGGATCGGTCCCACCACCATGAAGCCGGCAAAGGTCGGAAACAGGATGTAGTCGCGGCCCGACGCGATCAGGGTGCCGACAAAGGCGACCGAGATCAGGAAGATGAGGAGGCCGTAGACGATGCTCATCGCGGGCTGGGTGGTGAAATCGCGCCAGCCCTGCGCCAGCCATTTGAAGGGATCGCTGGTCGAGAGCGCACGCACCCAACGGTTGTTGGTCGGCAGCGGCGGCGATACGGACGGGATGATCGTCATGACGCGTCTCCTGGCGTCTTCGGTGAACAGGAGGATTCCGCGGCGCTGAAGCGGCCGCGATCGGCGCTGCCTTCGCCTTGCCGCACATGGGTCACGCATGCCGGTTGCGAAGAGATGGCGACGTAGATCAGATGCGCATTGGCCGCGATCACGACCGCGACCGCGACCGCAATCCAGAGCCAAAGCTGGACCCGCCGGCGGCGTGGTGGCTCGCTCTGCAAGGCCAGACCGTTCATCACGTCGTTCATGGCTTCATCCGCTTGTCGAGCAGATACAGCGTCAGGATCTTGCGGTCGAGCTCGGACAGGCGGCCTTCCCAGGTCGGCATATGGCCCTGCCGCCCGCCCCAGATCGTGGTGTCGATGGCTTCCAGGTCGCCGCCATAGATCCAGAACTTGTCGGTCAGGTTGGGCGCGCCGAGCTCGGGATTGCCCTTCGCATCATTGCCGTGACAGGCCACGCAATTGGCGGCAAAGATCTTCTGGCCGGCCTCGACGTTCTTCGGGTCGACCTCCTTCGAGCCGGGGTTCGACAGCGAATAGACGTAGGACGCCGCCTTGAACACATCGGCGCGCGGCAGCATCTGGTCATGGCCGAAAGCCGGCATCTGCGAGGTGCGGCTGTCCTTGTTCGCGGAATTGATGCCGACCTTGATGGTGGTGAAGATGTCCTCAGGCTTGCCGCCCCAGAGCCAGGCCGACGTCGTGAGGTTCGGGAAGCCGGGCTGGCCTTTGGCATCGGTACCATGGCAGGCGGCGCAATTGTTGCCGAATAGCGTGTGGCCGGTCTCGCGCACGACCGCCATCAGCGCCGGATCGGCCTGGATCGCGCTATAGTCCTGGCTTGCGATCTTCTTGCTCCAGACCTCGTGGTCCATCGCTGCTTCCTTGAGCGACGTGGCGAGGATGTTGCGCTGATCGATGCCGAGCAGGCCCTTGGTGTAGGTGTCGCCGAGCGGCCAGGCCGGCATCAGCACCCAATAGCCGATGGAGAACAGTACGGCGATGGTGAGGAAGAACCAGACCGGGCGCGGCACCGGCGTGTTCAGCTCCGTGATCCCGTTCCATTCATGGCCGGTGGTGAGATAGCCGGAAAGGCTATCGCGCTTCTGCTCGTGATCTACCGCCATTGCTTGCCCTCATATGGCTTGTCCTCATCGGCAAGAATGGAGTGCGCCGCCTGGTCGAAGCGCTCCTTGTTCGACGGCCAGTAGGCATAGACCACGACCGCGGCCGACAGCGCGAGCAGGTAGAACAGGCCGAACGACTTGGAGAAGCCGACCAGGAAATCGTGGGTGACGCTCATTGGCTTCCTCCCGCCTGCGCGACCGACTTGCCAGCCGCATCCGTGAGATGACCGAGAATCTGCAAATAGGCGACCAGCGCATCCATTTCGGTCAGCCGGCTCGGCAGACCGTCAAAGGCCCGCACATTGGTCGCCTTGCCATAGCGCTTGGCGACGCCTTCGGCCTGCGGTGAATCCGGGTTGGACTGGCCATAGGTGTCGGCGATGGCGTTCTCGATCATCTCGTCGGTATAGGGTACGCCGACCGTGCGCTGCGCTTTGAGGTGCAGCGGCAGGTCGTCGGTGCGCAGCTCGGTTGTCAGCAGCCAGCTATAGGCCGGCATCACCGAGACCGGCACGACGTCGCGCGGGTTGTTCAGATGCGTGGTCTGCCATTGGTCGGAATATTTGTCGCCGACGCGCGCGAGATCCGGACCCGTGCGCTTCGAGCCCCACAGCATCGGGTGGTCATATTTGGATTCGACCGCAAGCGAGTAGGGGCCGTAGCGGTCGACCTCGTCGCGCAAGGTGCGGATCATCTGCGAATGGCAGGCGTAGCAGCCTTCGCGGATATAGATGTTGCGGCCGGCGAGCTCGAGCGGGGTGTAGAGCCGCATATCGGGCGCGTCTTCCACCGTCTGGTGGATGGTGAAGAGCGGCGCGATCTCGACCAGGCCGCCGATGCTGGCGACGATGATGATGCCGAGCACGAGGCCGATCGCCTTGCGTTCGAGACGGTAGTGAAATCCGAAGATCGACATGGCCATTACTCCGCCGGCTGCGCTGCGGGCCCGACGCTGGTAGGTCTCGGCACCGGCAGGTCGCCGACCTTTTCAACCGCGCCGGCAGCACGGATGGTCATCCAGATGTTGTAGGCGCCGATGCAGCCGCCAATCAGGAACAACAGCCCGCCGAAAGCGCGCGCGATGTAATAGGGGTGCATCGCGATCAGCGAATCGGTGAAGGAATACTCGAGCGTGCCGGCATCGTTATAGGTACGCCACATCAGCCCCTGGATGATGCCGGAATTCCACATCGCGAACACGTAGACCACCGTGCCTGCCAGCGCGAACCAGAAATGCGCTTCCACCAGACGCGCTGAATACATCGCCTCGCGCTTCCACAACCACGGCACAAGCGAGTAGATCGCGCCGAAGGTGATCATGGCGACCCAGCCAAGCGCGCCGGCATGGACATGGCCGATGGTCCAGTCGGTGTAATGGGAGAGCGAGTTTACCGAGCGGATCGCCATGAACGATCCCTCGAAGGTGGTCAGGCCGTAGAACACGGCCGCCACCATCATGAAGCGCAAGGTCGCATCGTCACGCACCTTGTGCCAGGCGCCGTTGAGTGTCAGCAGCGCGTTGCCGGCCGACGCCCAGGATGGGATCAGGAGCATCAGCGAGAACGTCATGCCGAGCGTCTGCACCCATTGCGGCAGCGCCGTGTAATGCAGGTGGTGCGAGCCCGCCCACATATAGAAGAAGGTAATGCCCCAGAACGAGATGATCGACAGCCGGTAGGAGAAGATCGGCCGCCCGGCACGCACCGGCAGGAAGTAATACATCATGCCGAGGAAGCCCGAGGTCAGGAAGAACGCCACGGCATTGTGGCCGTACCACCATTGCGTCATGGCGTCCTGCACGCCGGAGAACAGCGAGTAGCTCTTGGCGCTGCCGAACGAGACGGGGACGGCAAGGTTGTTGACGATGTGCAGCATCGCCACGACCAGGATGAAGGCCATGTAGTACCAGTTGGAGACGTAGATGTGCGGCTCTTTGCGCCGGGCGAGCGTGCGCAGGTAGATCAGGAAATAGGTGACCCAGACGATCACCAGCCAGATATCCGCGTATCATTCCGGCTCGGCATATTCCTTCGACTGGGTGATGCCCATCAAATAGCCGGTGACGGCAAGCACACAGAACAGATTGTAGCCGACCAGGACGAACCAGGGGCTCAGCTGGTCCGGCAGCCTGGCGCGCGAGGTCCGCTGCAGCACATAGAGCGAGGTCGCGATCAGGCCGTTGCCGCCGAAACCGAAGATGACGGCGGTCGTATGCACCGGCCGCAGGCGCCCGAAGCTCGACCAGGCCTGGCCGAAGGTGAGGTCAGGCTCGACGAGTTGCCAGGCGACCCAGTCACCGATGGCGAGGCCGAACACCACCCAGACCATCGCGAGCACGATGCCGGCGCGGGTCGGGTCGTCGTAATATTGCGTCAGCCGGTCCTCGGGAGGCTCCGGCGCCAGATAATCCCGGCCGATCAGCGCGATGATCAGCAAGCCGGCGACGAAGATCAGCGCGCCGTGCAGGCCGATCGGGTCGTTGCGGCCGGCTATTCCCAGCATCATGCCCACGACGGCAACGACAAGGCTGATCAGGATGGCGAGCTGACGCTCGTTCCGGGTGAGTTGGGCGATCATCTGGCACCTGCAACGTTCGGAAGGCGGACGGCATGCACCATCGATTCCACGCAGCGACGACGCCGCGATGATCGATTCCGGTGATGCGGTTCCAACTATAAATCCTTCCCGCCGGCTTGTGCCACGGCGATGACGGCGATGCCGTTGATCTGAATCAAATTGGGAGCAGATCCATTCAATTGGGAGCAATCGCGACATGGCGCGAGGTCGTCGGCGCGAGGTCGCCTCGCGCAGAAAGATCACAGCTCACCTAAATCTTCGCGCCGCTAATCAGCCTTCGCGAAAGTTTGGTAATTTGTTTGGGGTAGGGGATCGACCGTCCCGCCGGCATTCACGCTGGCGGGTTTTGTATCAGGGGCGCAGCCACATGGAACCCGCGATCAAGAAAATCGTCGACACCTATGTGCGGCTGAAGAACAGGCGCGCGATCGAGGACCTCCTGATTCACCGCCGGCGGCTCGCGCTCGATCTCAAAAGCCGCAAGGGCTACGATTTCAGCCGGCCGATCGCCCAGATCGACGAGGAGATCGCCATCATCGAGGCCGCGCTCGATCTGCTCGAGCCGGGCACGCTGAGCCTCGCCACGCGCAGTTTGATGAGCTTCGCGGCGTCCTGATACCACCTCGGTTCCGCCTTGAAGACGCTTCCTTAAGTGGCTGACGGTTATAACAATTCGCCGCAGCCGCCGATGCGGTCAGACAGCCGGAAGCGTCGCCCGACACCTTCCCGAGGGCGAACCAGTATTCCGGCTGTCTGTTAGCGGCATCACTCAAGCGATTGCGGCGTCCTGATACCTCATGCCAAG
>Ga0210408_10005523_pt1 | contig 11091 bp, 13 predicted proteins | sample IncBWH4MmetaG_FD_155471 | JGI IMG/M metagenome (GOLD analysis project Ga0210408, IMG submission 155471) | Forest soil microbial communities from Barre Woods Harvard Forest LTER site, Petersham, Massachusetts, United States - Inc-BW-H-4-M | ecosystem: Environmental > Terrestrial > Soil >... | reverse complement strand
CAGGAACAGCGAAAACTTCTCCAGCGCGGAGATCTTCTCGCCATGCGCGATCAGGAGGAAGAGGGCCAGCACGGCGAGCCCGGCGAAGATGTCGGTAAGCAGCAGGCTCGCAAGCCAGGGCAGGGCGGTGGTCAGAATCAGGAGCAGACTGATCGCGAGCAGCCGGAACGGCTGGGCGAGATTGAGCACGCGCAGGCAGAGCTGAAGGATCCACAGCGTCGCCAGCGCCTGGATGCCGAGGTTGAGCCAGAAATCCGAATCCTCGCCGAAGTGCAGATAGAGGCCGAACACGGTGGAGCGGCTCGGCACCAGATAGCCTTCATACCAGCGGGCGAGATAGCCGCCGGTGTCCCATTGCAACAGCGGATAGCCGTTCCAGAGCGCGGGCGCGATCAGGAAGAGCGGAATGAGGACCGCCGCGATCCAGACCGACATCGTGTCGGTCGTGCGCGCGCGCAAAATCCCGGTCTTGATTCCGTTCCTACCCATCGTGATGGCGGCACCATGCCCAAAACGCCGGTTCCACCGATATGCTCCATTAGTTTGACGGCGCTCCGCTCGGTGTCCGCTTGCCAGGCGGCTGGTTTGCGGCATGGCCGTAGAATGATTTTCTTTCACGCAAGGCATGAAATGCGCTCATGAATGCCTGAGAAGCGCTTGATTTCCAGCAACTATTGACCACCTGTCAATTCCGGAACCGTTCACCCTGTTGGGTGGGCCGCCGGGACTCAACGTTTCGGCCATGCTACAAATCGTGGCCATAGCAGGTTTTGGGGAGCCACCCATGGCGATGCATCAGATCAATCCGCAAGGCAAAGTCGCCGCACTCGATCCGATCTGGGATCGAATCCGCACCGAGGCCGAAGACATCGTGCATCGCGAGCCCGAGCTTGCGACTTTCATCTATTCGACCGTGCTGCACCATAGCTGCCTGGAAGATTCGGTGGTGCACCGCCTTGCCGACCGGCTCGATCATTCGGCCGTGTCGGGCGACCTGATCCGCCAGACCTATGACGAGGCGCTGCGCGACCAGCTCGATCTCGGCAACATCTTCCGCGCTGATCTGGTGGCCGTGTACGACCGCGACCCCGCGACCTCGCGCTTCATCGACCCCTTGCTCTACTTCAAGGGTTTTCACGCGCTGCAGACCCACCGGCTCGCGCACTGGCTCTACCAGAAGGGCCGCAAGGATTTTGCCTATTACCTGCAGAGCCGCGCGTCCGCGGTGTTCCAGACCGACATCAATCCGAACGCGAAAATCGGCCGTGGCATCTTCCTCGACCACGCCACTGGCTTTGTCTGCGGCGAGACCGCCGTCATCGACGACGACGTCTCGATCCTGCATGGGGTGACGCTCGGCGGCACCGGCAAGGAGAACGAGGACCGCCATCCCAAGATTCGCCACGGCGTCTTGATCGGCGCGGGTGCCAAGATCCTGGGCAACATCGAGATCGGCCATTGCGCGCGCATTGCCGCCGGTTCCGTGGTGGTCAAACCGGTACCGCACAATGTCACGGTCGCCGGCGTTCCGGCCAAGATCGTGGGCGAGGCCGGCTGCGCCGAGCCGTCGCGCACCATGGACCAGATGCTTTCGGCGATCGGGCTGTAAAAGGCGGCGACGGCCAAATCCTGTGCGCTTTGGTCGCGATCACATCCTGCGAGTGGATGGCGGCCGGATTAAAACCGCATTGAAATCATGCGTTTGCGCGCGCTTTTACAAGCCGATTGTGGCAAATTGAGCTGTTCTAAACTGTGGGCTGGACCACTAGCCGCGGGCCACATCTCGTCCTAAAACCTGCGCCCATCAGACAGAGCCTATTGGAGACCGCCGTGGACGTTCAAGAAGTCAGAAAACTCGACGCCTATCTCAAGCGCGTGTTCGGCAATCCCAAGATCCGCGTGGTGCCGCGGCCGAAGAAGGACGATTCCGCCGAGGTCTATATCGGCGAGGAGTTCATCGGCGTGCTCTTTGTCGACGATGAGGACGACGACCGCTCGTTCCAGTTCCAGATGGCGATCCTCGAGGACGATCTGGTCGAGTAGGGCGCGACTGCTGCAACACCGTCATTGCGAGGAGCGAAGCGACGAAGCAATCCAGACTGTCTCCGTTGATATGGTCTGGATTGCTTCGCTTCGCTCGCAATGACGAGGTGAACTACTTCCCGCCGTGCAGCTGCGCCGTCAGGCGGTCCATGCTGGTCGCTACATCGCGCCACTGCGAAAGCCAGTTCCGCGGAAAACGAAAGGTGAAATCGGCGCCGTCGATGCGCCGCTCACTCAGGCACATGCCGGGTGTCGAGGTGTCGCGCGTGCAACGCGCGGCGAGCGGGGGTGTGTTGGCATAATAGAGATCCTCGCCGCCATAGGGCGTATCGGTGCGGAAGGCGCGCATGGTGAGCCCGTCCTGTCCCGGCGTTGAGGCCTGCTCGAGATAGCGCGGATAGATCGAGCTCACGCGCGTCTCCGGCGCCAGCGCATTGTTGTGGGCTGCGATCGACAGGAAGATGCGATCGATCGGCTGCGTCATCTCCTCGACCACATCGTCGGCGCTGACGTGCTTTTGCGGCCCCGGTGGCTGCAACGAGGGATAGAGGAAGGCGAGATCGATGCGCTCCTGCTGGCCCGAGTGGCGCTGGATCTTCATGCGGATCGCCGCCGTCGGCACGTTGAACAGGGTGCCGCCGATGCTGACCGGCAGTCGTTCCGGGCCTTCCGAGCCGACGGTGCCCCAGGTCGGCCACAGCAGATAGGCGACGGCTGTGATCGCACCAGCCGCGATCAGGCAAGCCAGCGCGATCGGCAACAGATGGCCGGTTCGCAGCCAGTCGCGCCCGCCCAGGCGAGCCATCGAAAACACCGTCATTGGCGCAACATCGCGATAAATGGACGAATCATCGCCGCCCAATATGCCATGCGAGGGGAGGGTTCCCGAAAAGCTTTCCCGCATTGCGCGATGGCGGAAGCCATGCACGCACGGCACGGCGGGGCTTGCCGATTAACCTTTCCTTAAGGATGATGTGGCGGCCGGCCGCCGACTTTGGCAAAGAATGGCCGGATCGTTCTGTTGCGTAGGGGAAGAGTGTCGATGTCGCCGGATGCGCTGAATTCGCTGTTTTCCCTCTGCATCGGTTTTGCCCTGGCTGGCGCGCTTGCCAGCGGCTATCAGGCCTTCGCCGAACGCCCCGCGGGCTTCGGTCTGTTGCAGGAGGGCGTGACGCCGCGGCGCTTCGCGGCCGTGCCGTTCCTGGTCTTTGCCGCCCCCTTCATCATCATGCGCAACACGCTGCGCGGCATTCAGATCGAGCGCCGCCGCTTCGAGTTCGTGATGATGGCGACCATCATCGCGGGCTTCTGGAGCCTGATGTCCGGCACCTTTTTCCTGATGACGCTGCGCGCGGCAGGTTTTCTGGCCTAGGCGTCTACTGGTCTAAGCGTTTTGCCTGTGCCAAGCTCTCCGTGACTTAAGGAGACCTTTGAGGCATGGCGATCTACGAGCTTGACGGGCAGGGGCCCGATCTTCCTGCCGACGGCAATTACTTCATCGCCGACACCGCGACCGTGATTGGCAAGGTGCGGCTGAAAGCGGGCGCCAGCGTCTGGTTCGGCGCCGTGCTGCGCGGCGACAATGAGTGGATCGAGATCGGCGAGGGCGCCAATGTCCAGGACAATTCGACCTGCCACACCGATCCCGGGTTTCCGCTCGTGCTCGGCAAGAACGTCACCGTCGGCCATAATGTCATCCTGCACGGCTGCATCGTCGAGGACGGCGCGCTGATCGGCATGGGTTCGATCGTGATGAACGGTGCCAAGATCGGCCGCGGCAGCATCGTCGGCGCGGGCGCCGTCATCACCGAAGGCAAGGAATTCCCGGAAAACTCCCTGATCATCGGCGCGCCGGCGCGGGTGATCCGTACGCTTGATGCCGACCAGGCGGCGAAGGCGGCTCGCCCGGCGCAATCCTACCAGCGCAACGGCCCGCGCTTCAAAAAGGGGCTGAAGAAGATCGGGTAGGCTTCTGCGTCAAGACCCTCATGGTGAGGAGGCGCGTCAGCGCCGTCTCCGGACGATGCTTCGCATCGCCGGGAGAACTATGAGGCCCCGATCGTGGCCATCCTTCGAGACGCATCGCTGCGCGATGCTCCTCAGGATGAGGAGAGAGGGCTACTCGGGATGCAGCAAAATCTGTCCAGCGCGTCAGAAGAATCCGTTGAGGAAATCTGCCGTCCCATCCGAGATGCCGACGATCTTGTTGGTTGACTGACGGTAGAACTTGAAATTGAGCTCGGTTTTGGGCCGACCGTCGTTCCATTTGTTGAAGGGCTTGAGATCATCTCGCCCGAGCGGCCGCTTGGCGAGTGCGGTGCGTTTGATGGTCACGCTCACGCGCGGCGTCTGCCTTGCAATGCCGCGTTTCTTCGCGACTGGCTCGGCGGAGGTGACGACGCCGCGCACGATCAGGCCTTGGCCGCCATCGGTCTCGCTCGCAAACAGGAAAACCGTGTCGTCTGCGGCGATATGTTTGCCGCCATACATGGTCTTTTGCGCCGGCAACACGAACGTCTTCGCCCGCGCATCGCTGATCGCGGCCTTGATTGCAAAGCTCATGTCTATTCTCGTTCGCCTCGCGTCGGCTTCTTTCGCTTTGCCAGCGGGATCACCTTGGCGGTCGCGCCAGCCTCGCGCGCACTCTTGCGCAGCGCGTCCTTCAGGTCGATCGGAATGCCGTGCTTCTTCAGAAGGTCCGCGAAGGCTTCATCCGCCAGCTCCTGAAATGTCGCCATCCGGTCGCGCGCCAGCTGCTTGAGCTTGGCGGCGGTGTCGTCGTCGAAGGCAATCAGTTTGCGCATGGCGGCCTCTCTCCGGACCATCTGCGGGAACCCGACTTCGCCCCGCGTCGTTGGATCATAAAGGGAGATTCTGCGATGGCCAGAACGTCAACTGCCTTGATCGCCGCGGTCGTGGCCCTTGCCGCGTCTCACGCCTCGCTTGCTCAAGACGGCGCAAGCGCGCCTCCGCCGGGCACCAACAGCGCGGGCACGGCGCAGTCGTCAGGTGGAGCGGCGCTGAACCGGCAGCCGGGCGTTACCACCGGCTCGGCTGCACTCGGCACTGGCAATGCCACCCCGCCGCCCACGACCAGCGCGGATACCGCGATCAACAAGGAGAACCAGATCCTCGACAGCAAGATGAAGAGCATCTGCCGCGGCTGCTAGCCAACCGTCACACCGTGATCATGCGCTGACAAAAGGTCGCGCAGATGTGAGCCGGATATGACGAGCAACGCCGTGAAAGCCGTTCTAGAGTTTCCCTGTGATCGCGCGGCATCTTCCGCGGCGATCGGAGGAGGACAGTGTCATGTTGCGTAAGATAATGATCGCGTTGATGGCCACCGTCGCGCTCGGTGTGCTCGCGCCGGATGCGGCGTCTGCGCGGGGGGGCGGCGGCGGTGGCGGCCATGGTGGTGGTTTCGGCGGTGGCGGTTTCCACGGCGGTGGCTTTGGCGGTGGTGGTTTCCACGGCGGCGGTGGATTCGGGGGATTCCATGGCGGCGTTGCCGCATTCCATGGGGCCCCGATGGGCGGCGTTGCCGCGTTCCACGGCGGACCGCATTTTGTGGGCGGTTTTCATCCCGGCTTCCATCCGGGTTTCCGCCGGCACTTCTTTATCGCCGGCGGCGGCTACGTGCCGTACGGCTATGACGATTATTATGCCGATTACGGCTACCCCGATCAGGTCTATTACGACGGCGGTGATGTCGAGGAGAACAGCTGTGCGCTCGTGCGTCAGCGCGTTCACACGCCCTATGGCTGGCGCTACCGAACCGTCCAAGTCTGCCAGTAATCTCTGTCTGTCAGTAATCCCTGAGGAAGAGTGGCGCGCGGACATTCCTGCCCACGCGCAGGTCTATATCGATCAGCTCAGCACGCCGTATTTCTTGAGCCAGGCCTGCATCTGATTCCAGCCGTCTTCGGCCGCTTCCTTGCGGTAGCTTGTGCGATAATCGGCATGGAAGCCGTGCGGCGCGCCGGGATAGATCTTGAACTCGGCGGTCTTCTTGTCGTCCGCGAGCGCCTTCTTGAAGGCTTCCACCTGCGCCACGGGAATGCCCTGATCCTCGGCGCCATAGAGGCCGAGCACCGGCGCCTTCATGTCGGGGGCGAGCTGCATCGGGCTCTTCGGCCAGGCCGGGTTCGGCGGATCGACCGGCGGGCCGTAGAAAGCAACGCCCGCCTTCAAATCGCCGGAGTGGGCCGCATATTCCCACACCGTGCGGCCACCACGGCAGAAGCCGATGATGCCGAGATGGGTGGTGTCGCCGCCTTGCCCCTTCGCCCAGGCAACCGTCGCGTCGAGATCGGACAGGAGCTCGGCATCCGGCTTGGCGTTGACGATCGGCAGCAGATCCTTGATCTCGGTGATCTTGGTGAGATCGACACCCTTGCGGAAATAATAGTCCGGCGCCACCGCGAAGGCGCCGAGCTTGGCGAGCCGCCGTGTCACATCCTTGATGTATTCGTGCAGGCCGAAGATCTCCATCGCCACCAGCACGACCGGCGGCCGGACCGCGCCCTTCGGCTTGGCGTAGTAGCCGGGCATTTCACCATCGGCGACCTTGATCATTGTGTCGCCGGCGTCAAGCCCGTCGGTGTCAGTCTTGATGACGTCGGCGCGGACCGGGCCGGTGGCCAGCGTATAGCCGGCCGCGACCGCGGCGGAGGCGGTCATGAAGCCGCGGCGTGAGACGGGGGCGGGTTTGGTCAATCCGACGACGTCGGATGGCAGAAGGGTTTCGGTACTCATCGGCAGGGCTCCTCCAGCAAGCGAGCCTGATCCGGAAAAGTGGATACCGGTTTTCCGAAAGATCATGCTCAATCAAAAAATCCAGAGCGCAATGCCATCGCGCTCTGGCGGGCGCATTCAGCAAACAATGCGCTGCAAACGCAAATCACCAGTCTGCGAGGCGTGAACAGATGGGCGCGGGCGGCTTACGAGTTCGGCTTGAAGTAGAACTCGCCGGTGAGCGAGGAATGATCCCACGGCACCTGCTGCTCATTGGTGGCCTTGATCACGTCGGCGCGGACCCGGGTCAGCATGGTGCGGACCTCGAGCCCGGGCGTGCGGATATGCTTGAGGAGGGCGGTGGTGAACGGGCTGTTCCTGCCGGCGCCGTCCAGGGCCACGGTGTCGGGGCTGGTGGCGAAAGTGATCAGCGTGCCGATGCCGGCATTGAGCTGGGCCAGCCCCTGGCCGACGCTCGCCGAGCGCGAGGTCCCCATCGAGCGGGCCAGGCTGCGCGACAACGGGTTGTCGCGGCAGGCGTCGAGGAAGACGAGATTGATCCGCTTCTCCGTCTCCATGTCCGAGATGACGGTCGAGACCTCGATGGCCTCCAGGCCGAGCGAGGAGGGATGCTCAAGCCTGGCGTCGACGGGAATGAGATAGTTCTTGCCGGCGACCTGCATGCCATGGCCGGCATAATAGAACAGCGTCACGCCGGCGCCGGGCATGGCCGCGCCGAACTCCTCGATCTTGCCGCGCATCTTGGTGCTGTCGAGGTTGTAGCCCTCGATCACCTTGAAGCCGAGGTCGCGCAGCGTGTTCGACATGTCGCGCGCGTCGTTCGGCGGATTGGTGAGCGCCGTGACATTGGTGTAGGCGCCGTTGCCGATCACGAGCGCAACGCGCGGGCCGCGCTCATCGGTCATGGCCACGGCAGGGATCGCTGAAGTGACGGGTGCAGAAGGTTGCACGGCCGCGGTCTGCGCCGGTGGGTTGGACGGCGTGCTGGCCGCCGGCGGGGTGCTGCCGAGCGCGGCGAGGCGTTCGCGCGCGGTATCGAGCGCCGCCTTCGAGGTCGTGAACTTGCCCGTCGTGCGGCTCAGTGCGGTCTGGTAGTCGGCGCGTGCGCGATCGGTGTCGCCGGTCTTCTCCAGCACCAGGCCGCGGGTGACATAGGCCGGCGTGATCGAGGGATCGATCCGCAACGCCTCGTTCAGGTCGGTCAGGGCCCGGCCGACGTCGCCCTTGCGGCGCCAGACGTCGCCGCGATTGGCGAGCGCCACGGCGAATTGCGGATTAATCCGCAACGCCTCGTTGAGGTCCTGCAGGGCCGGATCGAGATTGTCCCGCATGCGGTTGATGAAGCCGCGCGTGTTGAGCACAAGCGCCGCACGCGGGTTGATGCGCAGTGCCTCGTCGAGGTGGTGCAGCGCGCGGTCGGTCTGCCCGGTGTCGTAATCGGAAAGGCCGCGGCCATAGTTGGCGTACCAGTTCTTGGGATTGACGCGGACCGCTTCGTCGTAATCGCGGATGGCGCGGTCGTTATCGCCGCGCTCGCGGAAAAGATCGCCGCGCCCGGTGAAGAAATCGGCGTTCTTCGGATTGATACGTATCGCCTCGTCGAAATCGCGCACCGCGCGGTCGCGATCGCCCTTGCCGACATAGGCGCGCGCCCGCACGCTGAAGACATAGGCGTTAGTCGGCTCCTGCTGCAGGGCGTCCTCGCAGATGCGGATGGCCTGGTCGTAGTCGCCCTTATCGCGATAGGCTTCAGCGAGGTTGACGCGCGCGATGTTGTTCTTTGGCTCGACGCGGAGTGCCTCGCCATAGTCGCGCACGGCGCGGTCGTAATCGCCCTTCTCCTTGAAGGCCCAGGCGCGGTTGTTGAAGGCGTGCGAATTGCGCGGATTGAGCGTGATCGCGTCGTCGAGATCGTGGATGGCGAGGTCGTATTGTTGTTGGTTGTTGTAGGCGTAGGCGCGGTTGACATAGGCGGCCGAGCGCTCGTCGCGCGACTCACGCTCGCCGCGATCGATGATGCGGCTGCAGGCCGCGATGCGCTCCTCGTTGGTCTCGCCCTTGACGCAGGATGTCTTGTCGCGGTCCTGCCGCGCGCTCGCAAGTCCGGGTGCGAGAGCGAGGCCAAGCAGCACCACGCCGCAAAGACGGAGGAGACGGTTGTTCATCATGGCTGCCCCCAGCATTGATGCCCAGAACATGCGGCCGAACGGCATGCGCCATTTTATTCGTCCACCGCAACTTGAAGGCAATGGGTGACAGGCCTGTGGCCGGCGTTCTGTGCGCTGGGTCACAGTTCGATGCGGCGGTCTTGTTCTGGTTCAGATCTGGAGTCGCGGGGAGGCAAAAAGAAACAAGGCCGCTGACGCAATATACCGTCAACGACCTTGCCAGCCCCGGAAATTAAAATCGGCTACCGCCTTCCGGTGAACTACAGGATGCCCCGGATTCGCCCGGGTAAATGTGAGGTAGTTCACAAACGCCATCAAAAAAATGAGGCAGGCCGCTGGGCCTGCCCAAGAAAGTGCAGAGAAAGCTGCAAAGCCGGCTCTAACTGTGTGATTTCACTCGCTTTTGGAAGCCCCTCGCGGCATGTGCCCGGGTCCGGATCGAGCGGTTGCGCGCGGCCGGCGCGGGCGAGGGATCGGCGCTTTGCGCGCTGGCGAAGGATTGCCGCAAGCCGTCGACGGCCTCCGAAAGGCCGGCAATCTGCTCCGAGAGCCGCTTGTTGTCGGCTTGCTGGGCGGCGAGCTGGCGGCGCACCGTCTGGAGCTGGTCCTGCATGACCTGGAGCTGGTCGATCGAATCCTGCTGGGTCTGCTCCAGGCCCTTGGTCTTTTCCACGAGCTGCTCGGAAACCTGCGCGGCGCGGGCCTGCAGGGCGCGGGCGATGGCCGCGCGGTCGGTTTCGGGGGACTGGCCGGTATAGGCGCGCGCGATCGCGATTCCGGCCACGCCGGCGAGGATGAGAACGAGGGCAGCGGCCGTCACCGCGATCGGCTGCGAGCCGATTCGGGCGAAGCTACTACTCATCGAACGGGTGTCTCTGGTGAGCGGGATCATCGGCTAAGGTCCAAACGAAAGGGATGTATCGGGATGCCGGCGGCATCGGCGGTCGCAAGGGAACGCGAAGCAACGCTTAAATCCGGGCTTCAGCCCGCTGTTCGGGGCCATCGAGCCTTCGGCGCACGGCTCAGTGCCGGCGACCAGTAATAATCTGGCAATGAATCCGACAAAAGCGAGGCTGGCAAGGAGGAAAGCTGCGGTCGTCCCCGGAAGACCTAAGCCTTGGCGCCCGATTCAGGCCTTGGGATCAGCGTTACGACACCCCAAAAAGGGTGCGGCCAGGCTTTGGGGGAAGCCTGGCCGCGCGCGAACCGGTCTGGGACGGGGAGGGGTGGGGATGTGACCGGGTCGCGTGTTCGATAATTCCCTTGTTGTCAGCGAGAGCTGGCGGTCGAGACCGCCGGGTGGACATCGCCCAGCGAGACCCAGACATTGGGATCGCTCTGCGATTGACGCTTGACGAAGCGGTAGCCGGTCTCGGTCCAGGCCACGATGCTTTCGTTCTGGTTGTCGAGCACGAACTCTCCCTTGTCGGACTTCACCGTCAGCACCGCGTGGCCTTCGCCCTTCTTGTCGCGGACCACCGTGATCAGCAGCGCCTCGCGCGGCCAGCCCGCATCGATCAGCATCTTGCGCTTCATCAGCACATAGTCCTCGCAATCGCCGTAGCCGTCGGTCGGCAGCGACCATTTCTCGATCACACCCCAATGATCCATGTCGGTCATCGGTTTGACGGTCTCGTTGACCCAGTGATTGACCTTGTTGAGGTCGCGCCAGGCCGCCTGCGTCATCACGATGTCTCGCGGTTGCGTTGCGCCGCCCCGGCATTCACCGGGATTGTCGGAGCAGAACTCGACCCAGCCGATCGGCGCACGTGTGGCCTCGCCGAGGCTCGCATAAAGCATTCGTTCGTCACCGGCCTTGGCCGGCGCCTGCATCCCCAAAAAGATGGCGGCAATCGCCAACTCCCGTCCCCATTGTTTGAACATTGTGGCCCCCGTTTTTCTTGTTGGGACCACGTTTCGCACAAAGCTTTTGCGCTGCCGCTAAGTTGGCCAAGTACATTTGAAGCGAATGCAAGTAAAACTCGCCGCGATATCTATTTATACTTGAATCGAATTCGACTAAAATTTGAGACAACTGCAATTGATTCAAATTTTATCGATTAAGAACTTTGGCCGCGTGGTTCCGTGCTTAGTGGCGGAAATGGCCAGCTGCGTTAACCGG
>Ga0210408_10005522_pt1 | contig 11093 bp, 9 predicted proteins | sample IncBWH4MmetaG_FD_155471 | JGI IMG/M metagenome (GOLD analysis project Ga0210408, IMG submission 155471) | Forest soil microbial communities from Barre Woods Harvard Forest LTER site, Petersham, Massachusetts, United States - Inc-BW-H-4-M | ecosystem: Environmental > Terrestrial > Soil >... | reverse complement strand
GGAACATTCTCCAGCAAACCACCTACACGCTCACGTGTGCCGGACTCGATGGCTCAACCGTGAACGAATCGCAAGTGGTGAATGTGCTGCCGGCGTTTGAGGAGAATTAGTACTTCGTCCCCGATAATTTCAAGAATAGTACAGAGGTACCAGTTTTAATCTGTATCACCACTACCGTATGTCAGGGACACTTTATTATTTGCTGCGCGATGTTCTTGAAAATATTGGGGACTGCGCGGAGACGGAAAATTTTGTGGACTTACCGGGAATCGAACCCGGGACTCGGCAATGCGAATGCCGCGTAATGCCACTTTACTATAAGCCCTAACGAGAAGTGAAATGGGTGCTCGCACACATTTCCTTCGAGTGACGGGCTTAAACGAAGTATAAGTCCGAGCACTGCGAGCAAAAGCCCGTCCGGCGAAATATAACAGAAACAGAGCAGTTCCTCAATTCAAAAACCAGACACCAAGATTGAGATATCCAGCGAAAAGAACCCAGATGAGGTATGGAAGCAAAAGCCAGTTGACACGAGAGTCAATTTCATACGCGCTGGCCATGAGGGCGGCGATAATGAAAATGAGAAATAATATATCGAAGAACGCGATGAGCGTTGCGTGAAACCCAAAGAAAAAAATTGTCCATGCTGCATTGAAGAGGAGTTGTACAAAAAAGAAACGCGCCCATCCGGCGCACAGCGCGTCTTGGGGATTTTTCGTCCATACAATAGAAAGTGCGAGCGCCATAAGTGCGTAGAGCAAGATCCAGACGATAACAAAAACGGAAGCTGATGGCGTAAGGGGAGGTTTACTGAGCGCTTCGTACCAACTCGAAAGTTGAGACCCGACGAAAAGAAATCCTACGAGTCCCGCAGCATACGAGGCGAGAAAGGCTGTCAAGACTCGAAGCGACGGGCTCATATCCGCAGCATATGCCGACCCTCCATTTCAGGCTATTGCGATTATCCACAGCGAACAACCGCTGGCTTTTCGGGATGCCGAGAATCGAACTCGGGCTACATGACCCCCAGCCATGCGTACTGCCACTATACGACATCCCGTGTCGGGCCGCCGGGAATCGAACCCGGTCTCTACGCACCCGAAGCGCATGTACTACCGGTATACTACGGCCCGTTAACGACGCATGGTAGCAGGAAATCTATCGGTGGTCACGCATAATTTTCTGCTGAAAATTTACGCGACCCCGCCTCGGCCCGGCCTCCGGCTTGCACAAGCTGCGCTCCGCTCGCTTGTGCACCCTTCAGGATTCGAACCTGAGACCTTTCGAATGTGAATCGAACGCTCTAACCAACTGAGCTAAGGGTGCGCGAAAAGATTATAGCGGCTAGCGAGCCGAAGAGCGAGTGCTTGCACTCGCTCTCGGCGCGTGAAGACGATATATGGTAATCCATATAGCCCAAAGTGAGGCACTCTGGTATAATCCCGACTAATGGAATTTAAAATCTTCAGCCTTGGCGCCAACGATGGTCTCGCGCAGAAGATTGCTGAGAAGCTCGGGATGCCACTGGGCCAGATCAAACTTCGCGCATTCAGCGATGGCGAACAACAGGTACAATTCCTCGAAAATCTCCGCGGCAAAAAAGTATTCCTCATCCAACCCACGAATCCGCCGGCTGAAAATTGGGTGCGGCTGATGCTCGCAATCGACGCCGCACACGGTGCCTCGGCTCACGAAGTCACTGCCGTCGTACCGTATTTCGGCTACTCACGGCAGGATAGAAAATCAAAATCCCGCGAGCCGATTTCAGCGCGCGTCTTTGCCACGACGATCGAGACGCTCGGCGCCACGCATTTCCTCACCATGGATCTCCACAACGATGCGATCGGCGGATTCTTCCGCAAGACGATCGTCGACAATCTGTATGCACGCAAAGTCTTCATATCGCGCTTCCGCGAATTCTTTAAAGATGCACTCGAAAAAGACGATCTGGTCATCGTATCGCCCGATGCCGGCGGCGTGGTGCGTGCCCAATCATACGCCAAACGTCTGATGAAATCCGGTGACCTTGCCATCATCCACAAAGAGCGCGAGCTTCCGAATCAAGTGGCGCGTATGAAACTTATCGGCGAGGTAAAGGGGAAGGTGGCGCTTATCGTCGACGATATGGCCGATACGTGCGGCACGCTCGCGCGTGCGGCAGCACTGCTCGTAGAAAATGGGGCACGCGAGGTCTATGCGATGGCAACCCACGGCCTGCTTTCGGGCGACGCGCTCAAGACGCTTAATGAATCTCCGATCAAAAAACTTTTCATTACCGACACCATTTCCGCTGATCGCCCGCTTTCCGATAAAATCGAAGTTGTCTCGGTGGGAGATACGTTTGGCGACGCGATCGCGCGCATCGAGAGCGGGGAGTCTCTGAGTGAATTATTTGAAACCGAGTGATTCCTCTCGGCCGGAATCGAACCGACATCAGTCCCTTCGGAGGGGACTATCCTATCCATTGAACGACGAGAGGTTCCGAGCTACTATACCGCAATCGGGCCTATAGTTCAGCGGTAGAACGCGTCCATGGCATGGACGAGGTCGGGGTCCGACTCCCCGTAGGTCCAAAACACATTTACACGCCTAGGTAAAGCGATCTATCTCTATGGGAGAGCGATCGACTTGCTCCCGGTCCTCAAGTTGACCATCGAAGCAACGAAAAAACTTGATATTTTCGCTAGCCAACGGGGACTTTTCTCCTACGCTCAGAGACAGAGTCCTCATAGGACTAGGCCCTCGGTGCTGGCGGCTAACAGATTGGTTCGAATCTCGGCTTCACCGCCCTCAGCATTCTTTCGGGATACTTACGCGTAACCCTCACTGACATGCAGTCGCAATCGCGTTCCTCGTCTTCGGCCCTATAACTCCCCAGCCTGTCGACTGCGGCGAACCTGAAGAAACGACTCCATGTTCACTCTGCCACTCTGCTACGGCGTGCTGCGTGAGAGTACCGAAATAGCCCGTCGCGTAGTTTGAAGTAAAGTTCGTAAACTGGGTCGTAAAGAAGAGTTGGAGAGAACGGACATCCTGTCCGCGGCTGCCAAAAGCAAGCGTACGTGTGATGATGGGGCAAGTTTTGGATTGAGTAGAGTTTCCAGGTTCCGCTTTTGGTGCTGTGGGTTGTACCAAAAGAGATGCGATTTGCGCCCGGAGCGAGCCGACGGAACTGGTCGACATTGAAAATATGCTGTTGCTTGCAGTACTCCCGCCTCCACCCCCACCGCTTCCTCCAGTGATCTGCGCATAGGTGCATGACTGCGCCAGTGCGGGCTCTGCGTTGTTTGTGCCGCATGCATTCAGATCTGTACATGAGCGGGCTTGGCTTCCTGACACGGAGCACTGATTCCAGAGAGTGCAGGACCAGTTCGGAGTGCAAGACAGAGAAGTCGAGGCTGCCACCGAGTCGGTGGCATGGTTCACAGGGTTCGAGGTGCCAGCCTGACCGTTCGTGGTTTGTGCTGCAGTTGGAGGCGGCGTACCGGTAACGGCAATGGTCGCCGATTTACTCACCCCATCGCACGTGATGGTGTAGGTCGCGTCCTTCGTGATCGGGCCGACACCAGTTTCGCCGTCAAGCGGCACATTGGAGCCGAAAGAATAGTCTGAGGGCGCGCCGTTGGGAGTCGAGTACGTGCATGAGGATACGTTGGCGGCACTCCAGCTCACGTCAGCCCGTGTACCGGAAGGTACGCTCGACGGTTGGACCGATATCGAGACAGACGGATTTGCGCTGCTCCACAAATCAACGCCATGGTACCAAGCAGATACCAATACGCCGACGCTACCGATAGTATCGTTCACGTCGGTGACGTTGGGACAGTTTGCGACATTGGCGTACCCGCGGGGCGTGTAGCTTAGGTCACTCGTAAGCTGAATCGGCGGATCATCGAAACCAGTCGGGGCACTACCGGCAGGAAGATTATGCTCAAGATACGCCGTAAAGAAATACCCCATTTGAGGCACATCCCGGCAGGAGATCGCAGGACCATTACCATTGTACTGTGCGAGAGACCATTCGTCCGCTATAACAGGAACGCTTTTTGCCGCGTTGCCAAACGCAGCGTCGAGGATAGCCGCGTTTGTGCTCGTTGAAAAAGCGCTACCTTTTAGGAGACCATAGGTATCTGTGGTTCCGTCCCCATTATATGGGTACGGATGGATGGCATACGCAGTACGACCGATCGGATCAGAGAGAAGATGAGCGGGATTGGTGTCTGCTCTAAAAATATCGAGCGGTTCGACAAGCAGCAGATTCTGTACCCCCGCCTGCCGCATATCGCTCAGGAGTGTTTGCATGCCAAGCACGGAATCCTGGTATTGCCTGCATGCAACTGTGCCGCCATTTTTCCAAACATCCCAGCTGGCACGCGAAGGCTCATTAAATAGATCCGGCAGGACCGAGGGGTATTCTTTCACGAGCGGTAAGAGACTCTCCCACGCGCGCCATGTCGCCGGTGTTGCAATACAGCCCCCTGTGTATGGGTATTTGTCGTTACTTGGCGGAATTGGAATCTGCGACCACATTGCAATGATGACGGAAAACCCGGCATTCAACGATTGAATCACTGCCTGATCAAGGTCGGAAATGTAGATTTTTCGCTGCGCTGCCGTGAGCGTCGAATCCTCTGGGTCAAGGAATTGCTGCACGACTGGTATACGGATCGTGTTGGCTTGCCACTGGTCCCGAGCCGCATTCAAAAGCGTGGTTCTGGTATTTGTGCTCGTAAAGGGACGCGAGTTCCAGTCGTACCACCAGAGTCCAACATCAGTAGGCGTAAAGGTAGTCACGTTCAGACCTTTGACCGTGTATGGTTGATTGTCGCGCAGGAGTTGGTTGCCGGAAACCGTGAAAACTTCCGACTGGCTCGATCCGGTAGCGGTGATCGTTACCGAGTCGGAGACGCTTTGCCCCGACGCATTGGTGCAGGTAAAGGCATACGTTCCGATGAGTCCGGTTGGTCCCGATCCATTCGTACCAGAGTCAATTGAGCCGGAGACTGGAGTAGCGCCGTCGACGCGCACATACGATAGCGTGCAGGATGTGGCGTTTGTCGAAGACCACGCGAGCGTGTAATTGGTCGGTGGCGTGATAGCGAGTGCGTGCTGGCCATTGGCGGTAAGTGTAACGGTGAGGCCATCCGCGAAGACACTGACAGGTACTGTGAGAAGTATAAAGAGAGTGCCTAGTGCGATCCACGTGCGCATTGTCTACATTATACACGCTCGCATGAAGTAACGTCTTCTCGTGTACAGGTTTATCAGGTTTATGAGGAGCTGCTTACGCCTCGGCGCGCCCAAAGAGAAGTAGCTAAAATATCCTTATGGTTAGTAGTCTCTGGGGTATTAACTGCTGACGGCCCGCCGTAAGGCTTTTGTATCCGACGCAGAAACGATAGCGGTCAGATTTGATACTTAGTCTTACTTGCTCTCTCTGAGTAACAAGTTCGGAAAGCCAGTCCGTGCACCACACACTAGTATTCCTCGCTGCGATCATCTGCAGCATCATTTCGGAAAACGCGGTACATGTAGAAATTGTAACCGAGCACAATCGGAAGCAGCGGGCCGATACCCCAGAGCATGAAGCGCAGTGTGGTCTCTGAAGCCGCCGCGTCGAAGATCGTGAGTGACGGTGGAATCATATAAGGATAAATACCAATGAGGAGGCCGATAAAAGCCAAGATGAAAATCGCCATGCACATGTTGTGCAATTCGCGGTGAAATTTGTGCCACACGGTGCCATAAAGGAGAAACATACCAATAATCACAATAACGCCGCTCACAAAAAAGAGGAAGGATCGTGTGGGCTCGGTGCTCCAGCGCGTGAGAAATACATAGTGTTGTTGCGGTAAGAGGATGGTCGCTGCGACAAATGCCAGGAAGGTGAGCCCGGAGGCGATAATGACGCGGAAGAAACTTTCTTTTTGGAATTCATAATCGGTTTTCTTGATGAGATAGGCATAACCCACCACGACATAACTCATCACGATTCCTGCCGTAATGAAAAATGTGATGGGCGTGAGCCAGTCGAATGGGCCGCCCGTGAAGTGTCCGTGTGCGATTGCGATGCCACTCAAAAGCCCGCCCGCAGCAAACCCCTGACCCACGACCGCGAGAAGACTTCCAAATCCAAAACACAATCCCCAGAAATGTTTGTTCGCGCTCATGGCGCGAAATTCAAACGATACGGCGCGCACGATGATCCCAAAAATAATAATGAATACGGGAATATAGAGTGCGTTGAGAATAATCGCGTAGGCCACAGGGAATGCGCCGAAGAGCGTCCCACCAGCGATCACGAGCCACGTTTCATTTGCATCCCAAATGGGTCCCACGGTGTGGATGAGAAGCGAGCGGCTTTTTTCTTCCTGTGGCAGCAGTGAAAGGAGTCCGATGCCGAGGTCGGCGCCATCGAGAATGACGTAGAGTCCGATCTCTAGACAAACGATAAGAAACCAGATTTCGGGGAGACTGATCATAGTATCGTGAAACTCTTCTCAGCGGATATTTCTCCGGGTACAGATTTTTCCTGCTGGAAAAATCCTCGGTTGCCACGCCGTCGCGTGGCAAAGCCCCTCCAAAATATCCGCCTCAAAGAGTTTTTGATGCTCATACGCGTGGCGCTTCACTGACAAGGTCTGGTCCCGTTTTTATAATGCGATACGTGAAATAAATAAATATGACGCCAAAGGCAAGATAGAGGAGTGTGAAGATCGCGGTCGTGGTCGCGACCGCTGAGGTGGTGAGATTGGAAGAAAGCCCATCACTGACACGCATCAAATGATAGACCACCCACGGCTGGCGGCCGACCTCGCGGACGATCCATCCGGCTTCCGTTGCGATGAACCCCAGCGGGATCGTGAATATCCACAGCCGCCAAAATTTTCTATGATTAGAAATTGTTTCGATCGTTAGTTTTCCTTTCCACCAATACCACGATCCAATGAGCATCATAAAAAAGAGCACAAAGCCGATTCCGACCATCGTGCGGAACGCATAGAAGGTGAAGGTGTCATCTAGAATCGACGGGCGATCGGATTCGGGAAATGCATTGAGACCTTGCACAGTGCCGGTGAGCGAATGCGTGGTGAGGACGCTCAGCATATCGGGGACGGAAACGTCGAACGAATTGCCTCCGCCTCCCCTCGTAGGCCAGGCCACGAGGGACCATGCAGCACCCGTACCGGATGCGTTGGTATTCCAGTGCAATTCAGTGGCGGCGAGTTTTTCCGGTTGATACTGTGCGATCGTGGTGCCGCTCAGGTCGCCAAGGCCGATCTGTAGAGGAGTGACAATAATCGCAAGACCCAACGCGAATTTGAATGACAATAAAAAGAACTTTTTGTATTCATCTGCTGTCTGGCGTCGGAGCAGCGCCCACCCACATAATCCGGCAATAAAAAACAACGTCGTCTCGATGCAGGCGACTTCCATATGGAAAAAAGAGACCATCGAATCGGGATTGAAGATTGCGACCATATAATCGCTTACGATAATCTTGCCATTTTGCACGACAACGCCCACCGGCACTTGCATCCATGAATTCGCGACCATGATCCAAAAGGCCGAGAGCGTCGCACCGAGGCCGATCATGGCGTTGGAAAAAAGATGTACGCCGGGTCGCACGCGATGCCAGCCGAAGACAAAAATACCCAAGAATGCGGCCTCAAGCGCGAAAGCCACAGTGGATTCGAAACCCAAAATATTGCCGAAAAAGTCTCCTGCTGCAGTGCTGAATGCCGCCCAGTTGGTTCCGAATTCGAATTCGAGCGGAATTCCCGACGCGGTCCCGACGCCAAAGGTAAGGATAAATATCTTCGCCCAGAATCGCACCTGCCGGTAATAGCGTTCATCTTTCGTGTACAGCCACATCGCTTCGAGCACGAACATAAAAAGCGACAGACCGATCGAGAGCAGCGGCCAGAGAATATGAAATGCCGCCGTGTCGCCGAATTGGAATCGGGAGAGGGTGAGGGGATCCATTGTCGTATTGTAGCAATGGAATTTCATTTTCCTCGGATAGGTTTGTCGAAACTGAGGTAAACGTGATACAACGATGCGATGGCGAGACTCAGCGTCAATCTCAATAAGATCGCACTCCTGCGGAATTCACGTCACACGGGCGTGCCCGATGTAGTGCAATTCGCACGCGTGGCAATCGAAGCCGGTGTCGCGGGGATCACCGTGCATCCGCGCCCGGATCAGCGGCACATCCGCCGCGATGACGTACCCGCACTCGCAAACCTGATGCAACCGAAGCGTCCGAAACTCGAGCTTAATATCGAAGGATATCCCGATCAGTGGATATTCGATATTGTCAAAGAGGTGAAGCCCGAACAATGCACGCTTGTCCCGGATTCGCCCTCGGCGTTCACCTCGGAAAAAGGTTGGGATCTCGATGCCGATCAGATGCGCATCGTACGCGCTGCGATCGGTGTGCTGCGGCCGCTGGGGAGTCGCGTGATCGTTTTCGTCGATCCCAATTCGGCGATCGTTGAGAAGGTGATTGAATCAGGTGCCGACGGTATCGAAATATATACCGGCACCTATGCCGCAGCATTTCGGGTAGGCAATTATGAAGCCGAACTCGCAGCGTGCATCGAGACCGCGAAGCGCGCCAAAGAAAAAAATCTCGTCGTCAACATCGGCCACGACCTCAATCTGCACAATCTCCCCCCGCTCGTCTCCGGAATTCCGCTCCTTGATGAGGCATCGATTGGACATGAGCTGACCACCGACGCGCTCCTTAGGGGATTTGGTCCTACGATACAAACCTATTCGGCAGCACTAGCCGCACCCGCACAAACATGAAAAAAAGTAAGAAAAAATCTTCTCAACATCGCAATCCATTCGATGAATTTAAAAAGTGGTTCGCGGTTGCGCAGACGTCCACTATTCAGTTGCCAAACGCGATGACGCTTGCGACCGCGACGAAGGCTGGCAAACCGTCGGCGCGAATCGTTTTCCTCAAGGAATATAATCGCGACGGTTTTATTTTCTATACCAATTACGAAAGCAGAAAAGGTCGCGAGCTTGCGGAGAATCCTCATGCAGCGCTCCTGTTTTACTGGCCGGGATTGGAGCGGCAGATTCGCATCACGGGAGTGGTGCGCAAAGTGCCGCGAAAAATGTCGGCGGAATATTTTTGGAGTCGCTCGCGTGAGAGTCAACTCGGCGCATGGGCCTCGGAGCAGAGTAGCGTGCTAGCGAGTCGAGAGGTGATAGATGAGCGGGTAGAAGAGTTGCGCAAACGCTACCAAGGTAAAAAAATCCCCCTGCCACCCTATTGGGGCGGATATGTTTTGAAGCCGCAGACATTCGAATTTTGGCAGGGTGGAAAACATCGTCTCCACGATCGTCTCTGTTTTGTTTTTAAAAAAGGACGCTGGGCAGCGGTCCGTCTCTCGCCATAAATAATCCTCACTCGTGAGCGGTGTATAGTTGTCTCATGAATACGATACAGACGCGTTGCTGCATTGCCGGCGGCGGCCCGGCGGGAATTATGCTCGGCTATCTTTTGGCGCGATCCGGTATCGATGTGTTTGTGCTTGAAAAATGGCCCGATTTTTTCCGTGACTTCCGCGGCGACACCATTCATCCGTCAACCATGGAAATTCTTGCAGAGCTTGGGATTCTCGACGATTTCCTGAAACTGCCGCACAACAAAACCCGGCAGATGGTCGGGCATTTCGGCGGCGCGCCGGTCGTGCTCGCCGATTTTAGCCGACTCAAGGTCCGCTGCCCGTACATCGCATTCATCCCGCAATGGGATTTCCTCAACTTCCTTTCCGGCAAAGCAAAAGCGTTCCCGCAATTTCATCTTATGATGTCGACCGAGGCGACTGATTTGATTGGAGAAGGTGGTCGCGTGATCGGCGTTCGCGCAAAAAATACAGAAGGGGAATTCGACATTCGCGCGGAATTAGTCGTCGGTGCCGACGGCAGACACTCGACGATCCGTGAGAAATCACAACTGCGTGTGGAGGACCTCGGCGCGCCGATCGATGTCCTGTGGTTCCGCGTGCCGCGCGCACGCTCCGACGACGATCAATCGCTCGCATACCTCGATTACGGCCACGCGCTTGTCACGCTCGATCGCGGCGATTACTGGCAGTGTGCCTATCTTATAGAAAAAGGTGGATTTGACGCGATCAAAGCGGCCGGACTGGATACCTTCCATGATTCGGTTGCGCAGTTCGTACCGTTTCTCAAAGACGCCGTGAAGGAAGTCGATTCGTGGGACAAAGTGAAGCTGCTCTCGGTTGCGGTCGATCACGTGCTCGATTGGTCGAAAGACGGACTACTGCTTGTCGGAGATGCTGCGCACGCGATGTCACCGATGGGAGGCGTGGGCATCAACGTCGCATTACACGACGCTGTCGCTGCCGGCAACATTCTCGTTCCTGCATTCCGCCAAGGCACACCACAACTTTCAACCCTCAAAGCCGTACAACGCAGGCGGGAGAAACCCGTTCGCCAGATGCAAAGATTGCAAGTGTTTCTTCAGGATCGCATATTCAAACCGTTGTTGCGCAGGCAAGAGCATATTCGCACGCCGTGGTTTATCACATTTCTAACTTCAATGCCGATCCTCCGGAACATTCCGGCACGCATCATCGGCATGGGATTCCAGCCGGAGCATGTCAAAATCAATTTTTAGCTTAGCTAACTCTAAGCGAGTGGAGGCGTTGTCTTTTTCCGTCTTCGCAGGCTCGACGGGGCCGAGACTGAGCGCTGCGGCAGCAGCCGCAGACAGCGACGGAAAAAGACAACGCCTCCCGAGCACCTCTCAACCCCACTCTATGGTAGCCGGTGGTTTATCGCTGATACGATAGACGACTGCACCAACTTCGCGCACTTCGTTGGTGATACGGCGCGAGACTTTATCGAGAAAGTCGTAAGGGAGCTGGGCGAAGCGCGTGGTGAAACCATTGACGCTCCACACCGCCCAGAGTGCGACAACGTGTCCCATGCCGGCGTCGTCGCCCTTCGACACTGTGTGCTCGGAGCGCGTGAGCGTTGCTCCCGCCTGCCAGACTGTTTTATAGAGATCGGCCGCGCGCAGCTCTTCGATATAAATGCCGTCGATT
>Ga0210408_10005521_pt1 | contig 11094 bp, 6 predicted proteins | sample IncBWH4MmetaG_FD_155471 | JGI IMG/M metagenome (GOLD analysis project Ga0210408, IMG submission 155471) | Forest soil microbial communities from Barre Woods Harvard Forest LTER site, Petersham, Massachusetts, United States - Inc-BW-H-4-M | ecosystem: Environmental > Terrestrial > Soil >... | reverse complement strand
GTCGGTGACGCGATTGCGCACTTCCAGCGTCGCATGGGCCGCCGCGTGCTGCACCCCATGGGCTATGACTCCTTCGGGCTCCCCGCCGAGAACCACGCGATCAAAACGGGCGTGCATCCGCGCATATCGATCGAGGAATCGATCGCCTCGTTCCGCCGCCAGTTTCACTCGTGGGGCATCTCGATCGACTGGTCGCGCGAACTGGCCACGAGCGAACCGAGCTACTACCGCTGGACGCAGTGGATCTTCCTGCAGCTGTTCCGCGCCGGACTCGCCTACCGCAAGGAGGCCGCGGTCAAGTGGTGCCCGAAAGACCAGACCGTCCTCGCGAACGAGCAGGTCGACGCCGAAGGCCGCTGCGAGCGCTGCGGATGCATCGTCGAAGTCCGCCAGCTCGAGCAGTGGTTCCTGCGCATCACCGACTACGCCGAGCGGCTGCTCGCCGACCTCGACGGGATCGACTGGCCCGAGCACGTCAAGACGATGCAGCGCAACTGGATCGGCCGCAGCGAGGGAGCGGAGGTGACCTTCCGCTGCGAGGAACTCGGCATCGACTATCCCGTCTTCACCACCCGCCCCGACACGCTGTTCGGCGCCACCTTCTTCGTGATGGCGCCCGAGCATCCCGACGTGACGCGACTCGTGCGAGACACCCGGCACGAGCTCGAGGTGCGCGAGTACGTGAACCATGCGCTCACCGAGAGCAGCGAGGAACGCGGCAACGTGGAGCGGCCGAAGACCGGAGTCCCGCTCGGGCGCACCGTCACCAACCCGGTGAACGGAGAGCACATCCCCATGTTTGTCGCCGACTACGTGCTGATGGAGTACGGGACCGGGGCGATCATGGCCGTGCCCGCCCACGACGAGCGCGACTTCGCCTTCGCGACCGCCTTCAACCTTCCGATCCGCCGTGTGATCGAGGGACCCACGACAGATCCGGACACGGGGGGTGGCGCGAGCGGGGAGGAGGGCCTGCCCTACACGGGCGAGGGGCGGCTCGTGAACTCCAACCCCGACTTTGACGGCATGGACAGCCGCGCGGCCCGCTCGTCGATCGTCGCCTGGCTTGACCGCGAGGGCAGGGGTCACGCGTCGGTCAACTACCGCCTGCGTGACTGGCTGGTGTCGAGGCAGCGCTACTGGGGCTGCCCGATCCCGATCCTCTACTGCGAGCGCTGCGGCGTCGTGCCCGTTCCCGATGATCAGCTCCCCGTCGAACTGCCCGAAATCGAGGACTACACGCCGAAGGGCCGCTCTCCGCTCGCCGCCGCCGAGGGTTGGGTGAACACCAGCTGCCCGACATGCGACGGCCCCGCCCGGCGGGAGACGGACACGATGGACACGTTCGTCGACTCCTCCTGGTACTTCCTGCGCTATTGCGACGCCGCGAACGAACGCGCGGCATGGGGTCAGGCGCCGGTGCGCGAGTGGATGCCGGTCGACCAGTACATCGGCGGCGTGGAGCACGCGATCCTGCATCTGATGTACGCGCGCTTCTTCACGAAGGCGCTCGCCGACCTCGGGCATCTCGACTTCCAGGAGCCCTTCCAGTCGCTCTTCACGCAGGGCATGGTCACCAAGGACGGCGCCAAGATGAGCAAGTCCAAGGGCAACGTCGTCTCGCCGGCTGCGATCGTCGAGCGCGTCGGAGCCGACACGGCCCGCTGCTACATCCTCTTCGTCGGCCCACCCGATCAGGACGCCGACTGGTCCGACGCCGGCGTCGAGGGAATCCACCGCTTCCTGGGCAGGCTGTGGAGGCTGGCGGCCGAGACGGCCGACCGGGCGGGCGGTGCGAGCCCCGGGCTGACGCAGCCTGCGGAGCTCGAGGGCGACGATCTCGAGCTCGTGCGCAAGAGCCACTGGGCGATCGACAAGGTCAGCGGCGATCTGAGGCGCTTCGGGTTCAACACCGCCATCGCCGCCGTGATGGAGTTGCTGAACGAAGCCTCGCGGCTGCGCGACTCGGCGTCGCTACCGGCGCTGCGCTTCGCGCTCGGGACCGCCGCCTCGCTTCTGTTCCCGTTCGGACCGCACGTCTCTGCCGACGCCTACGAGCTGCTCACGGGCGAGCGCGTGTGGGAGCAGCCGTGGCCCGAGGCGGACGAGGCGCTGCTCGAGCGCGACGTCTACGAGCTCGTCTGCCAGGTCAACGGGAAGGTCCGCGACCGCGTGCGGGCCAGCTCGGGCGCGAGCCCCGAGACGCTCAAGGAGCTCTGCCGGGCCGCGCCGAACGTCAGGGCGCATCTCGACGGGCGAGAGCTCGTGAAGGAGATCGTCGTGCCCGGGAAGCTCGTCAACCTAGTCGTCCGCTGATGTCGACAGTGCAGCTGGTTGTCTGCGACTCCGTCAGCCGGTCGCGCCGGTCTTACCGCTTCGGGCGCTATTGCGGTAGCTCGGACGACCGAGCTCCTGCGCTTAGTCCTCGGCCAGAGCGACACTGTTGAGCGGGTCGCCCTAGTGCGGGGGGTCGCGTCGCTGAGCTGCCGTAATTTTCCGCGGCTCAGCTTCCCGGTGGTGCTCAGTCTATGCGGCGGTCACCTTCTCGGGGGTCGTTTGTTCGTTGTCTTCGTGTCTGATGCGCTTGACCCGTTGGCGCTCGAGCTGGGTGAACTTGATGCGGTTGGTGGCGCGGGTGATGTACAGGTCAAGCACGTCACGCCGGGCAGGCGAGCGAATCCGGCGGGCAACCGTGGGCGTCGCTCGGTGCGAACGTTAGGGCTCTGTGCGGCGCCCTCTGGCGCGGTGCCGTCCTACATCCGTTGATCCCCCTAACGACGACCCCGGCCGAAGCGTCTGCCTAGTGCCACCACGGATGGCTGGCGAGAGAGGGGCAGTCGTGGAAATCAAACCCAACGACGCGCCGGATGCCCTTGAGGCTCCGTGTCCGGTCTGCCACGCAGATCGGTCCGAGCCGTGCGTCGCGCCCGCAGGCAAGACGCACAACGCACGGTCGGCGCTCCGCCTAGCTGAACTAGAAGCCACTCGGTCGAAAGAAGCGGGGATAGGCGAGTCCTGCGGCCCGCTGTAGGAGATACCGGGCTTCCTGCCCCGGATCCGAAAGTCCTTAGCTCCCCGCTTCTGCTGTCGATCTTGCCAGTCGCCGTGGGAGCGCAACCACCGGACCCCCACAACGCGGGCAGGGCTTGCGCTCCGTTTCCTTTGGAGTGTCACCACGCCGGTGGCTAGCGAACTTGCACCGGGGCCACCCCAGACACCTCACATAATGGCTGCGCGGCCCAACAGTCACGGAGTAATCGCCTCGACTTTCGGCTTGTTTCTCTACAGGGGCGCGCCCCCCGTCCCCGTCGGGGGGCCCCTCCTCGCGCCCCGTCAGCGCTAACCCCCCACACCGCGTCGCGGGTGTGTCCGGGCCGACAAATAACGCATCCGTAGTAGGCCCAAGTAGGAGAAGGGGACGCGTTGCGGCCCTGTCGGTCCTCGCCTGCCTGGTCGTGGCGTTCCCGATCGTCGTGGCAATCCTCGCGCTCGCCGCGGGCCAGGCGCACCAGACTGGGATATAGAACACGTGGGGCGGTGGCCCACCGGCCCGGGTAGCCGCCGCGCCCGTTGTTACCCGCAACCAAGCGCGGGATGCTGCTCGCGACTTCGCGGGCCACACGACCCGCACCGGCATCCATTGATTGTGGCGGCGCTCACGGACCCACATTGCCCGTTGAAACAGGTCCGGCCCGCGGGGGGGGCGGGCCGGACGGTCGCGCACAGGAGGAGGTTCGTGCGGGACGACTTCTACTTTCACGTATCAGTATCTCCATCTCGATCAACCCGACCTAAGCGTGCGTCGCAGTTGAGATAAAAGTCTGCCTCAGGCGGCATAAACGTCACGAGCAGCCCCAGTCGCCACGCTCCCAGACCGCGTGGATGAGCGCACGAGGTTCAGGCTCTCCGACGACATCCAGCACGTATCACGGGTTCGACAGACTTCAGGACAGGCTTGGACCCTTGTCCCACGACCCCAGCGCTCTGCTTTTTTGCTCCAAGCGAGCGCGTCGGCGCACATTGGTCAAGCTATCGCTCGGGACGACGTCCAAGCGCGGGGACTCACGGGAGCGAGACGACTGCTTACCCTGTGTGCGCGTGCGAGAATCTGAACCACATGACCGACACGACCCCCCTCGTCACCGGTGTGGACTTCGTCTGCATCCCGGCGCAGGACTTTGACGCGATGACCGCCTTCTACGGCGAGACGCTCGGCCTGCCGTTCGTCAAGCGCTACGGTAGCCGGCCGGGCGCCGAGTACCAAGCCGGCAACCTTACGCTGGCGATCATGCGCACCGAGGACTTCGGTGGCACGTTTTCGCGAAACGCGATGCCGATCGCTCTGCAGGTCGGCGACGTGGCCGCCGCCAGGAAGCGGCTCGAGGCAAAGGGCGTGCGTTTTGTCAGCGACACATTTGACTCCGGCGTCTGCTGGCAGGCGATCTGTCTGGACCCTGACGGCAATCCACTTTCGCTGCACCACCGCTACGCGCCGAACGACGAACATCGCGTCGCCGTGTAGCCAGCCGGCTCCGGAGGAAATGCAGAGTGCGCATCCGCGTGGGAAGCGAGCACCACCATCCGGCGCTGAGACGACCGCTCGGGACGAGCCGCGAGCGTCTCGTGCGACGCTTGATAGACGCCTGCTTCGTCATGACCAAGCCGAAGGTCGTCCCGAGCGCAAGCGCGGCGCCGGGATTGGGTGACTCTCGCAATGCTCGGCGAGCAGGCGCGTCGGTGAGGGTCGGCTGACGCCCTTGATGTGCGGGAAAGTGAGCCCGTTTCCCCGACGCTACTCCGACGCTCGATAGGTCAGGCCATCGCCTCTCGCTCGGTGCGCTCCGGGTTGTCGTTCATGCTTTCTGCCGGGCCTGCGCCAGCACCCTGTCCATCGTCTCCATGATCGAGATGGTCTCGTCCAGCGGCATCAATCGGCTCTCCACGTCACCGGCGGCCAGCCGACGCGCGACCTCGTCGGCCTGGTGGCGCAGGCCCCGGCCCTCGTGCACCGACTCGACGCGGGTCGAGTCGCCCTTCCTCGGTACTAGCGTCACGGTCGCCGGAGCGTAGAAGTCGCCCTCGACCTCGATCCTCGCGTCGCTGCCGACGATCGCCGCCCTCGTCGGACTCTTCGCCCGCAGGGTGCACGTCAGCACGGCCTGGGCGTCGCTGTCGTAGCCGAACAACATGGACGTTTGCGCGTCCACGCCCGTGAACGCCGCGTCGATCACGGACACGATCCGGCTCGGCGTGCCGAGGACCATCGACGCGAACGACACCGGGTATACGCCGAGGTCCAACAGCGCGCCACCGCCCAGTTCCGGTGCGAACAGTCGGAACTCGGCATCCTCGGCGAACCATTGGCCGTGGTCCGCGGTCACGGTGACGACGTCGCCGAGCACGCCCCGCTCGAGCCAATTCCGGATCATCGTCATGTGTGGCAAGAACCGGGTCCACATAGCCTCCATGGCGAACAGTCGGTTCTCCCTCGCCACCCGAACGATCGCGCGGGCCTCGGTGGCGTTCATCGTGAACGGCTTCTCGACCAGCACGTGCTTGCCGGCTCGCAGCGCGAGGATCGCGTTGTCGTGGTGCATCGGGTGAGGTGTCGCAACGTAGATCACGTCGACGTCCGGATCGGCCACAAGCGACTCGTAGCTGGCATGCGGGTTCGCGATGCCGAACTCGTCCGCGAAACGGTCCGCGGATTCCTGGCTGCGCGACCCGACTGCGACGGCAACGCCGGAGTCGGTCAGCCGGAGATCGGTCACGAACGTGCTCGCGATCCCACCCGTTCCGAGGATTCCCCACCGCACTGGGCTGTTCGCCACGTCTTCGTCCCGTCGTCGACCGGTATCGGAGAAAGCCTAACGACGTGGCCCGCGGCTCGCCTCGCGTGCGGTGCGAGAACGGCGGGCGTCGGGCCGGCGTAGCCCGGTTTACGCCCGCTTTCTCGGCGATTGCGGAAGCGCGGGCGACCGACCCGTCTGACGAGCGGTGTTCGTCCGATCCGATAGCTACCACGTCGCCGATCTGGACGATCACTTCTCGCGCGTTGCGATAGCGCGGCGTACGGCGGGACTCGCGTGGCGGTAACTGGAGGCTGCGCCGGGGTAGGCGCCGCGTTTCCGCAAACCGTCGGGCTCCGGTAAGGGGCTATAGCTGCGGGCTGTTGTGCGTGGAGATCGAGGGCCCGGCTGCGGTGTCCGGGGGGTTCTCGAGCCTTGACTCCCTCTCGATGAGTGGATAGCGTCTCCCCCGGGGACGGTCCCTGATCGGTCGACTTTGCCGCCTTGAGCGACCTAGCCGAGAGTTGGGTCTCCGTCCTTAATGAGAGGGACAGCGCCTCGGGGTCCTTGTGCTCGGAGGCATATACAGCCTGAGGAGGGAGCGCATGATGCGTGATCGCGTAGTTCCTAGCCTTTTCCGCCCGCGTCGACTGCTGCGGGCGGTCATTCTCTTCGCCGTCGCCTGGGCCGTCGTTGGCGCCGGCACCGCCTATGCGGACGGTTCGGTGACGGTGATGACGCAGAACCTCTACCAGGGCACGGAGTTCGCCCACATCCGGGCGCTCCTCGCAGGGCCCCCACCTTCGCAAGCGCAAGTACTCAAAGCCACGACCGAAGACTACGCGACTTACGTCGCCACCCGGTTCAAAGACCGCGCCAAGCAGATCGCCGCCGAGATCGCGCAGAACAAGCCCGTGCTCGTCGGCCTTCAGGAGGTCGCCACCTGGCACAAGGGAGCATTCGACCCCCTCCACCAATTTGCGCTGCCGCCGAAAGTCAGCGAAGACTTCACCGAAGTGCTCGTCAAAGCGCTCGAAGCCGACGGGGTGCATTACCAGGCCGTCGCCGCCACGACCCGCCCGGAAGGCAACTTCACGCTGGCCTTCCCGGTCGTCTCGGGCGAAGGTCCCTTTGGGCTTACTGCCGTCGGCATGGTCGAACGCGGCGTGATCCTGGCCCGGACAGGTCTTCCTGCAGGGCAGTTGCTCCTGTCCAACCCCCAGTCGGGCACCTACAGCTGCGAATTCTGCAAAGTCACGATCGAAAACCCGGTCACCAAAGAAGTAATCCCGTTCACCGACAGCTGGCAGTCGATCGACGCAAAGGTGCCCGGCAAAACGTTCCGCTTCATCACCACGCATCTCGACGCGCTGGAGCCCTCGGGGATCGTGCGCTTTTTCCAGGCGAAAGAACTGGTCGAAGGGCCAGCCAACACACCGCTTCCCGTAGTCGTCACTGGCGACATGAACGGGGGGCCAAACTCGCCCCCGCCCGGAACCGGCCCTGCCGCCTACGGGGAGTTCCTCGCGGGAGGCCTTTCGGACACGTGGACCGCAGCGGGTCTGGGCGCCCTGCCGCTCACATGCTGTCACCTGGCGACCGAAGACCTCGTCAACGACCCGAACGCGACATACCAGGCAGGGCAGGAAATCGATCACGTGTTCACCCGCGGGACCTTCCACGTCAAGAATGTGCACCTCGTGGGGGACACCGTGCCGCAACCGGCGCCGGTACCGTTCATCTGGCCCTCGGATCACGCGGGCATGGTCGCTACCCTCGCGACCGGGCCGTAACGGGACCGGATTAGGCCGCGAGATCCTTGATCGTTTGCAACATAGAAGAGCGCCCGCGCGGTAGCAGCCGCCGGGCGCATGGCAGCCGAGAGAACTGTCCATCGGGAACCCAGACGCTCGGCGCAAGAGCAAGCGTATCGCGTTGTCCTGGCCCACCGAGGCGTTCGCCTCGTGGGCCAGGACGCCCAGCTGAGTCCGGGACTGAACGTCAAACATGGCGAGCGCCTCGTGGCGAGTCATGTTCGTGATAGTGAGAAGAACCGCCTGAGGGGCGTCGGTCGAAGGTGGAACTTCGCCCCTACCGAACCCGCCCAACAGACGGCGGCTCTTCCGTGCTGGCTTCGGAGTGTTGCCGCCGAGCGAAGCTGAGGTTACAGATTGGGGCGTCGATCGGGTGGTAGTCCCCGCTACTGCTTTCGTGTGGATGCGAGCGCGTCGGCGGATGCCCCTCACGCTCCTGCTCGGGACGAGGAGCACGCACCAGACACGGCCGGGAGCCGGCGACCGCTTTCGCGCCAAAGCGCTCGCGCAGGGTTCACGGAAGCGCTCTTGAGCAGCTCGCCAGGGTGCGGCTAAATCGTTCCGTCCGATGCGGATGCCTGTCCGTCCCACAGCGCACGGCCACGCCCCGCACGCGGCGGGTCGGCGTGGGCTGCCGCGTACACTGCGGCGGTGACCGCGCTCAAACCCGCATACCTGATCCACGGCGACGACCACGGGGCGCTCGCCGAGCGCCGGGCGGGCCTGCGGGCGCTCGCCGAAGGAGCCCAGGGAGATGCTGCGAGCGTCGAGGTGCTCGACGGCGACGCGGCGACCCCGGCTCACGTCGCGCAGGCCCTCTCGACGATGACCCTCGCGATCGGACGCCGCGTCATCATCGTCGAGGGCGTCGAGCGATGGCGCGATGCGGACGTGGAGCAGCACCTGGAGCCGGCGATGGCCCAGATGCCGCCCGACACCACGCTCGCCCTGTTCGCACGCGAGGAGCAGCGCGCGAAGGCTCCCGCGGCCCTCCACGCGGCGGTCAAGCGTGCAGGCGGACAGGTCGTCGCGCAGATGACGGTGAAGCCGTGGGAGCTCGCCAAGTGGGCGCGCGAGCAGGGCGCGCGCCTAGGCATCTCGATGGACGCGGCAGCCGCAAAGGCGCTCGTCGCCCAGGTCGGCGACCGCCAGCAACGTCTGCTGCGCGAGCTCGAGAAGCTGGCACTCGAAGGCGACGCGCCCGAGTCGGCGGATGCGCGCGAGGGCACCGCGAGGGCCCCGGCCGGCGCACCGGCCGGCGCACCGGCCCCGAGGCAGGTGACGGTGAGCGACATCGAAGGGCGCGCGGCACGCTCGGCGCAGTGGCGGGCGTACGGGCTGGCCGATGCGCTTGTCGGCGGCGATCGCCGCGAGGCGGCGCTTTCCTATCTGCGCCTGCGACACCAGGGCGAGCGGCTCTCGGGCCTCACCTATCTGATGGCCCAGCGGCTGCGCGACGCGCTCGCCGTCGCCCTGCGCCTGCGCGCCGGGGAGTCGGTCGCGGACGTGAAGCGGGGGATGCGAATGCCGCCGCGCGCCGCCGAGCGCTTCCTCGCGGACGTCGGGCGCACCGACCCGGACAGGCTGCGCGAGGCGCTCGTGGCGCTCGCCGCACTCGAAGTCGACTCGCGCGGCGGCGCGGTGCTGTCGATTGGCCGTGCGCCGCTGGCGGGCATGAGCGAGGATACGCTCGCCCTGCGCGCGATCGAAGCGATGAGCAGCTAGCCGGAGGCTTTGACGCCGGCGAGCAGGTGTGCCGCGCGGGACTTCCTGTGGTCGCCCGTGTTGCGGTGCATCGCGCCGCGCTTCACGGCCTTGTCGATCGTGCTCACAAGCTCGCGGTGCGCGTCCGCGGCAGCGGTCTCATCGCCGCTCTCCACGAGCGCTTCCAGGCGCCGGAAGTAGGTCTTGATCGTGGAGGTGTAGAGCCGGTTCTCCAGGCGCTCGCGCTCCGAGCGCAGGATCCGCTTCTTCTGTGAGTGTATGTTGGCCATGGGTGTCGCGCGGGCACCACGGAGACTCTTCGGGGCGCGCCGCTGGCCGATCCGCCGATCGGTCGCCGTACTATAGCGGCCTTGTCCGCCGCGGCAGAACCCTTCGCCGAGGAGCCGCCCGCCCCGACGCCTCCCGGCGCTGGGGGGATCGCGCGCAACACGGCGATCTTCTCGATCGCCACGGGGATCTCGCGGATCGCCGGTCTGGCGCGGGAGATCGTCGCCGCGAGCTTCTTCGGCACCGGCGGTCCTGCTTCGGCCTTCACGATCGCATTCCAGATCCCCAATCTCATCAGCAACCTGTTCGCGAACGCGGCCCTCTCCGCCGCTTTTGTTCCCGTCTTCACGGACCTGCTCCAGCAGGGCCGGCGCCGGGAGGCCTTCCGGCTCGCCTCGAGCCTGTTCTGGATCCTGCTGATCGTCCTCGGCGCCGTGACCACTGTGTTCATCTTGCTCGCCGGGACGATCATGCCGTTGTTCACCGGCAGCACGTTTACGCCCGCGCTTGACAGCCTGACGGCGGGTCTCTCGCAGGTCCTCTTCCCGGTCGTCCTGCTCCTCGGTCTCACCGGCCTGCTCGTGGGCGTGCTTCAGTCCTACGACCACTTCACGATCCCGGCGATCTCGCCGGCAGTGTGGAACGTCGTGATCATCGTGCTGCTCGTCGTCCTGCGCCCGCACTTTCACGGCGGCCCGGAAAACGGTCACCAGCTGTACGCCTACGCCATTGCCATCCTCGCCGCGACGGTCGTCCAGTTCTTCCTCGCACTCGGCGCGCTGCGCCGGATCGACTTCCGCCTGCAGTTCTCCGTCGACTGGCACGACCCGCGCGTGAGACAGGTCTTCACGCTGATGCTTCCCGTGACGATCGGGCTGGGGATCGTGAACCTCGACCAGCTGATCAACTCGGTCTTCGGCACGCTCGTCTCCAAGGAAGCCCCGCGGGCGATCGACAACGCGTTCCGCATCTACATGCTCCCGCAGGGACTCTTCAGCGTTGCCGTCGCGACCGTCCTGTTCCCGACGCTGAGCCGCATGGCCGCCCGTCGCGACGCCGCCGGGATGCGACGCGCGGTGGGGATCGGCATGCGCCAGATCAACCTCCTCCTGATCCCCGCGACGGCCTTCATCGTCGCGCTCCCGACGCCGATCGTGCGGCTCGTCTTCGAACGTGGCAACTTCACGGCGCACTCGACGCACATCGTCTCGATCGCGTTGTTCTGGTTCGCGTTCAGCCTGCCGTTCGGAGGGCTCAACCTGCTGCTCACGCGCACGTTCTTCGCGGTGCGGCGCCCCTGGATCCCGACGGGCTTGGCGGCGACGAACATCGTCGTGGACATCATCGTGAGCATCGCCCTCTACAAGCCACTAGGGATCGCCGGGCTGATCATCGGCACCGTGGCCGCGAACGCGGTGATGACCGCGCTGCAGCTGCAGCGCTTGCGGGTCGGCTTCAACGGCCGCCTGGAGGGAACCCAGACGACGATGATCACCGCA
>Ga0210408_10005520_pt1 | contig 11094 bp, 11 predicted proteins | sample IncBWH4MmetaG_FD_155471 | JGI IMG/M metagenome (GOLD analysis project Ga0210408, IMG submission 155471) | Forest soil microbial communities from Barre Woods Harvard Forest LTER site, Petersham, Massachusetts, United States - Inc-BW-H-4-M | ecosystem: Environmental > Terrestrial > Soil >... | reverse complement strand
GTCATGGAGGCGACTATGAGCGCCCGTCTTTAATCGGGGAAGGCCGTAATTCGTGCGAATTCACCCCCTAATGCTGATTTATTTGCGTCGCGGACAATCCGATTCAGTCGTGGGCTGAGTGGAATGCCACGTATGCAGCAGAATGCTCGGGCGGTTTTCGTCCGCTCGGGTCCGCTCGGGTCCGTCAATGTACGGAAATACAAGCCGCGAAGGGGATACTCGGCGCCTGAGGACCGAATATGGGTACGCAGCGAGCATCCTGGGTTGATACGATTCGTTCGTTGACGGTTGGATGCCACGAGGGCGACCTATGCCTACACTCGGAGTTTTTGCTGCGATAGTCGATGATGGCGACCGGATTTTGTGCGTGCGCATGAATTACGCCACGCGTGGTTGGACAACGCCTGGTGGCCGTGTCGAGGCCGGTGAGTCGCCGCTCTACGCGTTGCAGCGAGAGGTGCGTGAGGAGGCCGGTCTTGACGTGATTGCCGACGGACTCGTCGGTGTCTATTGCAAACCGTACAAGGACGACATAGTTCTGTTCTTTCGAGCGCGTGTGCTTGGCCGCAATCCGTGGCAACCGAATGGCGAGATATCTGAGATGGGGTACTTCGGCCGCGATGAGCTGCCGGAGCCTATGGGTCTCGGCGCCCGTACCCGCATCATCGATGCGCTGGACGGCATTACCGGGGTCGTGCGAGTCATTCCAGTGACGTCCGCCTAATGGCGCTCATTGATGTCCGTCGGTCAGGATCGAACAGCGGCATTCCGTCACCGGGGCCCCGGCCACGAGCCGTCATTGACGGTCCTGAATTGACGGCCGCCAAGCCGAAGCTCGCGCCTTAGGGTAGGCTAACTTGTATGAGATGCAGTTGAGCGACGCAAACTTGCCCATTTCTGACCCGAAATGGGAATGATCTTAATCGAGCGCCATGACCTGGCGTACATCGTTCATTCCTCAAAATCCGTTGGCGGCAATCCAAAGTCCGCTCGACATTTCCGCTTGATTGCTTTTATTGCGGCGCTCTGGGTGGGACCATCCGGAAGAGGCTGATGCGATCGTACATAGTCGGCGAGCGCTGGTTGCACGCACATGAGTGCTTTGTATTCTGCCGTTTCCGCTACCGCTGCTTTGTTCGCCTTTGCACGGGCAATCTGAGTCTGTACGTCGCCCACTGGAATTAGAGCGCCTTGAAGGGTACTCAGATCATGCAAATTGACACGAATCTCCTTGGTCTGTGTTGTCATGCGGATTACATGCGAATGACCTTTCTCTTCAGCGGTGAATTGCGAAAGGAATTCCGGACTAACCGCCCGTATCGCGTTCGACCAACGCAAAAGAGCCAATTCCTCACAATTGTGGACCGGCTTTTGCTCGTAGGTAACTCGGTAGCACCAAAACTCTATTTGAGGCTCAGGGATGGCGGGCGAGCCACCGATTTCCGCGAAAAGAGCCAGTGAATTCCAAACGCCGTCGGCCCAGCCCCCGTAGCTAACTCCGGTGAATCGCCAGTGGCAATGCCCGGGTTTAAATCTGTCAATTACAACCTTTCCGCGGTATTCGTCGCCTGTGCGCGTCATATTGATTGGAACAGACACGCCATATGGGAAACGGCCGGCACCAAGAATTTCATGTCCACAAAAGAGATTGGCATCGGAGACATAGTTGGCAACCAATTGCATTCCGACCCAGTCCGGCCCCCACATGATCAACGGGATCACGAGATTTGGCTTGGAGATAGCGGCCGGGTAGTTAAAGTCGCCAGGCTTGAGGTCTCCGAAATCGTCCGCGATCGCCTTCGCGCCGGTAACTGTCAAAATGAAATATAGCCACGTAGCTAGTCGAAAGGTGCGTTTTGCCATAGCCTCGACATCCTTGTACCAAGTCGATAAGAGTCTACCGGTTGGACCCGATCGGATTTGGGATGTAGTGCCCGGGATCGGGAAGAAAATTTCCATTTAGGGTCGTTATCGAAACCGATGCCAACTTTCCCATAAATAACCCGTAAATGGACATGATTTGAAGATAAACAGCCTGCGGCGATTCTCATCGGCTCCAACGGTCGTCGCGATGCTGGCTACGGTCAACATCACAACCAGCTGCGATTCTCCCCCGTCGAATCCGCAACTCTCAAACGGATGGGTGACGAATTGCTCAGGTCCGGAATTCAGCAAATTTTCGCAGAACGGCAGCTCCGGTCCGGGTCCTGAGCGACCGGTCTTTAAGATCAACGATAAGCTGGTGCTGGCCGTGCCTAAGAAGAATTGGCCCTCTACCAGCGGCACTGACAGTGAACCTCGCGATTGCCGAAAGATCAGCGATCTGCCCCCAGTTCCGTACCTCTACTTTGTGATCTCAGGGAACTGGTCTGCAGGCTATAAACCGGAGGACATACCAATCGTCGCTGGCAACAGGCAATTTCAGCCGGATGTTGCGACTGTTCGCATTGAGCGTGAAATGCCCGAGCGACGCTCCGCAGACGAGCTGCAGAAACTTGATCAATCGCAACGGAAAGCACAGCAGGACGATTCCGCCGGGACACGTGAGATTGGTGGCCTGACATGCCTGGTCCCCAAGCCGGGCCAGGATTGGTTCATATGCTCCGGTAGTCGAACCTCTTCCGACACCGAAGTCACAAGGCTTAGATATCGAGAATACAGCGCGACACCCTTTATTCTGGTGCTATCGGAATACACATCGGCGCGGTATGGAGTTCATGTGTATTGGAAAGTTTGGATCTCAGACGTCTCGCATGCGCTGGACATTGACCGAGCAATTTGGAATTTGATTAAAGAATGGAATCTTTTTAACAACCCAGCTGGCGACTCAGGCCGCGCAGCGCTGAGGTAGCCGGTGGAATCAATTTGCGACGGCGGGAGCCACCTCGCGTTCCGGATCTTTCCCATTTTGAGCCGTAAATGAACGAGTTAAGGGACCGGCATCATTATCTTGCAAGGAATTGATTCTTCTATGGCGCACCGGCGCCAATGGTCGTTTTTGGGAAAGTTCGCGATTTGATTGCTTGGACGCTGCCGGTCGTATCGGGCGGTTCAGGGTCGAGATTTGCCGGACGCCGACGTTTGCGGCGAGATTGACCGGGAATTGCCGCTGTCGGCCACAAGCGGTAGTTCGTGATCTCAAACTATCTTCCGGTTTGCAGTCATTCCAAATGCGAGTTATAACGAGCAGCGCGGAATTGTGTAGAGTCGCCATCCACGACTCGCGGGGACCAGCCAAGATGGGCCGAGAGCTGAAGCTTGCAGTGCGGGTGACTGCTACTGCTTGCGTCTTGATTTGTTGTGGTTTGACGCATGCCGCACTATCAGCACAAACCCAATATGCTGGACGATTTCTACTGGTCTGGGCCGGCGATGCCGACCGTCAGGATGACGACTTTATGGCGGTCGTCGACGTCCGCGAGAATTCGCCCACGTTCGGCCATATCCTGCGCACGCTCCCCGTCGGCAGTCGTGGCAATGAACCTCACCACATCGATCTCAACTTGCGGGGCGATGGGACAGTGTGGGCGTCTGGCGTGGCAAGTGGCCGCACCTTCATTTTTGATGTGTCCCACCCTCCGGACATCAAGCTGGTAAAAGTGGATGAGCCCAGTCCCGAGCGCGCGCACACACCCCCGCACATCTACGCGCTGCTGCCAAACGGCCACACCATCGCGACCGCGATGGACATGCGCTTTCATCCGGGTCCCGGGTCGCAAGGGAGTGCGGAGCATCCGCGCGGCGATCCGGCGCCAGGCGGTTTGCTCGAATTCGATGCACAGGGCAATTACTTGCGGGAAATTTCCGCAGGAGATATTGATTCCGGCGAGAAATCGATCAGTCCCTACGGTATGGACATCAAGCCGGAGATCGACCGCGTGCTGACCACAAATGCTGCGCACGGTTGGCTGGGGGATTCGAAGGAGCTATCACCCGGAAGCAGTATCCAGCTCTGGCACTTGAGCGATTTGACGCTGCAGAAGACTGTTGCATTCGCGCCCGGACCGCGCGGCAGCGAAAACCGCGCGCCCTACGAGCCGCGCTTTGCGCACGCGGCCAAGAGCACGGTCGTTTTCGTCAACAGCGCTGTTGGCAATTCGCTCTATGTTTCGACGAATGTCACGGCAGCCGCGCCGATCTTCAAACTAGTTTACGATTTTGGCAAAGATGCCGGCGTGGCTTTCCCTGCGCTCACGCGTGATGACCGCTTCTTTTTGCAAACCCTGACCGATGCAAACAAGGTTGTCGTTTTGGACGTGCGCGACCCTATCCATCCCAAACAAGTGAGCGAAGTACGCTTCGATCGCAATCCGGCGAATCCTGAGCAGACTCGCGTCGGGCAACCGCATTATTTGACGCTTGATCTCGACGAAAAGCGAGTGGCTGTCTCCGACTACACCCTGGACGTTCCCGCCTTTGTCCAGGACGGTGATCGTCGCGTTTATCTGCTGCGCTTTGACCCAAGGACCGGCGCCTTGAATTTCGACCGGCGCTTCCGCGACGACTTGACCGGAGGCGTTGGGATCGACTTCAACCGCACCACCTGGCCGCACGGCAAATCTGGGCCAGCACGTCCGCACGGCATGCTGTTCGTGCCGTGAAGTCAAAGCATGGTTGATAGTGACGCTACCGTCGCGAGTGAATCTCACTCCTATTTCACCAATCACGGAGATCACGGAGCCCTAACAACAGTTGGGGCGAATCGCGGGTCACGGATTCGGTGAGCTATTTTGGACGCCGCAAAGCTGACACTCGTCACGGGCAGCTTCGGGTCGAGATGGCCTAAAGGGAATTTCTTCGCCGGCATTCACACCACAGCCCTGCGATATGCGTGAATTTGGCTCTTTGTCATTTGTGGTAAACCGTCACCGACGCTGTACCACGGCGATTTGAAGTCTATATAGATGTGTTTGTCTGGTCGTATCTTCGGATCATCATCAAGGGCGCCCGCCGGAACCTCAAACCACGATGCGTCGTCCGACGGCACCGGTACGGGTGAGCCGCAACGACCGCAGAAGCGATTCGTATAGGGCGGCGGGGCGTCAATGATTGGCGCCTCAAATGTCTTGATGAGTTCTTGTCCTTGAACTATGCGGAGGTCTTCGCTGCGCACCCGCAAGCCTGCTGCGAAGGCGGAGCCAGTGGCCTTTCGGCATCTGTTGCAGTGACACAGCTCGAAGGGGCCCTTGCTGCCACGAATCTCGAACTTGACGCCACCGCAGAGACAGCTTCCTTTAATCATTGGCGACTCCTACGAAGAACGATTAGACGAGAGGGTCGTCCTCAGGTTAGCACTTTGCTTCTCGGTGCCCGAAAGCAGACGGTGGTTGACGGCCGCTCGGGGTCGCGACCCGTCCCTGGACGCCGCTCGTGTCCGCATCGGCGGCAGTCGGCCCACTTCCGGTCCTTCCCGCCTGATCCTTCTTGACCGGAAAGCCGACATTCGGTCATATGTCGTGAGCAGCCGGATACACTGTGATAAACACTCAAAGCAGGTCCACCCTTGGGAATCGATGTAGCCGTTGTTGACGAAAATCAAGTTGAAACTCATGTGATCGGCGACCAGCGGAACCATCTCGCGAAGCTGGCCACCAATGGTGAGTGGCTGAAGATGGAAGGGAGTGTCTGCCTTCGCTTCATTGATGCGTATGGCCTCACGATATTCAATCAGGCTCAGCTACCAGTGCTCTTATCAGAACTTGAGCACACGGCGAGCTTGCAGACAAACCCCGAAATCCGGTCCCACATTCAAGAAGTATGTCGCCTTGTCTCCGGCGCGAAGGGTAAGGTGCACATGTACATAAAATTTATCGGTGACTGAGAGGCGGCCACCAGCCACAAGCGGTAGTCCGTCACATTGGAAACCAAGTCAGGAAGCGGCCATTCGTCCTGTGCGTTAAGCTTCATTCATAATTTCCGGCAATCCTAAATCGCTGTGGCGTGAATTTCATAAGCACAAGCGGTTCCCGAATCGTTAGGACGTTTTCAGTCTCAATTTATAGTGAGTGAACTTGAAGGCCGCGCTTAAAATTTCGCTTTATTTGTGCCTGTCAATCGCAAGCCTGCTTGTGCTGGCTTTCGTTGGCGTGCTTGCGTTTATGCGGTGGGAGTATCACCTTCCGAGCGATCAAAAGGCCCGCCAGCAATTTGAGGAACACAAAGCGGAGTTTGTGCGTTTCGCTTCGATGCTCCGGCGAGATGAAAGAGCAAGAGTTATCGACAGAAACGGAGTCGATGACGCCTTTGAAAAAGACGCGCGAGCTGTCCCAGAATACCGCGACCTCATGCGCAGCATTGGCGCGAAGGCGGTCTACGTCAGGCCCGATGGTTCGATAGAATTCGAACTCTGGGGATTCGGGTGTGCGCCTTGTTCGGATTCTTTCAAAGGGATGCGCTACTCCCCCATTGGCGCGAAAGAACAAGGCGGCCTCCAATGGGTGCCAAAATTGGTGCATTCGCTGGATAACGAAAGCCTTCCAAAGGAAAAAGGCGCAGTTGCGGATGGACTGTACGTCGTCCCACTCGAATCGGAATGGTCAATCTACCGACTTGAGATTAGCGATTAAATTCATCCCGGACAGCGGACCTTCGCGACCGGCAGAAATGGGTCGAATCCCGGCATCTGTCTCGAACCCGTCAGCTTATTAGCTTGTAAGTCAACAGCTGTGAGGCGAGCGGGCTCATTGGCGCCATTAGCTGCGCAACAGGCGTCAATCGGCACACTTCCGGGTCTTCCGCGGGGTAACTTTAGGGGTAAACTCATTCTGAAGGCATTCGACGGGTCAGTAGAATCATCGTGATAGCGCGATTATTCGAATCCCTCAGCCGCAAGCCAATTATCAAAATGTTCGAGAATCGACAAACCGGCGATGAAAACAAATCAATCGCTTATTCGAACCCCCGACAGACAAACAGGCGGGTTCGACAACTTGGCCGGCGGCCAAGTTGATCGCCCGAAGGGCGACCCCGGAGGGGCGAGGCGCGCAGCGCCGAGTAATCCCTCAGCCCCGGAGGGGCGAGGCGCGCAGCGCCGAGTAATCCCTCAGCCCCGGAGGGGCGAGGCGCGCAGCGCCCGAGTAATCCCTCAGCCGCAAACCATTTGCAGGGTCCGTTCCCATGAAGATGTTCATTTGTCTAATCCTGATTCTGGCTCTGATGGGTTGCGCCACTTGCAAGAGCTCCGATTCGCCGGAGGTGTGCAGAACGAAGCAGCGCAATCATTCGCAGCCTCGTCCCTGATGGCTGGTAAAGTAGCCGTAAAACCGACCCTGATGAGAGGAGCCGACATGAACTCTGGGATGGACTCGGATCGCGTGCGTATAGTGGGCAGCCGCGACAATTGCCATGCGCGATCGGCCTTTGGAATGTTCAGCATGCTTGCGCTGCTCGCCGCTCTATCGGGATGCGGTCAAGCGGATTTTGGCGACGAGTCGAACAAGATCAACGGCTCCATTCATGTGCCCGCCGGCAGGGCACCCGGTGCGGTCGCGACGGTCAATGGCGCGATTCAAGTCGATGACAATGCCACGATCACCAGCGCAAAGACGGTCAATGGCAGCGTGCACCTGGGCGATCATGCGGCTGCAACATCACTGGCCAGCGTGAATGGCTCCATCTCGCTGGGCGCCGGCGCCCACGTGTCGGGTCGCGCTGCCTCGGTCAACGGTGAGCTGAACTTGGGCGATGGAGCGGAAATCCTGGGGTCGCTCGCGAACGTGAACGGCAGAATCACAGTCACGGGCGCGCATGTGGGAGGCGGAATCAAGACCGTCAACGGCAGCATGAACATTACCGGCGCATCGCATGTGGAAGGCGGAATCCTGGTGGAAAAGCCGTCCGGTAGCTTGGTGCAAGTAGTCCGTGATGTTCCACGGATCGTGATCGGACCGGGAGCAACTGTGCAGGGCGAGCTGCGCTTCGAACGCACGGTACAGCTCTTCGTCAGCGACAAGGCAACCATCGGCACCGTGGTCGGTGCAACCCCGATACCGTTTACCGGGGAGACTCCGCCCACTTGATGGGCGTGCGCGCCGATAGCGCACGCCGCCCTAATGGATTTGTGATACTGCGGCTTCATAGTCGAATCGAGAGGAATAGCCATGCAAACTCCCCGCATCCGCGCATTGTTCGCAGTGTGCGTGCTCAGCTTCGTCGGGTCTGTCGCTGCCTCGGCGGCCACCCAGACTGATCGTGCGCTCGTAAGCGCGGTCGCGAGTCCTGCGCGCAATGCCGCCGCGTCGGCGAGGGACGCGGCCCGGCACCCCGTGGAAGAGCTGACATTCTTTGGGCTTGCGCCCAAGATGACGGTGGTTGAACTGTGGCCGGGCGGCGGTTACTGGACCGAGATCCTGGGTCCTTATCTCGCTGCGAGCGGCCACTACTACGTTGCGTTGCCCGCGGCGGGCGATGCGGAGGAAGATGCCGGCGTGAAGCGCTTTCACGAGCGAATCGCCGCACAGAAGGGCCGGCTCGGTACCCTTCATGAAACCACCCTGGGCGCCGGCCACTTTGATATCGCCCCACCCGGCTCCGCCGACCTCGTACTGACTTTCCGGAATCTGCACAATTGGATGGAAGGCGGCTATGCGGACGAAGCCCTGGCGGCGTGCCTCAAAGCACTCAAACCCGGCGGAACTCTGGGCATCGAAGAACATCGCGGCCGGACCGATCAACCGCAGGATCCGAAGGCCAAGAATGGCTATGTGCGCGAGGACTTTACCATTGCCTTGGCGAAGAAGGCAGGGTTCGAATTCGTCAGTTCCTCGGAGATCAATGCCAATCCGCGCGACACGAAGGACTGGGTTGACGGCGTCTGGACTCTCCCGCCGACACTCTCGCAAGGAGACAAGGATCGCGCCCGATATGTCGCGATCGGCGAAGCCGACAACTACGTGCTCAAGTTTCGCAAGCCGCGGTAACGCGCGCCGAGATCAAATTTCGGGGCCGATCACGATCGGCGAGCCGTCGCTGAATCGGGAGGCGCGAAACGGCGTCGGGTCGACCGACGGAGTTACGCCGATCGCGAGCTCAGCCGCCAGACGTCCGGCCGCGGGACCAATACCGAACCCGTGTCCCGAAAACCCGGTCGCCACCGTCAGTCCCGGGAGCGTGCCCACCGGACTGATATAGGGTATGACATCCGGTGTGACGTCAATGTATCCCGCCCAGTGCTGCACAATGTGCACGTCGCGAAACCGCGGATGAAGCCCGACCATCGCTGCTAGAGCGCCTCGATTCAGAGATCCATTCGGCGGGGGGTCCAATACCCGTGTCGTTTCGAACGGACTTGCTCGATCCAGGGGCCAGATTCGCGGCGCGCGGAATTCTCGAAGCGACTGAGCATTCACGCGCAAGCGCAGCGAGTCGCCCTCCTTGCGAATGGTCGGCAGGAATTCGCGCAGATACCGTAGAGAATCGGGCACGAAGGGAGCCACATAACCTGCGCCTTTGGCAATCGTATAGCCGCCGTCACGCCGCTTGCGGTAGGCGACCTCGTCCAAATACGTACACGTGTCCGGACCCTCCGCGACGGGCGCCGTGCGCATCACCGACGACAGCACCTTCAATTGCGGCAGGCGGATGCCGAGACTCCCGCAGAACAGGCTGGACCATGCCCCGGCGGCCAGGACAACCGCGTCGCACTTGATGCGCCCGCGTTCCGTAACAACCGCGGCCGCGCGGCCACCCGTGCGCTCGATACCGCGCGCAGCGCAATGAGCCAGAATGATCGCCCCCTTGCGCTGCGCGGCCCGCGCGATTGCCGGCGCCGCCCGCTGCGGCTCCGCACAGCCGTCGCTGGGCACATGCAATCCGCACAGGAAGGTGCGGCTGGCTCCGGGCATGAGAGCGCCGAGTTCGGCGCCGCGCACTATGCGGGTACCGATATCATAGGGTTTCGCCATCTCTGCCCAGGCCGCGAAGCGTGCCTCGTCGGAATCGCTCTCGCCAACATACAAAACGCCGCACTCGCGAAACCCCGCGTCGAATTCCGTCATTCGGCTCATGTCGCGCCACAAGGCCAAACTCTGCACGATCAGCGGCATCTCCCGCGCATCACGGCCTGCCTGTCGACACCAGCCCCAGTTGCGACTGGATTGCTCGCAGGCGATATATGCCTTTTCGCATAGCACCACCGGGATCCCGCGGCTGGCCAGGGTCAGTGCGGCGAATGTGCCGATAATGCCGCCTCCGATGACGACCACGCCGGTAGCTTCGGGCATCACCTCATCGGCTACGACGGAATCGACGTAAGGACCCATGCATTTGCCCTGAACTGATCTATCGGCCGCAAAATCAATCGATGGCCATGTTTCCAGGCCGCTATTCCCGGATTGATTCTAGCCGGTCTCCATATCGCAAAAAAAATCTTTGACGTTTTGTCGGGCGGTTTCAATCGGTCAGCGCAACACTTGCTTGAAGTTTATCCGCTGGTGTTTTAAATCCCAAAGTCTTTCGTGGACGCTGATTTAAGCGCAGAGCAATCTTGTCCAGATATGCTTGGCTATATCCAGAGATGTCGGTTCCTCTAGGAAAGTACTGGCGCAGCAACCCATTGGTGTTCTCGTTGGTGCCGCGCTGCCAGGGACTCGAGGGGTCGCAGAAGTAGACTTTTACATCGGTGGCGACGGTAAAGTCTTTGTGATGCTTCATCTCTCGACCTCGGTCCCAGGTCAATGAGCGTCGCAGCTCCGTGGGGAGCTTGCGGATGTGCCGAGCGAGGGCGGCAACGACGGCATCAGTATCCCGGCTCGGCAGTTTGATGAGCGTGCAGAAGCGCGAGTGACGCTCGACCAGGGTGGCAATGTGGCTGTTCTTAGAGCCGAGCAGCAAATCCCCCTCCCAGTGCCCCGGAACGGCTCGATCCTCGACCTCCGCCGGCCGCTCCCGGATCGAGATCGCATCGGCGATCTGGCCACGCCCATCCTTTTTGCGCTCCACCCGCGAACGACGCAGCCGACGCTTGCCGCGCAGATGCCCTAGGAGCTCCTTTTTCAGCGCTCCGCGCGCTTGCACGAACAGGGTGCGGTAAATCGTCTCGGGCGACACTCGCATGCTCTCATCGGCCGGATGCTGCTCTCTGAGCCACCCCGAGAT
>Ga0210408_10005518_pt1 | contig 11096 bp, 11 predicted proteins | sample IncBWH4MmetaG_FD_155471 | JGI IMG/M metagenome (GOLD analysis project Ga0210408, IMG submission 155471) | Forest soil microbial communities from Barre Woods Harvard Forest LTER site, Petersham, Massachusetts, United States - Inc-BW-H-4-M | ecosystem: Environmental > Terrestrial > Soil >... | reverse complement strand
GGATTGCGGCGGGTGGATCTTGTAGGCGCGCCAGCCGGTCGATTGGTAATGCCGGGCCTGCTCGACATATGCCTCAGGCGCGGCGTGGATCTCCGAGCTGGCATAGGCGGCGATCTGGTCGCGGGTGGTGCCAATCAGCCGATGGATCGGCAGCCCCGCTGCCTTGCCGGCGATGTCCCACAGTGCCACGTCGCAGGCGCCGATAGCGCGCACCGTCGCGGCGCGGACGCGGCCCCACAGCAATCGGTTGAGACGCTCGCGGTCGAGCGGGTTCTGCTCCATCAGGAGCGGCTTCAGAAAGCGGATCAGGCCGGGCCCGTCGAGGCTCGCCGGGTTCGAGGAGGTGCCGAGGAAGGCGTGGCCGGTGATGCCGTCGTCGGTGGTGATCGCGAGCAGGCCGAGATCGCTCTTGCCGGTCGGCCGGGCGGTGTGATGGCCGTAGATCGTCGAGGGGATGCTCTCCCAGGCGAACAGGGTCAGAGTGACGTCGGTAATCTTCATTGGAGCCTCCTCGGCGTGGGTGCCGAAATGCTACACGAGCACGACTTTGCCGATTACCTTGCGGTCGATCAGGCTCTGGACCGCGTTTGCCGCCTGATCCAGCGGGAAGCTGCGCCAAATGCGGGGTTTGAGCTTGCCCTGTGCGGCCAATTCGAGCAGCGCCTTGGTGTTGGCGGCGGCGATCTCGGGGTGGGCTTCGTTGAGCCCGCCGATGCGCACCCCGATTGCCTCGATGCCCTTGATCAAGAGGTAGTTGGTGCGGGCGAGCGCCGGCGCGCCGCCGAGAAATCCCAAGATCAGAATGCGCCCGCCCCAGGCCAGGCAGCGCAGCGATTCCTCGAAGGTCGGACCGTTGACCGGGTCGTAGATGATGTCGACGCCGCGGCCTCCGGTCAGCTCCATGACCTTGTCGCGGAAGCCGTCCTGGTAATCGATCGCGTGGTCCGCACCTTCTGCCAAGCAGACCGACCGCTTCTCCTCGGTGCTCGCGGTCGCGATGACTTCAGCGCCGAACAGTTTGGCGAGCTGGATCGCCGGGATGCCGATGCCCCCGGCAGCGCCGTGGATCAGCACCCGGTCACCGGCCGTAAGCCGGCCTCGCTGCAACAGCGCGTGATAGGCGGTGCTGTAGGCGCCGCGGAACACCGCGGCCTCCTCGAGGCTCATGCCGCCTGGAATGAGATCGCAATTCTCGGCGCCGGCATTGCCCAGCTCGGCAAACGCACCGAGCCGATGCCGGCTCATGACCCGGTCCCCGATGTTGAACCGGGTGACGCCGGGGCCGCGCGCGACCACTTCGCCGGCCGCCTCGCTGCCCGGGATGAAGGGCGGTTCCGGGCGGAACTGGTATTTGCCCGCGAGCATCAAGACGTCGACATATTGCGCACCGCGCGCCCCGATCCTCACTTGGATCTCGCCGGCGCCCGGTGGGGGCGGGTCCGGGATCTCGCGCAGCGCCAGTACTTCGGGCCCGCCGAACGCCTCGCAGACGACCGCCTTCACGCCCGCCGCTCCCTATTCGGCCGCTTCGGCCCGGACAGGGGCTTGATGTTCGACGCGCAGCTTTTCCATGACCTCCCAATTCGTGTACCGGGTAAAACCGTTCTCATCGAAGAACAGCACGGCACCGTTGCAGATAAAGAGATACGTCGTGTCTTCGAGGGCGGTGGTCGCGTCGTGCAGGATCCCGGACGGCTCGTAGACATAGTCGCCGGCGTTCAGGACGCCGTTGCGAACCTGCAGCTTGCCGGAAATGATAAAGGCATGGGCCCCGGCGAGATGCTTATGCGGCGGCGCAACATAACCCTTTTTCCAATGATGCAGAGACGCCCAGGTACCGGTCTCGCGGCCGACCCACAGCACCTTGACGGCGGACATCGGCGATTGCTGGATCCACGGCGCCTCGGACCGCACGAGCGTGTCCTGAATATCCTGGAAGACCGGTCTGATATCCTGCGGAAGCGGCATGGCTGTTCCTCTGTTCTCGGTCCGAAGCTAGCAGAGGTCACGATAGGCCGTCGCAAGATTGCGGGCAAGGCAAGCTGCAGAGGGGCCAGATGCCAGGAGCTGCAAAACGAGGGGATCAGAGGGTCAGATTTTGTGGTCCGACCCTCTGATCATATTGGCTCCCCGGGCCGGACTCGAACCAGCGACCAAGCGGTTAACAGCCCCGTGACATAGGGGCTCTCGCGAAACGAGGTGAAACCGTATGGGCTTAGGAATACGCGTTTCGCCTTGTTCCCGGCATGGTGGTACCTATCTGGTACCTCGGCGACCGGCGGTACCTAAAAGAGGTCCCCATCGTGGCGAGCATGAAGATGACCGCGCGCAGCGTCGAGACGATCCGCCTGCCGGCAGCGCGCCAGATCGACTATTGGGACGCGGACCACCCGGGTTCGGCTTACGAGTCTCGGCGGGTGGCCGGAAGGCTTGGGTGGCGATGTACCGCCACAGTAATGTGAACGGCGGCTGACCATCGGCACCTATCCCGCGCTGTCGCTGGCCGAGGCGCGCGAGAAGGCCGCCGTCGCGCACCACGCCGTGCAATATTCAGGCACCCATCCCGCTGCCGCAAAGAAAGCCGAGCGTGCGGTAGAGACCTTTGCCGAACTCGCCCACGACTACATCGAGCGCCACGCTAAGCGTGAGAAGCGTTCCTGGCGCAAGGACCTGCTGATCCTTGAGAAGGACGCCTTGTCCCGGTTCGGCAAGCGTAAGGCGAAGGACATCACCCGCCGTGACATCATCACGATGCTCGACGAGATCGTGTCGCGCGGCGCGCCAATCCAAGCGAACCGCACCCTGGAGATCATCCGCAAGCTGTTCAATTGGGCAGTCGCGCGCGATGTCCTCGGCGCCAACCCCTGCTGTCGCGACCCGAGGAGGAGATCCGCGGCGTCTGGCTAGCGATCTGGGCCGAGACGCCGACGACGGCGGCGACCTTCAAGCTGCGGCTACTGACCGCGCAGCGGGGCGCCGAGGTGCTGGCAATGCGCTGGGATCAGATTTCGAGCGGCTGGTGGACGATCCCGGCCGAGATCGCGAAAAACGGATTGGCTCACCGGGTGCCTTTGCCGGCTCCGGTCCTCGGACTTCTCGACGAGCTCCACCCGCTCGGGAAAGGCTCGGAATGGGTCTTTCCCGGGCGCTGACGGAGAGGGCCACCTGGTCGCGATCTACAAGGCCCACAACCGCATCCGCCGTCGCTCCGGCGTGTCCTTCGTGCCGCATGATCTGCGTCGGACCGCGGCATCGCATATGACGAGCATGGGTATCAGCCGACTCGTCGTTTCCAAGGTGCTGAACCGCGTCGAATCGGGGATCACGGCCGTTTATGACCGACACTCCTATGATGCCGAGAAACGTGCGGTGCTGGACGCGTGGGGGCGGCGGGTCGAAGAGATCTTGAGCGGCGGGGTAACAGCGCCCGCGAACGTCGTCTCACTGCACGGCGCCTGAACCAAATTCTTGGGGGCTACCAGGACGCTAGGAAGAGCTGCAAACCGCAACCAGCCTGCCGCCGCGGCCACCCCTGCGGACTCCCTGAGGAGGGGCAATGCCGGACCGCCAGAACTGGACCGCCGCGATGGTACTGGAGCGGGTTTTGAGCCGCGACATGCAGGCGGTGCTTGCAATAGCTGCCGATCACGGCGCCGTGGAGGTGGACACGGTCGCGAAGAAAGTTACCGGGATCCGGCCGGCGAGCATGCGGGATGTGGAACGCACCCACGCGATCGACGAATCAATCTCAGACCAAGGGGAAAAGATAGCGCGAGCCATCGTCTGGGGCGACCTGAAAGGCATCCCAGCACGGCGCGAGATCTATGATGCATTGAAGACCCTCTCATCCTCTGCGGTCTTGGCGAGATCGATGAGCTCGCGCATCATCTCCGGCGAAGCTTCGCGCGCGAGCTGACAAGCCGCGCCTGAAGCTGTCGCACCGCCGAACGACAGAGCCCCTTCGGTGGCTCTTTTGGCGCCGACGCTTTTCCCGCTCGACACCGAGCTCATAGAGGTAGGACCAGGAGTAGATGCCGGTGTCGTGCAAATCGTCGAAGGGGATGCGCACGGCATAATTGCCGACCGGTTCGAGCCCGATGATCCCCACATGCGCGCCGCCGGCAACTGGGGCTGAAATTACGGGTCGAGGCCGACGAGGCTGCGCGCGTAGGCCCGCGCCTCGAACGGGCGCAGATCGTCGGCGGTTTCGCCGACGCCGATGGCGTGTATCGGGATGCCGTATTTCTCGGCGAGCGACACGAGAACGCCGCCGCGCGCGGTGCCGTCGAGCTTGGTCATGACGATCCCGGTGACCCCAACCATCTCGCGGAAGATTTCCGCCTGGGCGTGGGCGTTCTGGCCGGTCGTCGCGTCGAGCACCAGCAGCACTGAATGGGGGGCCTGCGGGTCGACCTTTTTGAGGACGCGGACGATCTTTTGCAGCTCGCCCATCAGATCGGCCTTGTTGTGCAGCCGCCCGGCGGTGTCGATCAGCAATATGTCGCTGCCCCGGGTGCGGGCCTCGACGAGCGCGTCGAAGGCGAGTCCGGCCGAATCCGAGCCCTCCGGCCGGGTCACCACCGGGCAGCCGGTGCGCTCGCCCCAGATCTGCAGCTGCTCGACCGCGGCGGCCCGGAAGGTGTCGCCGGCGGCGAGCATCACCTGGTGGCCCGCATCGCGGTATTGCTTGGCGAGCTTGGCGATCGTCGTCGTCTTGCCGCTGCCGTTGACCCCGACGACGAGAATGACGAAAGGCCTCTTCGCGAGATCGAGACGCAGCGGCTTCATGACCGGCTCGACGAGCCGGATCACCTCTTCGGCTAATGCGGCGCGCACCTCTTCGGGCGAAACCTCCTGGTTGAAGCGAGTTTTGCGCAACGCCTCGGCGACCTCGCTGGCGACCCCGAGCCCCATGTCACTCGAGATCAGCAATTCCTCGAGCTCCTCAAGGGCCTCGTCATCGAGCCGGCGGCGGGCGAAGATCGTGTTGATGCCCTGGGTGAGGCGCGCCGAGCTGCGCGACATCCCGGCCCGGAGCCGGCTGAACCAGCCTCGGCGCTCCTCGGTCTCAACCGTCTCCAGCGCCGGTTCGGCTGGCGCTGCCGCGCCCGAAAAGTCCTCGGTCGCCGGAATGCTCTCGGCGTCCGGCGCCAGAACCTCCGTCGCGTCCTCGCCCTCGCGGCGCCGCCAAAACCTCATGCGATTGGCACTCCGACAAGACTGCCGCCGCTGCTGTCGACTAGCCGCATCCGCCTTATCGAGCCAGCGGCTCCAGATGCAGCAAAGCGCACTGCGGCGTAAAACTCGGCGCGACCCCTCCCGTCTGCCTCGATCAGGACGTCCGTTTCGCTGCCGACCCGGGACGCCAGCTCGGCCGCGAGCGCGGCTTGCCCGGCCGACCGCAACCGCGCCGCGCGCTCCTTGACAAGCGGATCCGGTAGCCGGGGCATGCGGGCAGCGGGGGTGCCGGGCCGCGCGCTGTACGGAAAGACATGGACGAAGGCGAGCCCGCATTCGGCGACGAGGTCGAGACTGCGGCGGAACATCTCCTCGGTCTCGGTCGGGAAGCCGGCGATCAGATCGGCGCCGAGCGCCACTTCCGGGCGCAACATGTGGGCGCGCCGGGCGACGGCAATCGCCTGGGCGCGCGAATGCCGCCGCTTCATCCGCTTCAGGATCAGGTCGTCGCCTGCCTGCAGCGACAAGTGAAGATGCGGCATCAACCGCCTTTCTTCGGCCAGCAGCCGCCACAGCTCGGCGTCGATCTCGGCCGGGTCGAGCGACGATAGCCGCAGACGTTCCAGCTCCGGCACCGCGGCGAGCAGCCGGCGCACCAGCTGGCCGAGGCTCGGTGCACCGGGCAGATCGCCACCATAGGCCGTCAGATCGACGCCGGTCAGCACGATCTCGCGATAGCCGGAAGCGACGAGCCGGCGTGCCTGATCGGCGACGAGGCCCATCGGCACCGATCGGCTGGGGCCCCGCGCATAGGGGATGATGCAGAAAGTGCAGCGGTGATCGCAACCCTGCTGGACCTGCAGAAAAGCGCGGCTCTTCCCCTCAAAACCGTCGACAAGATGCTCGGCGGTCTCCATCAGCTCCGCCTCAGGGACGCCGTCCGGCAGGTAGCTTTGCGCGCGGAGCTTGGCCTGATTGCCGAGAACCCGGTCGACCTCGGGCAGCGCGGCATAGCGCTCCGGCGCAATCTCGGCGGCGCAGCCGGTGACGATGATCGTCGCTCCCGGACGCCGCCGCCGCGCCCGCCGAATCGCCTGGCGCGCTTGGCGCTCGGCCTCGGCGGTCACGGCGCAGGTATTGACGATGACGGTCTCGGTGAGTCCCGCCGTCGCTGCAGCGCGGCGAATGACCTCCGACTCGAACGCATTGAGCCGACAGCCGAAGGTGATGATCTCGGTCTCCGGCATGACTTTCCTCAGGGCCCCGCGAGCAGGCTCGGGTCGAAGGCACCCTCAAAGCTCAGTGCCGTCGGCCCGGTCATGATCACATGCCCGTCCTCGCGCCACGCGATGTCGAGGGTCCCGCCGTCGAGCTCAACGGGTGCCCGGCGCCCGGCCAGTCCCCTCCGGTGCGCGGCAACGAGGGCGGCGCAAGCGCCGCTGCCGCAGGCACGGGTGATTCCGGCCCCGCGCTCCCAGACCCGCAGACGGATGTCCCCGCGCTCCCCAACCGTCGCGACGCCGATGTTCGCACGCTCGGGAAACAGCGGGTCGTGCTCGAGGATCGGCCCGAGCGCCGCGAGATCGATTGCCTCGACATCGGCGACAAAAAAAGTCGCGTGCGGGTTCCCGATATTGGTGCAGACCGGCGCAGCGAGGGGTCCGAGAGCCAATTCGACGCGCTCGGTGTCCATCGGCCGCGCAAGCGGGATCTCACGCCAGCCCGTCCGCGCCGGTCCCATATCGACCGCGACGTATCCATCCGGCAGAACCTCGGCGTCGAGAAGACGGGCAATGGTCTCGATTCGCATCCGGGTGTCGCCGGTCTCGCGATGCAGCAGAGTGGCGACACAGCGCGTGGCGTTGCCGCAGGCCTCGGCCTCGCCGCCATCGGGGTTGCGGATGCGCATCATCACCTGGGCCGTCGGATGACGCGGCGGCTCAAGCACGATCACCTGGTCGCAGCCGATGCCGGTTCGCCGATCGGCCAGCGCGCACGCGCTCGCCCCATCCAACGCAATCGCCGCACGGCGGCCATCGAGCACAACGAAGTCGTTGCCGAGGCCGTGCATTTTGAGGAACGGGATCTTGCCCATCAGCGCCGCTTATATGGCGGCGCACATCGTCCTGTCCAACGCTGGGCAGCTCCCGCCAAAAGTGCCGGCCGCCGCAGGGCTGTCCGGGGAAAATTGGAGGATGGTTCGTGCCGAGCGTTTTTGCCGCGAATTTTGGTTCCGAAAGCCCCTTGCCCGGGCTCGTCCGCACAAGGCCGGGCATGGACGATAAAGGGTTACGCCGGGGTGCACTTATCCGATTGCGCCGGGAGCGCTAGCGGTTGTTCGTGGCGTGCTGGTCATCGGCCGAGCTCAACAATAATTGCGTCGGGAAGCCGGCCGCCACGAGGGCCGCGATCAGCACCTCGACATGGCGCCGGTTTTGCGTTTCAACGACGACGTCGAGCTCGGCGCGCTTGACCGAGGTATCGTGGAAGAGGCGCTGGTGGTGGACCTCGACGATGTTGCCGGCATGCTTGCCGATCACTCCCGAAAGGCGGGAAAGGGCCCCCGCCACGTCGGGCAGCTCGCAGCGCAGGCGAACCAGCCGGCCCTCGCGCACCAACCCGCGCATCAGGATCGAGGCGAGCAGCCGCGCATCCATGTTGCCGCCGGTGATCACGATGCCAACCCGCCGGCCGCGAAAGCGCTCGGGTGCGGCGAGCACGGCGGCGACGCCGGCCGCACCGGCACCCTCGACCACGAGCTTTTGCTGCTCTAGCAGGATCTCGACGGCACCCTCGAGCATGATCTCGTCGACGAGCCGGATCTCCGACACCAGCGCCTCGACGATGCGTCGCGTCAACCGGCCCGGTTCCTTGACCGCGATCCCTTCGGCCAAGGTCGCCGCGGCGGCGGGCGGCCCCGGGTCTTCACCGCGCAGCACGCGGTACATCGAGGGGTAGAGTGTGGACTGGACGCCGACAATCTCGATCTCGGGCTTGAGCGCCTTGGCGGCGACGCCAATCCCCGAGATCAAACCGCCGCCGCCGATCGGCACGACGAGCGTATCGAGATCGGGCCGATCGGCGAGGAGCTCGAGGGCGACCGTGCCCTGCCCGGCGATGACATCAGGATCGTCATAGGGGTGGACGAGCACCGATCCCCGCTCGCGGGCCAGCGCATCGGCCGCCTCGCGGGCGGCAGCTAGGCTGTCGCCCTTCAGCACCACGGTGGCGCCGAACGCTTCGGTGCGGTCGATCTTGATGAAGGGCGTGCCCTCGGGCATCACGATCGTCGCCTGGATCCCGAGTCGGCGGGCGTGGTAGGCCACACCCTGGGCATGGTTGCCGGCCGACATCGCGACCACGCCGGCGCGGCGCTGGGCGGCGTCGAGCCTCAGCAGCTTGTTGAGCGCGCCGCGTTCCTTGAAAGAGCCGGTGCGGTGCAGGGTTTCGAGCTTCAGATGGAGCTCGGCGCCGACGAGCTCGGAGAGTGCCGGCGCTGCGATCGTCGGCGTGCGCGCGATCGCGCCCGCAATCGCCGCCGCCGCATCGCCAACCGCCACAGCCGTCACCGGCAGATCATGCATTACTTGGTCCCCAAATGTTCACAGCAGAGCGGTGAATTCAGCCAGCGCACAGTGGTTTATATTCGTTGGAAGCTTTGGAGAAAGCTGATCCACTGTGCCGCTGGCCATGTGTCCCCATGATACCAAAAATCCAATAGAGCACCTTTGTTCAGTGATACCCATCTGATGACCAATGGAGCCATCCGGCTAACCGTATGAGCCGGCAAGCTAATTGCCACTACTCGGGGCGGATCAGATATCATCACAGAGAAGCTTGGCTGCGTTCTACCTGGTCTTACGAAGTATTTCACTCTCGGAGCATGTCCGGTCATCAAAGTAGAAATCCCAACAAAGCCGTCAATGCCAGTTTGAGATTTGTCGAGATTGGCCATCTCGAAAATTACATCATCGTCGGACATTTCCTCAGCGAGAGGCGGGTCGGGAGGAATCTGCGCGATATCTTCGATTTTCATGGTTAACGACTGACCATAGAACGGAATTCGCCGCCTTCTCAGCCACGGCTGCGATAGCGGCGATCCTAGGACATTCCCTTGCGCTGTCAATCTACGGCGGTCCGGATGCGGTCCCTTCGATACGCGACGCATCTATAGCAAGCCGGCCTTGGCAATAATGCTACGCAGTGTCCCTCGCTTCAGATCGGTATTGCCGTGAAGCGAATGGTCACCTTCCGCGTGGGATCGCTCGTGTAGACGAGCCGGCAATGGCGGTTCGCGATACCGTTAAGCTCGTCCGATCTGTAAAGCCTGACTTGACAGATGTTAGGCCACGGTTTACATCACCTGCGGTGTGATCGAAAGCTTTTGGCACCGTGGATTGCGAGAGCTGTTCGAGACCGGCAAAAGCGCTCGCGTGCGGGCGGATCTGCACCATCGGGCTCTGGTTCGCTTGGCCGCGATCGACAACGCGGCGACCCTTGAAGCGCTGCATCAACCGGGCTTTGACTTCCACGCGCTCCGCGGGCGGCCGAGACGGCACTCGATCCACATCAACGGCCCTTGGTGCATCACCTTCGAGTGGCGCGAAGGACGGGCATTACGGGTCGATCTCGAACAATACCATTAAAGGATCAAGCCAATGTCCCCCGCGACTAGGCCAATGCCCCTCGCGACAGGACCGACGCCCGCTCGTGCTCCTTTCGAGGCGCTATTCACTCGTCTGAGTGCTGAGCTCGGTCCAGAACGCTTGCGCATTCTACGCCCGGACGAGCTCGTCATAGTCGTCGAGGCGGCGGTGCAGGCTTACCTCGCGCGCCATAGGATTGAGGCGGATCCGACCGCGCGGCGCGACTTGATCACTGCCTTGGTGAAGGCCTTAGCTGACGAAGGCAGCTCACGGCGCGTTCGAAAGCGCCCGGAATTGCCGGTCCGGCGCCCTCTGAAACGGCCCCCCATCCACCCCGGGGCGCTGATGCGCGAGATCCTCGAAGACCACGTCAAATTGACCGTCGCCGAAGCTGCTCGACGCATGAAGGTGTCGCGCCCCGCCCTCTATGCCGTGCTGAACGGCAGCGCAGCAGTGACCGCCGATATGGCGCTGCGGTTCGCTCGCCTGACCGGGGGGGGCGCCGGAGTGTATCTCAACATGCAGATCGGCCATGATCTCGAGGCGGCACAGCAGCGCCTGAAGGACGAACTGGCATCAATTGAATCGGCGGCCGTCGCCTAACGCCGGGCAATCCAGCTCGCCAGATCGATCGGACCGATCAGCTCGGGAGCGATCCGTGGCAGCAGTTCGCGGGCCGTGAAGCGGGTACAACATCACCCGACAAGAAATCGCGCCGAGCTGTCGGTGGGTTGAGCATGCATTCGCGTGGTCCCAAACTGCTTGCAGCAGAGAGGTCGAGTCGGTCCAGGCGACAGCTTATATTCGTTGGAAGCTTTGGAGGAAGCTAATCAACTGCGCCGCTGGCCATGTGTCCCCATGATGCCAAAAATCCAATAGCGCATCTTTGTTCAATGACACCCATCTGATGACCAACGGAGCCATCTGGCTGACAGTGCGAGCCGGCAAGCTATTTGCCACTACTCGGGCTGATCAGATATCATCACAGAGAAGCTTGGCTGTGTTCTTCCAGGTTTTATGAAGTATTTAACTCTAGGAGCGTGTCCAGTCATTAAAGTAGAAATCCAGACAAAGCCGTCAATGCCAGTCTGAGATTTGTCGAAATTGGCCATCTCGAAAATTACATCATCGTCGGACAATTCCTTAGTGTCCGACTCAGAATCGTATAGGTAGAATTAGGCACGTGCCAGTCGTCTAATGAGGAGCTGGACCGAGGCGAGATAGAGCCAAGCCTTGGCGCTGGCGATTGTCGCCTCGAAGTCTTTGGCGAGG
>Ga0210408_10005517_pt1 | contig 11097 bp, 8 predicted proteins | sample IncBWH4MmetaG_FD_155471 | JGI IMG/M metagenome (GOLD analysis project Ga0210408, IMG submission 155471) | Forest soil microbial communities from Barre Woods Harvard Forest LTER site, Petersham, Massachusetts, United States - Inc-BW-H-4-M | ecosystem: Environmental > Terrestrial > Soil >... | reverse complement strand
GACCATCGAACCCGGCGGCCGGGGATTGACCTTGGACACAAACGGCTGGTCAATCCAGCCGCCAGCCAGCGCCATCCGATAAGGAACCTTGCTATTAGCTTCCATCCTTCAGCCCTGCCTTGCTACCCCGACTCCACAAGCACCTGCACCCGTAAGGCTCCCTCCGCGCGTACTTCCCTGTTAGTGCTCGACCACCTAGGTCTGCGCTTGGCTGGGCTCCAACTTGTTATGACGCATCGCGGACGACCGAATCTTCGAACGCCGGATGTAAAACTCGGACTGGTCGACTCGAAGCGCGATCTCAGAAGAACTGTATCGATCTGCGTGGAGGAACCTGACTTTTTGCTCTTTCGTCGCGGACTCGAAATCTAACAGCCACAACCACTCACGGAACTCTTGATGTTCCTGCAGTGCGGGAAACACGCGAGCGTTCCACAGCGTCCGCTCGCATCCCGGCACTTCGGGCGACCAGATATCAGATGCAACCGCACCCATCGTGCTCAGCCACTTCACAAGAGGCAGGCCACAGAGTGTACCTCCCGCCTCCGCTGAGTGTTTGAACGAATCGTCGATGTCGTAATAGCGGAGGAACCAAACCTTCTCTCCTTTGCGACTGACACCCCCCGATATGTCTAAGCAAGCGCCTTTGCGGAGTCGGAGTGGCTTCACCACGTCGAGGCCAACAACCGCATTGAACCCTGCGAGGGTTAACTTGTCGCCAACCAAACAACCCTCAATCCACACGTGATCCCCGGTCGCTTCAGAGCGAATATCACTATTCAGAACCAAAGATGCCGGCACAGGTCCGCCCGAGTCTTCTGCACGCAGAGCCAGGCCGCTCGTGACTAGCTGACGAGTCGTGCCGAAGTGGAGGAATCTGCAACGCGGCAGTATGTCGACTGCGAACGGGATTTGCCGCAAGGCACCGAACCACTCCGCAAGAAGCCGGTTATCGAGGGTTGAGCCGGCCGTTCGCACGCTGTCAAGATAATCATCGAGTTGCGTATCAGCACCCAGAGCACAGCAGACCTCGCGGTACAAGTCGACGCCATGAAAAGAGATCGCAGCCAGCGCCTGGGCTTTCAACTGCAGAGCGGGTTTGCCATCGGCGTCCCAGCCTTGGTCAAAGAACGCACGCATCAATCGCACGGCCGCAGCGGCGTCACAACTCATGATGCCGAGGTCAAGTACTGCTTCCCCGTCGTCATTGACGGCCCCAGCGGTGACCTGCAGGTGAGGCGATGGCTTCTGCAAGAACCTTCGCACCGAGCCATCCTTGGCGGAGCAAAACACACCATGATGCGCCGCCTCATTCGGCGATGCCAAAGATCCCAGTGCGGTGATGCCTGGGCGGCTGAAGTTCACTGCCCCAGCGTCGAACCGAATCAGGGCATCGCCCGAAGCCACAACGACCTGCCCGGGATGCGCATCCGGAACAGAGAGAATGGCTGGCATGAGCCGGTCAAAAAGTGTAGTGGCAAAAGAGGGCCGGCCCGTATCAGGGAGAGGAACAAATATCTTGCCGCAATGGGAATACGCTGGAAGACGTCGGGAATCGCCGCCCGCGTGCACAATCAGAATGCGGAGATCGCTCAAAATCGCTTCCGCTTCCTCGAAACTGCCAGGACCGCCGCCAGGCCGCTCTCGCCGCAAGACGCTCCACAGACAATGAAGAGTACTTCCGCCGCTGCCAACCCGCCTGCCGTCCTTATCCGCAATCACCAGGCAATTACGGACCTGTGCGATTTTGCCCGCTTCCTGACGCTGCCGAATCTGCAGCTCGTAGCTCTTGGCCTGCTGGTCATTCGCGGCGGTAACGATCAGATAGTCCCACGTTTTCGTCATCCTCTGCATGCAAGCCACACTGGCCCCAGAATCCCAAGTCTAAGATGACGTGGCAGCAAATTCCCTCACCACCCCCGCGCCTCCCCTCTCCCGAGCCAGATACTGATCGTAGATCCAGGCGTAGGTCTTCTCCAGACCGGTTTGCAGCGGGATCGTGGGCTCCCAGTTCAGATATCTCTGAATCAGTGTGTTGTCGCTATTGCGTCCATTGACTCCCTGAGGCGCCGCATGATCGTACTTACGCTCCAGACGGATGCCAGCGATTCCCTCGACAAGATCGACCAACCGGTTGATGCTGACGGCCTCGCTCGATCCCAGGTTGATCGGCTCCAGAATCTCTGAACTCATGATCTTCTGAATACCCGTCAGACAATCATCGATATACATGAAACTGCGTGTCTGATGTCCGGTGCCCCAGATTTCGATCTGGTGTTTGCCAGTGAGCTTGGCTTCAATCACCTTCCGACAGATTGCCGCCGGAGCTTTCTCGCGCCCACCGAACCATGTCCCCCATGGCCCGTACACGTTGTGGAAGCGCGCCACTCGGGTGTAGAGGTCGTAGTCTTCTCGAAAATGGCGGCACATGCGCTCGGAGAAGAGCTTTTCCCAGCCGTATCCATCCTCGGCAAGTGCTGGGTAGGCATCTTCTTCCTTCAGCATCGGCGCTTCAAAATCCCTTTGCTTGTCACCGTTGTAAACACAAGCCGACGACGAATAGAAATATCGAGCCACTCCACTCTTCGCGGCCGCCTGCAGCATGTGGGTGTTGATCAGGACCGAAAGCATGCAGAGTGCCTTGTTTTTCTCGATGAATCCCATGCCCCCCATGTTCGCGGCTAGGTTGTAAATCTCGTGCGCGCCCCGAGCCGCGATCTCGCAGTTCTGCTTTTCGTTCAGATCCAAAGACAGACTCTCAACATCTTCAAATCGTTGATACCAGTGATCCAGGGGCTTGATGTCAACAGCGCGAATGCGCTTGTAACCCTGCTCCCGAAGCGATGCAACCAGGGCGCCGGCAATGAAGCCACCTCCCCCGGTCACTACGACTAAATCGTTGGTATTAGGCATGTTGGCGAATCTCCCGACTTATAAGTTACCCATTACTGTAACGATACCCGTTCGGCCTGTCAACTTCCCTCTTCTATCTCGACCCCCGAAACGGCGGCTTCTTGAAAGTGCGAGGCCTGAAGACTTGCCTGTCGGGGCCGGGCATTAGCAGGTTGCCATACATTCTGCCGAGCTTATCGTACTTCTCTCACCTTGTGATACGGGTTGAACTCGACGGGCGATCACCGCCAACTATGTGGGGTCTCTGACCCACTGAGCCAACATCGGCGGCATGTACAATACGTCTTTGACGCCGAGCCTTGTGAGAATGTGAAGCAGATCATAACCCCGCGGGGCTCAAAGTGGCTGCGGAGTTGCTTGCCTTCGGCGCCGAACCAGCCATCGTTTTCGTCGAGTGCTTTCGAGTATGCGTAAGCGACCTGGTACGCCACTAGAAGAGCGTTTATTCACTGCGCGCTGGAACGCGCGGTGGTCGGCGAACCCGACGCTGGTGTCATCAGGGCTCGCGATCGTGTATGGAAACGGGGTCGCGATTGCGGTTGGGTGCTCAACTCCCGGCCCCAAGCAACATCTTGATCGCGCTACTGAGCTTGCTCCGCAAGTGCGGCCGGTGTGGCACGAACGCGCCAAGCCAATCTGCGATGAAGACTTACCAGAAGGCGCGGACCTGACGGCGAGAAAACTGCCAGCATTGAAGATCCGGAGCACGCAATCTGCAACTTTACTTTTTGCTCGAGCAGGTTTATGCGCGGTGGGAGAGACCGAACTGGCGAAGAAATATGCCGACCTGATTCGCGAGACTCCACCACTGTTCGCGGGGAACACCGTTAGCTTCATCTTCGAAAAATGGATCGCCGATCTTTTCTGTTGAGTGCACTTGCAGTCATTCCTGCCGGCAAGCTGTTCGCTGGAACGGCGTCACAATCTGCGGCGCGCCCGTTCTTTGAAGACGTCACCGCAAAATCCGGAATTCGATTCAAGCACGAAGCCAGCCGAACCAGTCAAAAATATCTTCCTGAATCGATGGGCGGCGGCGTTGCCATGTTCGATTATGACAACGACGGATGGCTCGATCTCTTTTTCGTCAACGGAGCGTGCATCCAGGACCCGATGCCGCGCGGTGCCGCGCCAGACAAGTCCGACCCTCGCTTTTGGAACCGTCTTTATCGCAACAATCGGGATGGCACGTTCCGTGACGTGACCGAGACCGCAGGACTGCAAGGACGGCTGTACGGCATGGGCGTGGCCACCGGTGACTATGACAACGATGGCAACGTTGATTTGCTGGTGACCAACCTGGGCGGCAACATTCTTTATCACAACAACGGCGACGGTACCTTCACCGACGTGACAGCCAAAGCAGGCGTCGGCGGAAGCGGATGGTGCACGGGCGCGTGTTTCGTCGACTACGACCGCGATGGCCGGCTCGACCTCATCGTCACCCGCTATGTGGAGTGGGATTTCAGCGCCAACGTTTTTTGCGGAGAGCACAAACCCGGCTATCGAGCTTACTGCCATCCGGACCAATTCAATGCAATTTCTTACCTTGTCTTTCATAACAACGGCGATGGCACCTTCACCGACGTCTCGAAAAAGTGCGGGATCGCGGGCTCTCCTGGCAAAGGACTGGGTATCGCTATCAACGACTTTGACGGCGACGGCTGGCCCGATGTCTTCGTCGCCAACGACTCGGTGCCGGAGCAACTCTTTCGCAACAATCACGACGGCACATTCTCGGAAGTGGCGCTGATGTCGGGTCTGGCTTACGACCAAAATGGACATGTATTTGCCGGCATGGGTGCCGATTTCGGCGACTATGAAGGCAGCGGGTGGCCGGCGGTTTTCGTGAATGCCTTGGCTAACCAGAAATACAAATTGTTTCGCAATGTGAAGGGTAACTTCGATGATGTGACCGATTCGATCGGGCTTGGCACGTTGTCCATATCGCACTCCGGCTGGGGCGCGAAATGGCTTGATTTCGACAACGACGGACGGCTCGATCTCTTCGTCGCCCAGGGCCATGTCATGGACAACATCGAGTTGACCGAGCCCAGGCTCCGATATCGCGAGTCGCCGCTGTTGCTGAAGAACGCGCCTGGCCGGTTTCGTGACGTATCGGAACAGGGCGGAACCACTTTCCGTACTCCGATCGCCGCTCGTGGCGCGGCGTTCGGCGACCTCGACAACGATGGCTTTACCGACGTTGCCCTCAATTGCAACGACGGCAACGCAATCATTCTGCGCAATCAGGGCAACACTGGAAACCACTGGGTCACCTTGACCCTGGTAGGTTCCGCTAGCAACCGTGATGCCATAGGAACAAAGGTTCGTCTGGTGTCCGAAAACGGTCAACAGCAAACGGCCTTCGTAAGCACTGCGGGCAGTTATATTTCAGCCAGTGATAAGCGCGTGCAATTCGGCCTCGGCCCCCAGAAAAAAGTTCACGCGATTGAGATCACCTGGCCAAGCGGAGCGGTACAACGGATCGAGTCGATTATCGCGGACCAAATCATTACGGTTCGCGAGCCATCGAGGTAGGAGCGGCTCCGCGATTGCGTCGCTTTCGGCGTCTGGTCGTGCGTTGGCTTGGCTTAGGTCTGTGGCGGTTTCTTTCTTGCACAGCTCGATCCATGACGGACTCGCTGCAAACCTCATGAAGCCTTACGTTATAATCCCGGGTTCATTCCGGCTGGTGGCCTAACAAAAGAACGCCGGCCATGCAGGAATTCGTGGGTCCGGGGGTTTGCACTCGCTGCCACTGTGAGACTGCCGCCTGGCAACAGAAAACACCAATGTTTCAATCCGAACAGATGGCCCGCGATTCCGGGGCGCCGCAGCAAGCTCACGATCTCAAGCCAAAACGGCTGATATTCTCCCGACCGCCGGTACTCGTTCGCCTGGTTCACCGGATGACAGAGAAGACTTTGTACGGCGGCGAGTTCGTGGCGCTCAAACCGTAGGCTATTTTTCTGAATGTTATGATCGGCAAGAGATCATGAGCAAGGAACCCCGGCAGTTGGGCAAGGCTGTTCTTCGAGCATTCCTCCTGATTCATGTTCTTGCCCTGATCGTGATTGGCGACCGTGAGCGTGCCCGCGCGCAAGGTGCGGCGACCGGGGGCACCGCGGTTCCGGCGCGGCCTCTGCCTTCTGGCATTCAGGCACCGGCCGTGCATTACGAGGATATTGCACCCCTGGCCGGCCTTACCGGCGCGAATGTTTCTGGATCAGAGAACTCCAAGCAGTACATCGTCGAAACCACCGGTAATGGTGTGGCAATTTTCGACTACGACAATGACGGTCTTCCCGACATCTTTCTAGTCAACGCCGGCCGGCTCGGAAAGGATGCTCCTCAGCCAACCCCTTTTCTTTATCACAATCTGGGTGGCCTGAAGTTCGAAGATGTCACGGAAAAATCAGGCATCACTCGCACCGGTTGGGGTCAGGGAGTATGCGCGGGTGATGTTGATAACCACGGATATCCCGATCTGTTCGTGACCCAGTGGGGACAGAACGTTTTTTACCGCAATCTGGGGAATGGAACTTTTCACGATGAAACCAAAGAGCGCGGCCTGCTTTCACCGAAACCGCGATGGAGCACCGGTTGCGCCTTTATTGACTTCAACCGCGACGGATACCTTGATCTGGTGGTCGTCCATTACGTTGATTTCGATATCGAGCACACGCCCCACCCGGGGGAGCACACTCAGTGCCAGTGGAAGGGACGGCCCGTGATGTGCGGTCCGCGTGGGTTGTCGCCGGAAACATTGTCTTTCTATGAGAACGATGGGCACGGACACTTCACTGACGTTTCGGAGCGCGTCCATATTGCAGGACCGAAGAACTACTACGGATTCACCGCGCTGACCGGAGACTTCGACAACGACGGGTGGCCGGATATCTTTGTGGCCTGCGATTCCACGGCCAGCCTGTACTACCACAACCTGGGCGGAAAGATGTTTGAAGAAATTGGCGTCCAGGCCGGTCTGGCTTACAACGAAGAGGGGCGAGAGCAAGCAGGCATGGGCGCCGCCGCCGGCGACTTTAATGCCGATGGCTTGCTTGACATCTTCAAAACAAATTTCGCCGATGATACACACACCTTCTACAAAAATCTGGCTCGCAACAATTTTGAAGACGATACGATCGGCGCCGGTCTCGCGGTCAATACGAAGTATCTGGGGTGGGGCACCGCCTTCATTGACTTCGACAATGACGGATGGAAAGACCTGATCGTCGCCAATGGGCACGTCTATCCGGAAGTGGACGCGGGGCATACCGCCGAAAAGTACAAGCAGCCCCGGCTGCTCTATTGGAACCGCGGGGACGGCCAATTCTTCGATCTCTCTTCTCAGGCCGGGCCGGGCATCTCCGCTCCGCACTCCTCACGCGGCCTGGCAGTAGGAGACCTCGACAACGACGGCAACGAAGAAATTGTCATCGTGAATATGAGCGAACCACCGACTCTGCTCGAGAATTCCGCTCCGCGCGTGGGAAATTCGCTGCTGGTCCGGGCCATTACGGCGGGGCGCGACGCGGTCGGGGCGCGCGTCACGGTTACCGTGAATGGACACAAGCAGCTCGATGAAGTGCGCAGTGGCGGCTCTTACATCTCGCAAAACGATTTCCGGTTGCACTTCGGTCTGGGTAAAGCGGCAGCGGCCGAAATTTCTGTTCGGTGGTTGGATGGTAAGGTCGAGACTTTTCAAGGGATCGCAGCCGGTCAAGTGGTGACCGTCGAGGAAGGCAAAGGCATTACCCGTAAGCAACCGTACACTTCCGAGAAAAAATAGTCACCAACAGATCACTGAGCGTTCACCTTCGGCTAGACGCTCGCACAACCAACCTCGCTGGCATGATGAGACTCTTGGGAGAGCCTTCCCCTTTGCGCTTGATCATGCTCATGGCCAGCTTGGCCGCGCTGACGCCCAGATTGTGGCTATCTTGATCCACACTGGTTAGGGGAACGATCAGCAGGTCATCGTAGTGCACGTTGCCGCATCCGACCATGGCGACGTCGGACGGGATTCGGAGGCCAGCCTCCATCACCGCCCGCATGGCACCCATCGCCACGGTATCATTCAGGCAAAACACACCGTCGGGCCGTGGATTCAGTTGCAGGAGTCTCTTCATTCCGTTGTAGCCGGCACTATCACCGGAATCGTCGCCTCGGCCGTACCTCACAATGTAGTCGGCAGGAAGGCTCCTCCCCGCCTTCGCCAGCGCAAGCGAGTAGCCCGCCTGACGGTCCACCGCGGTGCTCACATCCGAGCCCCCGATATGCGCAACGGTCTTGCACCCGATTTGAAGCAGGTGAGTCGTGGACAGTTCACCTACCATGACATCGTCAATACCCACGAAGTTTGCCAGCACTCCTGCTATTTTCCGGTCGAGAAGAACATAGGGCAGTTTTTGATCCTGAATTCGGCGAACTGTCTCCGGGTTGGATTGCGTGGACGCAAGGATGAGGGCGTCCACCCGTCGGGCCAGCATCTGCTCAATCTCGCGACGCTCCAGGTTCGCATCGTCTTCCGAAGAGGCGATGATCAAACTGTATTCCTGCAATCTCAGGCTGCTGGAAATCCCTTTAGCCACCTCCGCGAAAAAAGGATGAACAAGATCAGGCACGATCAAGCCGATTAAATTCGTGCGTCCCGTAACCAGCGCCCGGGCGGCTGGATTTGGCTGGTAGTTCAGCTCCTTCATACGCAGCAAAACCCGCTTCCGCGTCTCCGCGCTGATATCGGAGTGGTTCCGCAGAACCTTAGAGACCGTTACCACCGACACGCCCAGATCGCGGGCGATATCTTTCATCGTGGTTGGCATAAAGTCATTGTCCCATCTAGTAGTTACAGTCCAGGCTCGAATAGAGGTGCGTGTCTGCCTCCTGAAGTCACGTCGAAGCTTAGGGAGTTGCCACTACCGGCAACACTAGGGCCGAGGGATGTTCCGCGTCGTGGTAAATCGTGTTGGTAGCCGGGACGTAGTGCTCTCCCGTGCCGGGCGCCTCCCCGGTATTCAGGTTTCGATCGAACCGGGGAAAATTGCTGCTCGAAACCTCCAATCGCAACACATGCCCTTTCAGAAACACGTTGCTGGTCGACCACAGGTCGATCGTGAACTTGTAGACCTGTCCAGGGTTTATCAGGGCGGGTTTTTCTTGTGAGTCGCGATAGCGCGCCCGGATAATTCCTTCCGTCAGGTTTTGTGCGAACCCGTCCGGGGCCACATCCACCAACTTGGCGGTGAGATCTGTGTCCACCGCAGTGGACTTTGCGAAAAGTTCCAGGGTGATGGGTCCAGTGATTTCCGTGTCCCGGGCCAAAGCCGGAGTGGAGTAAATCAATACATCCTCGCGACCTTCCACCTGGCGTTGATCCCGCGGCCCCGGCGCCAGGTGCGCACCATCGCAGCACAGCGGACCACCAATCGTCGGCACGGGACTAGCGGGATCGTACACATAGTGATCGGGCGATTCGGAGCGCGGAGTTGCGACTGAAAGGCTCCCGTTCCCGCGCAGAGAATTTGCGCTTCCCTCCGAATGGAGAAAGTACTTACGGCTTTGGGCTCGCGCCAGTGGCCAGTCCTCTTCCTCCCGCCACTGGTTTCTTCCCATGACGAAGATCTTGACCGGCTTCTCCTTAGCGAGACTGTTCTGGGCCCCCTTGAGAAGGTATTCGTACCAAAGCAACGTGACTTCGTTTTCATCGAACTGGGCTGCTGCGGGACCGAAGTCGACTTCGCCAATTTTCTGCCCGCCGCCGGCATGTCCGCCCACCACCACAAGCAGCCTCTGCCCAGAGCGCGCCGCTTCCGCACCTAGTGTTCGCATTCCGGAGTAATTGCGCAGAGACCCTCCCTGAAAAATGTCGTACCAGGCGGCGACGGTGAGAGCCGGAACGTGAATGTCGGCGTAGTGCTCTTCGATTGACCAGCGCTTCCAGTACTCGTCGTAGTTTGGGTGAGCCAACCAGTCGAGGAAATAAGGCGCGAGGGCGCGGGTGGAGTAGAGCCCCGCTGGGGACTCGGAAAGATTGAACAGCGGATAGCTGGTCAGCGGGATCTTCTTCACGTTTGGCAGGGCGTTCGTGTTTTGCGTTATCGTCCGGTTAAAGGTGTCCTGTGCAAGAGCAGACGTCCACGATTCGTTGAACCATTGTTCGAAGGCGCCACCCTGGTAAGTCCATCCGTCGTGGTAGTTGCTGGCTGTGACAACCGGGCAAATGCCCGCCAGGTGGGGCGGATGTGAAATAGCCGTGAGCATCTGCGTGGCGCCGACGTAGGAACCGCCAAACATTCCCACTTTGCCGTTGGAATATGGCAGCGCCGCTGCCCACTCTACCGAGTCGTAGCCGTCATCCGACTCATATTTGAAGGTATACCAGTCACCTTCCGAAGAAAAACGTCCGCGAACGTCCTGAATGACGACTACGAACCCGCGCGCCGCGGCTCGAACCCCAAAGATCACTCCGTTGCTCTTGTTGTAAGGCGTCCGCTCGAGCAGGACCGGGAACGTACCGTCGGCCTTCGGTCGGTAAATATCAGCCCTGAGGACGACGCCATCGCGCATCTTCGCCGTCACCCCTCGCTCGATCGTGACTTCAAACGCTTCGGCGGCATGAACCATGCTCGCGATCAGCATTAGGCTGGACACGGTCGCATAACAGGCAATCTTTTTTGTGTTCATGGTGCCGTTCGCTTTGCCTCTCGTCGAATTGCAATCCCCCGGGGCTGGCCCGGCCCACGACGTCAACTCACGTTATCGCTTACTGTAACGGCTACACACTAGTGGAGCGCGCGCGTTTGTGTCAAACCACCACAAGCGTCGATGCCAACCGGTGGGTCCCTTGGCGGATGCAGAAACGCCCCTGAGCGCGCGGTATCGAACCGCCAAGCGCCACCTTATGTATTCTGCCCGCTTCCGTCACGAAGCCGGTGCTCAGCGGGGGCCGTATCGAAATTCCAACTAGTTCTTTCTGCCATCTGGCCGATCCCGAGAAGCTCGGAATGAGTTTTGCGCTGCGGGGGTACCGTCGCGCATCCAATTCGGGAGGGTTACGTGCTCGGCGGAAAGGACTGTCAAACCGGCCGGTCACCGGCTCGCGGCCAGTCAAATTCCGAACGCCGGCAGAGGATTCCAGATGCCCAACCTGTCACTCGTTCAAATGGATGTTTTCAGGGCCAC
>Ga0210408_10005516_pt1 | contig 11097 bp, 11 predicted proteins | sample IncBWH4MmetaG_FD_155471 | JGI IMG/M metagenome (GOLD analysis project Ga0210408, IMG submission 155471) | Forest soil microbial communities from Barre Woods Harvard Forest LTER site, Petersham, Massachusetts, United States - Inc-BW-H-4-M | ecosystem: Environmental > Terrestrial > Soil >... | reverse complement strand
GCGCAGCAGGCGGAGGCCAAGGCGCAGCTCGCGGAATTGCGGACCTCGCTTGCGAAAGCCGAGCGCGACCTCGATTTCACCTTGGTGCGCGCGCCGGTCGACGGCACCTTCTCCAACCGCATGGTCAATACCGGCGACTTCGTCGCCATGGGGCAACGGCTCGGCAATGTTGTTCCGCTCGACGACGTCTTCATCGACGCCAATTACAAGGAGACGCAGCTCAAGCGTATCCGCCCCGGCCAGCCGGCGACGATCTCGGTCGATGCCTACGGCCATCGCAAGTTCGCTGGCGTGGTCGAGAGCATCGCGCCCGCGGCAGGCTCGGTGTTCACGCTGCTGCCGCCGGATAACGCCACCGGCAATTTCACAAAAATCGTGCAGCGGCTTCCGGTTCGCATCCGCGTGCCCAAATCGGTCGCGCGGCAGAACCTGTTGCGCGCCGGCATGTCGGTCTACGCCACCGTCGACACAAGCGAGGGCGCCAAGGATGCCGACAGCGACGCCGATCTGGATTCGCGCGTCGTGACCAACCCGGAATAGACAAGACGAGGTTGAACAGAACTATGTCGGCAACGGAGGTGTGCTCCCTCTCCCGTTGGGAGAGGGTTGGGGTGAGGGGTTACGATCTCTCGTTGGAGCAGCGCCCCCTCACCCGGATTGCTTTGCAATCCGACCTCTCCCCAAAGGGGACAGGTGAATTAGAACTCGCGGACATTGCCCCGCTTCGTCAGGAACTTGTGAGCTGAAGGGACCATGGCCGACGCCACCACCGCGATCCCTGGAATGATCGCCGCAGCGCCCTCCGAGCGCATCGCGCCGCGGCGGCTGGTTGCGTTCCTGATCATGGTGTTCGGGATGTTCATGTCGATCCTGGACATCCAGATCGTCTCGGCCTCGCTCACCGATATCCAGGCAGGTCTGTCGGCAAGCTCGACCGAGGTCTCCTGGGTTCAGACCGCCTATCTGATCGCCGAAGTGATCGCCATCCCGTTGTCGGGATTCCTGTCGCGCGCGCTCGGCACCCGGCTGTTGTTTGCGATTTCCGCCTTCGGCTTCACCATCGCGAGCTTTCTGTGCGGCTTTGCCTCCTCGATCGAGGAGATGATCGTCTGGCGCTGCCTGCAGGGATTCTTGGGCGCCGGCATGATCCCCACCGTGTTCGCTTCCGCCTACACGGTGTTTCCGCGCTCGAAATTCCACATCGTCGGCCCCATCATCGGCCTGGTCGCGACGCTGGCGCCGACCATCGGACCTACCGTCGGCGGCTTCATCACCGATGCGATGTCGTGGCACTGGCTATTCTTCATCAACATCGTTCCCGGCATCATCATCACCGTCGGCGCGCTGGCGCTGGTCGATTTCGATTCTCCGAATTTTGCGCTGCTCGATCGCTTCGACTGGTGGGGCCTGATCTTCATGGGCGGCTTTCTCGGCGCGCTCGAATATGTGCTGCAGGAAGGCCCGCAATATGAATGGCTGCAGGACACCTCGGTCGCGGTCTGCGCCTGGGTCTGCGCGATCTCGGCGATCGCTTTTTTCTGGCGCGTGCTGAGCGCGGAGGAGCCGATCGTCGATATCAGGGCGTTCGGCAACCGGAATTTCGGCATCGGCTGCGTGCTGCAGTTCTGCATCGGCATCGGTCTTTACGGCCTGACCTACATGTATCCGCGCTATCTTTCGGAAGTGCGCGGCTATAGCGCGCTGATGATCGGCGAAACCATGTTCGTCTCCGGCGTTACCATGTTCGTAATGGCGCCGGTCGTCGGACGGCTGATGCTCAGGTTCGACCTGCGCTACATCATCGCCGCCGGCCTCGTCATCTTCGCGCTCGGCTCCTGGCAGATGACCTCGATCACCCGCGATTACGATTTCTACGAATTGATGCTGCCGCAGATCCTGCGCGGCATCGGCATGATGCTGGCGATGGTGCCGACCAACAACATCGCGCTCGGCACGCTGGCGCCGGACCGGGTCAAGAATGCCTCCGGACTGTTCAACCTGATGCGCAACCTCGGCGGCGCGGTAGGCCTCGCAATCATCAATCAGGTCCTCAACGAGCGCACCGATTTGCACATCGCGCGGCTGCAGGAGCGCGTCACCTGGGGCAACGCGACCGCGACCGAGACGCTCAACATGCTGACCCAGCGCCTGCAGGGCATGGGCGACGCGACGCTGATGGCGATGAAGCAGTTGTCCCAGATCGTCCATCGCCAGGCGGTGGTGATGGGATATGGCGACGCCTTCTTGATGCTGACCCTGTTCTATTTCGGCCTCAGCCTCTTGGTCATGGTGTTGAAGAAGCCTGCCGCCGCGTCGAGCGAGCCGGCGCATTAGAAAGCGCTGGGCGGGTTGCCAAACCACGCCGATGCATTTATAAATCGCGCATCGTCGCTCGAACCGGGGAGATTTGCATGATTTCGATGTATCCGCAGATCGTACGCCCGCGTCGTCCGATGCCCATGCTGGACGCCTGTTTCGCCCTTTGAGGGCGTTCTCCGACAGCATCGATCGGGTCTGACGCCCCGATTACCAGACTTCCCGTCAAGCCACTGATTTTTTCTTTCGACGCCTGCGTTCGGCCCGATGCCGCGGCGCGCGTCGTATCAAATGGAGCCGGCCTGTGCGCGAGCATAGCCGGATGACGCCATGATCGCCTCTCGCAACAAGCGCCCCGCCGCCATTCGCGTGGTGTTGCCCTTCGTGTTCCGGCACTGGCTCGGCCAGCCGGTTGGTGCCGCGATCGTCGCCGGCGGCCTGTTGGGCGCCACGGTCGCGGACCTGTTAATGCCGGTATTCTCCGGCCATCTCGTCGATGCGATGGCGTCGGCGGCGTCCGACCCTGTCGCCCGCCGCGCGGCATGGTCGGCCTTTGCCGGCATCGTGGCGCTGGGCCTGGTGTCGGTCACCCTGCGCCTGATCGGGCTGCATGCCATCGTGCCGTTCACGCTTCGGATCATGTCCGACGTGGCGCGCGACGCTTTCGTCCGGGTGCAGCGTTTTTCGACCGACTGGCACGCCAACAGCTTTGCCGGCTCGACCGTGCGCAAGATCACCCGCGGCATGTGGGCGCTCGACCTACTAAACGACACCATCCTGATGGCGCTGCTGCCGTCGCTCTCGGTGCTGCTCGGCTCGATGATACTGCTGGGGTCGTATTGGCCCTCGCTCGGCCTCGTGGTCGGTGCCGGAGCTGCGATCTATGTCCCGATGATCATATGGCTCTCGACGCACTACATCGCGCCCGCCGCGCGCGTCTCCAATGCCTGGGACACCAGGGTCGGCGGCACGCTGGCGGACGCCATGAGCTGCAACGCGGTGGTGAAATCGTTCGGCGCGGAGGCGCGCGAGGATGCGCGGCTTGAGCGTGTCATCAGCCGCTGGCGCATATGCGTGCGGCGGACCTGGCTGCGCTCCATCCACACCGCCACCGCGCAGTTCGCGGTGCTGCTCGGCCTGCGCGGTTCCGTGATCGGCGGATCATTGCTGCTGTGGATCGCGGGCCGCGCCTCGCCGGGCGATGTCACCTATGTGCTGACCAGCTACTACATCATCCATGCTTACCTTCGGGATGTCGGCATGCACATCAACAATTTGCAGCGCTCGGTGAACGACATGGAGGAACTGGTCGCGATCCATGACGAGCCGATCGGCATTACTGACGCGCCCGACGCTGAGCGGATCGATATCGAGGGCGGACGCATCGTGTTCGAGGATGTGACGTTCCACTATGGCGGCCATCGCGCGCCGCTCTACGACGGCCTGTCGGTGGATATCCGTGCCGGCGAACGGATTGGCCTGGTCGGCCGCTCCGGTTCGGGCAAGACCACCTTCGTCAAGCTGGTGCAGCGGCTTTACGATGTCAGTGGAGGGCGGATCCTGATCGACGGTCAGGACATCGCGAAGGCGACGCAGCACTCGCTGCGCAGCCAGATTGCGATCGTGCAACAGGATCCGATCCTGTTTCACCGAACGCTTTCCGAAAACATCGCCTATGGCCGGCCTGGTGCCAGCATGGCGGCGATCGAGCAGGCCGCGCGGCTTGCGAACGCCCATGAGTTCATCCTGCGCCTGCCCAACGGCTACGGCACGCTGGTCGGCGAACGCGGCGTGAAACTTTCCGGCGGCGAGCGGCAGCGCGTGGCGCTGGCGCGCGCGTTTCTGGCCGACGCCCCGGTGCTGATCCTGGACGAGGCGACCTCCAGCCTCGATTCGGAATCGGAAGCCTTGATTCAGCAGGCGATGGAACGGCTGATGAAGGGGCGCACCTCGATCGTGATCGCGCACCGGCTGTCGACGGTGCGCAGCCTCGACCGCATCCTGGTGTTCGACCGCGGCGAGATCGTCGAGCAGGGCGGTCATGCGGCCCTTGCGGCGCGCGCTGGCGGCATCTATCGCGGTTTGTTCGAGCGGCAGGTGACGGAATTCACCCGGATATCGGCGGCAGAATGATCGTCGGACCATCAGCGCCGGGGATTGCAGCGCGCCGACACCTTACGCTAGACACGTGCGACCAAATCCTGGCGCGCGCAAAGGATCGCGATGACGGAAGCCGCGGGAAGACAAGCCAGCACCTCCTGGCTTTCGGCCGTCTGGTCCGCGAGCCAGGACCCGGTCGTGCGGATGCGCAATGTCGACCTGGCCGCGGTGCTGATCGCGGTGCTGTTGCCGTGGTCGACGACCGGCGTCGGCATTGCGGGGGTGCTGTTCCTGATCGCGCTGATTCCGACGATCGAGCCGCGTCCGCTGTTGCAATCCGTGAGGCGCCCGGTCTCGGTGCTGCCGATCGCTTTCGTGGCGCTCGCGCTATTGGGAACGCTATGGTCGGACGCGCCGTGGGATCTACGTCTGCACGCGCTCAGCCCCGCCGCGAAACTCCTGGTGCTGCCGCTTCTGCTCTATCATTTCGAACGCTCCTCGCGCGGGGTGTGGGTCTTCATCGCCTTTCTGGTGTCCTGCGCCTTGCTCGCCGTGATGTCCGGCATCGTCGCGCTCGATCCCGATCTTTCGGCCAAGGCCTACTTCTCGCGCGAACCCAATTTCCCGGCCAGCGGAATCTTCGTCAAAAACTATATCGACCAGGGTCAGGAATTCTCGCTGTGCGCGGTGGCGCTCGCCTATCCGGTCGTGACGTTGCTGCGCGACAACAAGACGAGACTGGCGCTGCTGCTCGCGGCCACCGCCCTCGGCCTCGTCGCCAACATGGTGTTCGTCGTGGTGTCGCGCACCGCGCTAGTGACGATGCCGATCATGCTCGCGGTATTCGCGCTGCTGCATCTGCGCCTGCGGGTTGCGATCGCGACATTATGCGCCGTCGCGCTGCTGGCGGCGGCGGCCTGGTATGCCTCGCCGCATTTGCGCGCGACCGTCGACAAGTTCTTCACCGACTATGATCACACCGCGATCCAGAACAACGAGAGCGGCATCGGCTCACGGCTCGTCTACTGGAAGAAGTCCCTGAACTTTTTCGTCGCCGCACCGGTGATCGGACATGGTACCGGCTCCACGCGCGGCCTGTTCGAGCAGGCCGGGATCGGTCAGGTTGGCGCCCGCGCCCAAGTCGTCAGCAATCCGCACAATCAAACCTTGAACGTCGCGGTGCAATGGGGCTCGGTCGGCGTCGTCCTGCTTTACGCCATGTGGCTGGCGCATTTGCGGTTGTTTCGCGGTGAAGGCCTGGCCAACTGGATCGGGCTACTAGTGGTGGTGCAGAATATCTTCACCTCGCTGTTCAATTCGCATTTGTTCGATTTCCACGAAGGCTGGATGTATGTGCTCGGCGTCGGCGTCGCCGGCGGCATGGCGCTGGGCAGCCGCAAGCCCGATCAGGAGCTGCAAATCAAGTCGAACGGCGCCGCCAGAATTTTCGGCTAGCGCGCTTTGCTTTCGTGATCGCGTACTGGCGCAACCTCGCGCGCCTTGCTCAGCATAATGGCACATCGCGCACCACCGCGTCATCCGATCGGATGACGCGGTTCCTTGTGCGTTGCAGTATCAATTTACCGGGGGCGACTGGGCAGACCCAATGAACCCGGAAACGAAAGTCCTTTCAGAGCTGATTAGCACCATTTACGACGCTCCGCTCGATCCTACCCTGTGGCCCGATGTGTTGAAGAAGTTGGCGGAATTCGTCGGCGGGTCGGCGGCGTCGATCTATTGCAAGAATTCAGACGCCGGCACCGTGTATCACCAGTTCGGCATTGATCCGCATTATCAGCAACTCTACTTCTCGAAATATGTCAGGCTGGATCCGACCACGCCGGCTCAGTGCCTGACCAAGGTCGGGCAACTGGTCTCGACGGTGGATTTCATTCCTTACTGCGAATTCGTGGAAACGCCGTTCTACAGGGAGTGGGGCAGGCCGCAGGGCCTGGCGGATTTTCTGACGACGCCGCTCGACAAGTCGGAAGACAGCGTGGCGCTGTTCGGCGTGTTTCGCAACGAGCAGCATGGGTTCGTCGATGGCGCGATGCGCCGGCGGGCGGCCCTCATTACTCCTCACATTCGCCGTGCGGCGGTGATCGGCAATGCGCTGGATATCAAGACCGCCGAAACGACGGCCTTCACGGAAGCATTGGATGGCCTCGCAGCCGCCGTCTTCCTCGTCGACAGCAATTGCCGCGTCATATTTGCCAACCTGTCCGGTCGGGAGATGCTCGACGACGGCAGGATTCTTCGTCTGAGAAACGACGCACTGGCGACCGCGGATTCGCGTCCGGCGCTGCCGGACGCCATCGCCTCGGCGGGCGAGGGAGATGCGGCGTTGGGCACGCGGGGCATCGCGGTCCCACTCTCGTTCCCCCGCAAGCGCCATGGCTCGCGCACGTGCTCCCGCTGACCTCGGGCGCGCGGCGGCAAGCCGGAAAGAACCTTGCCGCGGCAGCGGCGGTGTTCGTGCGCAAGACGTCGCTCGCGGTGCCGTCGGCGATGGAATCGATGTCGAAGCTTTACGGGCTCACGCCGGCCGAGCTACGCGTGCTCGCGGCCGTGAGCGAGTTCGGCGGCATTTCGGCGGTGTCCGACGTCGTGGGCGTTTCGGAAGCCACCGTCAAGACGCATCTTCAGCGCCTGTTTGCGAAGACCAATACCAGCCGTCAGATCGAGCTGATCAAGCTGGTTGCCGCGCACGCCAGCCCGCTGCGACCGCAATGATTGTTGCGGCAACGCGGCGGCAATCGGTGTCCCGCCACCGCATTTCGACATTGCGTCAACCCGCCGGTTGACGCGCGCATCCAGCGGATTTGTTACCACGCCTCCGAAATCGATCGTTTCGGATGGAGGCTGGGATGAGTGTGAGTGGATTGTCGTTCGCGTGCGCCAGCAAAAAAACCGGTGTTCGCGCCGGACCCTGCGCTGCCGGCTCAAGCCTCGCCATGCGGCGGCACGCCATGATGTTCGGCCTCTTGATCGCTTCCTTTGCGGCAAACGAACCGGCGCGGGCTGCAGCGCGCCGCCGAACCACGGCGGCTAACCCGCTTCTCAACGCTACCGTCACCTGCACCGGGACCACCATCAACCAGAACGATTCTCGCGGCTATGGCACCAGGAAGCAGATCAATCTCAACATCTGTCGCCCGGCTCCGACGCCGCGCCGCCGCAAGCCTCCCCGACAGGCGGCGCGGCGGTTACTTGAACGAGGCAGCCATGGCATTCGTAAGTGGATTGATCTTCCCGAATCATGCTTCGGCGCGTTGCGCCGGCAATGAGCTGATAGTGCTCTGGAGCACCTCTCCGCGCGCCCTGCGCCGCCGGCACCTTTTTACCTGCCGTCATCCTAGCGGATGACGCGCGCATCCGCCGGCTTCGTTAAGAACAGAACCTCGCCGCCGCGTCGGAACGGCCAAGGGGGGTACGCGTCGCATTTTGACGAACATTCGAAAACGCGGATGTGGGGATCCGCTTCATTTCACGCGATCAAGAGAGGTCATAGATGGATATTCGTTGGATATTGGCAGCATTCTGCGTTTTGTTCCCGGTCTCTTCGGTGTTTGCCAACGAGCTTCCCGCCGCGATCGACGTCCCCAACGTCACGGCGATTGCGACCTACCATGCCGAGGGTGTTCAGATTTACGAATGCAGCCTCGACGCCGGTCGCAAGATGTGGCGGCTTCGCGAGCCGATCGCATCGCTGATCGACCAGGGGGAGACCGTCGGGCGTCAATACGCGGGACCAACATGGGAGCACAAGGACGGCAGCATGGTCCGGGCCAAGATGGTCGGCAGCGCGCCCGGCGGGACGCCGGATGATCTGCCCTGGCTCAGGTTCGACGTCGTGACCCAGCTCAACGACGGGGCGCTGTACGGTGTCACCAGCGTGCAGCGAATCAACACGCACGGCGGCATCGCCGCAGGATCGTGCGACAAGGTCGGCACCTATCAAAGTATTCCCTATTCCGCCGACTACGTCTTTTTGCGCAAGGACTGACCAAGGACTGACATCGTGTCGTCGGGCCGCCAAGGCTCGGCGGTCGCGACCGGGGCCGCCGCATTTCGACATGCCGTCAACCTTCCGGTTGACGCGCGCATCCGGTGGCTTCGTTAACATACGTTGGGGCCTCGAAAAGCCTTATGCTTGAGGCATAACGATGGAGACTGCAAATGGTCGCGATCGCAAGAGCGTTTTCGCGCGGGATGCGAACTCAGGTTGACGTTGAGGATCTCAAATCAATTCTTATTTTCTGTGGAGTAGGCCTGACGGTCTCGTTGTTGCTAGCCTGCTGTGGCGTCGATTTGGGTGCAGAATTTTTCTGACCGCGACCCTCTTTATGCCGACGAAACCCAGAGGCTGCTCCAGACTAGGCCGATACCCGACAGAAACAACAGGCCCAGCACCACGTCGCGAAAATTCCTGTCGCTCAAGGCATGATAGACCCGCGCGCCGAGCCAAGCGCCGAGGATCGTTCCGAGAAGGGCAAGCAGCGCCAGCCAGATCTGTCGCGCGCACGACCTATCCAGTGTCACTTGAACCGGAACGCTGCGGTCGCGCGCGCTTCGCCTCATCACGCCGCGCCTTGAATGGTCTGGGTAACCAAGAGCAGGTAGGGCTGCGTTTCGTGGCAGGGCCGCCAAAACGCCGCACCCTTTTGGCTGACCGCTTCGGGCGATGCGGATAGCGTCTTCCACGCGAACGCCATTCCTTCCTGCGCGGCCGCGTTCTCGTATTCATCCTTCGTGTACTGATGCATGATGGGATTCATCTCGACCGCACCCGACGCTTCATCAAGGAACTCCATTTGCACCCGATCTCGGTCGAGCTTCTTGACGCGCCGCACGATCAGATTTGCTTCAAAAGCCGAAAAGAGCGGATTGAGAACCGTCGATACGAATTTTCCTCCGGCAACCAGATGCCGCCTTGCGTTGCGAAAGAACGCTCGCAAATCGTCGAAATCCGCAGCGTACGGCAACACCATGATCGAGGTTGCGGCATCGAACAGGCCGTCGGCCGCGAATGTTTGCGGCGTGGCGACGAGATACGTCACATCCAGGCCTTGCAGATCTTCGTGCGCCTTCGCTTCCGCGATTTTTTCGGGTGCCTTGTCATACGCGACGACGGTGGCGCCTTCGCGGGCCATCAGCCGCGGAAAAAGACCGTCCCCGGTGCCGACGTCCAGGATGCGCTTCTTGAGACCGCCCAGCTCGTTCATGACGGCCGGAAATTGCAACCCGAGCCGAAACGGGTCGCGGGCGACATAGGAGGCATATTGCGGGATTTTTCCAAAGTCAGTCATGGTCTGGGTCATGTGCTTCGCCCGCCAACGACAGCCGCACGCCGCCAGCCTCAGGAGGCCGCGAAACCTGCTGGTCCGACGCCAACAAACGCTTTCGCAGCGGCTTTAGCGCAGCGAGCGCCAGGAGGGCGGCCAGGAGATCGAGCACGGCCGCGATCATGAAGACGATCTTCCAGCTTCCCGGCCCGGCCGGGAGCAAGTTGGCGAGAGGGATGACAAGCGCGGCCATGCCCTTGGCGGTGTAAAGCAGTCCATAGTTGGCCGTCGCATATCTCGTGCCGTAGAGGTCCGCGCACATGGCCGGAAACAGCACATAGATCTCGCCCCAGGCGAAAAACACCAGCCCCGACAGGATCACGAACAGCAACGGATCGTGCGCGAAGGAAAGCAAGCCATAGACGGCGAGCGCCTCCAGCAGGAAGGCGGCGAACATCGTGTTCTCGCGTCCAATGCGGTCGGAGATCCAGCCGAAGATCGGTCGCGTCAGCCCGTTCATCCCCCGGTCGAGCGCGAGCGCGAATGTGAGCGCGGGCAGCGTCACCCAGAGGATCGTGACCGGGACAGTGTCGGTGTGGAAGTCCTTGGCCATCGGTCCGAGCTGCGCCTGCGCCATCAGACCGCCGACGCCCACCATCACGAACATGGCGTACATGACCCAGAACGGCGGCGACTTCGCCAATTCGGGCAATGCACGATCGCGCCGGCTCTGCGGCACGGCTGCGGCGACGGGCATGGGTACCTCGACCGGCGCCGGAGCGCGCAGTAGCTGCGCGACCAGCAGGACGACGAGGCCTTGGCCGAGCCCGAACCACAGGAATGCCGCTTCGTAACCCTGCGTCTGGATCATGCCCTGGATCGGCAGGACGGTCAGCGCCGAGCCCGCGCCGTAACCCGACGCCGTCAAGCCGGCCGCGAGGCCGCGCCGGTCCGGGAACCATTTCAGCGCGCTGCCGATTGCTCCGCCATACACGATGCCGACGCCGAGACCGCCGATCATGGCCGCAAGGTAGAGCAGGACCAGCGAGTTGGCCTGGGAATTGAGGACCCAGGCAGCGCCGACAAGAATACCCGCGGCGCTGATCATCATGCGCGGGCCAAGCCGATCGACCAGGTATCCGCTGAACGGCAGCAGCCAGGTCTGGGTGAGAACGAAAATCGTGAACGCCCATTGGATCGCATAGCGGCCCCAATGGTATTTTTGATCGATGGGATCGACGAAGGGTGTCCAACCAAGCTGGAGGTTGGCCACCATCACCATGCAGACGATCCCGAAGACCAGCTGCCACCAACGCGATCCGCCCGATGCAATCAGTCGAATGTCCGCCGCGCTCGATATCGTCGTCATTAGCCCCTCCCTGTTGTAAGCGCTCAG
>Ga0210408_10005515_pt1 | contig 11099 bp, 9 predicted proteins | sample IncBWH4MmetaG_FD_155471 | JGI IMG/M metagenome (GOLD analysis project Ga0210408, IMG submission 155471) | Forest soil microbial communities from Barre Woods Harvard Forest LTER site, Petersham, Massachusetts, United States - Inc-BW-H-4-M | ecosystem: Environmental > Terrestrial > Soil >... | reverse complement strand
AGCTTCTATGGGCTTGGCGGCTGCGCTGTCTTAGGCCGCGACTACGAACGACTCATCGCTGGCCCATGGAGCCTGGTCCGGCTGGTGGTGATGGGCGACGAACACGCGGCGCTGCACGCCGCAGACTTCGGCCGCAGCGCGACGCCCCACCAGTTGGAGGATGTGGTGCGCTTCTTCCGCGAGAAGCCGTTCATGCGTCTTGGCGCGGCGGGTGCAGTAACGACAGTGCTTCCGGACGACATCCCGCTCATGCAGACCGTCCTCGGCTCGCTCAAGCTCAGGATCATCGAGGTTGCGAAGTGGACTCCCTTCACTGCAATCAAGGTCATCTTCGAGGCCAATCAGCGCGCCAACAGGCTGGTGCGGCGTTACTTCGGAGACTTCCGGGTCACCGCAGAAGACAAGGAGGTTCCCGTCGACTGCTACTTCATGCCGAAGAGCGCCAAGGAACCTGCGCTGGAGGTGGCAGACTTCATCGCCAACGCCATCGGGGGCCACGCTCGCCACACTCTAGTCGACAAAAAACCCGGTTTCCGCAAGGATTTCCGCGCGATCTTCCACGGTGTTGATCCCCGGCTGGTGAGTTTCATCGGGATCGAGAGGGTCGAGGAGCCGCAGCCGCCATTGCCGTCAGCGGCTACGTGACGGGCATATCGCTCCAACAATCGGCACGAAAGGATCAAGGCGCATGCTTTTAAACGGTCAATAGCTAAAAAATTCGCGTATCTCTCCATGGGTAGTCACGCCCGCGGTAACATGAAGAGATTTTGTCGCTCTGGTCGCGGCGCCTCTGCCGCGCATAGTAACACCATCACGCGCTACAATAAACTTCGTGTCCTGGATGGTGATCGGCATCCGCCGCACTAGCTGGAACAGTAGAGCTTGTTTTCAATGTCAGCATATCGAGGCAGTCGCCCTCGGTGATCCCCTCGACATTACAGACCTCGACGCTATCTTTGAAGATAGCATTCGTCAGTTTCTTGGTTACAAAGTCGTGACAGCTCGTGCTGATGGGCGCATCTGAGGGAAACGACACCACACTAGTGCACCGAATCAGACGGATGGTTCGCCGCCCATCGGCTCGATACCGCTCTCCGGCCTGTCCTCACAGGGATGGGCTGAATCATGTGACTGAATCTGAGCGCTAGCCTTCATGCTGCTCTGCGACCGTGCGCGCACGTTATCTATGCTTAATGAAATTGGCTGTCCGATTGCACTTTAATGAATACGGTATCTTGTTTGGTTACTTACCATAATCGCAAACCAGCATATTGACATCGTTGGTATATTGTCCATAGCCGTTTTATTTATGATAGTTTTGGTGACTCTGCCTGTTATCTCCAATTTGAATGATTTCTTCACCATGCGCGCTCCTTGAGATATACAATATTAGTGCCAAAAGGCATATACTTCCTACGCGTAGGTGCTTAAATGCCATGGTAATCTCCCCCTGATCAGGCGCTTTCATATAGTATGTGGCTTTCGAAGACTAATTCCGTTTGGCGGCGCCGGCCGTCGCTCGCTTTGTTGCTGCCCTGCGCTCTTGGCGCATAAGCCCATGGGGAGCGGCTTGTTCCCACGGTCCTACCCGACTTGGATCCGGGCCGGCTGCCCGAGCTGTGGGGCCTTGATGAGAACGTATGGTGAACCCACATGTTCGCCTCGTTTGCCCCGGAGCCCCGCTGATGCCGGAAATCGTTGCCGATCCGCCTGCGTCGTCCTGTAATCGCCTGTATCCCAGGCCTCGATTTCCTGGAACTCAACAACTTGGTCCTGATCCCTTGTCGCCTCGCGCGCGCGACGCGCGCGGGCGGTTTGCGAAGGGAAGCTCCGGCAATCCGCGCGGCCGGCCGCGCGGCATTCCCAATCCCAAGCGGCGCGAGCCCGATCTTGCGGCTCGGCCGCTGAGCGCAGGCGCTGTCGGATCTCATAGACCGCAAGCCGCAACTGTTGCGGCCCCTCGCCGAGCAACTCTTGCCGCCGCCGCTCGCAGCCATCGGCCCGGCGGCGCGTCTCGGGATCGACCTGTCGTCGTTGCGGACGTTCGAGGATCTTCGGCAAGTGCTGTCCGCCGTGCTGGCGGCCGTTGCGCGCGGCGAGATCGCACCCGCCGAGGCCGCGCATATCGCGGAGCGGGCGGATGCCCGGCTGCGCGCGGCCCGCCGCCTCGCACAAATGGAGCCGCCGGCCGGCGCATGAAACCGGTCCGGTTCGGACCCCGCGCGGATAGGATGCCTTCTCCCGGTCGCCTATTCCGCGGCGCTGCGCCTGTGCGAGAACCCCTGCTCCTGGCTGGCGATGCGACTTCCAGCCAGTCGTGGGGCATAAGTTCAATTTCCGCGCCCGCCCATGCCGCATGCTGGCCCGAACAACAGGCCAATTACCAGGGCGCAAACTATGGTTGGCAGCGGTATCTCGCAGCCCTGGAGCGGATGGCCGCAAAGCTTGACTAACCGGATGTACAGAGATGCTTGGAAGAAAAAACTATACGCAGCAAGAAATCGCCAACGGGCGGGCAATGGTCGAGGCAGACCTTCGCGCTTACAGGTCTCTCCCTGCCCCTACGAGGACGCCGGAGTTTGAAGCTATCTTTTTCAACCGCGCCGTCCTCCTGCTCGACTATATGTTCGTACACCGCCTTACGGGCATCGAGGGTAAGGACGGCAAACCGATGACGAGCCCGGTCCCGCCTCCATTTCCTTTATCAGCGGCGCTTTCCGGGTGACGTCTCGGTCCAAAATAACAGCTACCGCCCGCGAGTGCGCTTCCCTTATTGGGCCGGGGGTGTAAGTCTTGCCGCTCTTAAGCCTGGGGGTCCTCCGATGAAGATATCCGGCACTCGCTCTCAAATCGTTGCCCTGCCTGCCGACGAGCCGCTTGCCGACGCGGCCGAAAACCCGAACGCAACCCGGCCGATCGTCACCTTGGAGGTTGAAACCGACGAGGGTGTTGTCGGTGTCGGAGTGACGTATTTCGGCGGCTCGCTGACCGGCACGTTACGAAGCGCGGTCGACGAACTCGGCGGATTGATCGTTGGCGACGATCCGTTTCGCGTCGAGCCGGTGGTCGCGAAATTGCGCGCCGCCGCCGGTTCGGCCGGGCCCGGCGGCATCTTCCATCTTGCGCTGTCGGCACTCGACATGGCGCTGTGGGATATCCGTGGGAAGGCATTGAACCAGCCGCTGTGGAAGCTGCTCGGCGGCGCGCGCGACCGGGTGCCGACCTACGCGAGCGGCGCCTTGATGCGGGGGCTGTCACTCGACCGGGTCGTCACCGCTGCCGGGCGCCTGAAAGAAAAAGGCTTCCGTGAAATGAAGACGCAGCTGGCGCTGCCGGGCGAGACCACACCCGCCAAAGAGGTCGAGCGCATGCGGCGGGTGCGTGAGGCGATCGGGCCCGACATCAAACTGATGTGCGACATCAACCAGCGCTGGCGCGTCGAGCAGGCTATCGATATCGGCCGCCGCGTCGAGGACGCCGGGGTCGGCCTGTTCTGGCTCGAGGACGTTACGACCGCGGACGACTATCCGGGGCTTGCGCGGGTCACCGCCGCGCTGTCGACGCCGGTTGCCGGGGGTGAGTATGTCTGGGGGATCGTTCCTTTCCGCCACATGGTCGAAGCCCGCTCGGTCGATATCGTGATGATCGACTTGGTGCGGGTCGGCGGAATCACACAATGGATGAAGGTCGCCGGCATGGCCGAGGCGTTCAACCTGCCGGTCGTCAGCCACCTGATCCCCGAGGTCCACGTTCACCTGATCGGGGCAATCCCGAACGGGCTGACGGTCGAATACATGCCGTGGCTGATGCGACTTTTCGAGGAGGTCCCGCAGCCGCAGAACGGCGAGCTCGCGATGCCGACCACGCCTGGTCTCGGGCTCAAATTCGATCAGGCGACGGTCGATCGCTATCGCGCCGCCTAAAATCAGGACCTCCGGTACTCCGATGAAAATCTCCCACATCCGCTCGCAGATTCTGGTCCTTCCGGAAGCGGATCCGCTCGCCAATTCGCCGGAAAACCCCAATGCCGCGCGGCCGATCGTGATCGTGCAGATGGGCACCGACGACGGCATCGAAGGACTTGCCGTGACCTTCTACGGCGGTGCGATGACCCGCAGCCTGAAAGCCGCCGTCGATGACCTCGGAGCGCTGACGATCGGAGAAGACCCGCTTCGCCGCGAAGCAATCATCGCGAAATTGCGCGCCGCGGCGGGCGGATCGGGGCCGGGAGGGATGTTCACGCTGGCGACCGCAGCGATCGACATCGCGCTGTGGGACATCCGCGGCAAGGCGCTCAACCAACCCTTGTGGAAGCTGCTCGGCGGAACGCGCGACCGCGTTGCGACTTATGCGAGCGGCTCGCTGCGCCGCACACTCACGCTTAACGAGGTTGTGAGCGCGGCCGGAAGGCTCAAGGAGAAGGGCTTCCGCGAGGCCAAGATGCAGCTCGCGCTGCCCGACCCGACGACGCCAACCCAGGAGGTCGAGCGGGCGAAGGTGGTTCGGCAGGCGCTCGGGCCCGACATCAAGCTGATGTGCGACATCAATCAACGCTGGCGGCCCGAAGAGGCGATCGACATCGGGCGCCGGGTCGAGGACGCGGGGGTTGGGTTTTTTTGGCTCGAGGACGTGACGACACACGATGATTATGCCGGCCTCGCGCGGGTCAACGCCGCTCTGGCGACCCCAATCTGCGGCGGCGAATTGGTCTACGGTATCGTGCCCTTCCGCCACATGATCGAGACGCGCTCGGTCGACTACGTCATGATCGACCTGATCCGGGTCGGTGGGATCACCCAATGGATGAAGGTCGCCGGCATGGCGGAGGCCTTCAACCTCCCGGTGGTCAGCCGCGTCATTCCGGAAATTCACGCCCACCTCGTCGCGGCGGTCCCCAATGGTCTGACTGTCGAATACATGGGCTGGATGCTGAGACTGTTCGAAGGCACCGCCGCTTTCGAAAGTGGTGAACTGGTCTTGTCCGATCGGCCGGGGCTCGGCCTCAACTTCAACCAGGAGACGATAAACCGGTTTGGAGCGGCCTGATGAAAATTTCGAGCATCCAGACCGGCATCGTCGCGCTGCCGAACGACGAGCCGCTCGCCGGCTTTTCCGAAAACCCAAATGCCACGAACCCGATCGTCACTGTGCGGGTGCGCACCGAGGACGGTCTGGAAGGGTTGGGTGTGACCTATTTTGGCGGCGCGCTGACCCGCAGCTTGCGGCGAGCGGTCGAGGAACTCGGAGCACTGGCAATCGGCGAAGATCCACTGTGCGTCGAGGCGGTGGCCGCGAAACTCTGCGCGGCGGCCGGCGGCTCCGGTCCGGCGGGGATCTTTACGATGGCGCTGTCCGCTATCGATGTCGCGCTCTGGGACATCAAGGGCAAAGCGCTCGGCCTGCCGCTGTGGAAGCTCTTGGGCGGCGGTCGCGACCGCATTGCAACCTATGCGAGCGGCGCGTTGCGGCGCGGCCTCAAGCTCGAAGAAGCGGTCACCGCCGCGGGGAGGCTACGCGAGAAAGGTCATCGCCAGACCAAGATGCAACTCGGGTTGCCCGGCGTCACCTCGCCGGCGCGCGAGGTTGAGCAGGCTCGCCTGATCCGCGAGGCGGTCGGCCCCGACATGGATCTGATGTGCGACATCAATCAGCGCTGGCGGGTCGAGCAGGCGATCGACATCGGCAAGCGGGTGGAAGACGCCGGTGTCGGCCTCTATTGGCTCGAGGACGTCACGGCCCAGGACGATTACGCCGGTCTGGCGCGAGTCGCGGAAGCATTGGCGACGCCCGTTGCCGGCGGCGAATATCTCTACGGCATCGCGCCGTTCCGTCACATGCTCGAAGCCCGCTCGGTTGATATCGTTATGATCGACCAGGTGCGCTCCGGCGGCATTACCCCGTGGCTCAAGATCGCCGCCATGGCCGAGGCCTTCAATCTACCAGTCGTCAGTCACGGTGTGCCCGAAATCCACGTTCATCTCGTCGGCGCGATCCCCAACGGGCTTACCGTCGAGTACATGCCCCGCCTCTTCCATCTTTGGGAGGAGGTCCCCGTTCCGATCAACGGCGAGCTGGCAATGCCCACCGCGCCCGGCCTCGGGCTCAGCTTCAACGAGGAGACGATCAGGCGATTCGGTCTCGACTGAGGCGAGGTTCAACCTGCCGCGGCGACGATACGGAGTTGGTGGAAGCCGCGCTCCAGATCCTCAATCAAGTCCTGTGGGTCTTCGAGGCCGATGTGGAGGCGCAGGGTGGGCCCTTCTGGCTCCCAACGCGTCGCGGTGCGGCCGCGCGCCGGATTGGTCGGCAAGATCAGGCTCTCATAGCCGCCCCAGCTCGATCCAATCCCAAACAAGTCTAGGGCGTCGATCATCGCATAGACGGCCGCTTTGGATGCCGGCTTGAGTACGACACCCAACAACCCGCTGGCGCCGAGAAAGTCGCGCTTCCACAATTCGTGACCCGCGTCTTCCGGCAAAGCGGGGTATAGCACCCTTGAGACCTCGGCTCGGGCCTGCAGCCAGCGCGCTACGGCAAGCGCATTCTTCTCGTGCCGTTCGAGCCGAACCGATAACGTGCGCAGCCCGCGCAATGCAAAATAGGCGTCATCGGGACCGGCGCAATGGCCGAGATCGGCCGCCATCGTGCGCACCGGCAGGTACATTTCTTCGGTCGTAACGACCGCCCCGAGGATCACGTCGGAGTGGCCGACGATGTATTTGGTCGCCGCGTGGATCGAAACGTCGACCCCGTGTTCGAAGGAACGGAACAGGTAGGGCGAGGCCCAGGTGTTGTCCATCAATACCTTGGCGCCGGCATCGTGCGCCGCCGCGGCAATCGCCGGCACGTCCTGCACCTCGAAGGTCAGCGATCCCGGGGATTCGACGTAGACTACTCGGGTGTTGGGCCGCATGAGTAGGGCAATCTCTTCCCCGATCAGCGGGTCGTAATAGGTCGTCTCGACACCGCAGCGCGTCAGTACCCTTTCGCAAAAATTTCGCGCCGGGCCGTAACATGAATCCACCATCAAGACATGGTCGCCGCATTTGAGGCAGGCCTGCAGCGGCGCCGTGATGGCCGCAAGGCCCGACGACATCAGCATCGCGCGATAGCCGCCCTCGATGGCAGCGATCGCCTCCTCGAGCGCGAAAGTCGTCGGTGTGCCCAATAGTCCGTAGCGAACGATGTCGAAACGCTTGCTCGGGTCTCGTCTGGCTTCCCACTCCGCCATATTTGCCGAAAGGATCGTCGAGGCATGATAAACTGGTGGGTTGACAGCACCGTTATGCGCCTCCGGATGACGTCCGAGATGGGCCAGGAGAGTATCCTTGCGATATTTTCGGCCGCTGTTTTCGCTCTTCATAAAGGTACACTCCGTAATACGGGCGCTCGACATTCGAAACTACATCGATTTGTGCGAGACAAGCAAAATGGCAGATCGTGTGGAATTATATGGCGATGGAGACGGTGCACTCGCCTTGAAATCTCCGCCGTATAGGCCGAGACTCCGATCTCACGTCCGCCAGGAAGAAAAGGAGGTGCGCTGGTGAGACCGGGTATTCTGGCCATCCTGATGATCGCTTTGGGGGCATGCTCAAGTTCGACCCCGGCTCCCCCTTCCGATCCGACGGCCTCTGCGGCAATCGTGAAAAAGGACTGCTCGGACCCGAAATGGCAGGAAGAGAACCTCGGGCTCTGGTATTCGGTCTGCCGCCAGCCACTGCGCTGGTGACGGCGGACCACCCAGTCAAAATTTCTTGAAACATTCTTTGCCGTTCGCCTTCAAGAGTTGGCAATCAACTACGACAACCCCTGCATTAGGTGCAATCTGGATCGCAAAGCTTCTGCCGTCTTTGCAGCGCACGCTCCAATACGCAAAACCTTTCGCCTTGCCGGTCGTAGTTACACCCATCGGGAACGCCTCCGTTCCCACGCAGTTTTGGCCGACGTTATGCGCAATCGTGGTTGCTTGCTCGGCCGCTGGCATGGAAAGCAAGCGATCATTGACCCGATTTCCCGACCCCCCCTTCTGAGCGGCGGTCGGGCCGGCGGCGATCAGCGCCGTGAGCAGCAACATCACCCGCCTCATCGCTCTATTCACGTGCCCGGCGGAATGACCGGCAATACGAGGTGCGACGGGTGCGCGGCATCGACAAAAATCCGATTGTGGGCAATACGCGGATGCTCCATCGCGCCTTCTGGTTCGCCCGAATTAGGGTTGACATCGAAATGCGGGAAGTTGCTGCTCGAGATGTCGAGACGCAACTGGTGGCCGCGGCTGAACAGGTTGCCTACCGGGAACAGTTCGATCATGATCGCATACACCTTGCCCGGCACCATCAGCGACGGCTGCTCCCAGCTGTCTCGATAACGGCAGCGAAGGATGCCTTCGGTCAGGTTCATTGCAAAACCCTTCGGGTAATCCTCGTTGGGCGGATGTACATCGATCAGCTTTGCCGTGAAATCCGTATCGGGGCAGTTGCAGGCGATCCACAGCTGGACCGTGACGGGTCCGGTGACCTCCAGGTCGCGATCGAGCGGCGGTGTCGCGAAAACCACGACATCGGCACGCTCGGCGAGAGGTCGGAACGGCTCGCGCGCGCCGAACACGGTGGGTCCTTCGCGCCGGTCGTAGGCGCCGCCGCGCATGATCGGCTCGCCTGAGCTGAGGGCGCCTCCGATCGTCGGCACCGGGTTGCGCGGATCGTACACGCATTCACGCGGTCGCGCGCCACCAAACGGCATTCCCCGGCCGAGGCTGCGATCGGAATGCAGGTAAAACTTCGTCCACTCGGTCTGCGGCAACGGCCAGTCCGCGGCCGCCCGCCACCTTCCACCATGGTCGAGCCGACCCGCGGCGTTGCGTCGCCCCGATCCGCCGCCCATCACGAAGACCCGCACAGCCGGCTCCGTCTCGGCGCCGTTGGCGACACCCTTGAGCCAGCGGTCGAACCAGCGCCGGCGCAGTATGAAGAAATCCTCGGCGAGATTGCCGTCGACTGGAGCCGCCGGCCCGAAATCGACATCTCCGGCGTGGGTCAACGACCGGTCGCCATGGGTCCAAGGGCCGAGGATCAGGCGAACCGGGCTGCGCTTTAGCCGCGATAAACCGAGGTAGTTCTCCATCGCTGTCCGCGAACAGGTAATCCTCGTATTCCGGCGCCGCGCTGAGCGGCGAATGGCCCTCGCGCCACGGCATCCGTGCGAACCACTCCTTGATGTCCTGCGCCCTGAGCGCCGCCTTGACTAGGGGCTCCCTGGCGTCGGCCAGGGCGTTATTGTGGGCCCAGGTCGTTTGTTTCAGATCGAAGGCGCCGCCGTGACGGATCCCGCTGCGATAGGCATTGGAGAATCCGCCGCAATCGAGAAATTGTGCCGCCAGACCCGGCGGGTCGAGACAACCGAGGGCCGCTTGGGTGTGCGCCGCGTAAGAGAGGCCGAAAGTGCCGATCCGGCCGTTGCACCAGTTCTGTCGCATCAACCAAGCAAGCGAGTCGTAGCCGTCCTCGGCCTCGCTGAGGTATTTCGTAAAACGGCCTCCCGATTTATAGCGGCCGCGGCAGTCCTGATAGACGACGGCATAGCCGTTGCGCACGAAGTACCGGGCGACCGCCGCGCGCGAGCGGGGCGGCGCCACAGCGACGGTGCGCTCTGAGCGGCTCGGCGCGGATTTGTCGTATGGCGTGCGCTCCAGCAATACCGGCAACGGGCCCTCGCCGGAGGGACGATAGACATCTGCCGCCAGCCCGACCCCGTCCCGTGCCGGAATAACGAGATCTCGCTCGACGACTACCTCCACGGTTCCGGGTATATCCATGTGCGTTACTTCCCAGTCGCTTGCCTGCCGCTTCCAATTTCGCTACACCCTCCTCCCCACCCGACCATGATCACGGGCGCGTAGCTCAGCGGGAGAGCACTACGTTGACATCGTAGGGGTCACTGGTTCAATCCCAGTCGCGCCCACCATAAAATCAAAGAGTTATCGACCGAGAAAGGTTAGAAAAACACAAATCGGAAGCATATCGGAACCACCTCGCGGTCGATCTCTCCCTCTCCGTGCCTCAGTATCAGCCGAATTGCAGAAATTGCCATCATGCAGGTTGACGATCCTGAGTTCGCGTCGATAAGCGCCCAGGTGCGGCAAATGGATCGTGCGCAGCTTGAGCGGACGGCGGCCATTGTCTCGGCCGGCCGACGTCAGCCAAACTGGGCAAGCGAGGGCTGAGCTGGTTAGGAGTGACCGCGAATACGCTCAAGAACAGGAGCGCTCTTGGCGCAAGTTTGAGATTGATCGCGATTCGGACCGGGCAAATCACGAGGCTCACGATGTTTGACGAGGCCGGCCTACGCGAGGCTGCCCGGCAAAAGTTCGAGGAAGAGCTCGCGCAACGTCAGATGGACCCTGCGTCTGCGCTGGCTAGCTGTCGATTCTAAGAACGTTGTTCAGGAGATCAGGCAAGGGTCCTCCTTGGGCGAGCGTGACCGCAGCGGTAGGCCGCCGCAAGGACGCTGCGCGCCGGCTGCCGCCGGTCGCCTTCGGCGATCCTTGCCCCCGACCCACCGCTGCGGTCATTCCTGGAAGCAGGTCGGGACGAAGCAACGGTCCCTTCGGTCGAGCCAAGCAACTCGAAATGACGGAGCCGAACGACTGGCGGACGATCGCCCAAGGCCGCGTGTGGCCGCTCGGTATTGTAATAGTCAAGCCAGGGTGTCAGCGCCGCGCTGCGCTCCCACGAGGTTGCATAAGGCCGGGCATAGGCCCACTCACGCAAGCTGGTTTGGATAAACCGCTCGGCCTTGCCATTGGCGCGCGGTGTGTATGGCCGGGTGCGCTTGTGTTTAAGACCGGCGGCCGCGACCACCGCACGGAAATCGCTGCTGAGATAGGCCGAACCATAGTCGGTCATGACCCGTTCGACCGTGCCACCTTGCTGCGCGAGCCAGCCGAGAGCGCGCTCGAGAAAGCCCACTGCGCTTTCCTTGCGCTCGTCTGGCAGGATCTCGCTGTAGCCCAGCCGGGTCGCGTCATCGATGCACACATGCAGGGATTCCCAGCCGATGCCGTGATGGCGATTGACCGTACCGCGCGGTCGGCCGGT
>Ga0210408_10005513_pt1 | contig 11100 bp, 12 predicted proteins | sample IncBWH4MmetaG_FD_155471 | JGI IMG/M metagenome (GOLD analysis project Ga0210408, IMG submission 155471) | Forest soil microbial communities from Barre Woods Harvard Forest LTER site, Petersham, Massachusetts, United States - Inc-BW-H-4-M | ecosystem: Environmental > Terrestrial > Soil >... | reverse complement strand
TGGAATCTCCATCGTCGTAGTGTTCCTCTGCCTTGCCGCTCTCTATGAGAGTTGGGCCATCCCCGCGGCGGTGCTGCTGGTCATACCGCTCGGAATTGTCGGCGCTGTGTTGGCCACGCTGCTCCGGGGAATGAACAACGATGTTTATTTTCAAGTCGGCGTGCTCACCACCATGGGACTGTCGGTGAAGAACGCGATCCTCATCGTGGAATTCGCCAAGGAGAACTACGAGCACGGCCGAAGCCTCACGGATGCCGCCACTGAAGCGGCGCGCCAGCGCCTTCGCCCCATTTTGATGACCTCCCTTGCCTTCTTCCTCGGAGTGTTGCCCCTGACTCTCGCCTCGGGTGCGGGCTCGGGAGGTCAAAATGCCATAGGCACCGGTGTGGCCGGCGGCATGATCACCGCCACAGTGCTCGCGATTTTCCTCGTGCCGGCATTTTTCGTCGCGGTCTTGCGCCAGGTCGAATCGCGCCGGCAGCGCCGGACCGCCCCCGCTCCGAGACTTGCGCAGGTTGCGGGAGAAGCGAATCCATGAAACGCCTCATCATCTCCTTGATTACCGCCTCGGTGTTGAGCGCGTGCACGCTTGCCCCGCACTACAGGCGACCCGAATCTCCGGTACCGGACCGCTGGCCGTCGGACACCGTGGCTGGCAACACCACTGGTTCGGCCGACGCGAGTGCCTCCGGCCAACCCAGCCGTTCCGGCATCGGGGATCCCTCTCTCACCGCCGATCAAATCGGCTGGAGGGATTTCTTCACCGATCCAGAGCTCCAGCATCTCATCGAGATCGCACTCGAGAACAACCGCAACCTGCGCATTGCAGTATTGAATGTGGCCGCCTCCGAGGCTGAGTACAGAGTGCAACGCGGCGCTCTGTTTCCCGCCATCTCGGCATCCGGGTCCGGGCTCGTCGAAAAACTGCCGGCCAATGCCACCGTCCCATTGAGTGGACTGGGTGGGGCCGGCTCGAGCGGTTCAGCACTCGGACCGGGAGGAGGATCAGGCGGCACCATTCATTTCTACAATGCAGGCATCGGCTTCACCAGCTACGAGCTCGATCTGTTTGGACGTGAGCGCAGTCTCACGACGCAGGCCTTCGAGCAGTATCTTGCGCAGTCCGAAACCCGCCGGAGCACGCAGATCAGCCTGGTGAGCGAGGTGGCAACCGCCTATTTCGCGGTGGCCGCCGATCGGCAGTTGCTGAGCCTGACTGAGGACACGCTCCGGAGCGAAACCGATTCATACAACCTCACCAAGGCGATGTTCGAGGCCGACACAACCACGCTTCTCAGCTTGAGGCAGGCGGAGAGCTTGGTCGACGCAGCACGCGCCAGCCTTGCCCAATATCAGCGCCAGCTCTCTTCCGACATCCACGCACTCACACTCGTTCTCGGCCGGAGCATCCCCGCCGGCCTTCCTGATGCAATTGACCTCGATGCGGAGGGGGTTCTCGCGGGCCTGCCCGCCGGTCTTCCCTCGGAGCTGCTGACCCGCCGGCCGGACATCATGTCCGCTGAGCACGACTTGCGGGCAGCCAACGCGAACATCGGAGCGGCGCGGGCGGCTTTTCTCCCCAGTATTCAATTGACCGGTTCCGGCGGAACCGCCAGCAACCGGCTCGGAGATCTCTTCGGCAAAGGTACCGGCACCTGGAGCTTCGCGCCCACGATCAACTTGCCGCTCTTCACCGGCGGACGCAATCGTGCCAACCTCGATCTTGCGCATATCGAGAAAAACATGGCGGTCGCGCGCTACGAGCTGACCATCCAAACCGCATTCCGGGAAGTCTCCGACGCGCTGAATGCCCGCGAGACCTACCGTGATCAGCGGAACTCACAACAAGCACTCGCAGCCGCAGACGCCGAGGTGTATCGACTCGCTGAAATGCGCTTCCGCTGCGGGGTCGACAGCTATTTATCCACGCTCGATGCCCAGCGCTCGTTGTATGCAGCGGAGCAGGAGCTGGTTGCCGTCCGCCAAGCGGAATTGGCCAATCAAGTGACGTTGTACAAGGCGCTCGGCGGCGGCTGGGCACAACACACCGCGGCTCTCCAGCAGCCGAGGCCGGCCACGGGAGGGAACGCAGTTGAATGAGGCCAGCGTCAAGGCCCGCGCATTCGCCATGCCGCTCACGAACCCGGCGTTCCCCCCGGGGCCCTACCGATTTGTGGATCGCGAGTACCTGGTCGTCACTTATCGGACGGACCCGGACGCGCTGCGCGCAATAGTTCCCGCGCCGCTTGAAATCATGGCCCCCATCGTCAAGTACGAATTCATCAGGATGCCGAATTCGACCGGATTCGGGGCGTACACCGAGTCAGGCCAGGTTGTTCCGGTCAACTTTCGGGGTCAGCAGGGCAGTTATGTTCATTCAATGTTTCTGGATGATGAGGCGCCGATAGCGGGCGGTCGCGAGCTGTGGGGTTTTCCGAAAAAGCTCGCCTCGCCAAAGCTCACCGTCGAGACGGACACGCTGCTGGGCGTCCTGAACTACGGTCCGGTGCGGGTCGCGATCGCCACCATGGGGTACAAGCATCGCCCGCTGCCGATCGATCGGGTGCTCGCCGAAATGTCGGCTCCCAATTTCCTGCTGAAGATAATCCCGCACGTCGACGGCACCCCTCGGATCTGCGAACTCGTCCGCTACTGCTGTACCGACATCACCATCAAGGGCGCCTGGGAAGGACCCGCGTCGCTGGAGCTCTCGCATCATGCGCTGGCGCCGGTTGCGGATCTGCCGGTGCTCGAGGTGCTTTCCGGCGCGCACATTCTCACCGATTTGACGCTCGGTCTCGGCACGGTTTTACACGACTATCTTGCTTGATTGGAGAATTCCATGAGATTTAGCGGCAAAACGGTGATTGTCACAGGAGCGGCCAGCGGCATCGGCGCGGGACTGGCCAGGGCGTTCGCACAAGAGGGCGCCGCAGTAGCCGTCGCCGATCTGAATGCGGTCGCGGCAGATTCGGTCGCCAACGAGATCAAAGCCGCGGGCGGACAGGCGCTTGGTGTCGCCATGGATGTGACCGATGAGCATGCGGTGGATTCGGGGGTTGCCGCCGTCGTGGAGAGATTCGGCGGCGTCGACATCCTGGTGAGTAACGCAGGCATCCAGATTGTCCACCCGCTCGAATCGTTCCCGCTTGCCGACTGGAAAAGGATGCTCGCCGTCCACCTCGACGGCGCATTCCTTACTACGAAGGCGTGCCTCAAGCACATGTACGCCGCCGCATCAGGCTCGATCGTGTACATCGGCTCGGTCCACTCGAAGGAGGCATCGCCGCTCAAGGCGGCGTACGTGACCGCCAAGCACGGCCTCCTCGGACTGGCCCGGGTGGTGGCAAAAGAAGGCGCGCCGCACAATGTGCGCGCCAATGTAGTTTGCCCCGGGTTCGTACGAACGCCATTGGTGGAACGGCAAATCCCAGAGCAGGCCAGAGAACTCGGCATCACGGAATCCGAGGTCGTCAAGAATGTCATGCTGAAAGGGACCGTCGACGGGCAATTTACAACCGAAGAAGAGGTCGCCGAGGCCGTGCTCTATTTCGCCGGCGCCAAGACCAACGCACTGACCGGACAGTCTCTGATTGTCAGTCACGGTTGGTTCCTCGAATAGTACTTCGCGGCGCTTCGCCGACGGGATATCACCGCTGAACATTGATCTAATTTGGGTTCCTTAAAATGCTAAATCGCACGAATGGGCATGGAAAGAATCACTTGGAGCGGAGCCGGCCGCCTTTCGAGCAAATCGCCTTGCTGCTGCAGGGCGGTGGGGCGCTCGGCGCCTACCAGGCCGGAGTCTACGAGGCCCTCTCGGAATCCGGCATTCATCCCGATTGGGTCGCAGGCATCTCCATCGGCGCCATCAATGCCGCGCTCATCGCGGGCAACTCTCCGGAGGTGCGGGTCGACAGGCTACGCGCCTTCTGGGAGAGCGTAACCTCTCACCCCTGGGCACTGGTCGGCAATAGTTGGGCAGGTTTGCCGGCATGCGGTGATCTGGCACGCGAGCTTGCCAATCAGGCAAGCGCCGCTTTCGCGCTGGCGGCGGGGGCTTGGGGGTTCTTTACCCCCCGTTCCCTGCCGCCGTGGCTTGCGCCCTCAGGCGCGCCGGAGGCCACGAGCTGGTACGACACCAAACCGCTGAAAGCGAAGCTCGAGGAACTCGTGGACTTCGATCGGGTCAACGCGGGTGAAACGCGACTCAGTGTCGGCGCCGTCAACGTCCGGACCGGAAACCTCACCTACTTCGACACCACAACGCACATGATTGGACCCGCGCACGTCATGGGAAGCGGCGCGCTTCCCCCGGGGTTTCCCGCGGTGGAAATCGAGGGAGAGCACTTTTGGGACGGTGGCATGGTGTCCAACACCCCGTTGCAATGGGTTCTGGAATCGGAGCCGCAGCGCGACACGCTGGCGTTCCAAGTGGACCTGTGGAGCGCGCGCGGCGATCTTCCACGAACCATTGCCGAGGTCACGACGCGACAGAAGGAGATACAGTTCTCGAGCCGCACTCGCGCCAGCTCCGACAGCTTCAAGTATTCACAGGGAATCAGAGGGGCGCTCACGCACTTGCTTGATGAGCTGCCCGCTCACTTGAAGCAGAGCGCCGAGGCCGAAATGCTCAGAGGCGTCGCGAGCAACAAGGTCTACAATCTCATTCAGCTGATCTACCGTTCCGAGCGCTACGAGGGGGCTTCGAAGGATTTCGATTTTTCCGCCCGGAGCATGCAGCAGCACTGGCGTGCCGGTTATCACGACACGGTGCGCACGCTGCGTCACCCGGAAGTTTTGGAGCGACCGAAGCAACACGGCGGCGTATACACGTTCGACCTCGGCCGAGACGGCCGCGAATGAGCTTGACCAGCCCACATCTCTGTATTACATTCGGTAATACAGGTGAAATACTATGGCAACACGTACTGTCAGGTTCGATGCAGAAACGGAGCGGGTGCTGAGTGAAGTGCGGGCAGCGACAGGCTTGCCGATTTCCGAGGTACTTAAGCGTGGGCTGCGTGCTCTGCAGACGCATGTGAGGCAGACGCCCGAGCGTACTCCGTACGAGATCTACCGCGAACTGGATTTGGGACCGGGGGGCTATGCGATAGCTTCCTCTTCCAATACGCGGGACGGTGTCCGTGCGGCTCTCAAGAGAAAGCACGGGCGATGATTCTGGTCGACACGGGGCCACTGGTGGCACTGTTCGATCCGAAGGACGATCAGCACTCTCGCTGCCTCGGGGTCCTGAAATCGATACGCGAACCGCTGTGCACGACGGTGGCGGTGCTCACCGAAGCGTTTCACATGCTGGAGGCGAACAGTATGGGATCAAACCGACTTCGCGAATTCATCGCAAAGAGTGCGATGTCGGTGTGGTTTTTCGATCTTGGCTCGTTGACGCGAGCTTTTGAACTGATGGAATCGTATGCAGATCGTCCAATGGTCCTCGCCGACGCGTCTCTGGTGGCGGCCGCCGAAGCCCTCGAGACGCGCAAGATATTTACCATCGACCGCAATGACTTTGCGACCTACCGCGTCCGTCGCGGACATCGACACTATGCCCTGGAGGTGTTGGGATGACGCTGCGCAATGGCGTGATGTAATCAAGCGATGACAATCCCAAGGACACTAGCGCCCGGCCCGACCGGACGCCAGCCACTGTTCAAGCTCCGGCGCGTAAGTGCGGCTGGATCGGTGTTCGGAGCCGTCGGTGAGCGTAATCATGTGTTCTCGATTGTCGACGCTGCGCAATTCCACGATGCACCTCGTGCGTACGATTCTCGAGCGGTGAATGCGAAGAAATGCGGCCGGATCGAGCCTGCCGTGCAAGGAGCTCATGGTCTCACGCAGCAAATGCGAGCGGCCGCGCACATGCAATTCCGTGTACTCGCCGGCGGCGCTGATCCATTCGATGTCTTCGACGAGCACGATGTGAGTTCTCTGACCTGTGCGCACCAAGATGCGCGAGGGATATTTCCCCAGGTCTTTGTCGAGCATTTGCAGGATGCGCTCGGCCATTTGAGTTCTGGCGCTCGATTTCATCAGCTGGGCGGCGCGCTCGATCGCCGCGGCAAAGCGTAAGTCGTCAATCGGCTTCAGCAGATAATCCAGTGCATGAATACTGAAGGCACGCAGCGCATGTTGGTCATGGGCGGTGACAAAGATGACGGCCGGCAATTTCCCCGGGGGCAGCAGGCGCAGTACCTCGAATCCGTCCATGCCGGGCATTTGCACGTCGAGGAACAGGAGATCGGGCGCAAGCGCGATGATTGTCTTGACCGCGGTGGGCCCATCTGCGCATTCACCGACGATTTCGATATCGGGAGCGGTCTTGAGCCGCAACGACACACCCCGCCGGGCCAAGGGCTCATCATCGACGATCAAGACGCGCACACGATTCCTGCCTGCGTCGGCGCTTTTCGGTAGGGCAACTCAATCCTCACTTCACAGCCTCCCGCTTCGGGCCACTGCAATTCGAACTTGTGCTCGGCGGCATAGAGCGTCTCGAGACGCTGCACGGTATTGCTGAGTCCGACTCCAATGATCGGCGGGTTGGGGAGCTCGGGTGGGGCAGAGGGATGGCCTGTATTTGCGACTCTGATAAGCAGTCTAGAGTCGTGAATCGAGCTCTGAATTCGAATGGTTCCGCCTGCGGCCAGCGGCGCCACGCCATGCCGCACCGCATTTTCCACCAGCGGCTGCAGCAACATGCTGGGAACCAGCGCATCCAAGGTATCCTCAGGAATCGTGATCTCGACTCGAAGCCGTTCCGCGAGCCTGATCTGCTCAATGGCAAGGTAGCGCTCGATAAATGCGATCTCCTCCGACAGCGGCGTCTCCGATAGGGCATCGCTCCTGAGGACGGCTCTCAGCAGCTCGGCCAATTGCGCCAGCGTGCGGGTGGCCGCTGACGCTTTGCCGTCCAGGACCAGGGTGGATACGGCGTTCAGAGAATTGAACAGGAAGTGGGGGTTGAGCTGATAGCGTAAGGCGCGAAGTCTCGCATCGCGTGCCTCAGCCTCGATGCGCAAGCCGCGCTCGCGCTCCCGCGCCGATTGCTGCCATTGCTCGACGCTGAAGAACAGATTGCACCACAGGAACAAAATCATGGTGGAATGCACGGCGGAGGACAGCCAATCCCAGGTCCCTTGCCAGCGCCCGATCGACCATTCATGCGCGAGGCCCGAGGCGGCGCCGGCCAGCAACGAAAGCGCGAATGCGCGCGTCTCCAGAGAAATCCAGGGTAGATCGCGCCGCATGAGCGCGCGGCATGGAAAACGCAGCAGGCAGCTCGCGGCAAACATCGAGAGCACCGAGATGCTGATGACCCAAAGAACCCCTGGCATCATGAGCGACGGTAGGTTCGAAGCGAGCAGCAGCAGATAGAAATAGCTCCAGCCGAGGGCCTGCGCCGGCCAGAAGCCGGGAAATCCGAGGGCGTCGCGCTTCAGCATAGCCACTAATATACAACCGCGATCTTCGCCTTATCGCCCAATTCCCGCGGCTCATCGCCTGCGCCCCTCGGGCTGCAACATCGAGTCATCCGAGAAAGGGACACGATCTATATTCCTCCCATGACGGAAATACGCAGGCCGGGGGTGCCGGCACATCATTGGCCCGCAGCGGCAAGACGCCCCATGCTTTGGATGCCGCTCTTCTGCTGCGTCGCCTTGTGGCACGCCGAGTCCGCCATCGCTCAGCGCATGGAGGCGCTTGGTCCGCAGGTGCGCAAGTATGTACGAGTCGGCAGCCCGAAGACTGTTCTTGAACACGTTCAGGTGATCGACGGCACGGGGGCCCCGCCAAGCCCCGATCGGAACATCACCATCGAGGACGGAAAGATATCCGCGATATCGCCGGGCGCCGATGTACCTTCCAGCGAGGGCACCACCGTCATCGACCTGCGGGGCTTTTCGGTCGCGCCGGGCATCATCGGTATGCACGACCCCCTGTACTATACGGCGCGACCCAATCTGGCACCCGACCGCAGCTTTGAATCCCCGGCACTGATGTTGCCGATGAGCTTCTCGGCCCCTCGACTCTATCTGGCGAACGGCGTGACGACCATTCGCACGGCGGGCGGTGTCGCCCCTTACGCGGACTTGAAACTCAAGCGAGCGATTGAAGCAGGAGTCCTTCCCGGCCCGCACCTGGACGTCACCGGCGTCTATCTGGACGGTCCTGGCAATGCATTCCTCCAAATGCAAGAACTCAGCGGTCCGGAAGATGCACGTCAGACCGTAGCCTATTGGGCCGACCGAGGCGTCACCTCCTTCAAGGCGTACGCTCATCTCACGCGCGCGGAATTGAGTGCCGCGGTCACGGAGGCACACAAACACGGCCTGAAAATCACGGGTCATTTGTGCTCCATCACTTATGAGGAAGCGGCCGAGATCGGCATCGACAATCTCGAGCACGGCTTCTTCGTCAATACCCAGCTGGACCCCGATAAGAAGGCCGACAGCTGCACGGCCAGTGCCGGCGACTACACGCTCGAACACATGCGCCCCGGAAGCGACGAGGCGAACCGACTGATCGCCACTCTGATCAGGCATCATGTCGCGATTACCTCAACACTGCCCGGAACCGCTTCATCCGTGCCGGAATTGGGGAAGTCCGCGGACGGTCGCCCGCCACTGCGGCCGGCGGCGCTCCAGGCTATGGCGCCCGCGCTGCGCGAAGCGGTTCTTTATGCTCGCAACCGAGTGCCCAGCCAATCGACTCCGGGCGTCGCGTTCCTGCTGCGTAGAGACATGGATCTGGAGCGTGCCTTCGTCGCCGCGGGCGGGCTGCTGCTGGCGGGACCGGATGCAACCGGCAACGGCGGGGTGATCCCCGGCTTTGGCGATCACACTGAAATCGAGTTGCTGGTCGATGCCGGGTTCACGCCGCTACAAGCGATTCGTATCGCAACCTTGAACGGCGCCATCTATCTCGGTCGCCGGGATCACATCGGTTCGATTGCGCCCGGGAAGAACGCGGACCTGGTGGTCGTGAAGGGCGATCCAGCCACGCGCATCGCGGACATCGAAAACGTCGAAATCGTCTTCAAGGACGGCGTCGGATATGACGTCAATAAGCTGCTTGATTCGGTGAAGGATCGTTACGGAGAGTACTAGAGGGGCGGATCATCGACCACGCCGGACAAAGACTTCCCGGTCATTCGCGCCGAAAGTCGCGATGGCGATGGATATCCCTCGAAACCTCTACTGTTGCCGCAGCGGGCACTCCATGATATGGTTACATGTAACCAGTGGAGCATATCATGCTGCAAAATTCCCGATCCTCCCGCGACAAGGTTAGGTTGCACCGCCAACGGCTGCGTGCCCAGGGTCTTCGGCCAGTACAGATCTGGGTGCCGGACGTGAGAGCGCGCTCTTTCGTCGCCGCAGCCCGCAAGCAATCTAAGGCGGTGGCTGCCAGTGAGCAGGCGAGGGCGGATCAACAATTCATCGACGCGGTTTCCGATGAGTCTATCGCGTGAAGCGCGGAGAGGTGTGGACGGTTTCGGGAGGAACAGGCTATAGGGGAAAGCCGCGGCCGGCGGTCATCGTGCAGGAGGACCGGTTCGACCAAACGGGTTCGATCACGCTGTGCGCATTTACCACCGATCCGACGGACGCGCCGTTATTGCGCATGCTCATCGAACCAACCGATCGCAACGGTTTGAAGAGCGCTTCACGACTCATGATCGATAAAATCACCACCGTGCCGAAAGCGCGGCTGGGCAAGCGTACAGGAAAACTCAGCGACGAGGATACGGTGCGATTGAATCGCGCGCTCACCGTATTCCTGGGGCTTGCCAGATGAGCTGCTTCAACCCGCGCGCGTGATGGGGGGCGATGCTTCGCGCGAATCACGCCGAGATAAAGTTGTGCAGTGGGGTACCGCAGTTTAGTACAGCTCAATGAACTAATGATTATTTGCCGGGCCGGGCGCGTTCTTCATGGAGGCCAGCGCGACCTTGCCGTCTTTCACGGGTAAGGTACTCCCCGGATCGGTATTCGTGTGCAGGTGATGCTGGCTGCCGTTCAATTGGTAAACGACATCGAATCCCGCCGGCTCTTCCTTCAAGTCATACACCGTGTTGCAGCGCTGCTCAGTCGTCGTGTACGTGTCGTGCTGCTGCGCGTTCTGTTGAATCTTATTGCCGGCGTAGCCGCCTGCGCCCGCGCCGACCACGGTTGCCAAAGTCTTGCCGCTTCCACCACCGACCTGGTGCCCTAGGACGCCGCCAACCAGAGCGCCGATTCCGGTACCTATCAATCGGTCCTGATCTTTGACGGGCTTCGTGTGCGTGACCTCTTCGTCGTGGCATTCCTGGCGAGGAATCTTGACCGTTCGCGTCAGTGGCTTTGCGCTGAGCACTTTGGCCGTATGAGCGGTCTGATAAATATGGTAGCCAGCAACGGCACTACCGGCAATCACTACGGCAGCGCCGGCAAGCGCTCCCGCCATAAAGGATATTTTCATGGTTGCCTCCAAATCACTTTCAATTACGTCACTGCGGCAATCAACAAACGCATGACCGCGTGATAGCCGGCAGCGCACGACCCGCGGCCGCGGACCCATAGCGGCGGTGGCAATTATCCCGCCCGGCAAAGTGCGCCACTACTGTCTCCACCTCACGACACTGACCGTTCTGACGTGCGCGAAGCCCGCGCGTCGGAGAAGCGCCTCACGTTGACGACGAACCCCGCGAGCAGAGGGGACTTGTTGTCCTTTCTCCAGGCGAGAGCCAACGGCTGCGGCAGGTTCAAATCGACCACAGGGGTGATGACAACATTTTCGGGACGCCGCCAGCGTGCCGTTCCGAGGACCCACCCGACGCCCAAGCCGGTGGCAACGAGGCTCAGGATAGTTGCCTCGTCCAGCCCCTCCTGGACGACCCGTGCGGACTTCAAGCCGCCCCGAAAGCACGCGCGCATCAGTCGGTCGTAGAGCGCCGGGCTTTCCCGCCTTGGAAACCAGACAAACGGTACATCCCTCAGGTCGCGCAGGCGCAGTACCTTGAGTTGCGCGAGAGGATGGTCGGCCGGAACCGCCAATTCGATACGTTGCACCGTGACCGGAAGTCGATCCAATTCCGGA